>Ga0102926_1000112_pt1 | contig 40682 bp, 31 predicted proteins | sample SalPonR1_A_D2_MG_FD_78173 | JGI IMG/M metagenome (GOLD analysis project Ga0102926, IMG submission 78173) | Salt pond soil microbial communities from South San Francisco under conditions of wetland restoration - Salt Pond MetaG R1_A_D2_MG | ecosystem: Environmental > Aquatic > Marine > Intertidal...
AAATAAATATCTTATGAGATTGGAAAATAAAGATCTAATTACTCAAAATGGTGATATCTTCTTAACAACTGACAAAGGTCGGGTATATAAAGAATTGGCAAGTGAGTTAGATATTGGCTGAATTTTGTGTATTTGAGCTTTTAATACTAGTTTTTAAAATTAATATGATACTGGTTAAATAAAACCCAGTATCTTTGACACTTTTAGCATCACGTTTGCAATTGTAAAAGTTACTGTATTTGAAAAACCTATTGGCTCTACTACTATATTTCCGGTATCCATTGCATCTACAAAAGTTTTCAGTGGTTCTTCCGATCCAAGTACAGCATAAACTGTATCTTCATTAGTTCCGACTAAGACGGTTGCTCCGATATCGTCTTCTTCATCCATTTTTTCAAAAGTGGTAACCTTTGAATCTTCAGTGATAGCTTTTATTTGAGTTTCGTTCCCATCGTTCATTTCAATAACAAGCTGTATGACCTCGTTTCCCAGCAGGCTGTTAAGAAATGATGGGACCTGGTCAGAAAGTTCATTATATTCGTTGACCTTTAGGTCCAGATCATTGAATATATCTGCGCTCGCAGGCTGTACAAGTATTAATAGTAGTATTGCAACAATAAATACTCCTGGTATTTTGTTCATTTTACTCCTCCTGTATATCTACAGTTTATCCGTAAGTATACAATTTATATTTATGACTTCGATTCTATAAAATATAATCTTATCTTTATGATGTTTGCATTTACAATAGACTTTAAACCCTGAATGCCATATAGATGCTTCATAGAGGGCTATTCCAATGGGTGAGATAATATTAAGTGATTCAATGAGAGATTATTTTGATGATCTTGAATCACGACTGCATAATGAAATTAAAATTGCAAACAGTGCACGTTCCAGGGGTAGGGACCCTAAACCCCGTATGGAAATCCCTCTTGCCAAAGACCTTGCTGACAGGGTGGAAAATCTAATTGGTGTCAAAGGTGTAGCTGAACAGATACGCATATTCGAGGAGACGATGTCTCGTGAAGAAGGTGCACTTGCCATTGGCAAGGCTGTAGCAGAAGGTGCTGTTGAGACATTTGATTCTAAGTCTGATGCAATTGAAGCTGCTATTCGTGTGTCTGTTGCCATGTTGACAGAAGGTGTTGTTGCTGCTCCTATCGAAGGTATCGACAAGGTGACTGTGGACAAAAATGATGATGGCAGTGAATTTGTTAGGATATTTTACTCTGGTCCGATTCGTAGTGCGGGAGGTACTGCGCAGGCTCTATCTGTTCTTGTAGGTGATTATGTCCGAAGGGCCGTGGGCATTGGTCGGTATAAACCTCGAAAGGAAGAGGTTGAAAGATACGTTGAGGAGATCCTGCTTTACAGAAGAGTAGCTACATTGCAATATACTCCCAGTGAAGATGAGATCAGACTTATTGTTGAAAATTGTCCAATTTGTATAGATGGAGAGCCTACTGAAGCTGAAGAAGTTGAAGGATATCGTAATCTGGAGCGTTTCGCATCGAACAGGGTGCGAGGTGGTATGGCTCTTGTTCTGGCTGAAGGTCTTGCGCTAAAGGCACCAAAGGTTCAGAAGCATGTGCGAAATCTTAAGATGGGTGGTTGGGAATGGCTTGACAAACTTATCTCCGGTACCAAAACCAGCGATGACGACGATGGTGATAAAAGTATAGGTGTAAAACCTAAAGATAAATACCTGCGTGATCTAATTGCCGGAAGGCCTGTTTTCTCACACCCCATGCGACCTGGTGGTTTCAGGCTGAGATATGGAAGATCACGAAACACCTCGTTTGCTGCAGCGGGAATAAGTCCTGCAAGTATGGTTATAATGGACGACTTCATAGTTGCTGGTACTCAGCTTAAGGTGGAACGGCCAGGTAAGGCTGCCGGCATGGCTCCTGTAGATTCGATCGAAGGGCCAACTGTCAAATTGTTTTCGGGTGATGTTGTACGGGTCGATGACCATGGATCTGCTCTTCTTTTACATTCTGAAGTTGAATCCATTATAGATATAGGTGAGATCCTGATCAATTACGGTGATTTTCTTGAGAATAATCATCCGCTTATTCCTGCATCTTATTGTTTTGAATGGTGGATACAGGAGTATGAAAAACTGGGCGGGGATATTTCAAATGTTGCAGAGTTGAAGGATCCATCACAGAAATATGTACTTGAACTGTGTGAAAATTATAATGTTCCTCTTCATCCCAAGTTCACATATTTATGGCATGACATTGAAGCAGGAAATTTTGTATTGCTTTCTTCTTTCATATCTGATCACGCTTCACTTTCTGATGATCGGATGAGTCTTGAACTTCCATTTGATCAGGCTGTGAAATCAGGTGTGAAGACTATTCTTGAACATTTGCTTGTACTTCATAAGGTGAGAAATGATTCTATTTATATTAGTGAACCCTTGCCTTTGCTAAAATGCCTTGGTCTTGATAATGATCTGAATAAAGGCTGGATCTCGTTCGATTCGGACAATACTCTTGGTGCTGTCAATGAACTTAGCGGCCTAGTAGTTCGTGCCCGGGCTCCTATGAGAATTGGTGCAAGGATGGGGCGACCTGAAAAGTCCAATAAGCGAAAAATGACTCCTGCTCCACATTCTCTTTTCCCAATAGGGGAAACTGGCGGCAATACTAGAAAAATGGAAGCATCTGCTGCTTACAAATTCTCAATGAACAGCAAGGTGGGGGAAATACGTGTCGAGCTTGGCAACCGGATATGTCCTGCATGTGGTATGGACAGTTTCCAGCATCGTTGTGAATGCGGGGAATTCACTACTCCAAAACTTTTCTGTCCGCGTTGTGGTATATCTGTTCAGAAGGAAGAATGTCCGAAATGCAATTCGAGTACAACATGTGTTCGCATGCAGAATATTGATTTCAAACGCATTTATCAAAATGCCTTTGCAAAAATTGGCGAAAGGGAAAATGTTGAAGTAAAAGGTGTTAAGCGCATGATGTCCCGGCATATGACACCCGAACCACTTGAAAAAGGGATACTCCGGGCAAAGCATGATCTTTTTACATTCAAGGATGGTACTATCAGATACGATATGTCTGATATTCCTCTTACTCATATCAGGCCAGATGAGATCGATGTTTCTTTTGAGAAGCTAAAAGAATTTGGTTATACTGAAGATATCTATGGTAATGAACTTGAACGGGATGATCAGGTAATTTGCCTGAAAGTACAGGATCTTGTTGTATCTTATGACTGCGCTGAATATCTTTTGCGCACTACTCAGTATATTGATGACCTTCTCGTGAAATACTATGGAGAAGAGCCTTTTTACAAAGCACAAACCATTGATGATATTGTTGGAATTCTTTTGATGGGACTTGCGCCGCACACTTCTGCTGGTGTACTTGGCAGACTTTTGGGCTTCACCAAAGCTTCTGTTGGCTATGCGCATCCGTTCTTCCATGCGGCAAAGCGCCGTAACTGCGATGGGGATGAGGATTGTGTTATGCTACTAATGGATGGCCTGATCAATTTCTCACGTGATTATCTTCCCGATAGGAGGGGTGGGCAAATGGATGCACCACTTGTTCTCTCTACTCGTATTGACCCCAGTGAAGTTGATAAAGAGGCGCATAATATTGATGTGTGTGCCCACTATCCTCTTGAATTCTATGAGGCTACTCTTAATTATACCAATCCAAAAGAGTTTGAGAAAACGATCGACCTTATTAGTGGCAGGCTGGGTACTCCTGAACAATATGATCACTTCATGTTCACACATGGGACAACTGATATTGCCGCAGGCCCGCTGAACAGTGCATACAAGACACTTGGAAGTATGGTGGAAAAAATGGATGCGCAACTGGCACTTGCTGACAAGATCCGTGCAGTTGATTCTTCAGATGTTGCAGAAAGGGTTCTTACTTCACATTTCCTTCCTGATATGTTCGGTAACCTTAGGGCTTTTTCAAGACAAAGTACCAGGTGCTTGAAATGTAGTGCAAAATTCCGTCGTCCACCATTGACAGGACTTTGCCCTAAATGCGGTGGCACTGTTATTTTGACAGTCCATGAAGGCTCTGTCAAGAAGTATCTGGAAGTATCAAAAAAGGTTGCTAAAGAATACAATGTTTCCAATTATACCAAACAGAGAATTGAAATAATTGGTTTGGACATGAAATCATTGTTTGAAAATGACAGATCCAAACAGATGGGCCTGTCTGAATTCATGTGATTTATTTTATGTTTAATCCAATTGTGTTAATTTCCCCGATGAGCTCGGTCAATTGTTTGATCTCAAAGCTGAGTACTTCTTCTTTTGTCATTCCAATTGACATTTCTCCATCATATGTGAGCATGTCAGGTCCTCTGCGTATGAATCTCTCAACACCATCTTTGGAAAGTACTGTTTTTACTTCAGGGTCGTGAACAAAAGCTCTTCCTGGGACAATTACTGTTTCTTTTATATTTCCAAGATCAAGTGATTGCAGATCTTCTATAGTTATAAGGCACCCGATGTCTTTTTCAAGGGCAACTATATTGACTGCACTTCCAAGCTTTTCAAATATTTCTTTGAGGCGTTCTAAAGATGCCCTGCTTGTCAGTATCGTTGCATCTTTTGTTACGGCAGGAACTTTTGCGAGTGCTTCTGCATCATTCCTGATGGCAAACGGTGAGCCAATGAGTGGATCTTCAAGTGGTGTTCCTGTGATTCTCATGCTGCTGAATTTTTTGGCTGCGCTGCGAACTATGTTAGTAAATTCTTCTATGCTATGTGATTTGATATTTTCCATAACTGGTGAATTTCCAAGTATTAGACCCTCTTCGCGCGTATTTGCAAAACGCATAAGTATTGCTCCTTTTGCACCCATTTTTTCAAGGTCACTGAGTGTTTTATCAAGAACTTCTCCGTCGTTAATTCCTGGAATTAGTACTATGGCTGCGTATACCTCACAATGTTTGGAGAGTTTTTCAAGTGCCTGCAGTGATATTTCCGGATCATGATCGTTCATGTATTTGTTTCTTAGCTCAGGGTCTGTGGCAAACACTGTGAATGATACTTCTGTTACTCCGTACTGGATAAGGAAATCAGCTTCGTCTCCCTGGGTGAATCCTTTTCCGCTTGTATATCCAAGGTGGATAGGCAGCTCAAATTTAGCCAGGTTAGCCACGAGGTTTAAAAGCTCAGGGTAGCAACTAACGTCTCCGCCACCACTGATCGTTATTTTGTCAATATCCGTTTGACACTCTCTCAGCTTATGATATGTATCCTGGAATACGTATTCTGCAGACTTGAAACTAGAATATGCCTCTCTTACGCCCCGGGTACAATAATTACAACCTTTAGTAAATGGAAGGCAGTATTTGCATCCGAAAGGTTCTGTGTCTTTTACTTTTTTGAAGTAACAGTATGTGCAGAACCCATCACAGTCTATTCCAGGGCTACCTCCAACATCAGCAGTGATTTCCATATTGACTTTGTACATAATATGTATATAATAAACTTTTGTAGTTTTGATGCAATCCGGTGATTTATCGCGCACAACAGTTATGCTTATATATCTGTATTTTTTGGTTTTTTTGTGAGAGCCACTTACCTATATATTTTTTTATAGTTCACTGTGTGAATTAATATGTATAAGTGATCTATCGCACACATTGAAAATTATATTTTTTTAAATATTTATTATGTCCTCGATGTATGCGGAATTTGGTCGAATCAATCCAAAAGGTTTAAACGTCATAGTATCTTAATTAATCCGAGCATCCTTATGGAATCGATTTGTACGGGTATAATCATGTGGTACAGAGGAACTGAAAATCAGCTACTCAACTGTACATTTCCCATAATGTGCGATTTTTGAAAACATAGGAGGAAAATATACGTGTCTGATAAAATAGACATTTACGACGACAGAGGTAAACTGTTGGAAAGTGGCGTTGATCTTCTTAGCATTGCGCCAACTAGAAATGCAGCAATACAGAATATCATAAAAGACACCAAGAGGACCGTTGCAGTCAATCTCTCAGGTATTGAGAGTGCACTCAAGAACGGTACAATGGGTGGAAAGAAGAAACAGATTCTCGGAAGAGGTCTTGACTATGATATTGTTGACAACGCAGGTGCAATCCAGGACGCAGTCGCAAAGCTCGTCATGGTAGACGAAGGCGACGACACCAATGTAAAGGAACTTGGTGGCGGAAAGCAGATGATAGTTCAGGTACCTGGCGTAAGAGCACAGGTTGGTGCTGACTACGTATCCGCAAGTACCGTAACCGGTGCAGCAGTTGTACAGACAATCATAGACATGTTCGACACTGACATGTTCGATGCACCTATCGTAAAGTCCGCTGTATGGGGAAGCTACCCACAGACAATGGACATGTCCGGTGGAAACGTCCAGTCCATTCTTAATATCCCACAGCAGAATGAAGGTCTCGGATACTCCATGAGGAATATTACAACAAACCACATTGCAGCTATCACAGGCAGAAAAGCACTGAATGCATCAGCACTCTCATCCATCTTTGAACAGGTAGGTATGTACGAAATGGGTAATGCTGTAGGTCCTTTCGAGAGACACCAGTTACTTGGTCTCGCTTACCAGGGTCTTAACGCAAACAACGTCGCTTATGACATTGTGAAAGAGAACGGTAAGGACGGTACAGTCGGTACTGTGATCCAGTCCGTTGTAGACAGAGCTCTTGAGCTTGGTGTAATTTCAGTCGACAAGACCGCACCATCCGGATACAACTTCTACAAGGCAAACGATGTTTCCATGTGGAATGCATGTGCAGCAGTAGGTCAGCTTGCAGCAACACTTGTAAACTGTGGTGCTGGTAGGGCAGCTCAGAATGTATCCTCAACAATCCTCTACTTCAATGATATGCTTGAGAAGGAAACAGGTCTTCCAGGTACTGACATGGGTAGAGCACAGGGTACTGCAGTAGGTTTCTCATTCTTCAGTCACTCCATCTATGGTGGCGGTGGACCAGGTATCTTCAACGGTAACCACGTTGTAACCAGGCACTCCAGAGGTTTCGCAATTCCTTGTGTATGTGCAGCTTGCTCACTTGATGCAGGAACACAGATGTTCTCAATAGACAAGACCTCAGCACTTGTAGGTAACGTATTCGGATCTATTCCAGAGTTTAAGGAGCCAATTAAAGCAGTGGCAGGAGCTCTCTAAGACGCAACCCTCTCCTAAAATATCAAAGGATAATAAATATGGCAGAAACTTTCCCCGAAAACGATTATGTGCAGCTTGAAATTTATCCTTCAAGATTGCTCAAACCAGAAACCGCTCAGAAATTACTGGGTGAGATTGCTGAGATAGATGGTATTATAAGACTGTTTATTCACGGTCCTCGTATTCCTCAAACAGTTCCATATGGTCCGGCTTCAGGAGAAGTTGTGAATCATCGTGGAAGTAAAGTTATTGAGGTTGCAGGTCAGGCGATCGAACTTGTGGTATCTGTTGGAAGCATCCGTTTAGAGGTTGTAAATGCAGATGTGAAAGAGCAGGTAAGGGAAGTTTGCGATAAAGTACTTCCGTTCACATTTGAATTCAGAGAAGGACTCTTCATTCCTAGAAAACAAACAGTCAGTGACTATGCAAAGCGTGGTCCAGGTGCTGATCCATTGATGACAGGTATGACAGATCCAAAAGGAAAACTGAAACATCAATCAGTATGTATCTTGAAATCTGAGGACGAATGATCATGTTTGGTCGGGAAACACAGGTTGTTGATTGCAGACATGGTATGGGTCTTGGCAAAGGTGGAGGACTTGCACAGCGAGGAACTCTTTCTGAAACCGGTAGGCCTGATGTTATTGCAGTTGCAATGAGTCCCGGCAGAAGACATATCACAAAACCTGTTTGTGAACTCACATATGGAATGCGTCGCGAAGAGATCCAGGTAAGTGTGTTAGTGCTTAACACCGGTTCAGGTGTACCGGATAACAATATGGGCTCCGGCTCTTTCGGGATCGATCCTGAAGAGATAGCACAGATCAACAGACACAAAGTTGCTGTTATCCACACTGGTAACATAAGAGATCATGTGGTACGGAAAGTAAAAGCAATTCTTGAGGAAGCAAATGTTCCTGCAGTAGTTGTTTGTCAAACCCTCGTTGATTTCGAGGATTTTGCAATGGCAGGGGTAAAGACAAGACTTGTGAAGCCAAAAGATAATGATATTTTAGCAAAAGGAAGGGTGATGGAAATTGTGACCGGTATCACACGAGGAGAATCATGTTCAAGGGAAAAGCTGAACGAACTCGTCAAAGCCGTGAAATCCACAATGAGATCATTAGAGAATTAGGAGTGAATAATTATGGCATATGAACCACAATTTTATCCAGGAGCAACATCAGTTGCTGAAAACAGAAGAAAACACATGTCCGGTAAGGTCGAAAAGCTCAGAGATGTCGCAGATGACGATCTGGCAATGATCCTCGGACACCGTGCACCAGGTAGTGACTACCCAAGCACGCACCCACCTCTCGCAGAAATGGGTGAACCAGAGTGTTCAGTCAGAGAAATGGTCGCACCAACCCCTGGTGCAGCTGCAGGAGACAGGGTAAGATACGTACAGTTTGCTGACTCAATGTACAATGCACCAGCAACACCATACTTTAGATCTTACATGGCAGCTATCAACTTCAGAGGTGTCGACCCAGGTACACTCTCCGGTCGTCAGGTAGTTGAAGCTCGTGAAAGAGACATGGAAGAGATCGCAAAGTTCCAGCTGGAAACAGAAATGACCTGCCCAGCACTCGGTGGACTTAGAGGTGCAACAGTGCACGGCCACTCACTCAGACTTCCAGAAGACGGTCTGATGTTCGACATGCTCGACAGATGCAGAGTAGAAGATGGCAATGTAATCATGCACAAGGACCAGGTAGGCAGACCAATAGACAAGAAGGTAATCCTTGGTAAGCCAATGTCCGCAGAAGAAGCAGCAAAGAGAACAACCATATACCGTGTAGACAACGTTGCATTCAGAGATGACCCAGAAGTCATTGAATGGGTACACAGGGTATTTGATAATAGAACCTGTTACGGCTTCAAGCCAGAGAACTGAGGTGATGATAATGGCAGATGATAGAAAGAAAATGTTTGCAAAACACATGGAGATCAAGTACACAAAAGAACATGGTACCAACAAGATGGAAGGTGGCGAGATCACCGACATGAATGTGGAATACCACAGACTTGGTGTAGATCAGAATCCACGTAAGTTAGAGATGAGAAAAGCTGGTGAAGAACTCTCAAAGAAGAGAGGACTTGTAGGTTACAACCCAATGATGCACTGTGGTGGTATCCCACTCGGTCAGAGAGCACTCACACCATCATTCCTTTCAGGTACTGACGACATGGTCGAGATCGATGATCTTCACTACGTCAACAATTCTGCAATGCAGCAGATGTGGGATGACATCAGAAGGACCGTAGTTGTCGGTATGGACATGGCACACGAGACTCTCGAGAAGAGACTCGGTATCGAAGTCACACCAGAAACAATCAACCACTACCTTGAGACACTCAACCACGCACTTCCTGGTGGAGCAGTTGTTCAGGAACACATGGTAGAAACACACCCAGCACTTGTAGATGACTGTTTCGTAAAGATCTTCACCGGTGACGATGAACTTGCAGACGAGATCGACAGCCAGTTCCTTATCGACATCAACAAGCAGTTCCCTGCAGAACAGGCAGAAGTACTCAAAGAAACTATCGGCAAGACATCCTGGCAGGCAGCTCACATCCCAACTCTGGTTAGCAGAGTGACCGATGGTGCTCAGACAAGCAGATGGATGGCTATGCAGGTCGGTATGTCCTATATCTCAGCATACAGCATGTGTGCTGGTGAAGCAGCAGTAGCTGACCTTTCATACGCAGCAAAGCATGCTGGTGTTATCTCAATGGGAGAAATGCTCCCAGCAAGACGTGCACGTGGACCAAACGAGCCTGGTGGAGTTTCCTTCGGACACTTCGCAGATATCATACAGACCAGCCGTACGACCCCAGAAAACCCAGCAAACATTGCTCTTGAAGTAGTCGGTGCTGGATGTATGCTCTACGACCAGATCTGGCTCGGTTCATACATGTCTGGTGGTGTAGGTTTCACTCAGTATGCTACTGCAGGTTACACAAACAACATCCTTGATGATAACCTCTACTACAACGTAGACTACATCAACGACAAGTACGATGGTGCAGCAAACGCAGGTACTGACAACAAGGTAGACGCAAATCTCGATGTAGTAAAGGATATCGCAACAGAATCCACGATCTACGGTGTCGAAAACTACGAGAAGTACCCAACAACCCTCGAAGACCACTTCGGTGGATCCCAGAGAGCAACAAGTCTTTCAGCAGCAGCTGGTTCCGCTGTAGCAATCGCAACAGGAAACGGAAACGCTGGTCTGTCTGGATGGTATCTTTCAATGTACTTGCACAAGGAAGCACTCGGAAGACTCGGTTTCTTCGGATACGACTTGCAGGATCAGTGTGGTGCAACCAACGTACTCTCATACCAGTCCGACGAAGGTCTGGCTCTTGAACTACGTGGACCAAACTATCCAAACTACGCAATGAACGTAGGTCACCAGGGTGGATACGCTGCAATCACCTCCGCTGCACACGCAGGACGTGGAGATGCATTCGCAGTCAACCCACTTGTCAAGGTCTGTTTCGCAGACGACCTCCTGCCATTTGACTTCAGCAAGCCAAGGAAGGAGTTCGCAAGAGGATGTCTCAGAGAGTTCGAGCCTGCTGGTGAGAGATCACTCATCATTCCAGCAAAGTAAAATTTAAACCTTAAAAGTAGGCTTTTGCCTACTTTTTTCTATTTTTTGAATTTGGAACTTTATCTCAGGTTTATTTTCTGCTATTCTTCTCATTCAAAAAAGTGAATGTATTCTCTCTTTTTAAAGCCAATATTAATTCTTTTTATGCATATTATGTTAAAGAATATGTTAAAAAATATGTTAAAGAATATGGAATATGAAAAAAGAATATAAAAATGATATGAAAGATTTCTCTTTCAGATCATTCAAAATAGTTTATTTCAGGTAAGGGTGATATCAGCACCAATTGTCTTCATTTGCTCGAAGAAATCGGGGTACGATATATCCACAGCTTCTGCATTGTCGACTCTTGTGTTGCCTGCCACCATTCCTGCGATGGTAAGTGACATTATGATCCTGTGATCGTGCCATCCATGCACATCTGCACCTCTTAGCTTTCCACCTTTGATAATAAGCTGGTCCGTCTCTTCTTTAACGCTGATTCCCATTTTGCTAAGTTCAAGCGCCATTGCATGCAGCCTGTCTGTTTCCTTGTAGCGGACATGCTCTGCATTTTGGATGACTGTAACACCCTCTGCACATGCAGCAAGAACTGCAATGGTTGGTACAAGGTCAGGGGTTGCTCCTGCATCAAATGTCGTTGCTTTAAGCTTTCCTGCACTTAGCTTAACAATCCCTTTTTCTTTATCCCAATGTATCTTAGCTCCCATGCGCTCCAGCACATCGATGATGATCTTATCACCTTGTTCAGATGGGAACAGGTTCTTCACAGTGATACTTGAACCTGTAATAGCAGCAGCTGCCAGTATGTATGAAGCAGAAGAAAAATCACCTGGGACGGTGTACTCTTTCAGGTTGTACTTCTGGTTGGCAGGTATGATAAATTTAATATTATTTCCTTCTTCAACCAGAATTTCAGCACCTGCCTTTTCGATAATTTCAATTGTAATATCTACATAAGGCCTGGATTTCATTTCCCCCTTTATGGAGAGGGTTGTACTTTTTGTTGTTAAAGGACATGCTATCAGCAAGGCAGATATAAATTGTGAACTAATTGATCCATCTATCATCGTGATCGCGCCTTTTAGTCCTCCGCGGATCACAAGAGGTGCACATCCATTGTTGCGTGTGGAATCTGCTTCAACACCGAGCTTATTCAAAACATTAAGTAGAGGTTTGTTTGGTCTGCCTCTAATGGAACTGTCTCCTGTCAGTACAGTTACACCGTCTGCAAGTGCTGCAACAGCAGTCATGAATCTGAGAGTTGTACCGGAATTTGCTACATCTATTACATTATCCGGAACATTTGGTTTCCCTTTTACTCCACGAACTACTAATCTGTCATCCAGTTTTTCAATATTTGCACCGAATGCTTCACTTGCTCTTACTGTTGCCAGTGTGTCGGCAGACAAAAGTGGTCTGTGAATCACACATTCATTAGATAATGCTGCAATGGTGATCGCTCTGTGTGTATAGCTTTTTGACGGTGGTGCGAACAGCTCGCCACTAACATTTGAAATTCCAACAGAAACTTTCATTTTATCCTCTTTTCTTTAAAATTGGAAATAATGGGATCTTTCGGAAAACATCTTTATTATTTGATTTCCATCCCTCTAGTATCGAATAACTACATATTACACTTTTACCTATTAACCTTACTGATGATGCAGAACGATAAATGTTATACTATAGGATATGGCGGTAGAACGCTGGATGACCTTGTAAAGATGTTGTTGGATTATAATATCACAAACCTTGTAGATATTCGCAGATATCCTCACTCTATTTTTGAGGAATTCGATAAAGAATCACTACAAGAGACTCTGCCTAAAAATGGTATTTTGTATTATCATTGCGAAGGTGTGGGGGGTATGCGGGATACAGGATATGTTGAGTACATGCACACTGATGAGTTCGCACAAAGCTTCTCCTCTTTGATGGATCTGATCACAAAAACAAACTTAATTTCTCAGAAAATAGTTCTTTTGTGTGCGGAAAAGAATCCCAAAGGTTGCCATCGGCACTACCTGTCAACAAAAATAGAAGAAAATAATGTAGAAGTCATCCATCTGGTAGATTCCGGACAGACTAACCTCTTCATGTACTAATTATCCAGTTTTACTTTATAATTTACATTGTTCGAAGACGTTTGATACGTTCTTCTGTTGCAGGATGCGTCCTGAAAAGCTTCATGATCGAAGTTCCTTTTAGTGGGTTGACTATGAACATATGAGCAGTGTGCTCTGATGCCTGTACATCTCCTCTTCTTGGTCTGTACTGTGCACTTCCATATTCCAATTTTTCAAGAGCACTTGCAAGTGCCCATGGCTTCTGTGAAATACGTGCTCCTTCTACATCTGCTGCAAATTCTCTTGATCTTGATATTGCAAGTTGGATTATCGTAGCTGTCAGAGGTGCTATTACTGCCATAGCTATAAACCCGACAATATTGTTACTATCGTCTCTTCCACCTATACCGCCAAATATCGCTGCCCATCTGGCCCATGTTGCGAGCATGGTGATTACACCTGCAATGGTTGCTGCCACTGCACTGATAAGTGTGTCACGGTTCTTGACATGTCCAAGCTCATGTGCCAGTACACCTTCAAGTTCTTCTGCTGTAAGCAGATCAAGTATTCCTGATGTTGCAGCTACTGCTGCATGTTGTGGGTCTCTGCCAGTTGCAAATGCATTTGGCATGGACGTATTAACAATATATACTTTTGGCATTGGAAGATTTGCACGCATTGCCAGCTTCTGTACAATTCCATAAAGCTCAGGTGCTTCTGCTGATGAAACTTCCTGTGCCTTATACATTTTAAGAACGATCTTATCACTGTACCAGTAACTACCAAAGTTCATGACAATTGCGAAAACAAATGCAAGTATCATTCCTGTAGTACCACCAATCATTTGTCCTACAATGACCAGGAGTCCAGTAAGTGATGCTAGCAATAAAGTGGTCTTTATCATATTTCCCATGTTTTTCCTCGTAGAGATAACTTTACAAGTCTTTATAAGTATCAATATTCTGTTTGTTCTTCTATATATAAGTATCTGTAAGTTGCAAAATTAAGTATTAAAAGGAAAAAGAAAAAAGCAGAGAATGAACAATCTCATGTTCAAATCTCTTCAACGGTAATATTCTCTTCTGACTCTATCTCTGCAAGAAGTGCTTCAATTTCAGCCAGTTCAGCTTCCAGGTCTTCGAGTTCTGCATCTGTGAACTCTGCTCCCTCTTCACTTAATGCTTCATCGGCTGCATTTACGTCTTCAAGATCAGAGACGACTTCTTCTTCAGGTACATCTTTTTCTGCACAACCGGATAGGATCAGACCCAGCAAAACAATAGTGAGTACGAAGATGTATCTCATTTTAACCATACCACTCATCTCCTGTGATTTAGACTTAGTCTTATACTTTCAGATCTTACTGTATACATGTTAACCACTTTGCTTAACTGTTGTCAGTGTTTTCCTGACTTTCTTCTGATTCTCCGCTGTCATCATCTTCAGTATCATCTGATTCTCCAGGATCTTCCTCGCCGGAATTATCTTCGTTATCTTCTTCAGAATCGGTTTCTGCACTTTCTACCTCATCTTCCTCAACTTCATCCTCTTCGTCATCATCCTGGCGTTGAGCCCAGTCACCTTCAACGTCTTCTCCATCTCCGGTAACATTGTAGCTACCTTCTCCTGCAAGTACTGCAGATCCGCTTCCTTCAGCGGTGAGTGAAATATCATCTGCACGGATCATCACAGTAAGGCGGGTGCCTTCGATCGATACGTCGCCTGTGACATTGTGGAAGACAAATGCACGGTTGTTATCAGTGCTGTTTCCTGAATCGATGTTTGATGATCCGTAGTCTGCATCATCTGTATTGATTACTGCATCTCCTGCCATATCTTTGATCACGAGCTTTGCATCGGTTGCACTGAAGCCCAGGGTAATATTTCCTGAAAGCACTGCAGTTCCATCTCCTTCAGCTTCAAGGCTTCCGGTTCCGCTAAGATGAACTACTCCTTCCCTGTGCTGTTTTAGTTCCTTGAGCATATCCTTGAGCACAAGATTTGATTCCCTGATGTTATGCCCTGCTTCATTCATGTATCTGAGGGTTTCGCCGTATTCTGCATCACCATCTCTGAATCTGTTCCTTGCTCCTTCATAGTTTTCTTCAGCTTCTGCTATGAGTTCCTTGTACTCATCAAGCATTTCTTCAAGTTCTCCAACGTCTTCACCATTGTCTTCCATACGCTGTATCTCATTCTCAAGACGGGCAATTATTGCATTTGATGTTCTAAGGGCGGATCCCATCTTATTGTTGATATTTTTGGCTGCACCAACTACTTGCTCTTTGTGTGCATCCTTCCAGGTTTTATTTATGTCTCTGGCAGATTCTGCAAGTTCCTTTCTTGTACTTGCATCTGCAAGTTCTTCTCTTTCGTCTTCAAGTTCATCTATGTAGCTGTCATCGATATTCTCATTGTCTTCGATGATCTCTATCATGCGGTCAATTGTTGCGTTAAGGTAATCTTTAGCTGCCTGAAGTGCTTCTTCAGAATCAAGGCTCTTGTCATTGGCTTTTATTTTTACAAAACTGTCCTTTGCCTCCATATATTTTGCCTGAGCACTCTTTACAGCTTTAACTTTATTTCTGGCAGCATTTGCATTCTGGTTCCGGGGTGCATCTTCATCAGCATTTAGCATGTCCCTGTCTCTGTCATGTTGCTGTACGCCGGGTGACTCATCATCTTCAGTATCTTCTGATTCAACACTTACGTTTTCATCATCGTTACTTGCTGCATTACTGTCTCCATTCATTCCATTGTCCGATGCTGCCATTGCACCGGCTGACAGAATACTTATCAGCATAATCGCAGCAGCGAAATAAGCAAATAATTTCAATCCTGTTGTCCTCATTCTTTCACCTTTTCAAGTTTCATTTATATTATAGATCACCATGTCTCAAGTTCTCGTCCAATTGACATAATTGTGATTTCAAAATCATTCCGGACATGTTCCGGACACTTTGCTACAATTCCTGATTCTCAGATTCGAATATAACCATGCTTTAGTTCACGAACTTTATGAGCCTTCATTGAATCTTCTTAAAGGCTTAAATGGATGTATTTTCAGGATTAAACCTTTAGAATGCTTTAGATTCTATCATCCAGTACATATTATATAGTTTTACATAATAAATATACGTCTTGTGTTAGATAAAAAAATACTCTGCATCTTCATTTTACTATTTTTCGTGTGGAGCACTGCTGCAACAGCAAGTGATACGGCGATCATTCACGGGGCTGTCTATGAGTGGGACACATTCTCTCCGCTTGAGAATGTTATAGTTGAAGTCAATTCAACTCCTTCCCAATCTATGCTTGCAAGGTACGGGGTATATTCGTTTAGCCTGCAACCTGGTGCTTATATGATCACGGCTAGTTATTACAACAATAATACACTTGTTTCATATGCAAAGGAAAATGTCACAATAACCGATAATGGTGACTACTTACTTGATCTGATATTATTACCTGCGGACCTGGATATTTTTTATGAGAATAAATTTTCGGAACTGGAGGATATCTCAGTTTTTGCAGAAGAAGATAAGGGCCCAAACTATGGATATCTCATTGTATTCTTCATTGTCATAATAATTGTCTTAGCTGCTTATCTTTACACAAAGAATAAGGACGATAATAATAAAAATAATTCAGATAATGAACTTGAAGTTCCTAATGTTGAGGTTAATACTCCGGTATCCGATGTCCTAACATCTGACACTCATATGGATGAGCTGCAAACCCTGCCAGATGATCTGCTTGAAATGATTGAAATTATAAATGCTGCAGGCGGGAGGATGACACAAAGAGAGCTCAGGAAAAAAGTGCAGTATTCTGAGGCAAAGGTAAGTCTAATGCTCTCTGACCTTGAGGACCGTGGCATTATCCGTAAGTTCAAAAAAGGTAGGGGTAATGTTGTTGTTCTGGCAGATATTGAAGAATAAACCAAAATGTATAACTGCATTTAGTGAATATGGATAGAGAAATGAAAATGAAATTGTATTCAAATTTATTTATCATACGAGGTAGCACATGAGAGTTTCAATGGACCTTGAATTAAAGGATATTCCCGGACAATTACTTCTAGTACTTAAACCAATCTCTGATTTCAAAGGCAATCTGGTCACAGTGGTTCACCATCATGAAAAAAGGACGCCCCGCGGCACAATTCCTGTGCAGGTGGTATTTGAGATCAAAGCTGATAAGCTTGATGATATCATCTCTAAATTCGAGGAAAGTGGTGTCAGTGTTGTAAGCGTTGATGAGAAACGCTATCTTGAACATGGAACTGTAATTCTCATAGGTCACATAGTCCATACAGATATACAGGACACTATTGACAAGATGGATGAAACAGGCTGTGCAGAACTAGTTGATCTAAATCTTTCAATGCCGAAAATAGATTGCCCTTCTTCAGCATGTCTGAAAATAGACGCTGTCAACAAGGAAGAGCTTAATCTTGTAATAGAATTGCTCAAGAAGATCGCTGTGGAGAAAGATCTACTTGTCATTGAACCAATAGAAAGCGAATTGAGGGTGTGATCATATGAAAACGATACGTACTTCCATTATAGGCTTTGGGGCTGTAGGTCAGGGTGTAGCAAAGGTCATCCTTTCAAAGAATGAATATCTGAATAACATGGGTATTGACCTTAGGGTAGTTGCAATTGCAGATTCAAAGACTGCAGTAATTGATGAGAATGGTCTTGATCTTTCTGCTGTCTTAGCTCGAAAGCTTGAACAGGGCAGTGTGGGTTCCGAAAACATAGGTGGCACTGAAATTATAAAGACCGTTGAACATGATCTTGTTGTAGAGATCACTCCTACCAATATCAATGATGGTGGCGTAGGTCTTGGAAATATGATCGCTGCCTTTGAGAAAGGTATGGATGTTGTAACTTCTAATAAGGGACCATTGGCCCTCAAATATTGTGAACTTGAAGAAATGGCTAAAAATTCAGGATCTCAATTTAAGTTTGAAGCAACTGTTGGTGGTGCAATGCCTATTATAAATCTTGCATCTGAAACTCTTGCAGGTAACAAAATACTGAGTATGGAAGGCATTTTGAATGGTACCTGCAACTACATACTCTGTCGTATGATGGAAGAGAATGCCCCTTATGACCAAATGGTTGCAGAAGCTCAGGAACTTGGTATTGCGGAAACTGATCCTATCTATGATGTTGAAGGTATAGACACTGCATGTAAACTTGTTATACTTGCAAATGCAATTTTCGGAATGAATGCAACTTACAAAGATGTATCAGTTACAGGTATAACTAAAATTACACCTGAAGCACTTCTTCTGGCTCAGAATAACGGCTACGATATCAAATTGATAGGAGAAGTAAATGGTAGTAAAATAAATGTTTCTCCAAAGCTCGTGCCAAAGGATAATCCTCTTGCTGTTGGCGGTACTCTTAATGTCGCATCCTTGCAAACCGATATCTCAGGTCCGATAACCATTACTGGAAGAGGTGCAGGCTCTATTGAAACTGCAAGTGCTATATTGAGTGATATCATTTCCATTTACAAAGATTAACTTACTGTCTTTGAAATATTGAGATCAATATGACAAGTTTCAAAGAATTTGCACAGGCATGTAAGGAAATTGAGCTAACTTCTGGTTCGCTTGATATGATTTCACTTGTGGCAGATCTTTTTCATAGTGTAACTCTTGAAGAACTACCTGTGGTAACTCATTTTGTAATGGGTGAGATATTTCCTGCTTGGAGTGCAGAAGAAGTTGGTATAGGTGCAGGTATTCTTTATTCTGCCCTTGCAAAATCTGCCGGTGTTTCAGTCGAAGATATTGAAGATATAGTACGGCATACCGGTGATATTGGTAAAACTGCTGTTTTAGCACTTGACAAGAAATCCCAGGGACAATCCACTTTTTCATCTTTCCTTGAAGAAGATCACGAGCTATCAATAATGGAAGTATTTGAGCGCTTTAAGGATATTTCCAGAATATCCGGAAAAGGTGCACAAACATCTAAGATCAAGAACCTTCAGTATCTTTTTAATTCAGCTTCATCTAAGGAAGTCGGTTATATTTCTCTACTCGCGATCGAAGAGCTCAGGATAGGTGTTGGTGAGGGTATTGTCAGGGACGCTATTGGTCTGGCTTTCGATGTTTCTTCCGAGGACGTAGGGCGTGGATTTATGCTAACCAACGATATGGGTCTTGTGGCATTGACCGCCAGGCAAGGTGGCAGTGAAGCATTATCAAAGCTTGGTCTTGAGCTCAATCGGCCTATCAAACTCATGTTGGCACAAATAACTCCTTCTCTGGAATCTGCTCTATCTAATATGGATGAAGCTGCCATCGAGTGGAAATTCGATGGTGCCAGAGTGCAGATACACAAGGATGGCGATGATGTCGTATTATATTCCCGCAGACTTGAGGATATAACCCAGTCACTTCCGGATATCGTGGAGGCTGTGAAAAAATATGTCAAGGTGGATACTGCAATACTTGATGGTGAAGCCGTTGCAATCGATTCCGATGGCATGCCACGTCCTTTCCAGGATATACTCAAACGTTTTAGAAGAAAATATGATGTAAATTCAACTGCTAGAGAAATACCACTGACACTTAATCTTTTTGATATAATGTATCTCAATGGTCAAAGCCTGATTGATATGTCACTTATTGAGAGAAGAGAATTACTCAATTCCAGCGTTGAGAATGATGCCTCTATTCGTGTGGATACTCAGGTAGTGACAAAAGACCCGGAGGAGATCAATAGAATTTATACTAAAGCTCTGAACGGTGGTCATGAGGGCATAATGATAAAGAACCCAAATTCCCCTTATTCTCCTGGAAAGCGTGGCAAGAATTGGCTTAAAAAGAAACCGGTCATGGAAACTCTTGACCTTATCGTGATCGGTGCGGAGTGGGGCTATGGCAGACGTACTAGCTTCATGGGATCCTATGCATTAGCATGTCATGATTCCGACACTGGAAATTTCCTGCCAGTGGGCAAGGTTGCTACTGGCTTTTCAGATGAGCAATTGTCAGAGCTTACTGATATCTTTTCTGATCTTATTGTGATGGAGTATGGTAAGGAAATTGAGCTTAAACCGGAAGTTGTCTTTGAAGTAGCTTTTGAGGAGATCCAGAAAAGCACTAACTATGAATCAGGGTACGCTTTAAGGTTCCCGCGACTTGTCAATATACGAGATGATAAGTCTGTGGAAGATGTGGAAACAATTGAGCGCATTGAAGCTATGTATCGCCTGCAAAGGGAAAGAAACTAAGCTAGAATAAAACTCGGCGTGCAATTTTTTACAAACATTAATATGCAGACTCTTCAAATCATGAAGTAATATTAAGGATTCTGTGGTCAAATGATTAAAAAGATATTTGCTATTCTAATGGTATTTTGTATCCTGTTCTTGTCAGGTTGTGTGGAATCTTCTCCTTCTGTGGAGCAGGAAACTGAAATTGTTCAAGAGAATATTTCTAATAGATCAGAAATGCAGGACAATAATGGTAATGGTGATGCTGATATTAATGCCACAGGACCAAAAACAGAAATTGTCTATTTAGAAAACTATGCATTCGATCCTTATTTGGTCACCATATCAGCAGGAGATACTGTAAAGTGGGTGAAAAAAGATCATCCTGCACAGATAATTAGAAGTAATGTTTTCCAGTCTCAAACAATGAGGGCTGGCGATACTTTTAGTTTCACTTTTGAGGAACCGGGTAATTATGATTACCAGATAGTTACTCATCCATGGACTCCAGGTGGAATAGTAGTAGTTGAGTGAGTGAAGATATGTTGAATTGGAAACAGGTAAATAAATGACAGTTATTCAATTCATATTAATAATGGTACCAATAGTATTATTGCTTAACTTTCTTGCCTATTATGTTTTCATCCCAAGAGATAATAGAAAAATTTATGATGATTTAGATCAGGGTGGGAAATACGCCTATTATATATTTTCCAAAATCTTCCCCTATTTGCTAATTATATGTGCTGTATACCTTTTTGTAAAATCCCAAGGTATGATTGTTGAATATTTCAATATAGTTCCATATTATGGACTTGCAGAATATATATTTCTGATAGAAGGGGATATTGTAGGTAATTTTCAAGCTATAATGCTTCCTGGAATCACGTATTTTAGTATGTTCATATACCTTATCGGCTTCCCATTTATTTTAATCTTTACATTCATTGTTTTTTTCAGCACCCTGAAAATAGAACAGTTGCAGGAATATGCAATAGGAATAATTATCATTTATATGGTGGCCTTCCCTTTTTACATATTCATGCCAGTAAAAGTTACTGGATACAGTTTATCTGGTGTTTTTCCTTTGCTTTATGAATTGCATCCTGTAATTGATAGTGGTTTACGAAGTGTTGATCCATATCTGGATAATTGTTTCCCCAGTCTTCATGCTGCACTTTCCATATTAGCTATGCTTCTAATAGTATTCAGAACAGACCTTAAAGCCCTAAAAGTAATGTCCTTTGTTCTGGTACTACTTATCCAGTTCACAATATTCTATCTGGGAATACACTGGATCAGTGACTTTATTGCAGGTACTGCACTTGCATTTTTAGCTTATTTTATTTCCACTCGTTACAGGTCGAAAATAATCGATTCCTGCTCTTATATATTAAAATCGGGGGATGCTATGTGGAAAAAGTAGTGTCTGAGCTATTTGGAACAGATCAAAACCCCCAGTCCCTTAGTGTGCAATTCTACGCTCTCTCTATCTCTAAACTCTTCAAGGATATTGGTACAGGGATGCTGGCATTTTTACTTCCTCTTTATATAATTCATCTTCATAGTTCTAATTTTGATGCAGTTCCTCTTATTGTTAAAGCAGGTGTTATAGCAACAGTTTTTGGTTTATCCAATGCTCTGTCCCAGCCTTTTATGGGAAGGTTTACTGACAAGCTCAATCAACGAAAACCTTTTTTGCTTGTGGGTTTGGCTGCATTCACCATTCTTTCGGTACTATATGCCAATACAAGATCCTTTGAGATCGTTGTTATTTTGCGTATGGTACAGGGTGTCAGTGTTGCTGTAATGGTTCCTGCTATCATTTCAATGGTCACTCATCTCTCAACAAGTCACACCCGTGGAAAAGCCATAGGGTTATATTCTTCTATCCGTGGCCTGGGTTTTGGTAGTGGGTCAATAATTGGTGGATTTATTGTAGATCACTACAGTTTTACTCTTGCTTTTTATCTGTGTGCATTTCTTGGGCTGCTAAGCACTTTGCTGATCTATTTCTTTGTCGATGAAACCTATGGCAGTGCGAATGACAAGAAACAGCTATCAAAAACACAAAAAGATAATTATCAATTTACTATACTTGCAATAGCAATATTCGCTATGATGGTGGGAATAATGGTTATATTTGCTTTCCTTCCGGAATACGAATCAAGGCTTAATGCAACAAAGCTTTCATTGAGCATCGCAGTTTCTGCTTATGTTTTGATACGTGTGATATTTCAGGCTCCTATTGGTATACTTTCCGATAAGTTTGGAAGAAAAAATATCCTGGCTTTAGGCTTACTTATAAATATTCCAATAATAATTGGCCTTGGTCAGGTGGAAGGTATAGGTATGCTAATTGCTTTGAGAGCAGCACAGGGTATGTCAATGGCTGCAGTAGAAACCCCTCTCATGGCATTGGCAGTGGAACTTACTGGTGGTTCTTCTGTAGGCTCAAAAGTCAGTATAATTACAGCTTCTCAGGCAGCAGGTATGGCCATTGGGCCGCTTCTGGGTGGTTTCCTAGGAGCTTATGTGTCCTTTGAAACTCCATTCAATATATGCGGGATAATGATGTTATTATCATTTTTCCTAGTGCTATTAAAAATAAAAGAGCCAGCAAAATATTAGTGATTCATCATGTAATCTGAGTTTCCATTGCTCTTGTAACTCATGAATGCCTTTTCAATATCTTTTCTTTCTTTTATATCGTAAAATACAATTACTGCTCCAACAACTTCATCGTTCTTGTTGTGGATGGGTGACCCCAGTATGTCAATTGGGATATTGGCACTATTTTTGGAAATAAGAATTGTCTGGTCAGCAAGTCCATAAAATGTCCCTTCTTTTAGGACCTTATCAGTGGGGCTGCTTACACACTTTCTTGAATCTCCAGAAACTACTTTGAAGACTTTTTCTATATTCATGCCTAATGCTTCTTCTTCCCGGTATCCTGTCAGAGCTTGTGCAAGGGGGTTTATTAGTCTTATGTTGCCCTTTGGATCAGTGGTGATTATTGCATCGCCGATGTTGTCCAACAATGAACTTATACATCTCTTACTTTCAAAAAGCCTGGTTTTTTCCAGTTCACTTTTATGAAGAGCAATTTCAATATTTGTCCTTAGTTCACGTTCTTCAAATGGTTTTAATATGTGCCCGTAAGGTGCTGTCATTTTAGCTCTTTGTAGGGTCTTTTCATCAGAATAAGCAGTCAGGTAAATAATTGGTATGTCAAGATCGTCGTGTATGACCTTGGCTGTTTCAATACCATCCATCTTTCCTCTCAAAACGATATCCATTAGTATAAGATCAGGATGATGTACCTCTGCCATTTTTATAGCTTCTTCTCCTTTTGAAACCATGCATGGAACTGAGTATCCATAATGCTCAAGACTATCTTTAATATCTAAGGCCACTATTTTCTCGTCTTCAACGATCATGATCTTTGTATCTTTCATTAATAGTCCCTTCTTTCATAGGATAGTTCTTTAAAGGAGATATCAAACTCAGTACCGTTGTTTGTTTTAAGTTCAAGGTGGCCTTCTATTTGCTCCACTAGTGAGTTTACAAGTTGTAATCCAAGTGAATCAGTATTTCTGAAATCAAGATCTTCCGGGAATCCTATTCCATTATCAGCAATACTTAAATTGTATATGTTTTCCTTATCCTGATACATTTTTATTTTTATTTCGCCGGACCTTTCTTTAAATGCATGTTTCAAGGCATTAGATACAATTTCATTTATGATCAATCCAAGTGGTATAGACGTATCTATGCCCAATGTTATGTCTTCACTGCTTATATCAATTTTGATTTCTGAATCTGAAAACCCGTATGAATTGGCCAAATATGTAACTAAACTATTAATATAATTTTTGAAATCAATGTATTCAAGACTATGTGACTGGTAAAGCTTTTCATGTGCAATTGCCATAGATCTTGTGCGATGTTGACTCTCTTTAAAAGCTTCAATAACTTTGGGGTCATCGAATATTCTTGATTGAAGTTTAAGTAGGCTTGATATCACTTGAAGATTATTTTTAACACGATGATGTATCTCTTTTAGAAGAATATTTTTCCTGTGCAAGTCCTCAGCTTGTTTTATTTCAGTAATATCCGTTACAATTGACATTACTTCATCCCTTCCACTTACGACAATACGAGCCTGGTAATCTCTAATCTCACCTTTTACAGGCAGTTGATAATGCAGTGTTTGAATTTGTTTTGTTTCAAGTGCTTTTTCAATAACTTTAATTTCTTCTTTTGCAATATTCGCAGGCAAGACATCGGCTATCGTAATGTTAAGTGTAGTTTCAGGTGATTCGTAAAGACATTCCTCCATTGAAAGCTTATAATTGTGTATTGTTCCATCTTTTTTGATATGGAACATCATATCAGGTATTGCCTGAATTATTGCTCTCATGGTTTCATCTCTCTTTGCGATCTCATCAATGGAATCATCAAGAACCTCTAACAACTGGTTGATAGAGGTGCTGATATGTGCTATTTCATCATTGCTTTTGTTATCTTCAAGGCGGCTTGAAAAGGTTTTATTCTTTCCAATGTATTCAATTCTTGAATTAAGTGAATTGAGTCTTGAGATAATATTGTTTTCTAAAAGGGATACTACAACTCCTCCGAAAACAGCGGCTACAATTAAAAGAGTAAACAATAGGTACGCTGCAGTGATCTTAGCCTGCCTGTATATATTCCTTTGCATCTCTGCTTCAAGTTCAATACGTGGTTCCCCATAAACGTCATTTAACAATATGGATCCAAGAATTGTACTTTCATTTACGGGTTGTATGTGAACTGATCCATCAGATGATTGCGGATCTATTGTTGGTGGTATATGCTTAAGGTTAAGGTCAGTTCTTGTTCTGCTTGAAAGTAATCCTATCTCGTTGTCGTCAAGATCACGTCCTATGACAACCGTTCCTCCAATCTCTCCTGTTCCGTTGCTAAGGACTATGGGCTGTGATGCCAGCATTAATGTGTGATCCTCAAGGGCCAGGTATCCTGTTTTTCGGCTCTGGCTATCATTGTGTTCAAGTAGGTAGTTTTCTTCTTCAAAATGATTTTTTAGATATGCGCAGATTGGTATATCTTCTTCTTTTCTCAAGTCCATACATTTTGCATAGACTAGATTGCCTGAAGAGTTATAGAAAAGAGCAAAGCTTATTCTTTGATTAATGAATGTATCATCCATCAGAAACTTATCAGCATACTCGGTGTTATTTCCTAATAAGAAAAAGTAAGTTTCATCCCATGCAGACCACTCAGCAGCCTGTTTTTCAATGTTCTCAAGGTCATTGTCAATAATATCCTTAGCAATGAGCACATTTTTTCTCAGCTCATCATCTTCAAGATGCTGGTAGCTATTTATTATTACAAATTGTGAGCTTAAATACAGGATAATTATAAGCCCGAACAAAGTCGTACCTATAATGGCAAGTGTTTTATTCCGTATGGAGGTCATATACTCTCGCTACCTATAAGCATAAAACTTGGGATAATCATTCAGGTATTATTATAAAATCTATTTAGTATGAGTAAGTTTCTTATATATATTTGTCTATGAAACCAGTCTCGTGGGAGATATTTCATTTTTATCTTTGAAATGACCAGTATGATCTGGTGACTGTTAAAAAAAGAAATGTCTAATTATGGAATGGGTGGTGGTCCCATTCCTTGGTATTTTAGCCTACAATGCTCATGTCAGGAATCCTGATCGAAGGTGTGACAGTAGACCCTACTTTACGTAGATCATTTCCTGCTCCATCTATTTTTTTGAGCATATCGAACATATTACCTGATATCATTAAAGATTTGATGGGTTTATCGATCATTCCATCCTTTATGGTAAATGCATTTCTTGCTTCAACTGAAAAATCACCTGAGATCCCATTGGCCGTGTGTGCACCTATGACTGTATTTATAAAAATACCTTCCTCGGTGTCCTCAATGATATCACTGCCTGGTACGTCTACTATGAAATTTCTTGTACCAACCGATGGAGTTGAAAAATATGAACTTCTTGATCCATTTCCAGTGCTTTTTACATTATCTTTTCCAGCTGTGTAGCTATCATAAAGATATGAACTGAAAACGCCATTTTCAATTACATTTGTTCTCTGTGATGCAACTCCTTCATCATCAGATCTTCCGGTTTCAATACCGCCATCCAGTAATCCATCGTCAATTATGGATATGTTTTCTGCAGCTATTTGCTCACCTAATTTGTTAATAAGGTTCGAACGTCCTTTTTGTACATTATCTGCATCGATCGATGGAACAAATGTGCTATCCAGAAGGTCGGAAAATGCAAATGGATGTAATATGACATTTGTTTTATGTGGATCAATAGATATGGCATCCTGTGATCTTCTGGCAAGCTCTGCAGCATTTTTACCAATTATCTCAAAATCAATATCGTTATTTCTTGAAATTTCAAAATCATATGCTGTTGAAGTTTCACCTTTATTTGTGATCGTATCTACAAACCCGGATACAGTGGTGCCCATCTCTTCGATCTCGATACCATTGCTGTTCAGTATCAGGCTTTTTCCAAATCCTCTGGAGAAATTACCTGATGTTACAGTTATATTGGATACTGTTTTTGCACCATCTATCATATCGATTGCTTTTTTGATGCAATCATCCAGTTCCATATTTTTAAGCTCAGTATCAAATATACCGGAAACATTTGGATATTTCTCATCAGATGGCAATGCTTTCCAGTCAGGGTCACTTTCTCTTACCTTTGCAGAACTGACTGCATTTTTGGCAGTATCCTCGATTCTGCTCATTATGTTTGTACTTGCAAAACCCACAGCCCCATTGATCACAACGCGAATGCCTAATCCCTGGGATGTACTTTCCTTTGCACCCTCTATTTCATTCTTGCGTATATCAAATGAAGTTCCATGACCTTCTCCTATGAATATCTCGGCTTCATCAGCACCCATGCTAAGTGCAGCTTTCAATCCTTTCTGTGCTAACTCGTACATTTTATGCACCTCCGACCAGAGCTTCGGATATTAACAAGTGCGGCGATCCGTCTGTAACAGGTACCAACTGTCCGCTCTTTCCACATCTGCCGGAATTCATACTAAGGTCATTGCCAACCATTTTGACATTGTTCAGTATTTCAAGTGTTTTACCTGAAAGAGATACATCTCTTATGAGACCTGTCAGCTCTCCATTCTCTACAAGGTATCCTTTTTCAGCATTGAACTGGAAAACACCTTCTCCGGTATTTACCTGTCCTCCTCGTGATCCAATAAGATATATTCCATCTCTGATCTCTTCTAGCATCTCTTCAAATTTTGAATTTCCGCTGTCTATGTACGTATTGCTCATTCTGACGACTGGCTTGGAATTACCCTGCGATCTGCTGTGTCCTGGAACTCCTCCAAGTTTTTCGGCAGTCTCTCTTGAATGCAGGTATGAATCAAGTACTCCATTTTCTATAATGGTTGTTTTTCTAGCCTGTGATCCTTCATCATCGAATGGGTAATATCCATATGCATGCATGGTCGGATCATCGATTATTGTAACAAGGGGTGATGCGATCTGCTGTCCTATCCTGTTCTCCAGAATTGAACTTCCCTCGAGTACAAGGTCAGCTTCGGATGCGTGTCCTACTGCTTCGTGTGCAAAAACACCGGCAAGTTCCGGATCAAGTATGACAGGCATACTCCCTCCTTTTGCAGGTTTTGCACTTAATAGTTCGAGGGCTGTGTTTGCAGCATTTTCTGCAAGCTCTTCAGCATTGCTCTGGTCAAATATCTCGTAACCAGTTACTCCGAATCTGCTCTCCCTTCCTGCCTGGTAAACACCATTTTCAGATGCTACTGCACTAATGGCAAATCCGGTTCTTATAAGGTCATACTCTCCTTTCGTGCCGTTAGAATCAATGTAAGTTACTTTTACTGCTGATTCACTGTAAACTGCACTTGAGCTGCTTATGCCATCCTTTTGTGCATATGAACCAATCTCCTGAAGGTGCCTGACCTTTTCCTCAAGGGAGATGTCCTGTGGATCTATCTTAACTTTAGGAAGGTCAGTGACGCTGGGATTGTCAATTTCCTTCAACTTTGCATTTTCTTTTGGGGATTTGTCATTCATGCTTACAGCAAGTTCTGAAGCAGAAGCTATGGCTTTATCAATATCAAAATCTCCATCTGCTGATGTGAATCCCCAGGAGCCACCACATAGTGCTCTTACACCTGCTCCCTTTGTATAGTTAACAGCTACCTGTTCTATTTTTCCATTATCAAGAACTATGGAGGTAGTTGTTCCTTCAACTATCCTTGCATCAAAAAAGTCTACGCTATGCATGTTTTACTCCCAAAATAATAAAATATCCCTGCTTATGCAGGGACTACGTCCGGTATATCAATATCCAGGTTAAGACTTTTCATATTCTGAAGTTTCTCAACGATCTTGCTCTTTTCAGGTCCGATAAGACTGTGTTCAATGACCTCTACAATATTGGTTACTGGAACTATCTCGATCTTATCCTTATATGCCTCTTCTATCAGAACATCCTCTTCGTTGGACTTTGGAATAATCACTTTCTTTATACCTGCTTGTGCTGCTGCTTCTATCTTATAGGTTGCACCGCCGATCGGTAGTACATCTCCTCTGACAGAGAGTGATCCTGTCATTGCAACTGATTGATCTATTGGTATGCCTTCGAGGGCAGATATGACGGCTGTTGCTATGGATATTGAAGCACTGTCTCCTTCTACGCCTTCATAAGTTCCAATGAACTGTATGTGTATGTCGCGGTTGGTAATGTCTGCACCTGTTACACTCTTGATAACGGCTGAGACATTCTGGACAGCTTCTTTTGCAATATCTTTAAGCATTCCAGTGGCAACTACTTTTCCTTCTGAATTTGATTGTGCGGGTGTGACACCTGCCATGATCGGTAGTACAATTCCTGAATCTCCTCCCATAACAGCAAGTCCATTTACTCGACCTACTGCACCGCCTTTCTTCTGGAATAGCTGGTAATCTTTCTTGCGTTCAAGATAGTTGTCTGCAAGCTGTTGTTCGATCGAACGCGCCATCTTCTTGGCTGCAAGCACATGATCTGCTGTTGTGATCTCTGCATTCTCAGAGTGTGCTATATCTCCGGCAACTCTGACAAGTCCACCAAGGTCACGTAGTTTTAGTGTAAGATGACCTTTTCTTCCAGCTCTTCTTTGTGCTTCCCTGATAATTTCATCTACGGCATCTTTGTCAAATGGTGGAATATGTCCATCTCTCATAACTTCCTGTGCTACAAAACGCACGAGTGCCTTACGGTTATCGGGTTTGTCCTCCATTGATTCTCTCATAAAGAGTTCGTAACCGTATCCCTTTATACGGGATCTGAGAGCAGGATGCAGCTTTTCCATTGCATCCAGGTTTCCTGCTGCGACCATAATAAAGTCACATGGGACCGGTTCTGTCTTAACCAAAGCACCAGAGCTTCTTTCGGACTGGCCTGTAATTGGATACTCTCTTTCCTGAAGTGCTGTAAGCAGGCTCTGTTGTGATTCAAGACTTAGTGTATTCATCTCATCAATGAACAGTACACCTTTGTGTGATTTGTGTATATCTCCACTTTCAACTCTGTCATGTGATGGTGTTTCCAATCCACCTGACTGGAAGGGGTCGTGTCTGACATCACCCAGAAGTGCACCAGCATGTGTTCCTGTTGAATCTATGAACGATGCATGTTCCTTCTGATAATTTGAAACAATGAGCTTTGGAATCATCATTTCATCTTTTGGGAGGAATTGACGTGTAAGTAATAGTATCATGATGGCTGCAATAATACCCCAGAGTAGTTGCCCTACATAGAATGAGTACACAATGATACCAAATACCAATATCATCATAAGCATATTACGTGATTGTGCTTTTTTCTGTGCTTCCATTTTGTGGGCCATTACGATCTCCCTGCCTTTTCCGGCAGGAACTGACCTTATTTTTGGATTATTATTATCTTCAACATTCGGATATACCATTATATCCTGCAATTCTTCTTTTGGCAGAAGCTCTGCCATTGCCTTTGCAAGTAATGATTTACCTGTACCGGGGCTTCCGATCATCATTATATGCCTTCTTTGACTGGCTGCCTTCTTTACAACTTCCACTGCATGTTCCTGGCCTATGATCTGGTCGATCAATAGCTCCGGTACATCTATGGAGTCAGTTGTATCAAAAGAATCATTGTATAATTCCGTATCATCGACGGCTGCTGTTATTTCATTCTCCATAGTAGACTCACGAGGTTTTTGATTTCTTCACTGTGGTACGTACAAAATATATACTTAACGGTTTTTGATGTTATTCGATCATATTTCTATCTGCACTATGCAATCGATTTATGTAAGGATTCTAGTATATATAAAGTAAAAGTTAATAAAGCATAATGTCATCTCGACATAATAAACCTATGCGTCGCTTTAAATGGATAGATATATAATGAAACTGATCTCCCTACTTGTCTGTATTCTGTTGTTTGCAACATTTTCGCTATCAACAATAGCTTATGCGGACTCAAATGATGATCACTATATTCATTTTAATGAAATGATCATCAATTTCGAGGGAACTGATGCCACGGTTAGTATTTCATACGATCTCAATGCTTTTTCAAGGGTGTATGTTCTGTTACTTGGAAGTCATAATCTCAATCCCACTCTTGAAAATGTCCTGTTTGAATTTGAGGAAGTTAAAGTTGGGAGAATTGGCAGAAGCGAGGCAACTGTTTATGTAAAGAATATCTCCCGCCAAAATGAAGAATATTTCCTGCATGATTCTCATTCATTGGGTGCAAAGGTTGATACTTTGACAATGTTCTATCCTGATGGATCTTCAAGGACTGTTCCAGATGCAATAGCTACGCCTGATACATTCTATTCTGATCTTTAAGTGACTTGCATAGGGCTCAGAAAATGTTCTATGTTCTCTCCTTAAACTTGTGTCAAAGTTTTGTAAAAAATAAATTGATATTTGCTATTATTGGCAAATAATGGATTCTGAGAAGTTAAATAAAGGTGCAATATGAGTTTTAATCAATATTTTCTCTTTCGGATATCTTTGCTTACAATCGAATTGGGCTTCAAAGACGTTCTATCCAAAAGCTTTATCAACCATTATGCACTATGAGGGGTGCTAACATGCGCCGGATGCATGCGGTAATTCACAGTAATGTGGATACTAATGTTCGGTGTAAAATAAAACTTATTCGCAAAGTTGGGCTCGTGGTCTAGATGGTTATGACGTCGCCTTGACATGGCGGAGGTCCTGAGTTCGACTCTCAGCGGGCCCACCACAGTTCTTATGAAATGCGATAAGTTTAAATTCAAAAGCGACAATAGGTGCATTGGGTTTCAAAGTGCCCAGGTAGCTCAGTTGGGAGAGCGCTGCCCTGAAGAGGCAGATGTCCCTGGTTCAAGTCCGGGTCTGGGCGCCTAATGTTTTGAACATCAGTAGTGTAGTGGTTATCACCGGGCGTTGCCAACGCTCGAACCCGGGTTCGAATCCCGGCTGATGTACTCATTCTTTTTTATTAAATTTATTATCAAGTAATTTTACTTTTCTATTCTGATCATTTCTAAGAGTATTTATTCAATAAAATACTCTTGTCAGTAAAGGATGCGATATTCAATGACAAAAGATAATAGTAAACAATGTGGCAGTTCCTGTTCAGGCAATTGTCCATGTAGTGGTGACAACATGTTCAAAATATGGATACTTGCAGGGGCTCTTATTGGTCTTGCATGGTATTTAATACAATAGTCAAAAAATAATAGTATTAGGAATAAATACAAAATAAGAAAAGAAGGAATGGTACCTGTTTCAAACAGGTACAAAAAAGAATTAGAGGCCTCCTCTTTGTCCTCCATTTCCTCCCATATTGCCACCTTTTCCAAGTTTTAGTTCCGGTCCTGCTACAAAGAATGCTGCCGCTGCCAATATTACAATTAGAACAAAAATAACAGGCAATACCGGGAATCTATTTTCAACTTCAATGCTACCTGTAGTTGTTCCAACCTTAACCCCATAGGTTCCCTTTTCTTCAATGGATGTTGTGAACTCAACCTTTGCTTCCTCATTGACATCAAGTTTTACAGTTTTTCCGTCAATTACAGTTTCATTGATAATAAGCTGAACAAGTGCTTCACCTTCATCGGTACCTGTGTTGGTAATATTTGCGGAAACTGTGAACTCCTTTTCTGTTTTCACAAGAAGTGGATCTATGACAAGATCTGAATAGATGAACCTTGCTTCAAGGGGATCGACTTCAAGATTAAGCTCTGCTTCAAGGTATTCAGTGGACTTACTTGTAATCTTGTGTACTCCAGGTTCTTTTACAGTATAAATGAACTTACCATCACTGTCACTATTTCCGATTAGATTTCCATCAAAGTATAACTCTACATCGGCAACAGGCTCGCCACCAATTGCAGTTACAGTGTATATGGTCATGTCATCTTCTTCGATCACATTTTCAGGTTCTGTCTCAATTACAAGTTTTCTGCTAACGTCATCCGGGGATATTACTTCAACTTTAAATGATGCGGAAACAAAACCTTCTTTTTCTGCCTTCACGATATATGTTCCAGCATCTTCCGGCTCATATTCTATAGTTCCATCATTTGATGTTTTTCCAATGATATTATCGCCAAAAGTTACAACAGTATCTTCAACAGTTGCTCCCCTTGATGATACGGTAATGGTTATGTCTTCATTTTCCTCGATCACTTTAGGCATATCAATGGCAAGAGATTCAGAAGGCATAGTTGATGTTTCAACAAAAGGATAGTATCTGATTGTGCCTGAATCTGCAATTCTGAAGAAGATATCTCCCATGATCTTGATGTCCTTTCCTCGTGAAAGTCCTATGGATTCATCATTCTCTAAAATCAATTCGTCTGATGAGAAACTTTCTACTGACATCAATTCGAACGTTTCGTCGGCCTCTATCTCAATAATGTCCTCGGATATCTGGAAAATTCCTCTGACAAATACTGCGTTTGATTCACTTCCACTAAAAATATCCTTGAAATGCACAACAATTATTGGAACATCATCTGTTGATCCTATATCTTTTTCATATACATAGTCATCATCTGAGGACAGCACAGCAGTATCAAGCTCGCTTCCGTATTTCACAAGTCTTACCATAACATTACTACCATCGATGTCAACTTCCATTATCTTGAGTTCATATCCATCCTCAAGCATCAGAGAGTTGCCGGAATACAAAGTAGTCTGTTTATCCGTATCAATAAGTACTTCTGATAGCTGTCCGTCAGAAAGTATGCTCACATCATCTGTAAATTCATTGTCAGGGTAACCTGCAAAATACTTCTCTGCAAAAAATCCTACAACCTGAAACTCTCCCCAATCATCGTGCTCAAAACTGGTGTCCTGTGCTTTACTTCTGTAAACAAGTTCACCTTCATCGATAGTTCTTCCACTTAGGTCTTCAACTTCAAGGGATTCAGTTCCTATTCCTTCATCAATATTATAGTAGAATCCTTCAAAATTCAGTGGTGTCCATTTAAGTTCTTCATCTTCTGCCACTGTACCCCTGAGCTCGTAAGTCCCTGGTTCAGACATATCAACAACAGGTCCGAATCGAAGTGTATCATCATCTGCAACGACAAATTTGAGTTTGCCCATTATTTTGATAATATCTCCTCTTCCAAGATCAATTGAGTCGGTATTTTTCATCGTGATCTCATTATCACCAATAGAACTGACTTCCATTTTCTCAAACTCATCATCAGCTTCAATTTTCATAAAATTTTCAGATATCTGGAAAATACCGTCTATCAGCACTGCATTTGTCTCTGAACCTCTGAATATATCATCAAAACGGACAGATATGATGCTGACATCCTCATTTGATCCGAGATCTTTCTTGTAAACATAGTCGTCATCTCCGGAAATAACATCCATGTCGATGAGCTTGCCATCCTTTTTGAGGTTAACAAGCAGATTATTTCCATTCATATCTACTTCTACAATATCCAGTTCGTACCCTTCCTCAAAGACCAGAGAAGAGCCTGTAAACAATGATTTTTTCTCGTCAGAATCAATGAGTACTTTTGAAAGTTCTCCATCAGCCATGAGGCTTACATCATCATCAGTAAACTCTGTAGCACTAGTGTATCCTGCAAAATACTGCTCTGCCATAAAACCAATAACCTGGTAGGAACCCCATTCTCCCTGTTCGAAATCAGTTTTGATCGGAGCAGTGGAGTATTCCAGATCACCATCATCAATAACCCGGTCAGTTTCACTGTCTATATTTATAGTGAGTACTTCGGAACCTTTCCCGGAATCCATGTCAAAGTAGAATCCTGAGTAGCTCTTTGCGGTCCATGAGTATTCAAGTGACAATCCTTCGTCTGCATCCCATATCAGGTTTCCTGTGCTATTATTGATAGCCGCGCAGGCGGGGGGTAAATTTGTTAATGCCAGCAACAAAAATGCTGTCATTAAAATTATTCTAATAGTTTTTCGCATATTCATTCCCTCAATTGCAATGTTTAGGTGATAGTAACTAGTATATATTAATAGTAATGTATTGAAAACAAACTATATTAATATGCATTATAATATAATCAGCTGTATATAAAATAAGTGATTCTGGCAGGCTATTTATTGTCCCGAGCAAAGGTGTCACTAGTATAACTCAATTACTATTTACTTAAAAAAAGAATAAAATCCAGTTAATTTATCTGAAAAATCAAATTTCATTATTTTAGACGAATTGACCAGCTATTTCCATTTTTATCCATGCATATCTTGTCTTCTCTGGCAAGCCATCCCATTGCCATAAAAGCTGTCTGTGCATCGTAACCGTTTTCCTTTAAGTGATTCTTAATACCTGATAAATTTGTTTCACTACTTTCAAGCAGCCTGTAAATGTAACCTGCTGCTTCTCCAATGTCGATACAGTTGTCACCCATCTTCTTCACTCCTGAATTTGATTCATTATTGAATTCACACTCATCCCGAAATAATACAGCAAAAACAGCTCCGATTTATGGATTTATTCTTGTGTATATATTTAATACTTTTCAAATCCCTTAAAGATTGCGAATTGGAACTTTCCCCTCTTGTAAAATGTCCTCGACATATGAGCGTATGATCTCTCCCACACTCCAGGCCTGGGATATGCAGCCTTTTGGTTCATGGGGTTTATCGCCATCAAATATTTCAGAGATTGTCCCAATACCTGCTTCGTCAAGATGTACTTCCAATTGCTTGATCAGTTCTTTCAGATAATCGCTGCAATTTTGCGTATCTTTATGAGTTTTCCTATATGCTGTAATGTAATGTCCAAGCAACCACGCCCAAACAGTGCCATTATGGTAAGCAAAATCCCGACTAATATCATTTCCCTGGTATATACCAATGTATCCTTTATCACTTTTTGAAAGTGTTCTAAGGCCGTATGGAGTAAGTAATTCTCTTTCAATAACTTCAATAATGCTCAAGCTCATGCTTTCAGAAAGCATGGAATATGGAAGTGAGACTGCAAGTATCTGATTTGGCCTGATGGCTGCATCTTTTTTCTCGATGGAATTATTTCCAGAACTCTCAGGACTCATGACATAATCAAAGAGGCAATTATTTTCCTCATTCCAGAAAATGTCTGCGAAATTCATCTTAAGATCATCAGCAATTTTCTTGAACTTCTTTGTATCTTTTCCCAGCACATTTCCCATATATTCTGTATATCTCAATGCATTGTACCAAAGTGCATTAATTTCACATGTTTTTCCAGCTCTTGGAGTTACCTCAAAATCTCCTATCTTAGCATCCATCCATGTGAGTTGACCTGTATGTGAGATTAATCCATCCTGATCCATCTTAATATTGTAATCAGTTCCACTGCTGTAATAATAGATTATCTCTTCAACGGTATTCCAGATATGTTCTACAAGGTCAGTATCATTGGTATAATCAAAATATTTGCCAAGAGCATGAATGAACCAAAGTGATGCATCAACGGTGTTATAAACCGGACTTTGTCCAGGAAATTCCGCAAACATGTTGGGTATAATTCCTCTCTGGCAATGAGTTGCAAAAGTTGACAAAATCTCCTTTGCAATATCGTATCTACCATTTACAAGTGTCAGGCCGGGTAGTGCTATCATAGCATCCCTGCCCCAGTCTGCAAACCAATGATAACCGGCAATTATCGACGTCGATCCGGTGCTATTCCTTTTAACAAAAAAAGAATCAGCTGCAAGCAGGAGCCTGCGGTAAATTTCATCCTCTTTATTAGCAGTAATAGTTAATTCTTTTCTGCGTAGCAATTCATTTTTGAACAACTCTTTAACATCTGCAATATCCATTTTATTTTTGCCTTCAGTTGAAGTAATTATAAAAAACTCAAGGTCTCTGCCTTTACAAGTCACCTGGAAATATCCGGGATTTAGATTATCCTCTCTATATGGGTACCCTCTTTCTCTTTCAATATCATATTCAATATCATAGTACCAATGCGATTCTGTATTGTACTGCATATTCGAAGAAAGGTATAACTGTAGTCCATCCAAATGAAGTTTTACGTAATATTCACCGCTTTCCTGATTGATATTTACTGAGTCAGCATTAGTAAGGTGGTGTATACTTCTATTATTTACAAGCGGCAGGACCTTGAAGATAAATTCTTTATCGGAGGGATTGTTGATCTTATACTGCATAATGGTAGTATTTTCACCATGTACCATCATAATCCTTTTTTTGATATCAATATCAGCAACATTATACTGGAAAAGCGGAAGTTCTTCCATGGAAAAGTCCTGCAGGTATTTGTAACCTTCCGGATAGAAAGTTCCCGGGTATCTATGGACTGCAAGATGATGTATTTCATTTTCAAGTATTATCTCTTCATCCAGCGATGAAAGCAATACTCTTCTGTCAACAGGGGGATTCATCGCTGCTACCAGTAGCCCATGGTATTTTCTTGTGTTAAGTCCGCATGTGCTGCTGGATGCATATCCTCCCAATCCGTTGCTGATCAACCACTCTTTCTGTTTGTCAATAGGATCATTTAATTCTTTCATATTTTTGGAGATTTGATTGAAATAAGTCGATCAAAATTTAATTACCTTTTAATTCGTCAAGCATCGTGATATTATCCAACATCAGGGCACAACTCCAGCATAATGGTATGGCCCAGGCCGGTCTGCCTGTGTGCTTGTTTACCTGCTCAGGTAACATTCCAGCTTTTGTTCTTCCTTTGAGGGACCATCTGATGTACTTGAGTGCTTCGACCACCAGACGATCGAATTCCTCATCTTTTCCATGGCTTTTGATCCTTGATCTTGCCAGTTCCAGATATGCTTTTGATAACCATAATGTTGTAACTATCCACGGATTTCCATCTATGTAGTGGTCATTTTCATACCGTTTTATTCCGAAATGTCCATTAACAGGTACTCTGAGTTTCTTTTCAATATTCTCAATAATGGAATATATCATATATTTCTCATCATCGTTGTCTGCTGAGATCATATTAAATGGAACAAAAGAACCCAGAATACTTGCATCAACAACGGGGTCTACTTTACCATGGATGATGCCCTTTGCAAAATATCCGTCTGGAAGCCATAGCTCTTTAATAGTTGTTTTTTTGATATACGCTGCTCTTTCTTTCCATCTATTTGCAAGCTCGGTCTCATTATAGTCAATAGCCATTTCTGCAGCTCTCATCAAACCCACATAAATAGCAGCATTTGTATAGGTAAAAATCCCTGTATAGGTTTCCCACAGGCCGATGCAGGATTCGTGAAGACCATCAGTTGTTCTTTTCATAAGATATTCAGAAGCGCAAAGTACTGTTGACCAGATCCAGTCTAAAAATTCTTTTTTGACATTTTGTCCAAGACTCTGGTAATATTTTTCAATTGCAAAAAGCGTAGAACCCGTTTCATCTATCTGGGTGGAATAATCGAAATTACCCCAGGAAGGGGCTGAATTACCATCAAGCCAGTATCTCTGGAACCATGATCCATCTGGTAATTGTGTTCTCCGACACCATTTCAGGAATTTTTCGCTATAATCCGGGTATCCTGCATTAAGTAGAGATAGTACTATTTCTGCAGAGTCTCTGTTCCAGCAGTATCCATAACCTCCACTCATCTCAAACTCATGATCGAATTCGGGAGCAGCTACGAAAGATCCTTTTTCCGGATCATTCAAAACACTTAGTGTAAGCAGCGATCGATCAAATGCTTCAATTAGTTCAAGTTTGAAAAATTCAAAACCTGCAAAGTCAGGTATGTCTAAAAGTCTCTTGCGTGAAAGCCATTTGATCCAGTTCTCATGCGTATCGCTGAATAACTTATCAATGGATTCATCCTGAACGCTTCGAAGTTGCTTGTAAAGTGATTGTCTGGTAGTTGCAGCTCCGATGAATACAGTGAATTTTGCTTCACTTGAAGGATCAATATCTATTTTCCACCCAATAGCATTGTTAATATTCCCAATATCTTCCTTCCCTCTTCTCAGTTCACCATCTTCCATATCATATTTGGCATTGGTCCACCAGATAGTATCCAATGCTTTACCTATCTGCCATTCTTCAAATGCATGTGAAGCTGATATTCCAATATTATAGTGCTTCCAGTACTGGACAAGGATATTAGAATCAATGTCGCAATATGCAGAATTCTTTTTCTGCATTTCTCCGACCTGTAAATTTGAATAATAAAAGAATTTTCCATGGAATCCATGAGTTGAACTTATTTTATAATCACGTATCAGGATCGGAAGTTTTGGATGGATAAAATCAATAATCTCCATTTTCAATCCATCAGCACGATGTAATTCGGTATGGACAATATTTGTGTCTTGGACATATCTCTGATTTGAGGTCCAATCATGGTCTGTTGACCAGATGAGTTTTTTACCATCATACAAGCATCCCTGTGATTCTTCTATATGCTGGGCAAAATCTCTGTCCGGATAGAAAAATCCGAAGATTTCGGCACGCTGACCCATTGTCACAAGTAATTTTTCATTTCCAAGGATCGCATTGGGTTGCTTGATCAATTGATCTCCCCTCTCATAAGATGTTCCATCTGTATATTTTCAGGAGCAGGAGATACCAGATGCTCACATGTTCTGGTTCCCATACTCATACAATATGACTCATGGACCTGTACATTTTTTCCTGCTACTGTGGAAATGAATCCGGCAAAGAATCCGCTCATATACCCGCAAACTGGCATTTCACTCTCTTCATATGCTTCTGCAATAAAAGAATCTTTTACCTTTACAGATCCTATCAATGTCTCACAATCAATATCACATTCTAATATGCCCCAACCTGCAGCCATAAAGAATTCTCGGAGTAATTCCATACAATTAGTTGTAGTGACCTCTGTCATTTCCTGGAGATATTTTACCGTATCAGATCCGCTTTTTATTCCTGTGAGCATGAGAAGTCCTTCTGACTGCGGTGCATGCTCATGTATTATTTTCAATATATTCACAAAGGTCGTAGCTCGCACAATAGTTGCCCTTTCTCCCAGAATATTAAGAGGGAAATCGACGGATTGCATAACACGGTTTTTCGAGATTCCATAATCTACATTCAGAACGACATCCATTTGTTTAAGTTCTGTGATGATATCTTCCAGACCCTCACACCTGTCAACTTCAGTGAACACAACAAATTTTCCTTTGCTGGGATCCTCTGAAGAATCCAGATATGCAAACCTGATATCCAGTTTTTTATCTGCAAGGAAAGATGTTATATCCGCCTCAGATCTCAATGTGTTCTGATATTCTATTTTAAACCAAACAACTTCTGCATTATTGTCCACTTTCGAGAACATATATAGGTCCCTTACCACACAACTCACTCCACATGAATATAGGATACTTTTGAATATATTATTTGTTACGTTTTATTGAGCCTTTCAAAAACACGTGCTTTAAAGTCCATGATCACTGCCATGAAATTTATTGCAGCATCATAGGGTGTGGTGTGTATACTAAAATATGAATGAACATCCCCATCTCCCAGCCACTTTGTGCTCATGTAGTAATAATGGTCGGATGTTAGCAGATGTTTCCATATGAGTAGCAACTCCGGATCATTTGTGGACTTTACATATGGTTCAAGCAGTTTGATTTCTTCGAAACAACGCCTCTGCATATCATTGCCAAGCCATGCGCTGGTATCTCTTTCAATATCAGCCCAGGATATTGTTGAAAAGTCACCCACATCTATCTCCCCTGCAGGTGAATATCTGTCAACTGTCATGGACGGTGTGCAAAATTCCACTCCTCTTTCAAGTATTTCTCCTGGCATAGCTTTGAGAAATTCAAATATGCCAGTGTCAATCCACTGATGTTCTCCAAATGTCTCATAGTCCATGAAAATATTAGCAGTTTCCCCAGAGGTATTGGAAACCCAGTTGGCCCACTTATCAGCTGTAAGCGGATATTCCTCCCAGCATTGTGAGGAGAATCTGAATCCTATGTCATCACTGAGTTTGAAATTACGAAGAAGAACTGATATATTG
>Ga0102926_1000113_pt1 | contig 40629 bp, 38 predicted proteins | sample SalPonR1_A_D2_MG_FD_78173 | JGI IMG/M metagenome (GOLD analysis project Ga0102926, IMG submission 78173) | Salt pond soil microbial communities from South San Francisco under conditions of wetland restoration - Salt Pond MetaG R1_A_D2_MG | ecosystem: Environmental > Aquatic > Marine > Intertidal...
CATCGGTCAGCAACAGGGCCGCCATGGCCAACACGCAGATTCCCAGTTGCACGAGGGCCAGCGTCGCCGCACCGCCTAGGTCGAAATCGAACCTCACCGCCTGGTAAATCGCCAGTTCCAGCGTCGTGGCACGGGGTCCACCCCCAAGGATCAGCGCCACCGCGAAACTGGTGGTGCAGACAAGAAAGACGACGGCAAGGACGCCCGGCACCGTGCGCCGCAGCATGGACTTTTCCAGCAGCCGCCCCACCGGCTGTCCCAGTTGCGCCGCGACGCGGAACCGCTCCGCCGGGATGGCAAGCCAGCCATGCAGCAACATGCGCACCGCCAGAGGCAAGTTGAAAAAGACGTGGGCCAGGATTACGCCTTGCGGCCCGTAAATGGTCATCGGGGGCAGACCCAACACTCCGATGACCGTATTGACCAGGCCAGACCGGCCGAATATCGCCAACAAACCCATGACGGCGACGATTACCGGCAAGACGAATGGCGCACCAAGAAGCGTGATCAACGCGGACCGCCCCCGGAACCGCCGCCGCGCCAGCGCGCGGGCCACGGGAATGGCCAGCCCCACGCTCAGCGCCGCCGAGACCAGCGCCTGCCAGACGGTGAAGCGGAACGCCGCCCAGTCGGCGGCGTTCAGCCCGGCGACCCCCCCGGCTGTCCAGATCACGGCCCCGATCGGGACCGCGATCAGCGACAGCACGAAAAGCGCCGCTATTGAGCCAGGGCGGCGCGCCATTCCTCAAGCGCCGCGTCACGTTTCGCGGCCGCCTCTTCCGGGGACAACAAAAGGGCCCGGGCGGGTTCGATCAGGGTCTCGAAGCCATCGGGCAGGCCGCCCTCGGGCACCACTGCCGGATACATCCAGTTGGTCGTCGGAATAGCCGACTGGAATTCCTCGGCGAGCATGAAGGCCAGAAACCGGTCGGCCAGGTCAGGGACATCGGTGCCAGCAACCTTGCCGGCCACCTCGACCTGCATGTAATGGCCTTCTTCGAAGGCCCAGGCCACCTTGCTCTCGTCCTCTTCGGCAATCAGGTGGTAAGCGGGCGACGTCGTGTAGGACAGCACCGCGTCGGACTCGCCTTCAAGGAACAGGCCATAGGCTTCCGACCAGCCCGGCGTGACCGTCAGGATGTTGTCGGAAAGATCCTGCCACAGCGTGCCGGCCTCCTCGCCATAGGCGGTCTTGATCCACATCAGCAGACCAAGCCCCGGTGTGGACGAGCGCGGGTCCTGGATCACGATCGAAAGGTCACTGTCGGCAAGTTCGCGCAACGAGTCCGGCGCCGGATCCCCGGCATTGCCGACAAAGGCGAAATAGCCCCAGTCAAAGGGCAGGAAGTGATCGTCGGTCCAATCCACCGGAAGGTCCAGGTCGGGCGAGATTCCGTGTTTCGCGAACAGCCCGGTTTCACGCGCCGCAGCCGTCAGGTTGGTGTCCAGGCCCAGCACGATATCGGCCTCGGTGCGCGGACCTTCGAGTTGCAAGCGCGACAGCAGCGCGGCACCGTCGCCGGCGCCCTCGAAGCGCAGGTCGCAATCGCAGGTCTCTTCAAAGGCAGCCTCGACCACGGGGCCGGGACCCCATTCGGTGACGAAGCTGTCATATGTGTAGACTGTCAACACGTTGTCCTGTGCCACGGCGCTCGTGGCCAGAAGTCCTGCGATGACGGAAAAGGTGATCTTCATTTGCATCCTCCATATCGCCGGACGGACGTCGGGGATTGAGGATCGCTCAACACCTTCCCTCCGCCGGTCTTAACCGGTTCAGGTTCAACGGGTTCGCGTGACGCATCTCAGCCCGTGCGGGCACCCCGAGGTGGGCCAGAACGTAGGCCGTGCCGATGGGCTTGGCAAGGGCCGCACTGCCCGCTAGACGGAACATAGCAAGGGAGCGCACGAAATGAGCCTGAACACCTACGGTCATCTTTTCCGCGTCACCACGTGGGGCGAAAGCCACGGCCCGGCCTTGGGCGCCACCGTGGATGGCTGCCCGCCGGGTGTGCCGCTGACCGCGCCCATGATCCAACACTGGCTGGACCGGCGGCGTCCCGGTCAAAACAAGATGACCACCCAGCGCAATGAACCCGACGCGGTGGAAATCCTGTCCGGCGTGTTCGAGGACACCACGACCGGCACCCCGATCCAGTTGATGATCCGAAACACAGACCAGCGGTCCAGGGACTATGGCGAGATTTCCCGCACCTTCCGCCCCGGTCATGCGGACATCACCTATCACCAGAAATACGGGTTGCGGGACTATCGCGGCGGGGGGCGAAGCTCGGCCCGGGAAACCGCGGCCCGGGTGGCCGCCGGGGGCGTCGCCCGCGAGGCAATCAAGCAGCTGGCACCCGCCGTGCAGATCAAGGGATGCATGGTCCAGATGGGCGAAATGACCATCGACCGAAGCCGCTTCGACTGGGATTCCATAGACGGCAACGACTTCTGGTGTCCCGACCCGCAGGCGGTGCCCGAGTGGACCGAATACCTCAACTGGCTGCGCAAGGACGATCACAACTCGGTCGGGGCCATGATCGAGATCACCGCCCGTGGCGTGCCCGCCGGAATCGGCGCGCCAGTATATGCCAAGCTGGACGCCGACCTGGCCGCCGCGATGATGAGCATCAATGCCGTCAAGGGCGTCGAGATTGGCGAGGGCCTGGCCGCGGCGGGGCTGACCGGGCGCGACAACGCCGACGAGATATTCATGGGGCCGGATGGTCCGGAGTATTCGAGCAACCACGCGGGCGGCATTCTTGGCGGGATCAGCACCGGGCAAGACATCGTGATGCGTTTTGCCGTGAAACCGACAAGTTCGATCCTGTCGCCGCGCCGGTCAATCCGCACCGATGGAAGCCCTACGGAGGTTGTCACCAAGGGCCGTCACGACCCCTGCGTCGGTATCCGCGCCGTGCCCGTGGGCGAGGCGATGATGGCCGCCATCATACTCGACCACATTCTTCTGAATCGTGGCCAGACCGGCGGTCTACTTGGGCGGATCGGCTAGGCCGGCTGTTCGGCCGGTACCGTCGGTTTTTGCTTGGAAAGCTGCACCACGAGAATCCCGACGGTGATGATCGCAACGCCGATCACGTCGCCCCGGCCCATCGGCTCACCCAGCAATGCCCAGGCGGTCAGCACACCGAAGAAGGGCGTCAGGAAGTGAAACACCGCGGCGCGCACTGCGCCGATGCGGTTGACCAACACGAACCAGACCAGCGTCGCCATCAACCCCGGCACGATCACGGTGTAACTGAAAGCCAGGCCGAGTTGCCATGTCCAGGTGACCCTGAAAGTCTCAAGCGACAGCGCCGCGACCGAGAGCAATGCGCTGCCGACAAGCATCTGAATTCCGACGATCATCAGGAGATTCCCACCCGAAGAGGCCCTGCGCACCGACATCGTCGCGACGGTCAACGAGAGAACGGCGACGGCACACAGCGCGATCCCGTATAGATCCGCCCCGCCCTGCAAACGCTTTCCCATGATGATCGCCACGCCGACAATCCCCGCGAACAGCCCCGCGATGCCGATGGACGGCAGCTTTTCCCCGAAAACGGCCCAGCCCGCGATGGCCACGACAAGCGGCATTGTGGAGGCGATGATCGCCGCGAGCGAGGCCTCGACCGTCTGCATGGCCACGAAGTTGAGCCCGAGGTAGAGCGCGTTCTGGCAAATGCCAAAAATGATCGTGGCAATCCACTGGCGTCGGGTCAGGCGCCAGCTCTGGCCCAACATCCGCGCCAGCACCACGCCGATCAGCCCCGAGATCAGGAACCGGATCGCCAGCGCATGCAGGGGCGCGACATATTGGACGATCACCCGTGCCGACGTGAAGGCCGAGGACCACATCACAACAAATGCCAGGCCCAGCGCAATGGCCCTGATATCCACCTCGGTCTTCATGGCTTCGGGGTGTCCTTGCCGTTGTGCCGCCGGGACCTGACCACGAACCGTCGATATTGGAAAGGGTTGTCCATGAACGAAAAAGGGTCACCCGCAAAGGCGACCCTTTTCCGCCGATACCATCAGGGATCAGGAATTCACGCTGTCCTTGAGCGCCTTGGCGATGGTCATCTTGACCACCTTGTCGGCGTCCTTCTTGATCTGCTCACCGGTGGCCGGGTTGCGGACCATGCGCTCGGGGCGTTCGCGGCAGTAGATCTTGCCTACACCGGGAAGGGTCACGGCACCGCCGCCCGAAACCTCGCGGGTGATGACATCGGTCATCGCATCAAGGGCCGCGCCAGCGGATTTCTTGTCGGTGCCCATTTCCTCGGCCAGTGCTGCGACCAGCTGGGTCTTGGTCAGGGGTTTTGCCATGTGTCGTCTCCTCGCTCTGCCCGATTGATAGGGCTTTTCTACCGATATTAAACGGCATCTTGTGTGTACCCACAACGGTTAGTGTAAATCCGAGCACAAAAAAACCCTATTTTGTTGGCATTTTTGTCGATCAGAGGAAAGCTGTCTCCTCGAATGACCGCAGTTTTCGGCTGTGGATACGCTCCAGCGGCATTTCGCGGAGATGTTCCATCGCGCGGATGCCGATCATCAGGTGACGTGCCACCTGTGTCTTGTAGAAATCACTGGCCATTCCGGGCAGCTTGAGTTCCCCGTGCAGCGGCTTGTCGCTGACGCAAAGAAGAGTGCCATAGGGCACCCGGAACCGGAACCCGTTCGCCGCGATTGTCGCGCTTTCCATGTCCAGCGCAATGGCGCGGGACTGTGACAACCGCTGCACCGGGCCAGTATGCTCGCGCAGCTCCCAGTTGCGATTGTCGAGCGAGGCGACCGTGCCCGTCCGCATCAGCCGCTTGAGCTCGTACCCCTCCAGCGCGGTTTCGCCGGCCACGGCGGTTTCCAACGCGATCTGTATTTCGGCCAGCGCCGGGATCGGCACCCAGACCGGCAGATCGTCGTCCAGCACCTTGTCTTCGCGCAGATAGCCGTGGGCCAGGACGAAGTCTCCCAACCGCTGGGAATTACGCAGTCCGGCGCAATGCCCCACCATCAGCCAGGCATGCGGGCGCAGCACGGCGATGTGGTCGGTTGCAGTCTTTGCGTTGGATGGTCCCACCCCGATATTGACCAGCGTTATCCCCGCATTGCCCGGCCGTTTCAGATGATAGGTGGGCATCTGCGGGAGCTTTTCAGGTAACGACAGCGGCGCAAGCGGATCGCTGATCTCGTCGCAACCGGGCGCGACGAAACCGGTGTAGCCGCTTTCGGGATCGGCCAGCATGGCGCGGGCAAAGGCCTCGAACTCCTGCACGTAGAACTGGTAGTTCGTGAACAGCACATGGTTCTGGAAATGCTCTGGCGCGGTGGCCGTATAATGCTGCAACCGGGCCAGTGAATAATCGATGCGCGGGGCAGTGAAGGGGGCCAGCGGGGCCGAGCCGTCCTCGTGCCGAAATCCGATCCCGTTGACGATGTCATCATGCATCTGGGCCAGGTCCGGCACGTCGAAGACATCGCGCAGGGCATAACGGATCGCTCCATCCTGAGGCACCGTGATCTCTCCGCGAACCGCGAAATGCACCGGCATCGCCGTGTCCGAGACCCCCACGGTCACCGGCTGGTCATGGTTCTGGATCAACAGGTCGATCTGCTGGGTCAGATAGCCATCGAAGAGATCTGGCCGAGTGATGGTCGTGGAATAGGTGCCCGGCTCGGCCACGTGACCAAAGCTCAGGCGGGTGTCGTTTTGCGCGAAGGTCGTGGTGGTGAACCGCAGCTCGGGATAGAAGGCGCGGAAGCGGGTGTCGGGCCTCTGGCCTACCACGTTGTCCTGAAACGACCGCGTGAGGAAATCCACGGCGATATCGTAGATTTCGCGCAATCGCGCCACGGCGCTGGCCGCATCGGAGAAGCTCTCTGGCCCCGGGACCTCGGGGGACCGGACAGGCAGGTCTGCATCGGACGGGATCATCGCGCCTCTCCCCTCTGGCGTATATCAAAAAGCACCGCCTGCGCCCTGCGGGTGCGGTGCATGTCGGTTATCGGCTCTGCCGACCGCAACCCTGACACCACATTGCCGCTGGCCGCAAGTCGTTGATCCGGGCTTTTCGCCTTCCCGCGTGGCACTCTGGGTCCAGGGCGGCTCGCGCGGGCCTGGAAAGCGGACAATCCTCTTGCCAGCCGGGCACACCTGCCCCAACTAGGGATCATGACGCGGCTCATCTCCTTCGGACACGGCTATTCGGCCCGCGCACTTGCGCGGCGGCTTCTGCCCCAAGGCTGGGATATCGCGGGCACCACCAGAAACCCGGACAAGACGGAAGACCTGCGCGCAGACGGTGTCACTCCGCTGCCCTGGGACCGCACCGCGATCGAGGCCGCGCTTGACGGGACAACCCACCTGTTGATTTCGGCAGGTCCGACCGAGGCTGGCGACCCGACGCTGGCGCTGATGGGCGCGGCGCTACGCGACCGGGCCGACCAGTTCACTTGGGTCGGCTACCTATCGACCACCGGCGTCTACGGCGACCACGGCGGCGCCTGGGTGGACGAGGACACCGCCCTGACCCCGGGTACCGAGCGGGGCGCGCGCCGCGTCGCAGCAGAGGCCGCCTGGGCCGACCAAGGCCTGCCCGTGCACACCTTCCGCCTGGCGGGCATATACGGGCCTGGGCGCGGCCCCTTCGAAAAGGTCCGCCAAGGGACCGCCCGCCGCATCATCAAGCCTGGCCAGGTCTTTTCGCGTATCCACGTGGACGATATCGCACAGGTGCTCGAAGCCTCGATCACCCGGCCCGACCCCGGCGCGGTCTACAATGTCTGCGACGACGATCCGGCCCCACCGCAGGACGTTCTGTCCTTCGCCGCCCGGCTCCTGGGCCGCCCCGAGCCGCCCGCGGTGAATTTCGAGGACACCGATATGGCGCCAATGGCCCGCAGTTTTTACGCGGAGTCGAAGAAGGTCCGGAATAACCGCATCAAGACAGAACTTGGCGTGACGCTGCGCCACCCCGATTACCGCAGCGGCTTGCGCGCCCTGCTCGCCGCAGAGGCCCTCGCCGATTGACAGAAACCCCATTTCAAGACCGCGTATCATGACCTTCAGAAACAGAACCGCCATATTCATGGACAGACCGCTGGTGCGCAACGTCATCATCGGCGTGATCATCTTCAACGCGATCATCCTGGGGCTGGAGACCTCGGACGTCGTGATGGGCCGATGGGGCCCGCTGATCTATGCGCTCGACACGGCCTGTCTTGTCATCTTCGTGATCGAGATCGGGGCCAAGCTCTTCGCCCATCGCCTTCGCTTCTTCGCATCGGGGTGGAACATTTTCGACTTCACCATCGTGGCCATTGCCCTGGTGCCTGCCGGACAAACCCTGTCAGTGCTGCGCGCGCTGCGCATCCTGCGGGTGCTGCGTGTCGTTTCCGCCGCCCCGCGCCTGCGCCGGGTGGTCGAGGGTTTCGTCACGGCGCTGCCAGGCATGGGCAGCGTGTTCCTGCTGATGGCGATGATCTTCTACATTGGCGCGGTCATCTCGACCAAGCTCTTTGGCGATGCTTTCCCCGACTGGTTCGGCACGCTCGGGCTTTCAGCTTACACGCTGTTCCAGATCATGACCCTGGAAAGCTGGTCCATGGGTATTGTCCGCCCGGTCATGGAGGTTTATCCTCAGGCTTGGGTTTTCTTTGTGCCCTTCATCCTGCTGACGACCTTTGCCGTGGTGAACCTGCTGGTGGGTCTCATCGTCAACTCAATGCAGGACGCCCACCACGAGGAAGCCGACGCCGCCACCGACAGCTACCGCGACGAGGTACTCAAACGGCTAGATGCAATCGAGCGGCGGCTGAACGACCGGCGCTGACAACACGCTCTTGATCCCGACAGATACACCCGCCCAGCGACCCCGTGGCACAGAACCCGTCGTGGTGACCGGCAGATGTCCCCGGCGAACCTGCGCGGCGGCGCCGCACAACGGGATCACGCCCGCTTGCCCATGACGCCGATGCCAAGAACATCAAGCACCTTCGCTTCGATATGCTCGGCGTTCATGCCGGCCACCTCGTACATGTCGCGTGGGCTGGCCTGGTCGATGAAGATGTCCGGCAACACCATGGAGCGGTATTTCAACCCCCGGTCGAAGACACCTTCCTCGGCGAGAAACTGCGCGACATGGCTGCCAAAGCCGCCTACAGCGCCTTCTTCTATCGTGATCAGCGCGTCGTGATCCTCGGCCAGTTTCAGGATCATGTCCCGGTCCAGCGGCTTGGCGAAACGGGCATCGGCGACAGTGGGCGTGATCCCCTTGCCACCCAGTGCCTCGCAGGCCTTTTCGACTTCGGCCAGCCGCGTTCCGAAGGACAGGATGGCGACGCCCTGCCCCGCCTGAATGATGCGGCCCTTGCCGATTTCCAATGGCGCGGCATCGGAGGGGATTTCGACCCCCACCCCCTCGCCGCGTGGAAAGCGAAAGGCGATGGGGCCCTCGTCATGTGCAGCCGCCGTGGCCACCATACGCACCAGCTCGGCCTCGTCGGCGGCCGCCATCACCGTGAACCCCGGCAGCGCTGCCAGGTAACCGATATCGAATGATCCTGCATGGGTCGCCCCGTCGGCCCCGACCAGACCGGCCCGGTCGATGGCGAAACGCACCGGCAGCCGCTGGATGGCCACGTCATGCACCACCTGGTCATAGCCGCGCTGCAGGAAGGTCGAGTAGATCGCGCAGAAGGGCTTCATACCGCCGGCAGCCAGCGCCGCGCAGAACGTCACGGCATGCTGTTCGGCAATTCCCACGTCAAAACAGCGGCTGGCGTACCGGTCCATGAAGCGGGCAAGCCCGGTCCCGTCGGGCATCGCAGCTGTGACCGCGACGATCCTGTCATCCGCGTCGGCCTGCTTGATCAGCGCCTCGGAAAAGACAGAGGTATAGCTGGGCGCATTGGACGGTGCCTTCTTCTGCTCACCTGTCACCATGTCGAACTTGGCAGTGGCATGGCCACGGTCCGTGGCGCTTTCGGCGGGGGCATAGCCCTTGCCCTTTTGCGTGATGGCATGAATCAGGATCGGCCCGGTCGCCCGCGCATGGACCGTGCGCAGCACGGCAAGAACCTGGTCAAGGTCATGGCCGTCGATCGGCCCAACGTAGGAAAAGCCCAGCGACTCGAACAGCGTCCCGCCCACGGCCATGTGCTTGAGCACGTCCTTGGCCCGGCGCGCGCCCTCCTGCAGGGGCGGCGGCAGGAAGGAAACCGCCCCCTTGGCCGCCGCCTTGAGGTCCTGGAACGGCGCCCCGGCGTAAAGCTGCGACAGATAGGCGGACATCGCGCCCACCGGCGGGGCGATAGACATCTCGTTGTCGTTCAGGACCACGATCAGCCGCTTGCCCAGGTGCCCGGCGTTGTTCATCGCCTCGAAGGCCATGCCAGCGCTCATCGCGCCATCCCCGATCACGGCGATGGCGTCGCCTCCCTCGCCGCCCAGGTCCCGCGCCACCGAAAACCCCAGAGCCGCGCTGATAGAGGTGCTGGAATGGGCCGCGCCAAAAGGGTCATAGGGGCTTTCGGATCGCTTGGTGAACCCGGACAGACCGCCCTTCTGCCGCAGGGTCCGGATACGGTCGCGCCTGCCAGTCAGGATCTTGTGCGGATAGGTCTGGTGGCTGACATCCCAGACGATCTTATCCGTCGGTGTGTCAAAGACCGAATGCAGCGCCACGGTCAGTTCCACTACACCCAGTCCCGCGCCAAGGTGCCCACCGGTCTCGCTGACCGCAGAGATCGTCTCGCGCCGCAATTCGTCGGCCAGCTGCCGCAGTTGCGCATCCGAGAACCCCTTCAAGTCCGCCGGGATTCGCACCTGGTCCAACAGTGGGGTGTCGGTTAGCTGGCTCATCATTTCTTCCGCGCAATCACGTAGCGGGCCAAATCCCGCATCATCTCCGCGTCTTCACCATAAACAGCTAGGGCATCGCAAGCCTCTGTCACGAGATCGCCCGCGCGTCGCTTGGCCTCGTCCAGCCCCAGCAGCGACACGAACGTTGCCTTGCCCGCCCCGTCGTCCTTGCCGATGGCCTTGCCCAGGGTAGCGATATCGCCCTCGACATCCAGCACATCGTCCCAGATCTGGAAGGCCCGGCCGAGCGCATCGCCAAAGCACTCCAACGGCTTGGCATCCGCCCCTGAGAGCACCGCACCCGCGGTCGCCGACCAGAGGATCAACGCACCGGTCTTGCCCGCTTGCAGGGCCTCCACCTGGGTCAGGGCCGGCGGTCCCGCGGCACTTTCGGCGGCGATGTCCATCGCCTGGCCGCCCACCATGCCGCGCACCCCGGCCGCGCGGGCCAGGCCGCGGCTCAGGGCCAGCACATTGACCGCATCCCCGACCGCCTGTGATACCAGCTCGAAGCCGAGCGATTGCAGGGCATCGCCCACCAGCACCGCCGTGACCTCGTCCCACTTCACATGGACCGTCGGCTGCCCACGCCTCAGGGCGTCGTCGTCCATGCAGGGCATATCGTCATGGACCAGCGAATAGCCATGAATGCACTCGATCGCCGCGGCGGGCGCGATGGCATCGCCGATCCCGTGCAAGCGCGCACTCTCTGCGACGAGGAAGGCGCGCAGCCCCTTGCCGCCGCGCACGGCATACAGCATCGCCCGCGCTACCGGCAGATCCACACCGGCAAGCTCCGCTGAAATCCGCGCCTCGGCCGCGAAACGAGCGCGCTCGACCGCCGCCTGCAACGCCAAGGCTCAGCCCGCGTCCAGTGGTTCGGTGCCTTGCGGCATCCCCTCGCCGTCCAGCGTCAGCTTGGCGACCTTCTCCTCGGCCTCTTTCAGCTTTGCCTCGCAGCGCCGGCGCAACTCTGCGCCCCGTTCGTAAAGCTTGATGCTCTCGTCCAAGGGCACTTCGCCGCGCTCCAGTTTCCCCACGACCTCTTCCAGTTCGCGCAGGGCCTCTTCGAAACTCATCTCGGCAACAGGGCGGTCACTCATCAGGCATTCTCCATCAGGACAGTCACATGGGCGGCCACGCTGGGGCCCAAGGCCTCCAAATCATACCCACCCTCCAGCGCCGAGACCACACGCCCCCCGCATGTCTCGCGCGCGATTGCGCAGAATTTCTCGGTGATCCAGGCGAAATCAGCCTCATCCCAGTTCAACTGCGCCAGCGGATCGTCCCGATGCGCGTCGAACCCGGCCGAGAGCAGGATCAACTCGGGCGCAAAGGCCCGCAGACGGGGAAAGACCTCTGCCTCGTAGACCCGCCGCATATGTGCGCCGTCGCTGTCGGTCGGCAAGGGCAGGTTCATCACATTGTCGAACGCGCCGGTCTCGTCAGATCGCCCCGTCCCAGGCCACAGCGGCATCTGGTGCGAAGATATGAACAGCGCGCGCCGCTCGTCCCAAAGCAGGTCCTGCGTGCCGTTGCCATGATGCACATCGAAATCGACCACCGCCACGCGGGACAGGCCATGATGCTCCAGCGCATGTTTCGCGGCCGCGGCCACGTTTCCGAACAGGCAAAACCCCATGGGCATCTCTGTCTCGGCATGGTGCCCCGGCGGGCGCACGGCAGCAAAGGCGTTGCCCACTTCTCCGGTCAGCACCATGTCGACCGCGCGCAGAACCGCCCCTGCCCCCCGCCAGGCCGCCGCCAGCGACCCGGGTGAAACATGCGTGTCCGCGTCCAGCGCCCGCGTACCCGTCTCGGGCACCGATGCGGCAATCCGGTCCAGATAGGCCCGGGGATGAACGCGCAGCAGATCCGCCTCGGCGGCCATCGGGGCCTTTACGCGGAGCAGGTCCATGTCGCCGAGCGCGCGATGGACGGCATCCATCCGCGCCACCTGCTCGGGGTGTCCGGGCGGGGTGACGTGGCCGAGGAAATCGTGGTGGGTGACAAGTGCCGTGGTCATGGCGCCAGAGAAACCCCATCCGGCGGCATAGCACAAGGGCCGTTCATCCCGTCACTGAACGCACGACGCGACCGGCACCGGTGGGCGCCGCCCCTTCCCGTGGCACCGCCTGCGCGAATGCCACCGAGGCCCCGCGACGCCGTTGGTATCACAAGTCGACTCGGGTCAGTCCGGGGCCAGCATGTAGCCGGCACCCCGGACCGTCTGAAGATAGCGCGGCTGCTTGGGGTCGTCTTCCAGCTTGCGGCGCAACCGGGTGATCTGCACGTCCACCGCACGTTCCTGCGCCTGTCCGCCGCTTCGGCCCAGCCGCACGACCAGGTCGGCCCGGCTGACCGGCGCCCCTGGCTGACCCGAGAATATCTGCAGCAGCTGGCTCTCGGTTGCGGTCAGCCGCACCAAGTCCTGGCCGCGCCACATCTCGCCGCGCTCCAGATCATATCTTAGCGGCCCCATATGCAGCACCTTGGGCACGCCCGCGCCGGGCTCGGCAGCGGGCATCCGCCGCAGGATCGAGTTGATACGAAGCAACAGCTCCTTTGGCTCGAACGGCTTGGCGAGATAATCGTCAGCCCCCGCCTCCAGCCCCGCAATCCGGTCTTCTGTCCCGCCACGGGCGGTCAGAAGCAGAATCGGCGTCGCCCTCTGCGCGCGCAGTTCGCCGCACAAGGTCACGCCGTCGTCGCCAGGCATCATCACGTCCAGCACGATCAGGTCAAAGTCCAACCCCGCCAATATACGCCGCGCGTGTTCGGCATCACGCGCCGTAGTGACCAGGAAGTCATTCCGGGTCAGGAATTTCTGCAACAGTGCGCGAATACGCTCATCGTCATCCACCACCAGAAGATGCGGCCTGTCCGCCGCCTTGTCCCCCGTCCTGTCACTGGTCATGTCACACCTTCACATCCTTCATCTCGTGGTAGTGGCGGTGCAAGTCATCGTCCATCATCGCCTCCAGAACCTGGCGGAACCCGGCCACCGCCTCGGGCCCCGCAGCGCGATAGGCGGCACGCATACGGTCCCGCTGAGCGTCCGACAGCCGCTGTTCCAGCGCCCGGCCTTCGTTTGTCAGGTAAAGGTTGCGCTCGCGCTTGTCCGTCCGCCCGATTTCGCTCGTGACAAGGCCATCCTCGATCAGCGTGCGCAACACACGGTTGAGCGATTGCTTCGTGACCCCAAGGACCGAAAGAAGGTTGTTCACCGTCGTCCCCGGCCTGCGCCCGATGAAGTGCACGGCCCGATGATGCGCACGGCCGTAGGCCAATTCGGCCAGGATACGATCAGGATCGGCGGTGAACCCGCGATAGGCGAAGAACATCGCCTCGATTCCCTTGCGCAGCTGGTCGTCGGTCAGGAACAGAAGCGCCTGTCCGCCCTCGGGTCCCTCCGCCACATCTGCCTCCTATTCACGCTTACCGTAACAATACGTCAGTGTTGTTGACATTCCAAGACGTGATCAGTATCGAATGACGGATTTTGCGAAACTTTGTGTCCGGTGCGGACCTAAATAGCGCAACAAATGCAAAGACTGGAGGAGGTCGCAATGGCGGGTGCCTATGATGATCGCGACGGAAAGATCTGGATGGACGGCCAACTGGTGGAGTGGCGCGACGCCAATGTCCATGTCCTGACCCATGCACTGCACTATGCTTCCTCGGTGTTCGAGGGCGAGCGCGCCTATGGCGGCACCATCTTCAAGAGCCGCGAACACTCCGAACGGCTGCACTTCTCGGCCGGAGAACTGGACTTCGAAATCCCCTACACGGTAGACGAGATTGAGGCCGCCAAGCACCAAGTTCTTGCCGCCAACGGCCTGTCCGATGCCTATGTCAGGGCGGTCGCCTGGCGCGGTGCTGGCGAGGACATGGGCGTCGCCTCGGCGCGCAACCCGGTCCGGCTGGCCATCGCCGCCTGGGAGTGGGGCGCCTACTATGGCGATGCCAAGTTCAAGGGCGCGAAGCTGGATATCGCCAAGTGGAAACGACCCAGCCCCGAGACGATCCCGGTTCATGCCAAGGCTGCCGGGCTCTACATGATCTGCACCATCTCCAAGCACGAAGCCGAGGCCAAGGGCTGTTCGGATGCGCTGTTCATGGATTATCGCGGCTATGTCGCGGAATGCACGGGGGCGAACATCTTCTTCGTCAAGGATGGTGAGGTGCACACGCCCAAGGCGGATGTCTTCCTCAACGGACTGACCCGCCAGACGGTGATCGAGATGTTGCGGGACCGACACGTCAAGGTGCACGAGCGGGTGATCATGCCGGAAGAACTGGAAGGTTTCGAACAATGCTGGCTGACGGGTACCGCGGCCGAGGTCACGCCGGTCGGCCAGATCGGCGACTACAACTTCGATGTGGGCACCTTGGCCAAGGACATGGTCGAAGGCTACGAAAAACTGGTGCGGGGCCAGGCCTAGGCCTTCGGGTGCAGGACGCCCCCGGAATAACCCGGTGGGCGCCGCTGTTCCGGTTCAGGCCGAGCGTCCCCGCTCGATGCGCAGGAATTGCTTGAGTCGCCCAACGCCATGCTCGCGCGGTTGGCGCTGAAGCCGCTGAGTCGAAGCGTTGGGGTGCACATCCCTTTGAATCCTGAGGAATGCCTTTGCCCGGGACGTGTCGTCACGGGATTGCGGGCGGTCCACGATATGGCGCGTCATTGGGTCCTCCTTTCGTGTTTCAAGGTTTCTCCTTATCATGTGGGGGGCCGGAATGCACTCGTTCAACCCCGACGCCGCTATTGCAGCCCTTTCGCACGGACTTTGCGGCGCGCCGTGGTCTCATTTCCCAATTGCCTTTCACGCAGCACGATGACAACGCCCGCCAGGATCACGAGCGCCGCCCCGAAAAGCATTGGCCGCGTCGGCACCTCGTCGAACCAGACGTAGCCGATCACGACCGACCACAGCATCGAGACATAGGTAAACGGGGCCAGCACCCCCGCATCGGCCAGCCGGTAGGACGAAGTCAGCAAAATCTGCCCCATGCCGCCCACCAGCCCCGCGCCCACCAGGTAAGCCGCCTCGCCCGGATCGGGCCAGACCCAGCCGAATGGCAGGGTCAGAAGCGAGGCGCCGGTCGAAGTCAGCGAGAACCAGAAGACGATGGCCGCTGTCGTCTCGGTCCCACTCATGCCCTTGACAAAGACCTGTGCCAGCGCCGCAAGGCAGGCCGAGCCCAGAACCATCAGCGCGCCCAGCGCCTCGGTGTTGTTCAGGCCGAAACTCAGCCTTGGCCAGATGATGATCACCACGCCGACAAGACCCAGCGCCACGGCGGTGATGCGGATCAGCCGCAAGCGCTCGCCCAGCATCAGCGCGGCCAACACCACCATGACCACCGGCGTGGCAAACCGGATCGCCGTGACCTCGGGCAGGGGCAGGTATTTCAGGCCGGCAAAGCCAAGCCCCATGGCGGCAGACCCGACCAGTCCGCGAACCGCATGGTTGCGGATGCTGTTGGTGCGGATCCCGTGCGGCCAGTCCCCCTGCCATGCCAGCCAGACCAGGATGATCGGCATCGCAAGGACCGAGCGGAAGAACATCGCCTCACCCGCCGGGACCCCCGGCACCGCCTTTATGAAGGCGGACATGACGGTAAAAACCGTCACGGCTGAAATCATCAAGAAGATGCCCCGGACAGGGCTTGCGGCGGATGTGGCAGCGAACATGCGCACTGATTACGCCCAGCGCCGCAAAATGGCCAGTCACCCCGCCGGACGGACCCGCAGGATGCCGCCGTCTGCCGCGTCGATCAGGAGCAGCACGGTGCCATCGTCCAGCACCTCGACATCCCGGACCCGCCCGATTTCAGGCAGCAGGCGCTCCTCGCCCGCGACACGGCCCTGTGCGAAACGCAACCGAACCAACCCGCCGGGATTGAGCGAGCCGATCAGCAAGTCATCCTCCCAGTCGAATCCGCCGCGACCGTTGTGAAACATCATGCCGCCCGGTGCGATGACCGGGTCCCAGTAGTAGACCGGCTGCTCCATCCCCTCTCGCACGGCCCGGCCAGACCCGACGTCGGAGCCGTTGTAATTCACCCCGTAGGAGATCACCGGCCAGCCGTAGTTGCGCCCGGGCAGGGGGCGGTTCAGTTCGTCCCCGCCCGCCGGGCCATGCTCGATCGTCCAGAGCCTGCCACGCGGCCCCATCGCTGCACCCTGCATGTTGCGATGCCCGTAGGACCAGATCGTGTCCAACCCGTCGCGCCCGACGAAGGGGTTGTCGGGGGGGACCTCGCCCTCCGGTGTGACGCGGAGGACCTTGCCGTAGGTGGTTTCCAGATCCTGGGCCAGTTGACGGTCGTCTCGGCTGAAATGCTCGCCGGTGGTAATATGGGCCATACCGTCATCCCCGAAGACGATGCGGCTGCCGTAATGCATCGGGTTCCGCGAGGGCGGTTCCTGCACGAAGATATCCCTGACGTCGCCCATGCGGCTGCCGTCATCGCTTAGCACCCCGGTTGCTGCGGCAGTCACCGTGCCGCCGGTCACCCGCTTGGCATAGGTCCACCAGACCCGGCGCGTCTGCGCGAAGTCTTCGCGCACCGCGACATCCAGCAACCCGCCCTGCCGGCGCGCGTCCACATCCGGCAGGCCACTGACGGGGGCCGAGGCGCCCTCGGGCCCCACCAGCCGCATCCGCCCAGGCCGTTCAGTGATCAGCAACCGGCCATCAGGCAACACCGCAATGCCCCAGGGGTGTTCCAGCCCCCGTGCAAGCCAACCGGCCTGCACGGGGGTCGTCTCCAGCGCCGGGGCACGGGTCTGTGCCCGAAAGGCTGGATCGAAATCGGCATTGGGGCGCCCCTGCTCGACCTGCGCGGCGAGGGGCGCAGCCAGGCTCATCAGGATCAGTGCAAGTCCTCTCATTCAGTCCTCCCGTCTTTCAATCGACCGACGGCCCAGCGCGCCGCATCCGCGACCGTGGCATCGGAGTCTTCACAAAGCCCCTGCACCCCCGAAACCAGGGCCGGATCACCGGAATTGCCGATCGCGTAGGCGACATTGCGCACGAACCGGTCACGACCGATGCGCTTGATCGGGCTTCCTGAAAACATGGCCCGGAATCCGGCATCGTCCAGTTTCGCCAGATCGGCCAGCGCCGGCGCGCGCAGGTCTTCGCGCCCGAGATAGCGCATCTCGGTGGCCTCCTGCGCAAACTTGTTCCACGGGCAGATGGCCAGGCAATCGTCACAGCCGTAGATGCGATTGCCCAGCAGCGGGCGCAATTCCTCGTCCACCGGCCCCTTGTGCTCGATCGTCAGGTAGGAGATGCACCGCCGCGCATCCAGTTGGAACGGCGCAGGAAAGGCATGGGTCGGGCAGATATCCAGGCAGGCGGTGCAAGACCCGCAGTTCTCTTCTCCCGGTTGATCGGGCTCCAGTTCGGCCGTTGTAAAGATCGCGCCCAGAAAGAACCAGTTACCAAGCTCCCGGCTCAGCAGGTTCGTGTGCTTGCCCTGCCAGCCCAGGCCGGCGGCCTGGGCAAGGGGTTTTTCCATCACCGGGGCCGTGTCCACGAAAACCTTGATTTCGCATCCTTCTTGCTCCACCAGCCAGCGCCCGACCCGCTTGAGCCGCTTTTTGACGATGTCGTGGTAGTCCCGGTTCTGCGCATAGACGGACACCGCCGCGCGGTCGCGCTGCTCAAGCACATCCAGCGGATCGTGGTCGGGCGTATAGAGTTCGGCCAGCATCACGACCGACCGCGCCGCAGGCCAGAGAGCGGCCGGATCGCCCCGCCATTGCATGCGCTCGGCCATCCAGCCCATCTGCCCATGCCGTCCCTGGGCCACGAACCTGTCCAACCGCTCGGCGATTCCGGGCGCTGAATCCGGGCGGCAGACGCCCACATCCGCGAACCCCTCGGCCAGGGCCTTGTCCACCAGCCGTGCCTTCAGGTCAGCCAAAATGCCCCCTTCTTCTTCTGGCTCGAAATATCCCGGGGAGCGCGAGGGGCAGCGCCCCTCGCCCGGGTCGACGCCGAAGGCGGCGAAATCGGATCAGAAATCAAGGTCGGCATAATGATCCGGCTGCGGGAACCCCGGCACCTGGTCGGCCAGGATCGACCGGAAGGCCGGACGAGACTTGATCTTGGCATACCAGTCCTTGACCACCTCGGACCGGTTCCAGTCCACGTCCGAGATATAGTCGAGGCAGCTCAGGTGCGCGGCGGCGGCAAAATCGGCGAGGCTCATCTGGTCGCCTGCCAGCCAGCGGCGCTGGTCCAGAAGCCATGCCATGTAATCGATGTGGTACTTGATCGCCTTGGCCCCCGCCTTGACGTTGGTGCTGTCCGGGTAGCCGGTGCCCATGACCTTGCGAAACATCCGTTCGCCCATCAGCTTGGTCGTGACCTCGTCGTTGAACTTGTCGTCGAACCAGGCCACGAGGCGGCGCACCTCGTAGCGAGCCTCGGGTGTGGGGGGCAACAGTGCCGGGGCGGGGTACGCCTCTTCGAGATATTCGCAGATCGCTGTGCTTTCGGCCATGGTGCGGTTGCCCATCTTCAGCACCGGCACCTTGCCTGCCGGGTTACGGCGCAGGAAATCCGGGTCTTTCTCCCAGTATCTTTCCTCGACCAATTCCACCTCGATCTTCTTCTCTGCCAGGCTCAGGCGCACCTTTCGGCTGAACGGCGAGAGAGGGTAGTGGTAAAGGCGGTTCATCTTGGCTGTCTCGGTCAGAGGGTCCGCCCCATCCATGCCCGATGCGCCGGTCGGGTTCAATCCCGCGTCAGTCCTCGAAGCAGTCGGCCCGGCCATCCTTGCGGATCGTCGCCGCCCCGTCGATGATGTTCGCCGCCCGGGCGCGCACGAAATCCGAGGGCCGCGCCGCCGATCGCCCGCCGGGATCGGGCAGTACCGCCGCGAGGCGCGCGGCCTGAACCGGGGACAGGTCCCGTGCTTGGACCCCGAAATAGTGCTCCGCCGCTGCCTCGACGCCAAAGACGCCCTCATCGAACTCGGCCACGTTCAAGTAGACTTCGAGGATCCTGCGCTTGGACCAGATGGCCTCGACCACCGGGGTCAGCAACGCCTCGAGGGATTTTCGGAACCAGCTGCGCCCGTGCCAGAGATAGACGTTCTTGACCGTCTGCTGGCTGATGGTTGATCCGCCCCGCCCCGTTCCGTCATTCATGGCAGCGCGGATCGCCGACAGATCCAGCCCCCAGTGCAGGCAGTAGTCGGCATCCTCTGCGGCCACTGCGGCGCGGGCCATGACAGGCGCGATCTCCTCCATTGCCACCCAGCTGTGGTCGACCCCGTCCAAGCGGCGGCTTTCGGCGAACATGTAAGGCGTCGTCGGCGGGTTGATTATGGAAAACAGCCCGACGAACAACATCGTGATACCAATCACCAGCAGCCCCCCCCTCAGCAGCCAGCGCCGCAGGAAACGACGCAGGCGCCGCAGACGCGGCACCTTGCTGGACTTGCCTGTGCGGGATGCGGGTTTCCTCGCCATGCGGCCCATTCACACCGTTCAACGCGAACGGTCAAGCAACGGCCCGACATTCCGGCACACGTTGTGTACAGAGCACTTCCGCCTGAGGCCTGACCGTCGGCAAAAACGGCTTCGTGCCGGGCGAACATGAGATGGTGATGGGTGACCGAACGGGTGGTGACCCGTCCGCCAGGTAGAAGGTCACGCCGGTATAGGTCGCGTTCCCGACACCTTCCAAGTTCAAGATGACCGAAGCGCCCGGATAAGATGCGGTGATGTCTATGCCGTTCACACTGTCATTGTCGAACCGGTCGCAATCCGAATCATCGTTCTGGTCGGTCAGGGTCAGGACTGACTTGGTCATAGATGTTCCCGCCGCCGGTGGAACAAAGGGGTCAATTTTCAGGAACTGATCCGCGTAACTGTTGGGCATGATGGAACTCGCTCGGGCTGATTCCTGCACGATTCTGCTTTTTCATGCTCACAAAAATAGCGTGAAAAAGTTCGGGGCGCGAAATGGCTTTTCGCGCCCCGGAAACGAGACCTGCAATAGCGGGTCGATCATGCCAAACCTTTGGTCACTCGGCTGGAACTGCGCTGTCCTCAAGACCCAGCGGCGCCGACAGATGCGGCAGCATCTCCTTGGGACAGATCTGCACGAAGTTCGGCTTTTCGACCTCCCAGTGCTGCAACAGATCGGCGGCCTTTCGGCTGCTGGTCTCTGCGGCGTGACGCTCGATCAGGCCCTTCAGTTCGGCCTCCCAGTGATCCACCGTGACCGGGCAGGTCACCAGAGTTTCCATGTTCATCAGGTTCCGCGCCGTCCCATCCGGATCGTGCAGATAGGCCATGCCGCCAGTCATACCGGCCCCGAAATTCGCGCCGATTTCGCCCAGGATCACGGCGACCCCGCCAGTCATGTATTCGCAGCCGTTCGACCCGCAGCCCTCGATCACGACATGCGCGCCCGAGTTGCGCACCGCGAAACGTTCCCCGGCCCGTCCGGCGGCGAAAAGATAACCGCCGGTCGCCCCATACAGAACCGTGTTGCCGATGATCGTGTTCTCGCTGGCCACGAGCGGGCTGATCTGCGGTGGGCGCACCACGATCGTGCCCCCTGACAGGCCCTTGCCTACATAGTCGTTTGCATCACCGGACACCTCGAGCTTGAGCCCCGGCGCGGCGAAGGCGCCCAGGGACTGGCCCGCGCTGCCCTTGAGCTTGACCGTGAGGTGATCGGGCTGAAGGTCATTGTTCATTCCGAAGTTGCCCACGATATGGCTGGAGGTGCGGGTGCCGATGGTGCGCAGCGTGTTCTGCACCGCGTATTCCAACTGCATCTTTTCACCGTCCTGAAGGAAGCGCGCGGCATCCTTGACGATCTGCGCATCCAGCGTGTCGAGGACCTCGTTGCGGGGCTTGTCCCGATCGTGAACGATGTCCTGGGCGCCGTCGACGGTGATCAGCAGCGGGTTCAGGTCCAAGTCGTCCAGATGTGCCGAGCCGCGGCTGACCTGCGCAAGAAGATCGGCGCGCCCGATCACCTCGTCCAGAGAGCGCGCCCCGATCTCGGCCAGTATCTCTCGCACCTCGGAGGCGTAGAAGGTGATCAGGTTGACCACCTTGTCCGCATTGCCTGTGAATTTCTCGCGCAGGCGCTCGTCCTGGGTGCAGACGCCCACCGGGCAGGTGTTCGACTGACACTGGCGGACCATGATACAGCCCATGGCGATCAGGCCGGCGGTACCGATGCCGTATTCCTCGGCGCCCATCATGGCGGCCATGACAATGTCGCGCCCAGTGCGCAGCCCACCGTCGGTGCGCAGGGTCACGCGCGACCGAAGATTGTTCATCGACAGCACCTGGTGCGTCTCGGTCAGGCCCATTTCCCAGGGCAGGCCCGCGTACTTGATGGAGGTCGCGGGGCTGGCCCCGGTGCCACCGTTGTGACCGGAGATCAGGATCACGTCGGCCTTGGCCTTGGCCACGCCGGCCGCGATGGTCCCGACCCCGCTGGAGGCGACGAGCTTTACCGTCACCTTGCAGCGCGGGTTGATCTGCTTGAGGTCGTAGATCAGCTGCGCAAGGTCCTCGATCGAGTAGATGTCGTGGTGCGGCGGGGGCGAGATCAGCGTCACACCCGGTGTCGAGTGCCGCAGCCGCGCAATGAGCTTGGTCACCTTCATCCCCGGCAGCTGGCCGCCCTCGCCGGGTTTGGCACCTTGGGCGACCTTGATTTCCAGTTCTTCACACTGGTTGAGGTATTCAGCCGTCACGCCGAATCGTCCTGATGCGACCTGCTTGATCTTGGCCGAGGGGTTGTCACCATTGGGTTCGGGCACGAAATGCGCCGGGTCCTCGCCGCCCTCGCCGCTATCGGACTTGGCACCGATACGGTTCATGGCGACGTTCAACGTCTTGTGCGCCTCGGGCGAGAGCGCGCCCAGCGACATCCCCGGGGTGACGAACCTCTTGCGGATGCTGGTGATGCTCTCGACCTCCTCGATGGGAACGGGATGGCCCATGGGCTTGATCGCCAGAAGGTCGCGCAGGTGGATCGGTGGGTTCGACTGCATGGCTGCCGAATACTGCTTCCACAACTCGAAAGAGGCGCGGTCGCAGGCCTGCTGCATCAGGTGCATCGACGTGGCTTCCCAAGCGTGTTTCTCACCCGAGCGGCGCGCCTTGTAGAAACCGCCGATCGGCAGGATATCCTGGTTGCCGCGCCAGCCCTGGGCATGGACCTGCTCGACCTTCTTCTGAAGACCGTTGAGCCCGATACCCGAGATGCGGCTGTGCATACCGGGGAAATACTCTGCCACCATGGCGCGGGAAAGGCCCACCGCCTCGAAGTTCAGCCCGCCGCGATAGGACGAGATGACGGAAATCCCCATCTTGGCCATGATCTTGAGAAGCCCCTGGTCGATGGCCTTGCGATAACGTGCCACGGCCTCGGTCAGTGTCCCGTCCAGCAGGCCGCGGTCTATCCTGTCGGCCAGCGAATCCTCGGCCAGGTAGGCGTTGACCACCGTGGCGCCGCTGCTGACCAATACGGCGAAATAATGCGGGTCGACGCATTCGGCCGAGCGCACGTTGATCGACGTGAAGGTCCGAAGGCCCTTGCGCGTCAGCCAGCTGTGGACGGCGCTGGTCGCCAGGATCATGGGCATGGGCACCTTGTCAGGGTCCTGGTGCTGATCAGTCAGGACCAGGTGCCCCGCGCCCGAGCGTACAGCATCCTCGGCCTCTTCGCGGATGCGCGACAGCGCGTCGCGCAGTGCCGAGGTCCCGCCGCCGACGGGAAAGGTGCAGTCGATCTCGACCGAGGGGGCGTTGAAGGCGCTCACCAGCGCATCCCACTGAGCATTCCCCACGAAGGGGCTTTCCAGCACCAGGATCTCGGTCTGGCTGCTGTCCTCGTCCAGCACGTTCTTGAGGTTGCCGAAACGGGTCTTGAGGCTCATGACGCGGAATTCGCGCAGGCTGTCGATCGGCGGGTTCGTCACTTGGCTGAAGTTCTGCCGGAAGAAGTGGCTGAGCGGGCGATACTTGTCCGAAAGTACCGCGCTGGGCGTGTCATCCCCCATCGAGGCGATGGCTTCCTTGCCGTCCTCGGCCATAGGCACCAGAATGCTCTCCAGTTCCTCGATGCTGTAGCCCGCAGCGATCTGGCGCTTGCGCAATTCGGCCCCCGAATGCAGCGGGGTCTCGGAGACGCCGGCCAACCTGTCGTCGAGGTTGTTGATCTTGCCTACCCATTCGCCAAAGGGCAGCGCGCGGGCCAGCTTGTCCTTGATCTCGGCGTCGTGGAACAGCTTGCCAGTGGCCATGTCGATGGCCAGCATCTGGCCGGGGCCAAGCGCACCCTTTTCGGTCACCGCGGCCTCGTCCGTGGGCACCATCCCCACCTCGGACCCGGCGATGACCAGCCCATCGCCGGTGACGACGTAGCGCATGGGGCGCAGACCGTTGCGGTCGAGCCCCGCGCAGACCCAGCGCCCATCGGTCATGGCCAGGGCGGCAGGGCCGTCCCAGGGTTCCATCACGGAATTGCAGTAGGAATACATGTCGCGCCAGGCCTGCGGCAGTTCGGTGGCCTGCTTCGACCAGCTTTCGGGCACCATCAGGGTCTTGGCCATGGGTGCGGATCGACCCGAGCGCACCAGCACCTCGAAGACCGCATCAAGCGCCGCCGAATCCGACGACCCGCTCGGCACGATGGGCTTGATGTCCTCTGCCATGTCGCCGAACGCCGCAGAGGCCATGCGGATCTCGTGGCTTCTGAGCCAGTTCAGGTTGCCCTTGAGCGTGTTGATCTCGCCGTTGTGGGCCAGCATCCGGAACGGCTGGGCCAACCACCACTGCGGAAAGGTATTGGTGGAATAGCGCTGGTGGTAGATCGCGAAAGCGCTTTCGAAGCGTTCATCCTGCAGGTCGGGATAGAACTCGGCCACTTGCTCGGCCAGCATCATGCCCTTGTAGATAATCGATCGGCACGACAGCGATGCGAGATACAGTTCCGCCACGCCCGCAGCGGCGGCGGCCTTCTCGATCCGGCGGCGGATGACGTAGAGCTCGCGCTCGAAGGTCTCCTCGTCCACGCCCTTGGCGTTGGAGATCAGGATCTGCTCGATCTCGGGGCGGGTCGCATTGGCCTTTTCGCCCAGGCAGTCGACGACCACGGGCACATGGCGCCAGCCGTAGATGGAATACCCCATGCGCAGGACTTCGGACTCCACGATGGTCCGGCAGGTCTCTTGCGCGCCGAAATCCGTGCGCGGCAGGAACACCTGCCCCACGGCCAGCAACTCGTCACGGCGCGGGGTATGGCCCGTGCGCTCGACCTGGTCATAAAAGAAGGGCACCGGGATCTGAACGTGGATGCCCGCGCCGTCGCCGGTCTTGCCATCGGCATCCACCGCGCCGCGATGCCAAACCGCCTTGAGCGCGTCGATACCGTTCTGCACAACCTGCCGCGAAGGCTTGCCGTCGACCGAGACGACCAGTCCAACACCGCAGTTGGCTTTCTCATCATCGGGCCTGTACAGGCCGTTCTCGGCCACCCAGTCGCGCTTGGCCTGTTCCTTGGCAGCCCAGCTTGCATCGAACTTGGTCATGGTCTCGCTCCTCGTTTCGCGCCAAGGCGGGCGCGTGGTCGGTTGCCTGTCAGTCCGTCGCCAGCGACGACATCACGACGCCGCAGCCGTATTTCGGATTGACGGAAAGAAAGCCCGGCTCGCCGGGAAAGATGAACTCGACGGGGCTTCCGTCGATCTCGAAACTATCATCGGGGGTGGTATATTCGCTGATGCCCGACAGGAAGACGCGCCAGTCGGGGTGGACAAATTCGCGCCCCTGCCCGCGCCATACCTCGGCGCCATCGCCGTCGCGGGTGACGATCTCGTATTCCGTGCGCAACAGGGTGACGCCGTCGATCACCACACTTTCGCCGGTCAGACGGTCCTCGCCGGTGTAGCGGGTCGGGCCGATCTCGGCGCTTTGAGTGACAAAGTCCCAGGTATCGCGATCCGTGGCCAGGAGTTCGGTCAGCGAGGCCCGGTCGGCGGGGCTGCTTTCCAGCCGCTCGGTATGGCCCGAGGCCAGGTGGAAGCTCTCGATCCACTGCGCCTCGGAGTCGACGCGCCCGACATAAGTGATCATCTGTTCATCCAGGTCCGCGCGGCGCGTGTGCCCCTCGGGATCAGATATACAGGTGAACATGTGGCTTACCGTGCAGTCCTTGCCCTGGACCGTCACGAAGGCTTCGCAGCCCTGCGGCAGGTCAAAGGTCTGCGCAGCCGCCAGCCCGGGGGCGGCCAGAATGGTGGCGATGCTCATCAGTCCGGCTGTCTTCATTCTGTCCTCCTGCTCGGTGGTTCGGCGGCCGCGATACCCTTGGAATACCTTGGGTTGCGACCTATTCCGCCGCGACCGCAGCCCCTTGCGACACGTACTCCAGGATCGCGTCTGCGGCGTCGCGCCCGTCGCGGATTGCCCAGACGACCAAGCTCGCACCCCGCACGATGTCCCCGGCAGCATACACGCCTTCAAGGCTGGTGCGGCCGGTCGTGAACTCGGCCTTGACGGTGCCCCAGCGGGTAACCTCCAGGCCCTCGACACCCCAGAGCTTGGGCAATTCTTCAGGCTCGAAGCCCAGCGCCTTTATCACAAGATCGGCCTCTTCGACGTAGTCGCTGCCCTCGATCAGTTCGGGCATCTGGCGGCCGCTGGCGTCGGGGGCGCCCAGACGCATTTGCTGCACCATGACGCCCTCCACCGCATCGCCGGCAAAGCCCTTTGGCGCGGTCAGCCAGACGAATTCCACACCTTCTTCCTCGGCATTTTTCACCTCGCGCTGCGAACCGGGCATGTTGTCGCGGTCGCGGCGATAGAGGCACTTCACGCTTTCCGCGCCCTGCCGAATGGCCGTGCGCACGCAGTCCATGGCCGTGTCGCCGCCACCGATCACGACAACTTTCTTTCCTTGGGCGTTCAATTCACCGCTTTCGAATTCTTCGACGACGTCGCCGAAGCTCTTGCGATTGGAGGCGGTCAGGTAGTCGATGGCGCGCACGATCCCCTCGGCACCCGATCCCGGGGCCTGCAACTCGCGCGACTTGTAGACGCCGGTGGCGATAAGCACCGCGTCGTGCTTTCCGCGGATGGCATCGAAGGACAGGTCGTCGCCCACGTCACAGTTCAGAACGAACTCGACCCCACCCTGTTCCAGCTGGTCGTTGCGGCGCATGACCACGTCCTTTTCCAGCTTGAACCCGGGAATGCCGTAAGTCATCAGCCCGCCCGCGCGATCGTAGCGGTCGTAGATTGTCACCTGAATGCCTTCGCGGCGCAGTTTGTCGGCCGCGGCCAGACCAGCCGGGCCTGCACCGATGATGCCGACGCTTTCGGTGCGTTCCGCGTAGGGCACGATGGGCTTGACCCAGCCCTCCTCCCAGGCGGTATCGGTGATGTATTTCTCGACCTGGCCAATGGTAACGGTGCCATGGCCGGACTTTTCGATCACGCAGTTGCCCTCGCACAGACGATCCTGCGGGCAGATGCGGCCACAGATCTCCGGGAAGGTGTTGGTGGCCTGGCTCAGTTCATAGGCCTCTTGCAGGCGATTCTCGGCCGTCAGGCGCAGCCAGTCAGGGATGTTGTTGTGTAGAGGACAGTGCGACTGGCAGTAGGGCACGCCACATTGGCTGCACCGTGCGGCCTGCTCCTTGGCCTTCTCGTCGGCGTATTCGGCATAGATCTCGTGGAAATCCGTCCGGCGAAGGTCGGGCGGACGCTTGTCCGGCATGTCCCGTTCCACATCGACGAACTTGAGCATCTTCTGACCAGACACGTTCCGTCCTCCTAAAGGGTCCACTGACGGACCTGTCTAACTGGATCGTCTCAGAAAGAAAAGTCATAGTATCTGACCTAATTATCAGAAAGACTGGGCAGAACTGCGCAAAAGTCGCCGACGGTCCATCATTTTAGGTCCGGTCCGGACCTATTTCCCGATCTTTCGTATTTCGCTGCCTTGGTTAGAAACGGGGGAAACGAATCAGGCGGACCCATGTCCCTATTCACCCTCGCCCTCGTCGCCGTGATCCAGGGCATCACCGAGTTTCTGCCGGTCTCGTCGTCGGGGCACCTGGTCCTGATACCGCAGATGACCGGGCGCGCCGACCAGGGCCTTGTAATCGACGTGTCCGTTCACTTAGGGACCCTGCTGGCGGTGATCCTCTACTTCTGGCGCGACGTGCGCGGGGCGCTTCTGGGGCTGCCGCGGCTGGCGACGGGCCGCGCGGACACCAAGGGCGCGCGTCTGGCACTGCTACTGATCGTTGCGACGATCCCGGCGGTTCTTTTCGGGCTGGCGCTCAAACTGACCGGGCTGGACGCGGCCATGCGCTCCGTGGCGCTGATCGGCTGGACGATGCTGATTTTCGGCCTCGTGCTTTACTGGGCCGACCAGACCGGAGGGGTGGACAAGCAGGCCCGCGACTGGTCCCTGCGCGACGCGGCCATCATGGGGGCCTGGCAGGCCCTCGCGCTCATCCCCGGCACATCACGTTCCGGCATCACGATCACCGCGGCTCGGCACTTGGGCTATGCCCGCGAGGACGGCGCGAAACTGGCCATGCTGATGTCGATTCCGGTCATCCTGGCGTCGGGCGTGCTGTTGGGGGCCGAGGTGGCACTGGCCGCCGATGCAGAAGCCGCCCGCAACGGGGCACTGGCCGCCGCCATGGCCTTTGTCGCGGCGCTTGCCGCACTGTCGCTGATGATGCGCCTGTTGAAATCGGTCAGCTTCACGCCCTACGTGATCTACAGAGTGGTCCTGGGGGTGGTTCTGTTGGTGATCGCCTATTCCTAGGACTTCAGGTTGCGCGCCGAGTCCTTGATGGCCGAATACTGACCCGAGGGGCGAAAGCGCCAAAGGTATTCGGGCAGGATCGCCTCCATCGACTTGGGTGAAATGCCAAGCTCGGCAAAGCCGCGCGCGCCCTCGGAGACGACGTTGTCCTGTTGCAGTTGCAGAACCTGGTCGCGGCTGATCGGCCCCTTCAGCAGGCCAAAGCTCATCCGTTCGCCCAGCGCGAAGACACGCGCCATCAGACCGGCCATCCAGAACGGCATGTTCAGGACCAGGCGGCGGCGGCGGATCACGCCCAGCATTTCCTGCATCAGTTCGCGGAAGGTGTTCACGTCCGGTCCGCCCAGTTCGTAGACGCCTGGCGCCGCATTGCCCAGCGCCCCGAGAGTGGCGGCCTCGGCCACGTCGTCCACATAGGCCGGCTGAAAGCGTGTTTCGCCCCCCACTACAGGCAGGACCGGACTGTAGGTTGTCATCGCCGCGAACCGATTGAAGAAGGCATCGGTATCCCCGAACAGGACCGAGGGCCGCAGGATCACGGCCCCTGGCACATGCGCCAGCACACCGGCCTCGCCAGCAGCCTTGGTCCGGGCATAGGTGCTTTCGGACTCGGCATCTGCGCCGATGGCGGAGACCTGCACCATGCGCTGCACCTCCTCCTCGGCCGATATTCGGGCGATACGCTCGGCCCCCTCGGCCTGCACCGCGTCGAAGTTGTTCTTGCCAAAGGCATCGAAGGTGCCCACGCAGTTGATCGCCACGTCGGCACCGCGCAACACGTTGCGCACGCTGTTGTCGTCGCGGATGTTGCAGAAAACCGGCTCGACCTGGCCAACCACGCCGTAGGGCTTCACGAACATCGCCTCGTTCGGACGGCGCACCGCGACACGGACCCGCCAGCCCTCCTTGGCCATGCGCTGGGTGATGTAGCGCCCCAGAAACCCGGACCCGCCGAAAATCGTGACAAGCTTGGACATGGTCCTACCCCTCGTGGCTGCCGTTCCGTCGCATTTATCGCCCGACAGGCCGACAAACAAGGTGGATTTGGCCGGGACATGCCGAACGACGCCGCAGGACGGAGAACTTCGAAAAACATTTCGGAAACGCGTTGACACCACAGCCCAGCGGGCGTAAACGCCGCTTCCACGACATCTGTGCCCAGATGGCGGAATTGGTAGACGCGCCAGCTTCAGGTGCTGGTGTCCGTATGGACGTGGAGGTTCGAGTCCTCTTCTGGGCACCATCCCTCCCCTAGCAGGAGATGATGGAAACGATGGCTAATCACCTTTACAGACGCGACCTGCCCGACGGGCTGAACCTTGGCCCCATCGTCGCGATCGACTGTGAAACGATGGGCCTGAACCCGCACCGTGACCGGCTGTGCCTTGTGCAGATGTCGTCGGGCGATGGCGACTGCCACCTCGTGCAGGTCGAAAAAGGCCAGACAGAGGCGCCCAACCTGTGCCGGATGCTGACCGATCCGAAAGTGCTGAAGCTGTTCCATTTCGGACGCTTCGACATCGCCGCGCTGGATCACGCCTTCGGCGCACTGGCCGCGCCGGTCTACTGCACCAAGATCGCCAGCAAGCTGACCCGCACCTACACCGACAGGCACGGCCTCAAGAACCTGCTGCAGGAACTGCTCGACATCGACATTTCCAAGCACCAGCAGCAGAGCGACTGGGGCGCGACCCGGCTGACGGCAGCACAACTGGACTATGCCGCCTCGGACGTGCTTTACCTGCACCGGCTGAAAGACGCCTTGGATGCCCGACTGGCCCGCGAAAGCCGCACCGAGATGGCCGCGGCCTGCTTCGACTTCCTGCCCATGCGAGCGCGCCTGGACCTGGCCGGTTGGCCGGAAATCGACATTTTCGCCCACTGACATGGACCCGGACATGGACCGCGCGACCAAGTTCCTCGACACTGCCCGCCGCGTCATCCGAACCGAGGCCACCGCGCTGGAAACCCTGGCAGACGGCCTCGATGGCGGCTTTTCGGCGGCCGTCGAGAAGATCCTCGAAACCCCCGGGCGCGTGATTGTTTCCGGGATCGGCAAGTCGGGCCATATCGCGCGCAAGATTGCCGCGACCTTCGCCAGCACCGGCACGCCGGCACAATTCGTGCACCCCGCCGAGGCCAGCCACGGCGACCTGGGCATGATCACCCGCTCGGACGTGGTGCTGGCGATCTCCAACTCGGGCGAAGCCCCCGAGCTGGCCAACCTGCTGGCCTATACCCGCCGCTTCGGCATCCCGCTGATCGGGATGACCAGTCGCGCCGAAAGCACTCTGGGCCGCGAATCGGACATCCTGATCGCGATGCCCCGCACGGGCGAGGCCTGCACGACCGGCGTGGTTCCGACGAATTCCACCACCATGACCCTCGCCCTTGGCGATGCGCTGGCAGTATCCCTGATGGACCATCGCGCCTTCACGGCCGAGGATTTCCGCGCCTATCACCCGGGCGGCAAGCTCGGCTCACGGCTTGCGCGGGTGCGCGACCTGATGCACGGGGCCGACCGGATGCCACTGGCTGGCACCGACACCCCCATGAGCGACTGCCTGCTGACGATCAGCCAGAAGGGTTTCGGCGTGGTCGGCGTGCTTGATCACGAGGGCGACCTTGCAGGCGTGGTGACCGATGGCGACCTGCGACGGAACATGGCCGGTCTGCTGGATCGAACTGCGAGCCAGGTCATGACCAGTGACCCGCGGACCATCGGCCCCGACGCCATGGCCGAAGAGGCCGTCGCGGTGATGGAGGACAACAAGATCACCTGCCTGTTCGTCGTCGACCCGGAAGCGTCGCGTCGGGTGGTGGGAATCCTGCATATCCATGACTGCCTGAGGGCGGGCGTGGTCTGACATGGCACCTGCCGATCAACTTCGTTCGCGGTGGGTTGCCATCCTCAAGGTGGGCCTGCCGCTGGCTGCGCTCGCCCTGATGTCGACCGTCTTCCTGCTGGCGCGCGCACCGCTGCCCGGCGGTGACATACCCTACGCCGAGATTGAGGAGATCGCCCGCGACCCCCGCGTCTCGGGCGCACAGATCACCGGCATGGCCGAAGACGGGTCGATCATCGAGGTCACGGCCGGGCAGGCCCGGCCCAAGGGCCCGCTCATCCAAATCGATGACATGCGCGCGGATATCACCTCGGCCGGTGGCGTCGACATCGCGATCCGCGCCGGCAATGGCGAGGTGAACAGCGAAACCCAGCACGCCCGGCTTTTCGGGCTGACCCGGATCACCACCTCGAACGGCTACGAAATGGAAACTTCGGGCCTTGCAGCCGATATTGCCGCGGGCCGGATCGTATCGGAGGGCGCCCTCGAGGTCCGCACGCCCTTCGGCGCACTGACCGCCGGGAAGCTGCTGATCGACACCCCCGATGCGCAAACCGGGCAAAGGATGCTTTTCCACGACGGCGTTCGGCTGGTATACCAACCACGGCAAGGGGATTAGAAACGTGCATTTCTTCAAGATCCGGGCCGTGGCCCTTTTCATCACACTGGCCGTCGCGGCGCCCGCGATCGGCACTGGGGCCATGGCGCAGACCAACCTGACGCTGGGGGCGGTGAACGCCGACCCGACCGCGCCGGTGGAGATCACGGCAGACAGCCTGGAGGTGGACCAGAACACCGGCATCGCCACCTTCTCGGGCAATGTCGAGATCGGCCAGGGTGATCTGCGCCTGGCCGCAGCGCAGGTTCGTGTAAACTACAACGATCAGACCGGCGAGATCGACAGCCTGACCGCCTCGGGGGGTGTCACCTTCGTGACCCCGACCGAGGCCGCCGAGGCCCAGCGCGCCGATTACGACATTGCCGGCGGGACGCTGCTGTTGCAGGGCGAGGTGCTGGTGACGCAGGGGGCCAGCGCCCTGTCGGCGGACCGGATGCGTGTCGACCTGGGCACCGGCAGCGCCCGGATGGAAGGCCGGGTGCGCACGATCCTGACCCCGGAAGATGGCTAGAATGGCCGAAACATCGGGACTGAGCGTCACCGAGGGCGGCGCCGGCTTGCATATCCATCATCTGCGCAAGGCCTACCGCAAGCGTCTTGTCATCCGAGATGTGAGCATGGACTTGGGCCGCGGCGAGGTCGTCGCGCTGCTGGGGCCCAATGGGTCTGGCAAGACGACCTGCTTTTACGCCATCGCAGGGCTCATCACCCCCGAGGGCGGACAGGTCGTGATCGACGGGCGTGACGTGACGACGCTGCCGATGTATCGCCGCGCCAAGCTGGGAATCGGCTACCTGCCGCAGGAAATGTCGATCTTCCGCGGGCTTTCGGTCGAGGACAACATCATGGCCATCCTCGAAATCTCGGTAAAGGACCGGCGCCGGCGCCGCGAGCGGCTGGAGGAACTGCTCAGCGAGTTCTCGATCGAGCACCTGCGCCAGGCCCCGGCCATGGCCCTGTCGGGTGGTGAACGGCGCCGGGCCGAAATTGCCCGCTGCCTGGCCGCCGGGCCCAAGTACGTGCTGCTGGACGAGCCCTTTGCCGGGGTGGACCCCATCGCCGTGGGCGAGATCCGTCACCTGGTCGCCGACCTGCGCAAACGCGGCATCGGCGTTCTGATAACCGACCACAACGTGCGCGAAACCCTGCAGATCGTCGACCGTGCCTATATCCTGCATGACGGCAAGGTGCTGATGAGTGGCACCGCCGACGAGGTCATCGCGAACGAGAACGTGCGCCGCGTCTACCTCGGCGACAGCTTCCGTGTGCGCTGACGGCGGCCGGCCGCGCGGGCCGCGCTAGGCCATTGACAAGCCCGCCCGACCTGTCGCCAACTGAGGGTGATGACACGGACAGTAATCCTTGGCTGCTCTGGAATCGCCTTTCCGGCGATGGGTTCGTTCAAGCCACGAAACCCGCGTGTCGTCCATCACGACAGCATGACCTGAGGCCGGGCGGAGATGTCCCGCGCCATACTCGCTGTCGCAACCTGGAAGGAGAAGAAATGCGCTATCAGATCACTGGCAAGCAGATTGATATCGGAGAGGCCCTGCAAACCCACGTTCAAACGGAACTGGGCGATGTGTTCGAGAAATATGCGGGCCGCCCCACCGATGCCAACGTGATCTTTTCCAAGAGCGGGAGCGCCTTCAACTGCGAGGCCGTCGTGCATCTGTCGACTGGCCTGACCACTCAGGCCAAAGGCCAGTCGCACGAGATATACGCCGCCTTCGACGCGGCACGCGACAAGATGGACAAGCAACTCAGACGCTACAAACGGCGCCTCAAGGACCACCACAAGGAGCGCGCCAAGCCGGTTGAAGTTTCGCAAGCCGGTGCCTATATCCTCGCGTCAAACAGCGACTCGGAGGATGCCGGGCCGGACAACGTCAGTTCCATGATCGTGGCCGAGATGGAGACACGGATTCCCTCCCTCTCTGTCGGAGAGGCGGTCATGCAGATGGAGCTGTCGGATGCCCCGCTACAGGTATTCCGCAACGAAGGACATGGCGGGGTCAACGTCGTCTACCGCCGCGACGATGGCAATATCGGTTGGATCGACCCGCGCAATTCGGGCTGATCCGTCCGCCAGTCCAAGACGGAAAGCGAGCGACAGATGCAAATCTCGGAAATCTTGCCCGCCGAGGGCACGAAGGTCATTTCGGCCGCCAGCAGCAAGAAGCAGCTGTTCCGTTCCCTGGCCGAGATGGCCGAGGGGTGTTTCCAGGTCGGTGCCGCGTCCGTCGTCGATGCCTTGCAGGACCGCGAAAGCCTTGGCCCAACCGGCGTGGGCCATGGCGTCGCCCTGCCACATGCGCGGATGCCTGGTCTGGAACGCGTTTGCGGCCTGTTCCTTCGCCTGAAGAAGCCGCTGGATTTCAATGCCGTCGATCGGCAGCCGGTCGATCTGGTCTTCGCCCTCTTCGCGCCTGAATCCGCCAGTGTCGAGCACCTCAAGGCGCTGGCGCTGGTCTCGCGGACGCTTCGGGACGAATCAGTCTGTTCCAAGCTGCGCGCGAACGAGGACCCCGCGACGCTCTTCACCATCCTGACCGAGCACGCGACCTCTCAGGCGGCATAGTCGCCGAAACCGAACCCCATATAGTCGCGCGCGTAAACGTCGCGCACAGCAGATTCTATCTCGGGGTCGTAGATTTCCGACAGCCGCGTGGCGTGCGGGTCGGTGGGCGTAGCCACCGTGGGCATTGTCGATTGGCCCACCTGCGCGGCAAGCACGGCAAGACCCTCTTCCAGACGATCCTCGCGCAGGATCATGTCAGGCAGGGTGAACCCTGCAAAACCCTGCAGCACCGCCGTCTGACTGGCCCAGAGGGGATCAACCCGGATCGCGGTCTGCCCGGCAAGGTTGGCCTTGAGAAACCCCGCGAACCCCAGAAAGGCCGCGCGGTGGCGTTGGCGGGTATAGGCGGCATCCGGGGCGCCCTCGGGCAGGTCCAGCTTGAACTGCTGGCGCAGCACTTTGCGTATCTCGGTATAGCTGCCCGGCGCGGTGGACAGGATCTTTTCGCAAAAGGCGGCATGGGCCCGGGCAACGGGATGGCGCAGCACGGTGAAACTGCGATGGCCCGGCCGATCGCGCTTCCATTTGCGCAGGGTCTTCTGGGTGAAATCGCTGCGCAGGGCTTCGCGCCCGGCATCATCCAGACCGGCCAGCCAATCAAGCACGGCCTCTTTCGGGCCGCCCCGAACCGGCATGAACAGCAGCGGGGATTGCGCCGCCGCCACGTGGCCGGGCACGACAGGGCCACGGCGGGGTTCGAAATTCGGCGTGCGGTTCAAGTTGAAGCGATCCAGCCGCGCCAGAGCCGACTCCATCCGGTCGAAATTGCGCACCTTTTCGGACATCGGCGCCGGGTTCTGCTTCTTGAGGCTCTGGTCCAGGGCGTCCAGCCGCGCCGGGCTTCCGAGGAATGCGGCCAGCCCATTCATCACGTCGACATCCTGCAAATCCTCGTAGGCCAGGTAGAAAGCCGCCTGGCCGGTCTTCTGCAGGCTGCCCAGCAGGTGCACCTGGAAGGCCTGCAGGGCCGCAACATGGGCCTCGAACTCGGCCGTGTCGAAGACGACATCGCTGGCGCGGGCATGCTTGACGTTGGTCAGCTTCCACTGGCCGGTGGCCTCGGCGATCTTGCGGCTGACATAGGTTTCCGCCGGGTTGCGGGTCAGCACGATCTTGGCGCACCGCGGATCTGCAAGGATCTCGTCAAGCACGCGCGGATCGTGATCGTTGAAGAATCGGAAGCCGTTGAGCCCTTCGGCGACCTTGATGCGCCCAAGCAAACGCTGCGGGTCAGCATCACGTTCGGCGCGGGTCACGCCAAGCGTCTCTTCGCGGTTGGGGTAGCTGATGAAGGCGGGATTGAATGCCTCCCCATGGCAGGTCAGCCCCTCCATCGCGTTGATGTTCGATTCAAGGAAATTCGAGCCGGTCCGCATCTCGGCGAAGACCACGAAATAGTCGAATTCGGTCATGTCTTACCTGACAAGATAGGGTTTGCGTTGCTGGCGGCGCGGCTGCTGTGGGGCCGGGTCTGTCGGGAAGTCGCCCATAAGGTAAGGATGCATACCCTGGTTCTTGAGGTTCTGGAGGAACTGCGCAAAGCCGGTCAGGTCAACCATTCGCGGCGCCTCGGTCACGCTACGCCGCGTCTTGTGGCCCATCTCGTCCAGCACCGTCTGCAGGGCCTCCATCGGGCTTTCGACGAACTCGGCCAGTGTCCAAATCCGCACCCGCGCCTTCGCCCAGTACGATCGCAGGGCCTCCAGGTGCTCGGACTCGATGCGCTGAAGCTCTGCCGCCTCGGCCCTGATCTGCGAGAAATTTCGGTTCGACAAGAACAGCGGGATCGACCAGGCACCAGTGATCACGCTGATCTGGGCATTGGGGTCCTTGGCCAGGTCCCAACTGACAAGCTGGCTGTCGCGGGGGCCAAATTGGAAACACTGCCGCTCGCCCCGAGTATTCCAGATCAGGTTTGTCAGGAACATGCGCGCGTTGTGATCGCGTAGCCTGGGATTGTCGCACAGCGCGCCCGCAAAGGTCTGTTGCCGCTCCTCGAATTCCACACCTTCGGCGGCAAAGAGATGCCCGTGCACCCGCGTTTCGGTGACCCGGGCCAGCCACGGCTCGAAATCCTCGAACAACTCGGTGAAACCCTCGAAGATCGAATAGGGCGCCGAGGTAAAGCCGTTCTCATGTCCGTCACGAGGCAGGCGGGATTGCATGAACAGCCCAGCCCGACCGCGCGTGCGCCGCTCCACCGCCTTGGAAAAGATACGATCGATCTTGCCGGGGTTCGGCTCACTCCCCTTCATGGGATTGGCCGATTTCAGGAAGGTATCATAGAGCAGGTCGGCTTGCGGCCAGATCTTGCGGGCGACGAAACAGTCCGACCGCCGCAGCAGTTGAAGATGATCGTCGTAGAAGATGTGCGGTTTGCCCTGGTAGTCGAACTTCGAAAGCGTCAGGGATCGGCTTTCGACGTTCTGCGAATACAGCCGTACAAGCGTCTGGAAATAGCTCTCGTCGGGGATCCAGACCCGGCGGAAATACCTGTCGTAAGTGGGCCGGTCCGGGTCTTCGAGGATCGCCGAAAGGGTCTGGCGCGTCAGGCACCACCACTGCGACCCCATGTGCGGCACGATCCCCTCGGGCAGTTTGCGATGCAGCTTGAAACGGCGCTGGAACTCGACATAGCGATCGAAAAGGAACCGCTGCCGGCGGAACGAGAAGGGAAAGCGCAGCGTGAAACGCTCTTCGTCCAGCCCGCCGATTGTCCAGGGCACATCGGCGGTGGTCGCACTTTCGATGAAATCCGTGCGCGGACGCGCGGCGAGGTAATCCTGCAGGTCTTCCACCGGGCGCAGCGGCATGCAGGAACCCGAGGCCAGGTAGGCATGGCGCACCCGGGGGAAGTTGCGCAACAATTGCTCGGACGCCGCTTGCGAGGCCGCCACCAGCCCCCAGGTACCCCATTCGCAGCGGTGCCGCTTGCTGAACTCGACATCCGGCAGGTCGGCGAGCGACTGGACGAACCTGTCATAGGTCGACCGGTCAACATTACGATCCACGTGGATCACTACGGGACAGCCCGACGCCGACCAGTGGCGGATCACCTGCTCGGCGCGATTCAGCGCAGTGTGAACAAGCATGACGACCCCGAGGCTCATGCCCAGTTCCCCTTGGACATCAGGCCGAGGATTTCCAGTTGCCGCCAGTTGATGTATTTCTCGGACCACTTGCACCAGAGGTCGGGGTGCTCGGCCAAACCCTCGGCATAGGCCTTGTATTCGTGACCGTTCGCATAGTGCTGGCCGCGCTCCAGTTCCTCGCGGGCCTTTTCGGTGAAGGTATCGAGGAACTTGGCGTGCAACAGGACGCCCGACGCCTTTTCCCCGCCCCATTCGTCGTAGACCAGGTTCAGCCCGCGCGGCAACAGCATGTGGGTGGAACTGACATAGGCATAGCGCTTGTCCCACTTGACAAGCGGCGTCTTGTTGAGCGCGGGCGCGCGCCAGGGTTCCTCGGTAAAGAACTTTCGCGCGCGCGGGCCGCCCTGGATCCAGAGATTGTAATAGAGGTGGTTCTTGGACAGGGTGTAATTGCCCGCATCGAACCACGATGCTATTTCCAACGGGTTCTGCCCGCGCTTGTAGGGCACCGCGTCGATCCGGCCCTTGGGATACATGTCCAGCAGCATGGCCGAGAAGGAGCGGATTTCCGAAGCCTCCAACCAGTCGGTCAGGGCACTGATGGGACGAGTGTCGCTGAAGGGAAAAACGAAGAACTCGTCCGGGTCAACAACAAGGGTCCAGTGGCCGTGGCCATGCTTGCGCTGCAAGTAATTGAGCCAATCAACCCCGAAGCGCGCCCGGCGATAGCTTGCCGTCGTGGTCCAGAGGGAGACATCGGGCTGCCCGGCCAGGTATTCGCACCCGCCGTCATCGCTGTCATTGTCCACAATGATGAAGTGGTTAACGCCGAGGTCACGATAGTATTGCAGGAAGTACGGAAGCCGGATGTCCTCGTTCCTGAGTGTGGAGAAGACGATTATATCCTTCGGCCTGATCCTGTCGGTTCGGTCGCGCACGACGCGCAGTTCGCGCGATTTGCGGAGCGCGCGCAGATGCGAGCGCTTGCGCTGCAAACGAAGCCGATATGACTGCCAGACTCCCAAGCCTCACCTTTCTGCCCGCCCCGTTTCCGGCGTCACCCGGACCCGCTCTGCGTCACCTGTGCGGCACGGCACAGGTGACGGCATCATTAGCTTCCATTCATTAAACAATTGCAAGGTTTAGGCAAGCTCAGCGCCAGTCACCTGAACTCATCAATCCAAGGGATTCAAGCTGTTCCGGGCCTTCGTAGCGGGTCGCACCCGGGTGCCAGAGGTCCACGCCCGCGATCAGGCTCTCGTGATAGCGGGTATAGAGCGCCGCGTTCTCGAAGTGCTGGCGGCGGTGCAGCTCTTCGGCGGACTTCACCGCGATGTCCGGCAGGAACTTACTGTGCAGCAGCACGCCCGTGGGCCGCCCGGGTTCGAACACCCGGTTGAGCCGCAATGGCAGGGCCTGGTGGGTCGAGGTGACATAAGCGAAGCCACGGCGCCACTTGACCAGCGGGGTCTTGTTCAGCGTCGGCGCCCTTTCGGGCTGATCGACAAAAAAGACCCGATCGCGCGGGCCGCCCTGGATCCACAGGTTGTCAAAGACCGCATGCCGCCGGGCGCGATAGCCGACAGCGTCGAACCATGGCAGGTGATCGCGTGGATCGTCCCCGGTGGCGAACGTCCCGTCGTTCACCGGGCCCCTCGGGAAAAGGTCCAGCATCAGCGCGCCGAAGGCCTCCCGCCCAGTGGCGTCGAGATGGGCGGTCAGCCGACACAGGTCACGTCCCCCCGGCAGGATCAGCAGTTCGTCAGCATCAAGCGTCAGGCACCACTTGCCGTTTCCGAAACGGAGCTGAAGGCAAGTCAACCAGTCGACGCCGAACCGCGCCCGCTTGTAGCTGTCCGCGGCGCGCCAAAGCGAGACATCCGTCTGCCCGCACAGAAAGTCCGCCGTTCCATCGTCGCTGTCGTTGTCCACGATCAGGAAGTGGCCCACCCCGAGCGCGCGATGATGGTCCAGGAAATGCGGCAAGCGCGCACGTTCATTGCGCAGGGTCGCAAAGGCCAGGATGGGCGCGGCGGCGATCCGGGCCGGATCGACGTCAAGCCGATGAAGGTCTCGCCGCCGCCGCAGCGACCGCAACAAGAGGCGCCGCCGCTTCCAGCGCATCCTATAGGCATAGACCGGGGACCGCGGCGCGAGGCGCGGCGACGCGGCGTCCATCTCCGAGAAGATGGACATGGCGGGCTACTGCGCCGCCCGGTGCATCGACATGAGTTCCTGCAGGTATTCCTCGAATTCGGCACCCAGATCCTCGCGGGCCAGGCCAAAGGCCACGGTCGCCTGCAGGAACCCGGCCTTTGAGCCGCAATCGAAGCGCTGGCCGCGGAACCGGTAGCCGAAGACCTCGCGATCTTCGTCGATCTCGGCGGCGATGGCATCGGTCAACTGGATCTCCCCGCCCGATCCGGTCTTGATCCGGCTGAGGTTGCGCATGATGTCAGGGGTCAGGATGTAGCGCCCGATCACCGCCAGGTTCGAGGGGGCCTCGTCCGCGGGGGGCTTCTCGACCATCCCGTTGATGGAAACGGTCGCGCCCATTTCACCCTTTACGTCCAGAACACCGTAGGATGAGGTCTTCTCCTTCGGCACCTCCATCGCGGCCACCATGCAGCCGCCGGTTTCGGCATGTGCCTCGACCATCTGTTGCAGGCAGGGCGTCTGGGCCGCGATCACGTCGTCGGGCAGAATGACCGCGAAGGGCTCGTTCCCGATCAGGCGTCGCGCGCACCAGACGGCATGGCCCAGCCCCAGGGCCTTGTGCTGGCGGATATAGGCGATCGCCCCGCTGTCCATGTTGGTGGTCTTGAGGGTCTCTAGAAGGTCTTCCTTCCCGGCCTTGCGCAGGGTGTTCTCAAGCTCGGGCGTATGGTCAAAGTAGTCCTCGAGTGCGGATTTGCCGCGCGAGGTGACGAAGATGAACTCCCGGATCCCCGCCGCGCGGGCCTCGTCGATGGCATATTGGATCAGAGGGCGGTCCACCAATGTCATGATTTCCTTCGGAATCGACTTGGTGGCCGGCAGGAACCGCGTGCCCTTCCCTGCCACCGGGAAAATCGCCTTCGTCACTCTTTTCTTCATTATTCGGAACCTCTTAAATCCAGCGCCGGGGCCAAAATCCCCACGTATCCTATCGCACAATATACTGTCACAAACATGACCCCAAAACGGTTTCAAATCGGAAACGGTCCAGAATTCCGGTCACGGGTGATTCATTTCTACCATCATCGCTTCGATCCTGGATACGTCCTCGGGATTGTTCAGTTCCCAGAACTGACGCCCGCGCGCCTCGACCTCGACGCAGAGCATGGGCACGTCGCGTTCGAGGAAACGCAGTTGCTCAAGGCCCTCGAGGTCCTCCAGCGCACCGACGGGCCAACGGGCATAGGCAGCCAAGGCCGAGGGCCGGTAGGCATAGACCCCCACATGGTGGAACACGGGCGTCGGATCGGGCCCGGCATAGCTGCGTGGCGTGAAGGGGATAACCTCCTTCGAGAAATAAAGCGCCTCGTGATTGGTGCCGAAAACCGCCGTGGTGCCGCCCACGCGCCCCTTGCTGCGGTCCTCGAGAAGCGCGTTCAGCGCCCGACCGTCGCAGCGCAGCACCGGGGTGGCAACCTCGGCCACCGGGTGATCGTCCAATGCGACGACCAGATCCTCGATGAACCAGGCCGGCGTCAAAGGCGCATCCCCCTGAAGGTTGACGACAACATCGTAACCGCCGCCCAGCGCGTCCAGCGCCTCGGCGCAACGCTCGGTGCCGTTACG
>Ga0102926_1000115_pt1 | contig 40333 bp, 37 predicted proteins | sample SalPonR1_A_D2_MG_FD_78173 | JGI IMG/M metagenome (GOLD analysis project Ga0102926, IMG submission 78173) | Salt pond soil microbial communities from South San Francisco under conditions of wetland restoration - Salt Pond MetaG R1_A_D2_MG | ecosystem: Environmental > Aquatic > Marine > Intertidal...
GCGTTTCGCCATAGCGGGCATAGGGCACGCATTCGCCCCAGCCGTTCACGCCGCCATCGCTCAGATGCACCGTCAGCACCTGCGCTTCGCTGCGCGAACCGCGGCTGATCGTGAAGACCTGCGCCAGCCGGAACACATCACGGGTCAGCGATATCTCCACGCTCTTCTCCTTCATCGTTCTTCAAATACTCATCTGCCCGGCCGCAGCATCGTGCCGCCGGGCGGGACGATCAGATCACAGGGCAGCCAGCGCGTCCACCAGCTTGCCCGGCCCGAACCGATAGGGGTCGGTCGCAGGCAGCGCCATGCTGCTTTCGATCTCGGTCAGATAGGCCTTGGCGTCCTCTTCGCTCATATGCTGGGTGTTCACCGACACGCCGGCCACGACGCAGCCGGAATTGGCGATACGCGCGAGCGGCAGTGCGGTGTCGCGCAACGCTTCGAGCGAGGGCGGCGTGTAATCCGGCAAGCCGCGCATGTGCTCGCGCGTCGGCTCGTGGCACAGGATCAGCGCATCAGGCTGTCCGCCATGGATCAGCGCCATGGTCACACCCGAATAAGAGACATGGAACAGGCTGCCCTGACCTTCGATCAGGTCCCAGTGATCCTCGTCATTGTCGGGAGTCAGCCATTCGATCGACCCGGCCATGAAATCCGCGATCACCGCGTCCAGCGGGACACCGTCACCGGTGATCAGGATGCCGGTCTGCCCGGTGGCGCGGAACGTCGCCTTCATCTTGCGCGCGTGCATTTCGCGCTCCATGGCGATCGCCGTATACATCTTACCGACAGAACAGTCGGTGCCCACCGGCAGGCAGCGCTTGCCGCGGCGTTTCGTGCCATCGGCGATCGGATACTCGACCTCGGGCACGCGCACGTCATGCAGGCTGCGCCCGGTCGCCTCGGCCACGGCCACCAGGTCGGGTTCGTTGCGCAAGAGGTTATGCAGCCCCGCGGCCAGGTCGAAACCCTCCTCCAATGCGGCAACCAGAACCTTTTTCCATTCCTTCGAGATCACGCCGCCCCGGTTGGCGACACCGATCACCAGGGTTTTCGCACCGGCGGCGCGGGCCTCTTCCAGGGTCATGTCGCTCAGTCCCAGATCGGCGCCGCAGCCCGGCAGGCGCAGCTGGCCGACGGCGTTGTCGGGGCGCCAGTCCCGGATGCCGATGGCAACCTTGGCGGCCAGCATGTCGGGCGCATCGCCCAGGAACAACAAATAAGGGGTCTCGATCATGACGGCTCCTTTCGGGAATCACGTTTCGGGGGATTTTCCTACAGCAAGGGCGCGAAGTTCTGTGGGAAATAAAAGTAAATCACCGCTAACGCGCAAGAATATCCCGCCTTTGCCACGTTCTACAGAATATTCCTCCAAACGCAAACGGCCTGCTCTCCCGCGCGCCTCCGCGATGCTGCTGTGCAGAAACCTGTTGCGGGCAGGGGCGCAATTTTATACCGGTTGCCCGACCAAAAGTGAAACATTCGATAAGAGGCCGCGAATTATGAGCTTCCGCCTGCAACCGCCCGCCCCCGCCCGTCCCAACCGCTGCCAGCTCTTTGGCCCCGGCTCCAATACCAAGCTCTTCGAGAAGATGGCTGCCAGTGCGGCGGATGTCATCAATATCGACCTCGAGGATTCGGTTTCGCCCGGTGACAAGGACACGGCGCGCGCCAACACGATCCAGGCGATCAACGATGTGGACTGGGGGCAGAAAACCCTGTCGGTGCGCATCAACGGGCTGGATACGCCCTTCTGGTATCGTGATGTCGTGGACCTGCTGGAACAGGCGGGCGACCGGCTGGATCAGATCATGATCCCCAAGGCGGGCTGCGCGGCGGATATCTATGCCGTCGATGCGCTTGTCACCGGGGTCGAGGCCGCCAAGGGCCGCAAGAAGCGCATCAGCTTCGAGGCGATCATCGAATCCGCCGCCGGCATCGCCCATGTCGAAGAGATCGCCGCCGCCAGCCCCCGGATGCAGGCGCTCAGCCTTGGCGCGGCGGATTTCGCCGCTTCGATGGGCATGGCGACCACCGGTATCGGCGGTACGCAGGAGAGCTATTACATGCTGCACGAAGGGCAGAAATACTGGGCCGATCCCTGGCATTGGGCGCAGACCGCCATCGTCGCCGCCTGCCGCACGCATGGGCTTTTGCCGGTCGATGGCCCGTTCGGCGATTTTTCCGACGATGAGGGTTTCCGCGCACAGGCGCGCCGCTCGGCGACGCTGGGCATGGTCGGCAAATGGGCGATCCATCCCAAGCAGATCGCGCTGGCGAACGAGATATTCACCCCGTCCGCCGAGGCCGTGCAGGAAGCCCGCGAAATCCTGAAGGCGATGGACGAGGCCAAGGCGCGCGGCGAAGGCGCGACCACCTACAAGGGCCGCCTTGTGGATATCGCCTCGATCAAGCAGGCCGAGGTGATCGTGCGCCAGGCCGAGATGATCGACGCCATGTAATCTGGCGCATTCCCCGGCGCTGCCGCGACATGAAAAACCCCGGCAGGGCTGGACCTTGCCGGGGTTTTGCCGTTCTTGGGGCGCCCGTGGCGCCGCGCGATCAGGCCGCGTTGGGCAGGATCACGATCTCGACCCGGCGGTTCTGGGCGCGCCCGGAATCGGTCAGGTTGTCCGCGATAGGCTGGTTCTCGCCCCGGCCAAAGGTCTGGATGCGCCCGAAGGGCACGCCGCCCTGCATCAGCACATCGGCCACCGCATTGGCGCGCCGCTCCGAGAGCTGCTGGTTATAGGAGGCCCCGCCGGTGTTGTCGGTATGGCCCACCACCTGCACCGACGAATCGGGATAATCGCGCAGGCTGTCCGCCACGGTCATCAGGTCGTTGCGCAGACCCGAACGCACCGAGGCGCTGTCCACGTCGAACAGGATGTCCTGCGGCATCGTCACGATCAGGCGGTCACCGGTATTGGTGATGCGGATGCGGTCGTTGTCCAGCTCCTGGCGCAGCTGCGCTTCCTGCTTGTCCAGCATGTTGCCATAGGCCGCGCCGCCCGCCGCGCCAAGCGCGCCGCCGATGATCGCGCCCTTGCCCTTGTCTTCGCTGACCGCGGCGCCAAGCCCCGCGCCCAACAGGCCGCCCAGAATCGCGCCTTGCCTTGTTTTCTGGCGCGGATCATTGCCATTGACCATCGCCGGGTCGGTGCAGGCCGTGGCCATCAGCAGGGACGTGCCGGCAAGAATAAGAAGTGAATGTCGTGCTCGGATCATGAATGAAGCCTTATTTTGATTGCCCGATTGGCCGGGTCTGGGGGCAGAATAGGCAATGCCGTCCCGCGACCCAAGGAAAACCGGGGGGAAATCGGCAACAATCCGCGCATGTCTGACGCTTCGGGGCGTGCTCAGGCCTCGGCCCGCGCGCTCTCCCAGGCCAGCATCGCGCGCTTGACCGGCAAGCCCCAGTGATAGCCGCCAAGCCCCCCCGATTTGCGCATCGCCCGGTGGCACGGGATCAGGAAACTGACCGGGTTGCGCCCCACGGCGGTTCCCACGGCGCGCACAGCGCGCGGGCTGCCGATGGCATGGGCGATATCGGAATATGTGGTGACATGGCCGCTGGGCACACGCAGCAGCGCTTCCCAGACCTTGATCTGAAAGGGCGCACCGATCATGTGCAGCGCCGCTTCGCCGCGCCCTGCAAAGGCCGCCTCGACCCATGGCGCTATGCTGCCCGGGTCATGTTCGAACCGCGCGGCGGGCCAGCGCTCCGCCATGTCCTGCCAGGCGGCGTCCCGGCCGCATTCCTCGGCAAATGCCAGCCCGCACAGCCCCTTCCCAGTGCCCATTGCCAGCACTTCGCCAAAGGGGCTGGCGAACCAGCCATGGCGGATGGTCAATGCCGCGCCGCGCCGCGCGAATTCGCCGGGGCTCATCGCGTCCCATCTGAGGAACAGATCGTGCAGCCGCCCGCTGCCCGACAGCCCGGCGGCGGCGGCGGTGTCCAGTACCGTGTGGCGCTCGGCCAACAGCGCCTTGGCATGTTCCAGCGTCAGATATTGCTGATAGCGCTTGGGCGAGACCCCGACCCAGGCCGAGAACAGGCGCTGGAAATGCGCCGGGCTCATGTTCAACTCTGCGGCCAGCGACTCGAGAGGTATGCGCCCGCCCGCCGCGTCGATCCTGTCCAGCGCGCGGCGCATCACGTTGTAATGATAGCCCCGCGCCTCTGCGGTGTCGTCCGTCAGCGTATTTGCCGGGGTGTCGTTCATCGTTTCGCTCATGGCCTCGTCTTTGTTCATGGCACCAGATTAAAGCGCGCCGCCCGCTGCGGCGACCCGAATGTTGCGCATTGGGTTCTTTCGGGGCAAAAGGCGTCCCATGGCAAGCCAGCTCGACTATCACACCATCCGCGAGATATTCACCCGCTTTCAGGCGGCCGAGCCCGAACCCAAGGGTGAGCTCGACCATGTCAACGCCTATACGCTGGTCGTTGCCGTGGCGCTTTCGGCGCAGGCCACCGACGCGGGGGTCAACCGCGCCACGCGCGACCTGTTTCAGATCGCCGACACCCCGCAAAAGATGCTGGACCTCGGCGAAGAGGGATTGATCGACCATATCAAGACCATCGGCCTTTACCGCAACAAGGCCAGGAACGTGATCAAGCTGTCGCGCATCCTCGTCGATCAATACGATGGCGAGGTTCCCAATTCCCGCGCGGCACTTCAGGCGCTGCCGGGGGTGGGGCGCAAGACCGCCAATGTCGTTCTCAACATGTGGTGGCACTATCCCGCGCAGGCGGTCGATACCCATATCTTCCGCGTCGGCAACCGCACCGGCCTCTGCCCCGGCAAGGACGTGGTCGCGGTCGAACGAGCCATCGAAGACAACGTGCCGGTCGATTTCCAGCAACGCGCGCATCACTGGCTGATCCTGCATGGCCGCTACCATTGCAAGGCCCGCAAGCCGATGTGCCCCACCTGCATCATCCGTGATCTCTGTCAGTTCGAGGAAAAGACCATATGACCAGATACCAGGCCGTCGGCATCGGCAACGCCGTCGTCGATGTCATCACCCAGTGCGACGACGATCTTCTGACGCGCCTTGGCATCGACAAGGGCGTCATGCAGCTTGTCGAGCAGCCGCGCGGCGAATTCCTGTTCGAACAGATGCAGGACCGCACGCAGCTGCCCGGCGGCTCGGTCGCCAACAGCATTGCGGGGATGGGGGCGCTCGGGCTCAGGACCGGGTTCATCGGGCGCGTGCATGACGATGCGCTGGGTCGCTACTATGCTGACGCGATGACCGCCGAAGGGATCGATTTCGTCAATCCACCCGTGCCCGAGGGCGAATTGCCCACCTCGCGCTCGATGATCTTCGTCTCGCCCGATGGCGAACGCTCGATGAATACCTATCTGGGCATCTCCGCCGAGCTCGGCCCCGACGACGTGGACGACGATGTCGCCGGTGGCGCGGCGCTCTTGTTCCTCGAGGGCTACCTTTTCGACAAGCCCAAGGGCAAGGATGCGTTTCTCGCCGCATCGCGGGCCTGCCGGGCTTCGGGCGGGATGGCGGGCATCACGCTTTCCGATCCGTTCTGCGTCGATCGCCACCGCGGCGATTTCCGCAAGCTGGTGCAGGAGCTCGATTACGTGCTGGGCAACGAACATGAATGGTGCGCGCTCTATGAAACCGAGGATCTCGGCGCGGCGCTGGAGCAGGCAGCGGCCGAAAGCGGGCTCGTGGTCTGCACCCGCTCGGGTCATGACGTGGTGATCGCCAAGGGCGGCGACACGATCACGGTGCCGGTGCGCGCGGTCCCGGCGCTCGACAGCACCGGCGCGGGCGATCAGTTCGCCGCCGGGTTCCTTTACGGCATCGCGACCGGCGCACCGCTGGATGTCGCCGGGCGCATGGGCTGCATCGCCGCCGCCGAGGTGATCTCGCATTACGGCGCGCGCCCCGAGGCGGATGTCATGGACATGTTCCGCGCCGAAGGCCTGGTCTGACGCGGGATCGGGCGCGCCGCGCGGTTACGCCTGGCGCGAGCGCGTCAGCTCCAGGAATACATCCTGCAGATCGGCCTGCTCGGTCTTGACGTCGCGGATGCGGATGCCCGCGCCGCGCACCGCCTCCAGCACCGCCTCGGCGGGGGTCTCGCGCGACTGGTAGCTGAACACGAGCGCCCCGTCGGCGCGTTTCTCCACCGACAGTCCGGGGGCCTGCGGCAGCTCGGTCACATCGCTGTCGGGATGAATGATCATGGTCTTGGAATCCAGCCTTTCCAGCAGGTTGGCAGTGCTGTCACGCGCGACCACCTCGCCGAAATTGATGATCGCGATCTCGTCGCACATCTCTTCGGCCTCTTCGAGGTAATGGGTCGTCAGGATCACCGTCATGCCCTGCTCGTTCAGGCGGCGGACATTCTGCCACAGCATCTGGCGCAGCTCGATATCGACCCCCGCCGTCGGCTCGTCCAGCACCAGAACATGCGGGCGATGCACCAGCGCCTTGGCCAGCAACAGCCGCCGCCGCATCCCGCCCGACAGGGTGCGCGCATAGGCCTCGGCCTTGTCCTCAAGCCCCACAAGCGCCAGGATCTCGTCGCTGCGCCGCTGCGATTTGGGGACACCGTAAAGCCCCGCCTGCACCTCAAGCGCGGCGCGCGGGGTGAAGAAGGGATCGAGGTTCAGCTCCTGGGGCATGACCCCGATCGAGGCACGGCTCTGGCGCGGGTTCACATCCTGATCGAACCCCCAGATCGTGACGCGCCCCGCGGTCTTCACCACCAGCCCCGCCAGGATGTTGATCAGCGTCGATTTGCCCGCGCCATTCGGCCCCAACAGGCCAAAGACCGACCCGGCCGGAATATCCAGGTCCACGCCCTTCAGCGCCGGTTTGGCGGGGCTGCCCTTGCTTGCGCCGTAAGTCTTTTCCAGTCCGCGGATTTCGATGGCGTTCTCGCCCATGGCTCCCCTTGCCCCTGCCTGCCCGATCGCTCATAATCGGACCTAGTGGAAATGTCGTCAAAAGGAAACGCCAGATGGTGACGAAAGCCCCGGAAACCCGGATCGTCGACAGCTACCGCATCGCCTGTGACGGCGGTGAAGGCGCATTGGGCCACCCGCGCGTATGGCTTTCGATCCCGCCCGCAACGGGCTTCGTCGAATGCCCCTATTGCGACTGCAAATACATTCACCACGACTTCAAGGACAAGGTGTCCGCTGCCTGATCGCCGCGATGTCCTGATGGCCGGTGCGGCCTCGGTCGTGCTGACTGCGCTGGGCGTCGCCGCCTGGCCACGCCTTGCCGCCATGTTCGACCCCAAGGTGGCCTTCGACCCGATTCCCGGCCTGCCGGGCTTTCGCCGGGAACGGGGCGCGCCCAGCGCGCCCGCCAATGCTCTTGCCGGTCTCGGCGGGCAGGGGGCGCTTGATGCGGCGCCCGGCCTCTCGGTCTGTGACCTCCTCTTCACTGAAACGCGCAGCGCCGGGGATGTGCCTGTCGCCTATTTCTCGGATTACCGCTGCACCTTCTGCCGCCGCCTCAGCCCCCGGCTTGCCGCGCTGGCGCAGACATCCGGCATCTCGCTGACCTGGCATGAACTGCCGCTGCTCGGCCCCGATTCGACGCTCGGCGCGCGCGCCGCCCTGGCCGCCCGGCGCCAGGGGGCTTATGATGCGTTCCACTCCCGGATGATGGACAGCTCCTTCGTGCCGAACCCCGCCTATCTGCGCCGCCTCGCGCAGGATACCGGCATCGATCCCGACCGTCTCATCGCCGACATGGATCACCCCGGCGTCACCCGCCAGCTTGCCATCACCGCCGATCTTGCCCGTCGCTTCGGCTTCTTCGGCACACCCGCGCTGGTGATCGGGCGCACCGCCACCCTTGGTGCGCTCTCCGATTCCCGGCTCGAACGGCTGATCGCCATTGAGCGTCAGGAACCCACGCCGCCCTGCGCCTGAGCGGGCTTCATCTTGCCCGAAATACTCCGGGGGAGTCGCCGCTTGCGGCGACGGGGGCAGCGCCCCCATACCGTCCCGGCAGGTTCGCGCTGGAAGCGCGCGGCACTTCATGGCAATACCGTCCCCGCAGGACATTTCAACGGGGGCGATCATGGGCAATTCATTCGGCAAGGGCTGCCATCTTCACCTGATCGACGGCTCGGCCTTCATCTTTCGCGCCTATCACGCGCTGCCGCCGCTGACGCGCAAATCCGACGGCATGCCGATCGGGGCGGTGTCGGGCTTTTGCAACATGCTGCAACGCTATATCGACGGCAACAGCGCCAGCGCCGACGCTCCGACCCATATCGCGGTGATTTTCGACAAGGGCAGCCACACCTTCCGCAACGACCTCTATGACCAGTACAAGGCCAACCGCGAAGCCATGCCCGAGGACCTGCGCCCGCAGATCCCGCTGACCCGACGCGCCACCGAGGCCTTCAACATCGCCTGCAAGGAGATCGAGGGTTTCGAGGCCGACGACATCATCGCCACGCTCACCTGCCAGGCGCGCGATGCGGGTGGCCGCGTGACGATCATCTCCTCGGACAAGGACCTCATGCAGCTTGTCGGCGGCGGAGTCGAAATGCTCGACGCGATGAAGAACCGCCTGATCGACGCCGATGGCGTCGAGGAAAAATTCGGCGTCGGGCCCGATCGCGTGGTCGATGTGCAGGCGCTGGCAGGCGACAGCGTCGACAACGTGCCCGGCGCGCCGGGGATCGGGGTCAAGACGGCGGCCCTCCTGATCAACGAATTCGGCAGCCTCGATGCGCTGCTCGACCGCGCCGGGGAAATCCCCCAGCCCAAGCGCCGCCAGACCCTGATCGAGAACCGCGCCCAGATCGAACTCTCACGCCAGCTTGTGCAGCTCGATTGCCATATGCCGCTCGACTTCACGCTGGACGATCTGGAACTGCGCGACCCCGATCCCGACACGCTTCTGGGGTTCCTGAGCGAAATGGAATTCCGCACCCTGTCCAAACGCATCGCCGACAGGCTCGGAGCCGAAGCGCCCGTCATTCCCGATACCGACCCGGCGGGCGCCGATCCGTCCGCGTCGGCGCCCGAATGGCCCGCCATCGCGCCTGACGCCTATGAGCACGTGTCGACCATGGCGGCGCTGGAAACCTGGATCGCGCGCATCCATGCCCATGGCCATGTGGCGGTCGATACCGAAACCACCTCGCTCAACGAGATGCAGGCCGAACTTGTGGGCATTTCGCTGGCGGTCGTGCCTGGACAGGCCTGTTACATCCCGCTCCTGCACCGCGACGGGCAGGCCGAGGATCTCTTCAGCACCGATGCGCTGGCCGAGGGGCAGCTGCCCTTCGATGCCGTGCTGGCCGCGCTCAAACCCGTGCTCGAGGATGATTCGATCCTCAAGATCGGGCAGAACATGAAATACGACGCCAAGATCTTCGCGCGCCACGATATCGCCGTGACCCCGTTCGACGATACGATGCTGATGTCCTATGCGCTCAATGCCGGCATTCATGGCCACGGCATGGACACGCTCAGCGAGCGCTATCTCGGCCACACGCCTATTCCCATCAAGACCCTTCTGGGCAGTGGCAAATCCGCCATCACCTTTGACCGGGTGCCGATTGACGAGGCGGTGAAATATGCCGCCGAGGATGCCGACATCACCCTGCGCCTGTGGCTCTCGTTCAAGCCGCAACTGCACCGCGAAAAGGTCACCACCGTCTACGAGACGCTGGAACGCCCGCTTTCGCCTGTTCTGGCGCAGATGGAGCGCCACGGCGTCAAGGTCGATCGCGACACGCTCAGCCGCATGTCGGGCAAGTTCGCCCAGAAAATGGCTCAGCTCGAAGAAGAGATCCACGAACTGGCCGGGCGCAAGTTCAATGTCGGCTCACCAAAGCAGCTGGGCGAGATCCTGTTCGATGAAATGGCTCTTGATGGCGGCAAGAAGGGCAAGACCGGCGCCTATGCCACCGGCGCCGACGTGCTCGAGGATCTGGCCACCGAACATGACCTTCCGGCACGGGTGCTGGACTGGCGCGCGCTCAGCAAGCTGAAATCGACCTATACCGACGCGCTTCAGGATCACATTGATCCGGCCACCGGGCGGGTCCACACCTCCTATGTGCAGACCGGCGCCAATACCGGGCGTCTGGCCTCGACCGACCCCAACCTTCAGAACATCCCCGTGCGGAGCGAGGAAGGCCGCCGCATCCGTGAAGCCTTCGTCGCCGAGCCGGGCAATCTGCTGGTCAGCCTCGACTATTCCCAGATCGAGCTGCGCATCCTCGCCCATGTCGCCGATATCGATGCGCTCAAACAGGCGTTCCGCGACGGCCTGGACATCCACGCCATGACCGCATCCGAAATGTTCGACGTGCCGCTGGACGCCATGACGCCCGAAATCCGCCGTCAGGCCAAGGCGATCAATTTCGGCGTGATCTACGGGATTTCCGGCTTCGGGCTGGCGCGCAACCTGCGCATTCCGCGCGCCGACGCGCAGGGCTTCATCGACCGCTATTTCGAACGCTTCCCCGGCATCAAGGCCTATATGGACGACACCGTCGCCTTCGCCAAGGAACACGGCTTCGTGCAGACCTTGTTCGGGCGCAAGATCCACACGCCCGAGATCGCCGCCAAGGGGCCGCGCGCCGGTTTCGCACGCCGCGCCGCGATCAACGCGCCGATTCAGGGGGCCGCGGCCGATATCATCCGCCGCGCCATGCTCCGCATGCCCGCCGCCATCGCGGGGCAGCCCGCGAAAATGCTGCTTCAGGTGCATGACGAACTGATCTTCGAGGTCGCCGAAGACGCCGCCGACACCCTCATCGCCACCGCGCGCGAGGTCATGCAGGGCGCCTCCGACCCGGCGGTCAGGATCGACGTGCCGCTGGTCGTGGATGCGGGGCAGGGCGCGAACTGGGCGCAGGCGCATTAACCGAAACGGCCTGACGCCGCGCCTGCCTTATCCCTCGAAGTGAAAGTCCGGCAGGCTGTCCAGCGCGTCTTTCAGCGCGTCGCCCCAACCTTTCGAGATCACCTGGAAATAGGGATCGTCCAGCGCGATACGCCCGCGCGGCCCCGCTTGCAGGCTGTCGGTGGGATAGAAATGGTAATCGAAGGGCGCGCCCACGGTCAGATTGGCCTTCACGGTGGAATCGAAACTCACCAGCAGCAGTTTCATCGCCGCCTCGAACCCCAGCCCCCGGTCATAGGCGCGCACCAGGATGGGCCGGCCATATTTGGTCTCGCCGATCTGAAAGAACGGTGTGTCCTCGCCCGCTTCGATGAAATTGCCCTCGGGATAGATCATGAACAGGCGCGGCGGGCTGCCGGCGATCTGCCCGCCGATGATCAGCGTCGCGCCAAACGGGCTGTCCGATTGCAGCCCGCCCTCGCCATGCTGCTCTATGACCTCGCGCAGGGTTTCGGCGACGACCCGCGCGGCCTGAAACAGCGACGGCACCTGCAGCAGCGACGGCTTTCTTTCTTCGGGGGATTTACTGCGCTCGTCCAGCAGGCTCACCACCGCCTGCGTCGTGGCCAGGTTGCCCGCCGCCATCAGGGTGATGACCCGCTCTCCGGGCTGTTCCCAAAGCGTCATCTTGCGGAAGGTCGAGATATTGTCGAGCCCGGCATTCGTCCGCGTGTCGGACATGAAAACCAGCCCCTCGTCCAGAATCATTCCCACGCAATATGTCATGCCGGGGCCTTTGCTCTTATTGCTGCGCCACGTCGATCTGGACCTCGAGCGTCTCGCCCGTGCCCCCGACCCGCGTTCCCGATACCGGAGAAGCGTCGCCATAGTCCAGCCCGGTCGCAACCCGCACATAGCGGGTATCGGGCGAGATACCGTTCGACACGTCGAACCCGACCCAGCCCAGCCCCTCGATATGCACCTCGGCCCAGGCGTGCATCGCCTCCTGAACGGTCTTGTCGTCCAGCATGAGATACCCCGAGACATAGCGCGCAGGTGCCCCCAGCTCGCGGGCGCAGGCCAGGAAGATATGGGTGTGATCCTGGCACACGCCGCGCCCCGCCTCGAGCGCCTCCTCGGCGCCCCAGTCGGGATAGGACGCGCCGATCTCATAGGGTACCGCCGCGCGGATGCCCGCCGCCAGCGCGTGCAGCCCCTCCAGCGTGGGGGCCGCTGCCTCGATGCCGCGCAACAGCGCGCGCACCCCGGTTCTGGCGCGGGTGCGCTCGGTCTCGCGCTGGTAAAGCCACAGCGGCGCGGGCCCGCGATGCGCGCCAAGCACACCATGCGTGTCGCTCAGCGCGACCTCGCCCTCGCTGATCACACTCAGCTCCGTGGTGTCTGGCGCAAAGCTTATCAATTCGGTGGTGTTGTTGTGATAATCTTCGAATTCCAGCTCCTTGCGGCCATTCTTGACCCTTGTGCGCCACCTGATGATCTGTTGCTGAGGCGAGGATTTCGGCGTCTTGCGCAATTGCTGAAGGCCGTATTTCACCGGCGTATCGAAACGGTAAAGCGTGCTGTGCTGGATTTTCAGTCGCATGGCCCCTCACTCGTAGAAGCGGAAATCTATTTCGATCTGCCGCGCGATCCCGGCCAGTTGCGTCAGCATCTGCTGGATGAATTCATGCAGGCCGAATTCGAACACCGCGCCGATCTCATGCACCAGATACATGCGTTCCAGCTGATCGACCTGGCGCAGCGACGGCAGCGGCTTGCGCTTGCCCTTGTGCAAGTAGCGCAGATTGCAATGCAGCTTGTCCACACAAAACGCCAGACTGCGCGGCATCCGCTTGTCGAGGACCAGGAACTCGGTGATCTCGGCAGGGCCAGCGCCCGCGCCATGCGCCATGCGAAACCCGCCCCTTGCCGAAACCGACCGCAGAATGGTTTCCCACTGCACATTGTCCAGCGACGTGCCGACCGCGCTGGCCGAGGGCAGCAGCACGTAATATTTCACGTCCAGAATCCGCGCGGTATTGTCCGCGCGCTCCAGAAAGGTGCCGATCCGGGCGAAATCGTATATCTCGTTGCGCAGCATCGTGCCGTGGGTCATGCCGCGCACCAGCGCGGTATGCTGGCGGATCGCTCCCAGCACCTTGGGCAGATCACGTTCCGATACCTTGCGCGCCAGCGTGCTGCGGGTGCGCATATAGGTGGCATTGATCGCCTCCCAGACCTCGCCGGTCAGCGCGGTGCGCACCATGCGCGCGTTCTGGCGCGCCGCCTCGACGCAGGACAGCACCGAACTGCTGTTGGCGCGTGAGCGCAGCAACCAGTCGATCGCCGCCTCCTTGGTGACGGCCTCGTTCTGGGCCTGGAACGCATCCAGCACCCCGGCCGATTGCAGCACCGAGACCCATTCCTCGTCGCGCGCCTCCAGCCGGGTCAGCGCGATGCGCTGTCCCGCCTCGATCAGCCGCGCGGTGTTTTCCGCCCGCTCAAGGTAGCGATACATCCAGAACAGGCCATTGGCGGTTTTTCCCAGCATTCCGATCAATCCCCCAGAACCCAGGTGTCCTTGGTGCCGCCCCCTTGCGAGGAATTGACCACCAGAGAACCTTTCTTAAGCGCCACCCGCGTCAATCCCCCCGGTGTCACCCGGATGCCCTCGGGGCTGACCAGCACGAAGGGGCGCAAATCCACATGGCGCGGCGCCAGCCCCTGGCGCGAGAATATCGGCACGGTGGACAGGCTCAGCGTCGGCTGCGCGATGTAGTTTGCCGGTCGCGCGCTCAGCTTCTTGCGGAATTTGGCGATCTCGGTCTTGGTCGCGGTCGGCCCGATCAGCATCCCGTAACCGCCCGAGCCATGCACCTCCTTGACCACCAGATCGGCCAGGTTCTCCAGCACATGCGCCAGATCGTCAGGGTCCGAGCAGCGCCATGTCGGCACGTTCTGCAACAAGGGCCGCTCGCCGGTGTAGAACTCGACGATCTCGGGCATGTAGGAATAGATCGCCTTGTCATCGGCGATACCCGTGCCCGGCGCATTGGCGATGGTGATGCCCCCGGCGCGGTAGACATCCATGATCCCCGGCACGCCCAACTGGCTGTCGGGGTTGAAATTCATCGGATCGAGAAACTCGTCATCCACCCGCCGGTAAAGCACATCCACCGGCTTGTAGCCTTGTGTCGTGCGCATCGCCACGCGCCCGTCCACGACCCGCAGGTCATGCCCTTCGACCAGTTCGACGCCCATCTGGTCGGCCAGAAAGGCGTGCTCGAAATAGGCCGAATTGTAGATCCCCGGCGTCAGCACCGCGACCACCGGCTGCGATCCCGCCCCTCTGGGCGCACAAGCCGCCAGCGAGCGGCACAGATCGGTGGGATAGTTCTGCACCGGCTGCACCCGGTTCTGGCTGAACAGCTCGGGGAACATCTGAAGCATCGTCTCGCGGTTCTCCAGCATGTAGCTGACGCCCGACGGCGTGCGCGCATTGTCCTCGAGAACATAGAATTCGCCCGGCCCCGTGCGCACCAGGTCGATGCCGACGATATGGGTATAGATGCCGCCCGGCGGCTCGACCCCGATCATATGCGGCAGGAAGGCTTCGTTGCGGCTGATCATCTCCTTGGGGATGCGCCCGGCGCGGATGATCTCCTGACGGTGATAGATGTCGTGCAGAAAGGCATTGATCGCGCGCACCCGCTGTTCGATGCCGCGCGACAGCTTGGTCCATTCCGCGCCCGAAATGATCCGCGGGATGATGTCGAAGGGGATCAGGCGCTCTTCGGCCTCGGTGCGTCCATAGACGTTGAAGGTGATGCCGGTCAGGCGGAACAGTTCCTCGGCCTCGCGCTGCTTGGCGCGCAGGTCGGCGGGGTTCTCGCGGTGAAGCCAGTCGTGAAACTGCTGATAAGGCTGGCGCAGGGTCTCGTCATGCCCCCACATCTCGTCGAAATAAGGTGTTTCGCTCATGGTTCAGCCTTTCACGATCAATGCTTGATCGAAATTATCGCGCCGGGCTGCGCCATGACCCGCTTTCGTGCCGGCTCCATGGTCAGCGCATGAAATATGCACATTTTGTAACAGGATGGCACAATAATTGCGCGCTCAGGGAAGAATAACGCGGTGCATTGTGCTATGGTGACAGGGGTGTCATGCACTGTTTGCATGATGCCGCTTACAGGCGAAGCCCTGCCGTTTCTGCAACGCAGCATAGGCGCGAATCAGGTAGGGGCATTCATCCGCGCAACCTGTTCCTGTTGAAAGATGCTCCCATGGCCCGCGAAACCAAGCTGATCCTCTGCCCCGTCAATCTCCGCCACGTCAAACTGGAATACAACGCCTACCAAGAGGCCGTCGAGATGGCCCAGCGGCGCGACGCCAAGCTGATCGTGGCCACCGTCGCCCCCGAGATCGAGCGCAATCTCAATATCTATGATTCCGACAAGTATTGGGGCGATGAGCTCAAGAAATTCATCGCCGCCCACCCGGCCACCGGCGTCGATGTGGAAACCGTCGTGCGCAAGGGCGCGGTGCATCGCCAGATCGTCAAGCTGGCGGATGAGCGTGGCGTCGATGTCATCGTGATGGAATCGGCCAACCCCAAGGTCAAGGATTACCTTCTTGGCACCACCTCCAGCCATGTCGTCACCCACGCCGAATGCTCGGTCTACGTTGTGCGCAACTGATCGGCCCGGTCTTGGCGGGCGCGCGTCAATGTGCCCCGCCGCATTGGTCGTGATCGCCAAAGGCATGCAGGATACGGCACGGCGCGCCCTCTCGCGCGTCACAGGCATCGGCGATCCGCTGTAATTCCGCCTCCAGACGCCGCAACCGTTTGATCCGGTCGCGTATGCCTTTCAGGTGGTCATGGGCGATGGCGTGGATTTCATCATGCGCCGCGGGGTCGCGATCCTCCAGCGCGGCCAGCTCCCGGATCGTTTCGAGCGGCAGGCCAAGATCGCGGGCATGGCGGATGAACCCCAGGCGTTTCAGCCCGGCCCGGTCATAGCGCCTCTGGTTGCCTTCGGTGCGCGCCTGCGGGACAATCAGGCCCATCCCCTCGTAATAGCGGATCGTCGCCACCTTGACCCCGGTGCGCCGTGATATCTCGCCGATGGAAAACATCGCATTCCCCCTTGAACCTCTAGTCACTCGAGAGATTAGATTGCATGGGTCACAGTTCAAAGGGCCTCTGCCATGGCGCACGATCACCACCACCACCATCACACCGCCGACCTTGGCGGCGATCGCCGTGTCGCCTGGGCGGTCGGGGTCAATATCGCGCTGACGCTGGTGCAGATGGTGGCGGGGGTGATCTCGGGCAGCCTCGCGCTGATCGCGGACGCGGTGCATAACCTCAGCGACGCGCTGTCGCTGGTCATCGCCTTCGCCGCGCGCCGTATCGGGCGCAGGCCCGCCGATGCACGCATGACCTTCGGCTATCGCCGCGCCGAGGTCGTCGCCGCGCTGATCAACTACACCACCCTGATCGTCATTGCGCTTTATCTCGTGGCCGAAGGCGTCCAGCGGGCGCTGAACCCGGTGGGGGTGGATGGCTGGATCGTGGTCGTCGTCGCCGGGGTGGCGCTGGTGATCGACAGTCTGACCGCATGGCTGATCCACGGCATGTCAAAGGACAGCATGAACATCCGTGCGGCCTTTCTGCATAACGTCGCCGATGCGATGGGCTCGGTCGCGGTGATCGTCGCGGGCACGCTGATCCTGCTTTACGACTGGCGGCTGGTGGACCCTCTGGTGACCTTCCTGATCGCGGGCTACATCCTTTGGCACGCCAGCCAGGGCATCCGCCCCACGATCCATGTGCTGATGCTGGGCAGCCCCGATGACCCCGCACTCGGCGATCTGGTGGCGGCGCTTGGCGACATCGAGGGTGTGCGCGACGTGCATGCGGTGCATCTGTGGCGGGTGCAGGAACATGAAACCGCCTTTCAGGGTCATGTGGCGATGGAACCTGATACCGATGCCATTGCCCTGCGCGCGCGGATCAAGGATATGCTGGCCACGCGGTTCGCCATCCAGCACAGCACGCTTGAAATGGAGCCCGACGGAACCACCTGCGACACGCCCAGCCTGATCGGGTCGTAAGCGTCACGCCAGCCAGCCAAGCCCGTCATCGGTGCGCCCCGCCGGATTGTATTCGCCACTGACGAACCCGGCATAGCCTTCGGATTCAAGCTGCGCGAAAAACGCCGGATAGTCGATCTCGCCGCCCTCGGGCTCGTGGCGCCCCGGATAGCCTGCGACCTGCACATGCGCGGCGCGATGCCCATGCGCTGCCCAAGTGCCCGCAACGTCTCCGGTGATGCGCTGGGCGTGGTAGGCATCGAATTGCAGCGCCAGGTTCGGGGCGCCCACGGTATCCAGCACCTCTGCGGCCAAATCGAAATCATTGAGGAAATAGCCCGGCATGTCATGCGGGTTGATCGGCTCGATGGTCAACGACTGGTCGGGCGCTGTGGCGGTGGCCCAGGCCAGATTGCGAATGAACCTGTCGCGCGCCTCCGGCCCTTCGGCCAGTCCGGCCATGATGTGGATATGTCCCGCCCCCAACACCTTGGCGACGCGCAGCGCGCGCCGAAACGCCTCTGCGAAATCATCCTCTGCCCCCGGCACCGCCGCAAGGCCCCGCCGCGCGGCCGCGTCACGCCCCAGCGGCGTGTTGATCAGCACCAATGGCAAGCCCGCCTGCGCCAACCCCTCGCGGATGCGATAGACCGGCTCATCATAGGGAAACAACAGCTCGACCGCCTCGAACCCGGCCTTGCGCGCGGCCATCGGGCGCGCGCACAGGGGAAGTTCCTGAAACAGCATGGTGATATTGGCGGCGAACCTGGGCATGGCCCATTCTGCCACAATGGCGCGGGCGGGTCAGCCCTCGGGAAGATCCGCCTGCGGAATCATGCGAAAGAACGCACCGCCCGACCACAGCCCGAACCAGTCATCCTTCTGCGTGCCGATCCCGGCCAGCCGGTAAAAGCTCTTGCGGTCGATCAGCGCCTCCAGCCCGTCGCGCACCATCACATAGGGGCGCGGCTCTCCGGTTTCGTCGTCGAGCTCGACACGGATCGGGTTATCGGGGCCGGCGACCACGCGCTCGCCCATATTCGTCTCGAAGATCAGCTCCTGCGCTTCGCCTTTGCCCTCGGCCTCGACATCCACCGCCACGAAAGGCGCATCATCGACGGTGATTCCCACCTTCTCGACCGGCGTCACCAGGAAATAGCTGTCGCCCTCGCGGCGCAGAATGGTGGAAAACAGCCGTGCCATCTCGAAGCGGTTGATCGGCGTGCCCTGATAGAACCACCTCCCGTCCGCCGCGATCCGCATGTCCAGATCGCCGCTGAAGGCCGGGTTCCACTTGTGAACGGGGGGCAAACCCTTGCCCTGCGCGGCGCGCACGGCGTCCGCCAGGCTTTCCGCTGACGGGCTCGTGATCATGTCATTGCTCATTGCTTTTGCCATTTCGGTCATGCGCGATACACTCATACAATAAGATATAATCTCGACAGGAGTTTTGCCATGACCGATGACGCCGATTTGCTTGCCGGGATCGAGGCCCTCGAAGACAAGCTGGCCAAGGCCCGCAATTCGATCACCCGGCGCTTCATCGGCCAGGAACGGGTGGTGGACCTGTCGCTTTCGGCGCTTTTATGCGGCGGGCACGGGCTGCTGATCGGCCTTCCCGGCCTTGGCAAGACCCGGCTGGTCGAAACGCTCAGCACCGTCATGGGGCTTGATGCCAACCGCGTCCAGTTCACGCCCGACCTGATGCCCGCCGATATTCTGGGCTCCGAGGTGCTGGAAACCGGCGCCGATGGCGGGCGCGCCTTCAAGTTCATCCCCGGTCCGATCTTCTGTCAGCTCCTGATGGCCGACGAGATCAACCGCGCCAGCCCGCGCACACAATCGGCGCTGCTGCAGGCGATGCAGGAACGCCAGGTCACCGTCGCGGGCGAAAACCGCCCGCTCAGGCCGCCCTTTCACGTGCTTGCCACCCAGAACCCGATCGAACAGGAGGGCACATACCCCCTTCCCGAGGCGCAGCTTGACCGCTTCCTCGTGCAGATCGACGTGCCCTATCCCGACCGCGACACCGAGCGCGGCATCCTTCTGGCCACCACCGGCGCCGAGGAAACCGAATCCTTCCAGGTCTTCACCGCCGAGGAGCTGATCGACGCGCAAACGCTGCTGCGCCGGATGCCGGTTGGGGATTCGGTTGTGGAAACCATCCTCGACCTTGTGCGCGCCTTCCGCCCCGAAGATGCGTCCGCCTCCGAAGCGGTGCAAAAGGACGTCGCCTGGGGGCCCGGCCCGCGTGCCGCACAGGCGCTGATGCTGACGGTGCGGGCGCGCGCCATGTTGCAGGGCCGCCTTGCGCCCGATATCGGCGACGTGGCCGCGATGGCGCAGCCCGTGCTGGTGCATCGCATGGCGCTTAATTTCGCGGCGCGGGCGCGAGGCGAAAGCCTCGAGGGGCTGATCGACGAGACCGTCACCCAGATCACCCGCACTGAGGCCGCCGCGTGACCCAAGCCGCCCGTCTTCGCGCCCGGTCCGAGACCGAAGCCGCCTCGCTGCCGCCACTTCTGGCGCGGGCCGAGCAACTGGCCGGGACCGTCCTTCTGGGCGAACATGGCCGCAGGCGCTCGGGGATGGGCGATGATTTCTGGCAATACCGCCCGGTGATGCATGGCGACGCGCGGCGCGATATCGACTGGCGGCGCTCGGGCAAGTCGGATGCCGAATTCGTGCGCCAGCGCGAATGGCAGATCGCCCAGAGCGTGATGATCTGGGTCGATGACGCGGCCTCGATGCGCTTTGCCTCTGATGACAACCTGCCGCGCAAATCCGACCGCGCGCGGCTGTTGTCGCTGGCGGTGGCGATCCTGCTGGATCGCGCGGGCGAACGTGTCGGCCTCACCGGCCACGCGCTGCCGCCCCGGCGCGGGCAGGCGCAGATCGCCCGTCTGGCCGAGGCGCTGACCCAGGACAGCGATGCCGATTACGGCACGCCCGATCTGCGCGGACTTCTGGCGCATGGCCGCGCGCTGTTCGTGTCGGATTTCCTTGGTCCGCTCGATGGCGTGCAAAAGGCGCTGACCCGCGCCGCCGACCGTGGCGTGCAGGGCGCGATGCTGCATGTTCTTGACCCGGCCGAGGAATCCTTTCCCTATCGCGGCCGCACCATCTTCGAAAGCATGGGCGGCTCGATGGCGCATGAAACGCTCAAGGCCTCCGAGCTGCGCGACCGTTACCTCGAACGCCTCGCTGCGCGCAAATCCGAGCTGCAATCGCTTTGCGCCGTGACCGGCTGGCAATACGGGCTGCACCATACATCCGACAGCGCCCAATCGGCGCTGCTTTGGCTTTATGGCGCGTTTGACGGCGGGGGCGGGCGATGATGCTGGGCGCGATCGGCTTTACCACCCCTTGGCTTTTGCTGGCGCTCGCGGCGCTGCCCGTGCTGTGGATTCTGCTGCGTGCGGTGCCGCCCGCGCCGATCCGGCGGCGCTTTCCCGGTGTCGCTTTGCTTCTGGGGCTGCGCGACGACGACAGCGTGACCGACCGCACGCCGTGGTGGCTGCTCCTCTTGCGGATGCTGGCGGTGGCGGCTGTGATCGTCGGGCTGGCCGGTCCGGTGCTCAATCCGCGCGCTGACGGGGCGCAATCGCCCCGCGGCCCCATGCTGATCGTGCAGGATGCCAGCTGGGCCAGCGCGCGCGACTGGCCCGCCCAGACCGGCCTGCTCGATTCCCTTCTGGCGGAGGCCGGTCGCGCCTCGCGCCCGGTGGCGTTCCTGCGCCTGTCGCAGCCCGAACCGCCCGTCCTTCGCGCCCCCGAGGATTGGCGCAGCCGCCTCACCGGGCTTGAACCCGCGCCATGGTCGCCCACCCCGGACATGAATGACTCCGCCCTTGCCGCGCTTGAAACCGCGCTTGACGGCGGGCTGGGCGAAGCGCTTGACGCAGGCGGGCTTGAAACCCGCTGGTTCTCGGACGGCCTCGCGCGGCCAGGCCGCGATGCCTTGCTTGCCGCCCTTGAACGCCTCGGCCCCGTCACCGTGCATGAAAGCCCCGCGCCCGTGATCGCTCTTGCCCCCGCCATGATCGAGGAGGGCACCGTGCAACTGACCGCCCATCGCGCCCGAACCGGCGCCGTGCGCGACATCACCATCGAGGCCCATGGCCGCGATCCGCAGGGCAATGCCCGCCTTCTGGCGACCCTGCCGATCAGCTTCGAGGGCGATGCCACCATTGCCGAAGGCGCGCTTTCCCTGCCCGCCGAACTGCGCGCCCGCATCACCCGGTTCCAGATCGCCGGGCAGGGCACCGCCGGCGCCGTTACCCTGGCCGATGACAGCCTCAAGCGCCGCGAAGTGGCGCTGATCGCCGGGCGCGAGGACCGCGAGGGGCTCGAACTCCTTTCGCCGCTGCATTACCTTGAACAGGCGCTTCAGCCCTCCGCCGAACTCCTTGACGGCGCGCTCCTTGATATCCTGCCCGCCAATCCCGACGTGATCGTGCTGGCCGATGTCGCCACCCTTGCGCCGGGCGAGGAATCCGCGCTGCTTGACTGGATGGACGAAGGCGGTCTCCTGCTGCGCTTTGCGGGGCCGCGCCTTGCCGCCTCGGACGTGTCGCGCGACAGCGAAAACCCCCTGATGCCGGTGCGCCTTCGCGCCGGTGGCCGCAGCGTCGGCGGCGCCATGAGCTGGGGCGAGCCCAAGAGCCTCGCGCCCTTCCCCGAAGACAGCCCCTTCGCCGGGCTCGATGTGCCCCCGGATGTGACCGTATCGGCGCAGGTCATGGCCCAGCCCGATCCGGTTCTGGCCGAGCGGGTCATCGCCCAGCTCTCGGACGGCACGCCGCTCGTCACCCGCAAACGGATCGGCGCGGGGCAGGTGGTGCTGTTCCACGTCACCGCCAATGCCGAATGGTCCAGCCTGCCGCTTTCGGGCCTCTTCGTGCAGATGCTCGAACGGCTCGCGGTCTCATCGGCGGTGGCCTTGCCCGACCTTGCGGAAATGGAGGGCACCACATGGCAGCCGATTCAGGTGCTTGACGGCTTCGGCCAGCTTGACGATGCCGGCACCTTGCCGGGGATCGCGGGCGAACGCCTGATTTCCGACGCGCTCGGCCCCGACCTGCCCCCCGGCCTCTATGAGGGGCCGGACCGGCGGCTGGCGCGCAACGTGATGCAGGCGGGCGATACGCTTGCGCCGACCGCGTGGCCCGCGCGCATCCCCGTCGAAGGGCTGGCGCGTGCGCCCGAAACGCCGCTCGGGGGGTGGCTCCTGGGGCTTGCGGTGCTGCTGTTGATTGCTGACATCATCGCGTCGCTGGCGCTTTCAGGGCGGCTGATGCCCGCCCGTGCCTCCCGCGCGGCCGCCGCGCTTGCCGGTGCGTTTCTCACGGGGGCTCTGATCCTGCCACAGGGCGCGCTGGCCCAGGCGACGCCCCCCGCCAGCGACAAGGAGCTGCGCGCGGCCTCCGAAGTGGTGCTGGCGCATGTGCTGACCGGCGATGCCACGCTTGACGATACCGCCCGCGCCGGGCTCGAAGGGCTGTCCGAAACGCTGTTCTTCCGCACCTCGGTCGAACCCGCCACCCCGATCGGGGTCGATCTCGAAACCGACGATCTGGCGCTTTACCCGCTGCTCTACTGGCCCGTCACCCCCGCTCAGCCGCTCCCCTCGCAAGAGGCCTATGCCCGGCTCAACACCTATCTGCGCACGGGGGGCATGATCCTCTTTGACACGCGCGACGCCAATGTCGCGGGCTTCGGCGCGTCCTCTCCCAACGGGCAGATGCTCCAACGCCTCGCCGAACCGCTCGACATCCCGCCGCTCGAACCGGTCCCCGACGATCATGTGCTGACCCGTGCCTTTTACCTCTTGCAGGATTTCCCGGGCCGCCACTCGGGCCGCTCGGTCTGGGTCGAAGCCGCCCCGCCCGACGCCGAAAAGATCGAAGGCATGCCATTTCGCAATCTCAACGACAACGTGACGCCGGTGGTGATCGGCGGCAATGACTGGGCCTCGGCCTGGGCGGTGGATTCGCGTGGCAACCCGATACTGCCGGTGGGCCGCGGCTATGCCGGGGAACGCCAGCGCGAACTGGCCTATCGCTTCGGGGTCAACCTCGTGATGCATGTGCTGACCGGCAATTACAAATCCGACCAGGTGCATGTGCCCGCACTTCTCGACAGGCTGGGGCAATGACACCATGACCTCGACCATCGTCTTCGACCCGCTCCTGCCCTGGTGGCTGATCGCGCTTCTCGCGCTGCTCACGGCCTCCGGGATCGCGCTTGCTCTCTTGCGGGGCCTCTCGGGCTGGCCGCTGCGGGCGCTGGCCGGTCTGGTGATCCTGGCCGCGCTCACCGGCCCCGTCTACCAGCAGGAAGACCGCAAGCCGCTCACAGATATCGTGCTCCTGCTCGAAGACGAAAGCGCCAGCCAGCGCCTCGCCGAACGGGGCGAAACCACCGCCAGCGCCGCCGAAACCCTGGCCGCCCGGATCGCGGCGCGCGACAATACGGAACTGCGCCGCATCACCGTGCCCGACGGCACCGACAATGCCGGAACCGAGGCCATGACCGCCCTGTCCGAGGCCCTGGCCGAAGAACCCCGTGGCCGCATCGCCGGGGCGATCCTCCTCTCGGATGGCCGCATCCACGACATGGACCGCGCCCCCGACATGCCCGCGCCGCTGCACCTTCTGCATACCGGGCGCGCCGATGACTGGGATCGCCGCCTTCGCATCGACAACGCCCCCGCCTTCGCGATCCTCGGCGAAGAGGTCAGCATGACCCTCACCATCACCGACGAAGGCGCCGCCCCCGAAGGCATCGAGAACGTGCCGCTCGACATCTCGATCGACGGCGAGGAACCCCAGCGTTTCAACGTGCCGCTGGGGCGTGAAATCGAACTGCCCCTCAGCCTGCCGCATGGCGGGCGCAACGTGCTGCAATTCACGACGCCCTACGCCGATGGCGAATTGACCGACCGCAACAATACCGCCCTCGTGCAGATCAACGGCGTGCGTGACCGGCTCTCCGTGCTGCTGGTATCGGGCGAGCCCCATGCGGGCGGGCGTACATGGCGCAACCTTCTGAAATCCGACAGCTCGGTGGATCTCGTGCATTTCACCATCCTGCGCCCACCCGAGAAACAGGACGGCGTGCCGGTGCGGGAATTGTCGCTGATCGCCTTTCCCACGCGCGAACTGTTCCTCGAAAAGATCGACGATTTCGACCTGATCATCTTTGATCGCTACAAGCGGCGTGGCATCCTGCCTTCGATCTACCTCGAAAACGTGCGCAACTATGTCGAAAAGGGCGGCGCGGTGCTGATCGCGGCGGGGCCTGATTTCGCCAGCGCCGACAGCCTCTATCGCACACCGATCGAACCCATCGTGCCCGCGCGCCCCACCGCCCGCGTGCTCGAGGAACGCTACCGCCCCGAGGTCAGCGAACTGGGGCAGCGTCACCCGGTCACCGCCGGCCTGACACAGGAATTCGATGGCGAGTGGGGCCGCTGGATGCGCCAGATCGAGGTCGAACAGACCGCCGGCGACGTGGTCATGACCGGCAAGGACGACCGCCCCCTCCTGGTGCTGGACCGCGTCGGCGAAGGGCGCATCGCACTGCTGGCCTCGGATCACGCCTGGCTCTGGAATCGCGGCTACGAAGGCGGCGGGCCGCAGCTCGAACTGCTGCGCCGCCTCGCGCATTGGATGATGAAGGAACCCGAACTCGAAGAAGAGGCCCTCTGGGCCGAAGCCACCGGCCAGCGCATGCGCATCATCCGCCGCTCGCTTTCGGGGGATGTGGGCGACGTGACCATCACCACCCCCTCCGGCGAGACCTTCGGGCGTTCCCTCAAAGAGGTCAGTCCGGGCCGTTTCGAAACCCAGTTCGACGGCCCCGAGATCGGGCTATACAGGCTCGAAAACGATGACCAGAGCGCGGTGATCGGCCTCGGCCCTGCCGCCCCGGTCGAATTCGAACAGACCATCGCCAGCGCCGGTCCCCTCGCTCCCATGCTTGAACGCACCGGCGGCGGCGCGCTCGCCCTCGAAGACGGCCTGCCCCGTATCCGCGACGTGCGCCCCGGCCGCCCCGCCGCCGGGCGCGGCTGGATCGGCCTCACCCCCCGCGGCGCCTTCGAGACCGCCTCGGTCACGCAAACCGCCCTCCTCCCGGCATGGGCCGTGCTGCTCCTCATCGCGTCGCTGGTTATCGGCGGTTGGCTGCGCGAAGGCCGCCGTTAGGCCCGCGCTTGTCCCTTCATCTGGCCTCAAATACCTCGGGGGGTCCGGGGGGCTGGCCCCCCGGCCTTGGCCCCCGAAAGGCGGCGCGCGGGTTTGGTACGAAACCACTGTACAAAACGGACGTTCCGTACAGGTTTTCTACTCTTCCTGGATCAGCACCGCGCGTGATTGCGAGGCGAATTCGCGTCGCAACAGCACAAGGCAGGTGAACGCTCCCGCCGCGATCAATGCCTCGGCGCCAAGCAGCCAAACCGTTGATGCCAAAGCGAAATACACCGATCTCAAGCCGCGGTTGAAACTTCTCGCGGCGGTGATGTTGATCTCTCCCGCCTTGGCAGCCCGTTTTCGGCACAGCGCATTATCAGCCTCATTGGGCACCGCCGCCATCAAAACCGCGCAATACCCGAACAGCCGGTTCGACCAGACGAATTTGAGGAACCCATTCGCCAGAAAGACAAGTAAAACCAATATCTTGACCTCCCAAACGATGTTGGGATCGGCCCCCATCGTCAGGTCTTCGGCGACCCCGATGAACCGCTCCATATTGCCGAACAGCGCCAGGCAGCCACCAATCGCGATCATCGTCGCCGACGCAAAGAACGACGTGCCCTGCCGCAGCGTCGCAAGTATCTGCGCGTCGAAAATGCGTGGCTGGCGGGTGATCATCTCGACCATCCAGTCGCGCCGGTACTGTGCCATCAGGACAGATACGGATGGGCGGTTTTTCGGTGGATTTTCAATGAGGTAGCCAATTATAATCCAGCTGCCGAACAGCAGGCCGACCGCCCCGTAATCAAGCGGCGAGAACAGGCTGAGCCGATCTGTCCACTCCATTTCGACAGGATATCGCGACAAAGAACAACTTGCCAGCCCTACAGGATTGGTTATATTTTATTACCAATAGGAGACGCTCACATGGACATGCCCCCGCCCAACCCGGCCATTCTGGCGCGCAAGGCCGAACTTGTCGCCAGCCTGAACCGGGTGCTCCCCGACGCTGCGGTGATCTCGGACCCGGCCGAAACCCGCGCCTATGAATGCGACGCGCTGACCGCCTATAAATGCCCGCCGCTCGCGGTGGTATTGCCCGGCTCCACGCAAGAGGTGGCCGCGGCCTTGCGCATCTGTCACGAGATGGGCGTTCCGGTTGTGCCGCGCGGAGCCGGGACCTCGCTGGCCGGCGGGGCCCTGCCAAGCGCGGACAGCGTGATCCTCGGTGTGGCGCGATTGACCGAAGTGCTTGAAACGGATTACGAAAACCGCTTCATCCGCGTGCAGAGCGGGCGCACCAACCTGTCGGTCACCGGCGCCGTTGAGGCCGAGGGGTTCTTCTATGCGCCAGACCCGTCAAGCCAGCTCGCCTGCGCCATCGCGGGCAATATCGCGATGAATTCGGGCGGGGCGCATTGCCTGAAATACGGCGTCACCACCAATAACCTGATGGGCGTCACGATGGTGCTGATGGATGGCACCGTGGTCGAACTGGGGGGCGCGCATCTCGATGCGGCGGGCTATGACCTTCTGGGGCTGATCTGCGGCTCCGAGGGCCAGCTTGGCGTCGTGACCGAAGCCACCCTGCGCATCCTGCACAAGCCCGAAGGCGCGCGCCCGGTCCTGATCGGCTTTGATTCGAACGAGGTCGCGGGTCACTGCGTCAGCGATATCATCAAGGCCGGGGTCTTGCCGGTCGCGATCGAATTCATGGACCGCCCTTGCATTCGCGCCTGCGAGGCCTTTGCCGGTGCGGGCTATCCCGATTGCGAGGCGCTGCTGATCGTCGAGGTCGAAGGTTCGGACGCCGAGATCGATGAACAGCTTGAAACCATTATCGAAATCGCCCGCGCCCATGACCCTGTCGAGCTGCGCCAGAGCACCTCGCCCGAGGAAAGCGCGCGCATCTGGCTGGGCCGCAAATCCGCCTTCGGGGCGATGGGGCAGATCAACGATTACATGTGCCTCGACGGCACCATCCCGGTCAGCCAACTGCCCCATGTGCTCAAGCGCATCGGAGAGATGTCGGGCGAATTCGGGCTTGATGTGGCGAATGTGTTTCACGCGGGCGATGGCAACATGCACCCGCTGATCTTGTTCGACGCCAACAAGCCGGGCGATCTGGAACGCTGCGAGGCGTTTGGCGCGGCGATCCTGAAACTCTGTGTCGAGGTCGGCGGCTGCCTGACCGGCGAACATGGCGTGGGGATCGAGAAACGCGACCTGATGATCGACCAATATGCGCCGGAGGATCTTGAAATCCAGATGGCGGTGAAGGATGTGTTCGATCCCGGCTGGCTCTTGAACCCGGCCAAGGTGTTTCCGCTGCAATCGAGCGCAGCCCACAGGGACGCCGCCGCATGAAAGGGGGCGCTGCCCCCGTCGCCGCAAGCGGCGACTCCCCCGGAGTATTTTTGGCAAGATGAAGACAATGGAACCTGAAAGCGAGGCCGAGCTGGCGACCATCCTGGCCGGGGCTGACGCGCCGTTCCGGGTGCAGGGCGGCGGGACGCGCCCGATCGGCGGCGCGTGGGATGGCGCGGCGCTGGCGACGCGGGGCCTCAACGGTATCACGCTTTACGAGCCGGGCGCGCTGACCATGGTGGCGCGCGCTGGCACGCCGCTGGCCGAGATCGAGGCGACGCTTGCCGCCGAGGGGCAGCGGCTGGCCTTCGAGCCGATGGATCATCGCGGGGTGCTCGGGACCACGGGGGAACCCACCATCGGCGGAGTGTTCGCCGCCAATGTTTCGGGGCCGCGGCGCATCCAGGCTGGGGCGGCACGCGATTTCCTGCTGGGTGTGCGTTTTGTGGACGGGCGCGGGCAGGTCATCAGCAATGGCGGGCGGGTGATGAAGAATGTGACCGGCTATGACCTTGTCAAGCTGATGGCGGGCAGTTTCGGCACGCTCGGAGTGTTGACCGAATTGTCCTTCAAGGTGTTGCCGGGCGCGAAAAGCGCGGGCACGGTCGAGATTGCGGGGCTCGATGATGCAAGCGCCATCGCGGCGCTGTCGCGGGCATTGGCCTCGCCCTGCGAGGTGAGCGGCGCGGCGCATCTGCCGGCGGGCAGAGATGGCACGGCCCGCACGCTGATCCGGCTTGAGGGGTCGCAGGCCTCGGTTGCCTATCGTGCGGGTCTGTTGCAGGAGGCGCTGGCGCGGTTCGGCGAGGTCGGTTTTGATCATGACGGTGACGCGGTCGCCGGATTGTGGCGCGACCTGCGCGATCTGAAACCGTTTCACGGGCGCGAGGGCGATGTCTGGCGACTTTCCGTGAAGCCCTCGGATGCGCCCGGTATCGTGGCCGCGTTGCCCGGTGCCGAAGCGATCTATGATTGGGGCGGCGGGCTTGTGTGGTTGCTGGTGCCGCGCGGCACTGCGCCTGCGACGGTCCGCGCGCCGCTCGCTGCGGCGGGTGGTCATGCCACGCGTATCCGCGGCGAATCGGGAGAGGGTACCTTTCATCCACTTCCCGCGCCGGTGGCGGCCTTGCAGGAAGGGTTGCGCCGCAAGTTCGACCCGCGCGGATTGCTCAACCCCGGTCTGATGGACAGCCCGGCCCAAATGGCGAGCGACTGAATGAAGACGGAATTCACAGAGGAGCAGCTTCGCGATCCGGGCATCGCGCGCTCTAACGAGATCCTGCGCGCCTGTGTGCATTGCGGGTTCTGCACCGCCACCTGCCCGACCTATCAGGTGCTTGGCGATGAGCTCGACAGCCCGCGTGGGCGGATTTACCTGATCAAGGACATGCTCGAGAACGAGCGGGTCCCCGATGCGAAGACCGTCAAGCATATCGACCGCTGCCTGAGCTGTCTGGCCTGCATGACGACCTGCCCTTCGGGGGTGCATTACATGCATCTGGTCGATCATGCGCGCGACTATATCGAGCGCAATTACAAGCGGCCCTTCGGTGATCGCGCCCTGCGATGGATACTGGCGCGGATCCTGCCATATCCGGGGCGGTTCCGGCTGGCGCTTCTGGGCGCGAAGATCGGGCGGCCCTTCGCGTTCCTCATGCCCGATGCGCGGCTCAGGGCGATGCTCGAGATGGCGCCCAAGCAGGTGCCGCCGGTCAGCCGCAACGACGATCCTCAGAGCTTTGCTCCCAAGGGCGAGCGGCGCAAGCGCGTGGCACTGATGACCGGCTGCGCGCAGCGTGCGCTCAATACCGATATCAACGATGCCACCATCCGCCTTCTGACCCGGCTGGGCTGCGAGGTGGTTGTGGCCGAAGGCGCGGGCTGTTGCGGGGCGCTGACCCATCACATGGGCAAGACCGAAGAAAGCCATCGCACGGCGGCCAAAAACATCCGCGCCTGGAGCAGCGAGATGCGCGGCGAGGGGCTGGATGCGGTGGTCATCAACACCTCGGGCTGTGGCACGACCGTCAAGGATTACGGCCATATGTTCCGGGGCGAGAAGCTGGCGGATGATGCCGCAGCCGTTTCGGAAATTTCGATGGATATCAGCGAGTTGCTGATGCAGCTCGATCTGCCCGAAGGTGCCGGCCAAGGGCTCAGGGTCGCTTATCACGCGGCCTGTTCGCTTCAGCATGGCCAGAAGATCAAGAGCTATCCCAAGGACTTGCTCAAGCGCGCCGGGTTCAGCGTCGTGGAACCCGCCGACAGCCATCTGTGCTGTGGCAGCGCGGGCACCTATAACCTGATGCAGCCCAAGATTTCGGGCCAGTTGAAAGAGCGCAAGCTGCGCACGCTCGACGCCTGCCGGCCCGAGGTGATCGCTGCCGGGAATATCGGCTGCATGATGCAGATCGGCTCGGGCGCGGGGGTGCCGGTGGTCCATACCGTTGAACTGCTGGATTGGGCCACGGGCGGGCCGCTGCCCCCCGCGATGCGCCCCGGCCACAACGCTGGGCCACAGGTGCCCAACCTGCGCGGCGCGCCCTAATTTAGCCCCAAACCGTTGCTAGCCAAACGGCCAGTATTGCCGGAGGGGCCATGCTCAGACATGTGATCATCACCATCGCCGTCTTGCTGGCGGGGGGCGCGGCTGCGCAGGACAGCAGCCGCCTCGAGCGGCTCGATACCGGCGATGACGGGCGCGGCTGGGAGGCCGTGGGTCGGCTTGATATCGACGGGCTCGGGTTCTGCACCGGCGCGCTGATCGCGCCGCAGATCGTGCTGACGGCCGCCCATTGCCTGTTCGACAAGGCCAGCGGCAAGCGGATCGACGCCACCGGAATCGAGTTCCTGGCCGGTTGGCGCAACGGGCGGGCCTCGGCCTATCGCTGGGTGCGCCGGGCGGTGATCCATCCCAGCTATGATTTCGCGGAAACTGATCCGGGCAACCGGGTGCGCAACGACATCGCGTTGCTGGAACTGCACCACCCGATCAGCAACACCAGCGTCATCCCCTTCGAGACCGATATCCGCCCCCGCAAGGGCCAGCGCATCGGCGTCGTGAGCTATGCGCGCGGGCGCTCGGATGCACCTTCGCTTCAGGAGGTCTGCGACGTGATGCTGCGCCGCCAGGGGGTGCTGATCACGTCATGTGATGTGGATTTCGGTGCCTCGGGCGCGCCGATCTTTTCCTTTGAGGGCGGCGCGCCGCGCGTGGTCTCGGTCGTTTCGGCCATGGCCGAGATGGACGGGCGCAAGGTCTCGCTTGGCACGCAGCTTGATGGCCCGCTATCCGAGCTCTTGTCGATGCTCGACGAGAACAGCGCCGCGCCTCAGCCGCGGCGCATGTTCACCACCGGCGACAAGCGCGACACCGGTGCCAAATTCGCCAAGCCATGATGGGCTGGCGGCATATGCTGGGCGCGGGGCTGTTCGCTGCCCTCCTGACGGGGCCTGCGGTATCCCAGAACAGCGGCCTCACCCGCTTGACCGAGCGTGACGACCTTTTCGGATGGGAGGCCGTTGGCCGAGTCGAGCTGGGCGCGTCGGGCTATTGCACGGGCGTTCTGATCGCACCGCATCTGGTGCTGACCGCCGCCCATTGCGTCTTTGACCGGCAGGGCGACAGAATCGCCCCAGATACCATGCGCTTCCGCGCCGGGCTGCGCGACGGCAAGACCATCGCTGAACGCGGCGTCGCCCGCCATGTCGCGCCCAAGGCCTATGACCCGCTGGCAGGCATGACAGCGCAGAACCTGCGCAACGATGCGGCGCTTCTGGAGCTGGAAACACCCATTCAGGCCGCGCTGGCCGATCCTTTCGTGCTGCATGGCGCACCCCGCGCGGGCCTGCGCCTCAGCGTCGTCTCCTATGGCCGGGACCGTGATTCCGCGCCCTCATGGCAGCGCGATTGCGGGCTCGAAGCCTTTGGCGGGGGGCTGATGCAGTTCGATTGCAACGTCACCTTCGGTTCGTCGGGCGCGCCGGTCTTTACCCGCGACGGGCACCGCGCGCGCATCCTGTCGCTGGTCAGCGGCGGCTCGCGTGATGCGGGCGGCCCCGTCGCCTATGGCATGGAGCTTCCCGCGCTGGTCGATACACTCAAGCGCGATCTGCGCGCCGCCACACCGGCACAGCCTGCAAATGGCGGTTTTCTTCGCGTGCAGGTGGGCGAGGGGCACCGGGCCTCGGGTGCGCGTTTCGCGCGGCCCTGACAGCGCGCACGGGTCTTGAAAGCGCCGCGCGCGCATCCCAAATCATAGCTGCCCGGCGCCGCGTTGCGGGCCGTGCAATCTGTGCCTGTCCCTTCGGGAAGGCATCACATGAGGTATCGCTCAAAGGAGGATGACCAATGCGTAACTTCGATCTTGCGCCCCTTTACCGGGCCACCGTGGGTTTTGACCAGATCGCCGACATGATGGACCGTGTTCTGTCCAGCGACGTGGGCCAGCCCACCTATCCCCCCTACAACATCGAAAAGACCGCCGATGATGCCTATCGCATCTCGATCGCCGTGGCCGGTTTTGCCGACAATGATCTCAGCGTCGAGGTGAAAGATGGCGCGCTTGTCGTATCCGCCCGCAAGGCCGAGGACGATTCCGCGCGCAGCTTCCTGCATCGCGGCATCGCCACCCGTGCCTTTGAACGCAAGTTCCAGCTGGCCGATCACGTCAAGGTCACCGGCGCGTCCCATGCCGACGGGATGCTGCATATCGACCTGGTGCGCGAAGTGCCCGAGGCGCTCAAACCGCGCCGCATCGAGATCGCAAGCGGCGCTGGCACGTCGCGCGACAAGGATGTTGTCGATGCGGAATGCGTGAACTGATCACGCCCCGAGCCACAGGGCAGGCCCGCCATCGCGGGCCGCCCACATCGCTTACATCATCCGCCGCGCTGTCAGCAGCGTGGCGTCCTCGGGGCCGCCGATCAGCAACAGCGCGCCGGTCTCGTCGAAATCGAAACGCCGCACCTGTTCCAACGCATCCATCATGCGGCGCTCCTGCGTCATCAGCGCCTCGGGACAGGCCATCAGCGTCGCGCCCATCTGGCTGAATGACAGTGACTCGCCGGTCAGTTCATATCCCCCGACAAAGCGATTGCAGCCGCTGGTGCCCGCCACGCGCCCGCCCGCGTCAAAGCTGATCGTGGGGGCGGAGCGGTCCACGATACCCGCGCCGTCCATGTCCTCGATATGCCATTCGCCCCCCGTCAACAGGCTGGCGGGAGCGCCGCCGCAACCGTTCAGCACACGGTCGTCCAGCTCCAGCGCGGCGCGATGCGGATGGGGCATGCCGGTGGCGTCGTCGCGGCACAGCCGATCCTCCAGCGTGAGGCGCGCGCCGATCTCCGGCATGTCGAACACATATGCCCCCGGCACGACCTCGGGGTCGGGGCGCGGGGCGCTGCGGGTCAACTCGCCGTAATCGGCGACCAGTTCCACCTCGCTTTCGCCGATGCTCACATACCATCCCGGCTCGTTGCCCCCCGCGCGATAGGTCTGGGTGCTTTCGTCGATCCGGGTGCAATCGGGCATCTCCTGCCCGGCAACGCTCAGCATGGCGTCGTCGCCCTTTGACCAGAATTCGGTGCTGTCGTCCTCGACCGCCTGGTAGCGCGCGCCCGACGCGGATCTGACCTGTTCCATCTCGATATCGCTGCCGTCGATACGCAATATCGCGCGCTCGCCCAGCACGCCGAAGGCGACCTCGGTGCCGCCACAGTCGAACCGCGTGGCAAAGGCCAGCGGCGTGATCTGGCTCAGCCTGAGCGCACCCAGATCCACCGCTTCGTCGCCTGCCTTGAACGGCACGTCCTCGATCAACCACCGCGGCTGCCCGCCGATGCGGATCACCGCGCCGACCCGGCCCGAAAGGTTCGCCGGAACATCCAAGCTGAAGGGAAGCGGCACCTGCCGCCCCTCGGTGCCGAACCGGGTCTCCCCGAGGATCGTGTCGAAAGCCCCTGTCGCCTTCACCGTGACCGCGGCATCGTCGGGCAGGGCGATCTTTTGCATGTAGCTCAGCGATCCGCTGATCTGGCGGGTCTGCTCCTGCGCGGCAATAGGCTGGCCGGTCAGAGCCAAGGTCAGGGCAAGAGCGGGGGCGGCGGCGATAAGGCGAGTCATGATGGATGGCTCCTCGGGTTCTTCAGGCACGGGGACAGTCTACCCTGACCGGGCCATATCGGGCGAGAGGAACACGGCGTCACCCGCAAAAAACCGCGCGCCCTGTTAACGGGGCGCGCGGCTGTGCGGAATACCGACGCGATACCGACGTGCTGCAGACGCGATACCGAAGCGGATTTTGCCTTGTTAACCGGGGGTTTGGCCCCGACTCGACTTCAGACGCTCATGCAGATGTATTTCATCTCCAGGAACTCATCGATCCCGTGATGGCTGCCCTCGCGGCCAAGCCCGGATTGCTTGACCCCCCCGAACGGCGCAACCTCGGTCGAGATGATGCCGGTATTTACCCCGACGATCCCGTATTCCAGCGCTTCGGCCACCTTGTAGACCCGGCTCAGGTCCTTGGCATAGAAATAGCTGGCCAGACCGAAGATCGTATCATTGGCCATCGCGATCACATCGTCCTCGTCCTCGAATTTGAACAGCGGCGCCAGCGGGCCGAAGGTCTCGTCTGTGGCGAATTGCATGTCCTGCGTGGCGCCGGTCACGATGGTCGGGGGCAGGAAATAGCCCTCGCCCTGCACCGGATCGCCCCCGCCAAGGATGACGCTGGCGCCCTTGGACTTCGCGTCGGCCACATGTTCCTGAACCTTTTCAATGGCATCCGAGTTGATGAGGGGCCCAAGTGCAACCCCTTCGTCCAGCCCGTCGCCCATCTTCAGCTTGCTCACGGCATCCTTCAGTTTCTCGGCAAAGGCGTCATAGACCCCGGCCTGAACATAGATCCGGTTGGCGCAGACGCAGGTCTGGCCGTTGTTGCGGAACTTGCACATGATCGCGCCTTCCACGGCGGCGTCCAGATCGGCGTCGTCGAACACGATGAAGGGCGCGTTGCCGCCCAGTTCCATCGAGCATTTCATCACGCTGTCGGCGGCCTGACGCAGCAGGATGCGCCCCACTTCGGTCGAGCCGGTGAAGGTCAGCTTGCGCACGGTCGGGTTCTCGCAGAACTCTTTGCCGATCTCGCTCGAGCGTGACGAGGTGACGACGCTGAACACGCCCTTGGGAATGCCCGCACGCTCGGCCAGAACACCCAGAACCGTTGCGGACAAGGGCGTTTCGGCTGCCGGACGCCCGACAAAGGCACAGCCCGCCGCCAGCGCTGGCGCGGCCTTGCGGGTGATCATCGCATTGGGAAAGTTCCAGGGCGTGATCGACGCGGCCACCCCGATGGGCTGCTTGATGACGGTGATGCGCTTGTCGCGCTGATGGCCGGGAATGGTCTCGCCATAGACGCGCTTGGCCTCTTCGGCGAAGAACTCGACAAAGCTGGCGCCATAGGCGATTTCGCCCTTGGCTTCGGCCAGCGGCTTGCCTTGCTCGGCGGTCAGGATGATGCCCAGGTCGTGCTGGTTCTCCATCATCAGGTCGAACCATTTGCGCAGCACTGCGGCGCGTTCCTTGCCGGTCCAACTCGCCCATTCCTTCTGGGCGGTTTCGGCCTCGGCGATGGCCTTTGCCACCTGCGCGCGGCTGAGGTCGGCCACATTGGCAATCACGTCGCCACGGGCGGGGTTGGTGACCTCGAACGTGCCGTGGTCGCCATCCGCCCATTCCCCTGCCAGATAGGCCTGTTCGGCCAGCAGGCTAGGGTCGTTGAGCAGCGATTTCAGGTCGGTCTTGGTCATGGCGTTTCCCCTTTTCGGATTGGTCTCGAAAAGGCAAACCATCTTGCGTTAGGCTTGTCCAGCCTAACCAGCGGGATATTGCGATGGAACTGGACGATGCCTATGCAAATGCGGCCCATATCGCTGGGGCCGATGCCTATCCGGCCCGCTGGGCGGCGCAGGCGGTGGCCTTTCGAGAGACCGAGAGCGACACCGGCCATGCCCGGCTGGACCATCCCTATGGGCCGGGGGAGCGTGAGGCGCTCGACCTCTTTTTGCCAAAGGGGAGGCCAGCCGGTCTTTGCGTCTTTGTGCATGGCGGCTATTGGCTGCGGTTCGACCGCTCATATTGGTCGCATCTGGCGCGCGGTCCGCTGGCGCGCGGCTGGGCGGTGGCGATGCCTTCCTATGATCTATGCCCCGATGTCACGATTGCCGAAATCACCCGTCAGATCGCCTGCGCGGTGACAAGTGCGGCGGCTGAGATCGACGGTCCCATTGCCCTGACGGGCCATTCCGCCGGGGGCCATCTGGTGGCGCGCATGGCGGTGGCGGGTGTGCTCCATAATGATGTGGCGCGACGCATCCGTAGCGTCGTGCCGATATCGCCCGTCGCCGATCTGCGCCCGCTTCTCAAGACCTCGATGAATGCGCAGCTTGGGCTGGATATGGCTGCGGCTAGCGCCGAAAGCCCGGTCTTGATGCAGCCCCTGGACATCTCCGTGACCGTCTGGGTCGGCGCGGCGGAACGCCCCGCCTTTCTGGATCAGGCGCGTTGGCTGGGCGAGGCCTGGGAATGCCCCGTGATCGAGGCCGAGGGCCGCCATCATTTCGATGTGATCGACGCCTTGGGCGATCCCGACAGCACCATGGTGCAGGCGCTTACCGGCTGAGCGACGACCAGGCGGGCAGGGTGTCGCCCGGTGCGGGGCTCGCCATGAATACTGCGCGTGCGATCGCGCGCGCCATGCAGGTCGCCGCCGCATGACCGATCGCCAGACTGTCGGCAACCTCGTGCTCCAACGGTCGCGCGCCGGTCGCGGCGGCAAAGATCAGATCGCCATCCATCGGCGTATGCGCAGGCACAAGGGCACGCGCCAGCCCGTCATGCGCTGCGGTGGCCAGCCTTGTGCATTGCGGCTTCGTCAGCGCCGCGTCGGTCGCCACGACGCCGATGGTGGTATTGGCGTGCTGCGACAGCTTGGTTCTTGGCAGGTCGGGATATGGATAGTCGGGCGCAGGCCCCAGGCCGCCGAACTCGTCCCCGATTTCGAAGGGTGCGGCCCAGAAATGCGGACCATCCGCCACAGTCGCCGTGCCAAGCGCATTGACCACAACCAGCGCGCCGACCGTGACACCGGATTCCAGCACCATCGACGCCGAGCCAAGCCCGCCTTTCAGGTTGGCCGTGGTCGCGCCCATTCCCGCCCCCGCCGAGCCAAGCGCGAAATCCGCCCCGACCGTCGCCAGCGCCTCGGCGCCAAGGCGTTTATAGGGGTTCTCGGGCCAGTCCTTGTCGCCGCCATTGAGCAGATCGAAGATGATCGCGCCGGGCACGATGGGCACCCTTTGATCGCCCACGGCAAAGCCCCGCCCGGCGGCGCGCAGCGCGTCGGCCACGCCCGACGGCGCATCAAGGCCAAAGGCCGAGCCCCCCGACAGCACCAGCGCGTCGACGTTTGCGACGGTCTTGTCAGCGGCCAGCAGGTCGGTTTCCCGGCTTCCCGGCGCGCCGCCCATCACATGCACTCCGGCCACGAAGGGCGCATCGCCCAACAGGACCGTCGCGCCGGTCTTGATCGTGGCGTCCTGCGCATGGCCCACCATCAGGCCCGGCACATCGGTAATCAGGTTTCTCGGTCCGGGTGCCGCGCGCATGGTGATCAAAATCCTCTGCCGGTGTCGCGAACCATCTTGCCAGAACCGTCAGGATCAGCAAGGAAGGGTTCGGGCCGGGGCGATGGCGTCGCTCCAGGGGGCCGGCAATCCACCAACCGTCCTGAACGCCGGGACCTTTCTTGTCGAAGGAGGGTCGTCATGACTGCACGTCCTGAAATGTATCGTTTCCACAATGGCGAAAAGGCCAAGCTGCCCTTTGCCGACATCGAGTATGAAGCCCGCCTCAAGGGGCTGCGCCAGATCATGGATGATGCCGGTGCGCAGGCCGTGGTTTTCACCTCGATGCACAATATCGCCTATTATAGCGGTTTCCTGTATTGCGCGTTCGGGCGTCCCTACGGGCTTGTCGTGACAGATACCGACTGCGTGACCATCAGCGCGGGGATCGATGCGGGCCAACCCTGGCGGCGCTCCTATGGCGATGCGATCACCTATACCGACTGGCAGCGCGGCAATTTCTGGCGCGCGGTGCTTTCGGTGGCCGGCGAAAACCGCGTGATCGGCTATGAGGGCGATCACCTGACCCTGCAACAGCGCGATGCGCTCGAGGATGTGCTGAAGCCGCTGACAATGGTCGATGTCGCCGCCGCGACCATGCGCCAGCGCCTGTGGAAATCCCCCGCAGAAATCGCCTTGATCCGCGAAGGTGCGCGGGTGGCCGATCTTGGCGGTTACGCGATCCGCGAGGCGGTGGCCGAGGGCGTGCGCGAGATCGACGTGGCGATGGCGTGTCGTGACGCGATGGAACAGGAAATTGCCTGTAGCTTCCCTGACGCTGAATACCGCGACACTTGGGTCTGGTTCCAGTCCGGCATCAACACCGACGGGGCGCATAACCCGGTGACCGCGCGCCGCCTTGAACGCGGTGATATCCTGAGCCTCAACACCTTTCCGATGATCTCGGGCTATTACACGGCGCTCGAACGCACCATGTTTCTGGGCGAGGTCGATGATGCCAGCCTCAGGATCTGGGACGCCAACGTGGCGGCACATGAATACGGCATATCGCTGCTCAAGCCGGGTATCAGCTGTGCCGAGGTGACCCACGCGATCAACGCCTTCTTCGAGGAACGCGACCTCTTGCAATATCGCAGCTTCGGTTATGGCCATTCCTTCGGGGTGCTGAGCCACTATTACGGGCGCGAAGCAGGGCTGGAACTGCGCGAGGATATCGACACGATCCTGCAACCCGGCATGGTGATCAGCATGGAACCGATGCTGACGCTGCCCGCGGGTCAGCCGGGCGCGGGGGGCTATCGCGAGCATGATATCCTGGTCATCACGCCCGACGGGAACGAGAACATCACCGGCTATCCCTACGGGCCGGCTTTCAACGTGGTCGGTTGAATGCTTGACGGGCGGCAGCCACGGTCGCCCGTCACCCGGCAGGCGGTCATTGCGCCCGGTCGGATCAACCCTTATTCATGTGCAAATGGTCACTGACACGGACGGGGCTTGAATGGCGGCATTTGTGCGACTCGTGGTATTCGGCTTCATTGCCCTGACGGTGATCTATTTCGCCATCTCGCTCTGGTCCCGCGCGGTACGGCGCGGGAAACTGGAGCGAGAATGGGAGGAAACGGGTAGGCCCGGCGACAAGGATACCTATATCGAGACAGGGATGACCGATTACGAGCATTCGCTCAGGCGCAGATTGATCCTGTTGGTCTATGTCATCCCGGTCACCGTGATCGCGGTGATCATCTATGTGACGAATTTCATGTGAGGGGGCCGGAATGGTCTATGTCAAATGGGGATTCTGGGGGCTGTTCTGGCTTCTGGTGGCGGCGTTCCTGCACTACACGCTGCCGCAGCACGATATCGGCAGGATCACCGACACCTACGAAAAGCGGGTCGATCCGGGCGATAACTCGCTGTTCTGGTCCGGGGCCGATACCGGCGAGGACATGACCGGCACCAATCGTGACGTGTTCTTCATCCAGACCTTCCGCACCAACGACAAGCCGATGATCTATCGCAACGAGGATACCGGCTGGGGCTGGCCACCCTATTTCAAGTTCGACACCGCGAACCTTCAGGCCGAGGCGTCGGACCTCATTTCAAAGAAGAACGCGTCCAATCCGCAATGGGTGATCATCACGCATTACGGATGGCGCAACGAGTTCCTGTCGATCTATCCCAACGCGGTCACGGTCGAGGCCGCTTCGGGTCCTGATCAGCGGATTATCCCGTGGTTCAACATCATCCTGTTGACGGTTCTGGCCGCATTCGCATGGGGCGTGCGGGTGCGCTGGAAACGCTTCCGCGCCAACCGGCTTGATCCCAAGATCGCGCAATGGACCGGGGCGGATGAATAGCCGCCCGGCGGCGTTCTCGCCGCCGGTTCAGCGCTTGCCGTAATAAAGCCCGACCACATGCTCGGCTTCTGCGAAGAACAGCCAGCGCGAGGCGGCGATCCCCGCCAGGTGCGATGTCACCGCCAGAAGCGCCACAAAATGCGTGACCGGCGCCAGCAGCAACAGCACCGGGAGCGCGTATCCCAGCACCAGCGCGATGCCCCGCAGCTTGATCGAGTGCCTGCGCCCAACGACATGAACAAATTCGCGTAATAGGTAGTTGGTCCCGGTATGGGGCGGCTCAAAGGCGCGCACCGCGCCGATATCGCCGAGCTGTGTGGCGCTGGCCATGTCGGTGCCGCTCTGGCTCAGGGCCATGTCGCCGCGCACCCACCACAGCACCTGAAGGACCGCCGCCACCGGCAACAGGATCAGCGCCGCCGTGACCTGTCCGGCTAACAGCGCACCGCCCGCCAGCGCGATGGCCATCATCAGCGCGGGCGTCAGGGGCGTCTTCCAGCGTGGCACGGTCCTGAGCTGGCCGTAGATCATCGAGGTGCAATAGACCGTCAGCAGCGACAGCGCCGCGCCCAGCCATCCAAGGGCGGTCCAGCTTGTGCCCAGAAACACCAGCCCAGCACCATATGGCGCCATCACGATCAGCGCCGCGACACTGACCCATGCCTCGCGGCTCAGCCAGCTTGTGCGCCATTGGGTGAAGGCCTTGATGGCCCGCTCGGGATGCCCGAGGTGAAAGGTCGAGGCCATGAGCCCGCCCACGGCCAGCCCATAGGCGATCGCGAAAAAGGCGAAAGCCACCCA
>Ga0102926_1000124_pt1 | contig 38844 bp, 42 predicted proteins | sample SalPonR1_A_D2_MG_FD_78173 | JGI IMG/M metagenome (GOLD analysis project Ga0102926, IMG submission 78173) | Salt pond soil microbial communities from South San Francisco under conditions of wetland restoration - Salt Pond MetaG R1_A_D2_MG | ecosystem: Environmental > Aquatic > Marine > Intertidal...
TAGCCGCGCGCCTTGGCTTCGGACATCACCTCTTTCTGCTGATCGGCGATATCCTTCTTTTCGGCTTCCAGGCGTTCGTAACGCTCGATGAACTGGCGCAGTTCGTCGGCGGTGACGCGGTAGCTCGATTGCGGATTTGACTCGTCCATGGGATCCTCCGGTCAGTAGGAGGTTCTCTCCTAACCGCGCCGCCCTGTCGCTGCAAGACGCTTTCGCGCGGCGCGCGGCAGTTGCAGATTGGCAGGGCTTGGGATAGGCGCATGCCGGTATCGGTATGATCGAAAGGACCACCGGGATGGAGATGCTGATCTGGCTGGGTGCGCTGCTGTCGCTGCTGGGACTTGGCGGGCTGATATGGTGCATCGTGACCGTGTGGAAGGCCCGCAGGGCCGGTCTGAGTGACGAGGCGCTGCGCGCCCGCGTTCAAAAAGTCGTGCCGGTCAATTTCGCCGCTCTGCTTTTGTCGGTGTTCGGCCTGATGCTGGTGGTGGTGGGGATCGTGCTGGGCTGAAGGCGCGGGCCTTACGCTCCGGGGCGGCGAAAGAACCCCTCGCCATTCTTGACCATCGCCTCGATCATCGGGTGCGGTGTCCAGATCGCGGGCGCCAGGGGCACGGCCTGTTTCATCGCCTTGAGCAGTGTCAGCAGGCCCAGCATATCCGCCTGCAAAAGCGGCCCTCCCTGCGCAGCCGCAAAGCCGAGCCCGCGCACCACAACCAGATCCAGGTCCGACGCGCGCTGCACCACATGCCCTGCCAGAAGGCGCGCCGACCCGTTCACCAATGCCGCGTGCAATGCCCGCGACGGGTCAAGCTCCGGCATCGCGTCGCGCCCCTCGGCCCTGCGTTCATCGGCCCAGGCCAGGACCGCTGGATCAGGCCGCTTGTCGCCCTCTGCCGGATAGATGTAGATTCCCTTGCCCGCAGCGCGCCCGCCCGCGCCCGCCGCGATCCGTGTGGATAAGAGCGACGCGCCCGCCAGACGCTGCTGGCCGTGCAGATCGCCGATCAAGTCAAGCCGCGCCAGGACCCGCTCCAATCCTTCGGCATCGGCTGTTTCGAAAGGCCCCGCCGCGAACCCAAGCTCGCGCGCCTCCGCGTCCACCTCGTAGGGCGACCAGCCGGATTCGGCGAGGGCAAGTGCGGCGCGCATCAGTGCCATCTGAAGTTCGTCGCCCGCGCTTGCGCCGCTTGCGGACGCGCGCACCACGATGCGGCCCATCTCACCCAACAGGCGCACCAGACCTGTGACCGCCTCGGGCGCCACCGCGTCGGGAACAAGGATCTCCACCAGCCGCGTGCTCTGCACAGGGCGATAGAGGCGCAGCCCAAGCAAGCGCTCGGGGGCGGGCACCTGCAGCCTGCGCGCTGCGATCTCGCGGGCGGTGCCCAGAACGGCCCAGATCGCATGCGCGCACAGATCGCCGTTTTCGGGCACGGCGCAGGCCCCGCTGTCAACCACCAGGTCGGCCGCCGCCAACGCCTCGCGCCCCGGCGCGACCGCAAGCCGTTGCAGACAGGCCTCCATGGCAGCGCCCGTCAGGCGCCGCTGCTTGACCCTGTCATCCAGAATTCGCGCAATCCGCGAGATCACGGCATTCGCCTGTTCGACCGATGGCGAAAGGACATCGACCTGCCGACCCGCCTGAAGGCAAGGGACCGAGAATTCGGCCAGTTCCGCGCCCGCGCCCAGCATCAGCACCCGCATCGGCGGATCGACCGGGCCGGCGCGCCCCGGCTCGGGCATGATCCCGGCGCGACGCTCTGCGGTATAAAGATGGCGCCGGCACAGCGCGTCTGGCGCGCGCAACCGGTCACGGAACAGGGTCTGCTCAAGCGCCAACCCCTGCTCGAAGGGCAAGAGCTGCGCGGCCTCGATGCATTTGAGCAGATCCGCTTCGGCGCCTTCCCTGCCCTTGATCCGGGCGGTGACGGCGGCAACAGCGCGCTGATAGCCCTCGGGGTCGGAAAAGCCGCGTCTGCGCTCGCGGGTCGGCGTCCAAGCGCCGCGATCCGCAAGACTGCGCGCAAGTTCCAGCGCCGGCGCCAGCGGATCGCCCGTGACCAGCCGGTCGCAAAGCCGGGCAAGGCGCGGATCATCGGCCTGCGCGGGCTGCGCAGACAGCAGGAATTCCAGCGATGCCTGCGCGCCGATCAGGCGCGGCAGGCGCTGCGTCGCGCCGCCGCCGGGGATCAGCCCAAGCGAAAGATCGGGCTGCGCCAGCCGGGTCGTGGCTTCGGCGACGCGGGCATGCGCCGAAAGTGCCAGTTCCAGCCCGCCACCCAAGGCCGCGCCATGCAGCGCGGCGACCACGGGTTTGGGGCCCATCTCGATGAGGGTGCAAATATCGCCGATCCAGGGATCGGCCAGTTCGCCGTCATATTCGGCAATGTCGATGCCGCTGGAAAACACGCTGCCCGCGCCGCGCAGAACAATCGCGCGCACGTCATCGCGCCCGAATGCCTCGGTCAGGGCCTGCGCCAGTTGCGCGCGCAGCCCCGGCGCCAGCGCATTGGCCACCGGGCGATCCAGCGTGACGATCGCGATCCCGTCGCTGAGTTCAATGTGAACTTCCGACGTCACTCCGTTCCCCGCCTGTGAATACCCAAATCATCTGCCTGCAATTACTACGAAGAATCGTATCGCACGCAAGCGTCGCCTCGGGGTTCCGGCATCTGGCGGGGTCAAACCGGCATGTTGTCGAATTGCGCCTCGATCGACTCGTTCACCAGATCGTCATGCAGATCATGGATCTCAGCGGGCACCGACAGGCGCTTGCTCTCCATCATCTCGATCAGTTGGGCAAGTTGCGGCGCGAAGGCGTAACGCGTATCGGGATTCGCCTCCCGAATTTCGTCCGTTAGCGTTGAAAGCTGGGTCATCAGGTCTGTCATCTTTTCCTCCTCCTACGTCGTCGTCTTGCTCGCTTTCCCCGCTCACTTTACCCTGGACGTCTCTGCGGCCACGATGGCGGGCCTGTCACGCCCGCCCCGAAACCATAGCACGTCCAGTGTCAGAGCGCTGCTGCGCATTCCTTGCAAAATGGGGTCTCGGGCAGTGTATCAAGCCGCTCGGCGGATATCTGCTCGCCGCAGCTGGTGCAGATCCCGTAAGAGCCGTCCCGCAGCCTTTGCAGCGCGGCACGGATGCGGATGATCTCATCCTGCCCACTCTGTCCCAGATGCTCGAGCACCTCGTCGCCTTCCCGCTCGATGGCGGCGTCATCCCAATCCTTGGAATGGGGCTCATCCAGTGCGCTTTCGATCCTGTGAAGCCGGCTATCCAATTCTGCCAGCCGTCCCATCAGGACATCGCGGTATTTCTGTTTCGATTGCATAATGTTCCTCCGTCCGCGCGTGTCACACTCTCATATGGGAACGCCCCCGGCCTTGATACAAGTCAAGACCCGCGCAGCGTCGGCACGGGCGCGGGCGCGGGTTGCGCCGGCTCTTCGGTGGCGGGCTCAGCCAGATCGGCGCGAATCTGTGCCACGGGCCGGGGCGCCGCCGTTTCCTCCTCCGTCTCCGAGGGGCCGAGCAGTCTCACCGCCCGCCAGCCTCCTGTCTGCCCCAGCTGCGCCGGGGCGACCGGATGGCTTCCGGCCGCCGTCAGTGTCGTGTCGTCAATCGCGGTCCGCGCCAGATTCAGCACCATGCCCGGCATCAGTGCGCAGACATCGCGCAGCGGCAGGGACATGCGCGCAATAACCGCGTCCAGCACCACCGGCGCACCAAGCGCGTTGCCCCGCAGCGTGGCTGCGCCCTGCGCGACATCCGGGGCCTTCCGCTTTGCGGGTTCATGCGGGAGCAGCAGGGTCATCACCCCGGTTTTCGCACCCTCACCCAGATCGACGGTCACCCGGAAGAGATCGAAATCCGGCGCATCCAGCGCCAGGCTGAGTGTGCGCAGATCCTCGACCATGTCGCCAAAACGGAAACCGGGCGGTGCGGTCGTGTCGGGGCGATCCGCGCCTTCGGCGAGGAAAGCATCGACCCGCTCCAGCATGGAATCCACCAACGGCGCCGCGATCGCCGCATCGGTCCGGGTGACAATGCGCGGCGCGGCCTCGCCCCGCTCGACGCTGCCGATGGTTTGCACCTCGACAAGTGCGGCAATGAACTGCGTATCGAATCTGAGCGCTCCGCGGCGCGCATCCGGGCCGTCCAGCAACAAAATCAGGCCATCCTCGCCCATTTCCCGCGCGATGGCGCCATGCGACAGAACGCTTTGTTCCAAGGTGGCCACCGTCGCCGCCAGGTCCAGCACCGCATCCGCGGCGCGCGCCAGCGACAGGCGCAGCGCCCGCGATAGCGACATGGCGCGCGCATCGAATACCTTGCGCGCATCCGCCGCCTTGCGATGTATGACCGAATGACCCTCCTGCCTGCCCATCTTGTCCGCCGTTACCCTGCCGATAGCCGCGCCCCGCCAAAGCGGGCCGCCCCCCAACTTAACGCCGGGAAGGTTACCAAGAGCTTTATGCGGGAGCGGTCGGTGCGGCTGTGTCCGGGGACTGGGGCAGCGCCACACGGAAAGCCGCGCCGGACTGGCCGGGCAGATAGCTGATATCGCCCCCCAGCCGCGCCATGATCTCTCGGCAGATCGCCAGACCCAGCCCCGCGCCTCCTGCCTTGGTTTCGCCGATACGCGAGAATTTCTCGAAGATCATTGACTGGTGATCGGTGGGAATACCCGTGCCATTGTCGATGAAGTCGATCAGAAGGCGGTCGTTTTGCCGCTTGGGCGTAATCGTCAGCACAGGGTTGGTGGAATCGCAGTATTTCCGCGCGTTGGAAATGAGGTTGATGAAAACCTGCGCCAGCCGGTCCAGATCGGTGGTCAGCATGACGTCCTCGGCCGGGCGGTCGCGCTCGATGCGAAAGGTCTGCTTGTCGAGCCCGGATGCCGCGATGGCGCGATCCAGCAAAGCGTCGAGACGCCCGGTCTGGCTGTTGAGCACAACCTGTCCGTTCTCCAGCACGCTCAGGTCCAGCAGATCGTCAAGCAGCCGCGTCAGGCGCACGGTCTCGTCATGGATGATGGCGGCATATTTGCTTTTCTCGACTGCCTTCAGGCCCTGGGTGTCACGCAGGATTTCGGAAAAGGCCCGGATCGAGGTCATCGGCGTGCGCAATTCGTGGCTGATCTGGCTGAGGAATGCATCCTTCTGCACCGAGAGCTGGGTCAGCTTCTGGTTGGCCTCGCGCAACTGTCGGGCGGTGCGTTCCTGTTCCTCCGTCTTGGCCTCGAGGCGGCTCGAATATTCCATGATTTGCGCAGTTTCGTCGGCCACGGCCATCAGGTCCTCGACCGACACGGTGGCACCGCCCACGATCTGCGAGATCATCGCATGCGCGGTGGCCGCCCCGACCGAGCCCGAAAGTTCACGCTCCAGTTCCTGAAGGAAGTCGGGACTGGGTTCGGGCAGATACCCAGCCAGTCCCTGACGCGTCGCAGCGGTGGCGAACAGTGCCTGTGCCTGTGGCGCGCCGATGATGCGCTGCGACATGATAAGCAGATCCTCGCTCTGCGCCAGCCCGCCGGTCCAGCCCGGCGTGTTGCCGGAATGCTCGAAGACATTGACGAATTGCGCGCCCTGCAAGCGTTCGACCGGGCGCGGGAAACTGATGATCGAGACGGTGACGAAAACGATGGTGTTGAGCGACATGCTCCACATCACCGCATGCACCAGCGGATCCATCCCTTCGGCCCCGAACAACGCCTGCGGGCGCAGCCAGTGCAAGCCGAACAGGCCGTGATCCAGCACGGCCTGCGGCAGCACCGGGGACGGCCCGAAACTGGGCAGGAACAAGCAATAAAGCCAAACGACAAAACCCACGCCCAATCCGGCCAATGCGCCGGTCCGGTTCGCCGCCCGCCAGTACAGCCCTCCCATGAGGGCCGGCAGGAACTGCGCCACACCCGCGAACGAGACCAGCCCGATCGCCGCCAGCGCCGTGCCACCGCCCGACACGTGGAAATAGAGATAGCCCAGCAGGACGATCCCCGCGATGGACATACGCCGCGCCAGCAAGGCGACGTTGCGCACATCTCCCGACATCACCGCTGAACCGCCGGTGATCCACAGCCAGACCGGCATCACCACATGGTTCGACACCATCGTCGAGAGCGCGATCGCCGCCACGATGACCATCGACGTGGCCGACGAGAACCCACCGATGAAGGACAGAATCGCCAACCCGTCGCGCCCCTCCTGCAAGGGCAGGGTCAGAACGAACAGGTCCGGGTTCGCCCCATCGGGCAAGACATCCAGCCCAACAGCCGCGATCGGCAGCACGAACAGGCTCATCAGCATCATATACCCCGGAAACGCCCAGGACGCGGTGCGCAGATGGCCTTCGTCCTCGTTCTCGACCACCATCACCTGGAACATACGCGGCAGGCACAGGAACGCGGCGGCCGACAGCATGGTCAGCCCGATCCAGCGGCTGCCCGAGACCTCCCAGGCCGCAATCGGCGAGGCGTCAATCCGCGCCAGCGTATCGCCGATCCCCCCGGCCAGCCCCCAGACAACGAAGACCCCCACGGCCAGCAGCGCGAACAGCTTCACCACCGCCTCGATGGCGATTGCCATGACCACGCCGTGATGGCGCTCGTTGGCATCAAGGTTGCGCGTCCCGAAAAGGATGGTGAACACCGCCAGCCCAATTGCCACCCAAAGCGCGATGGATTGCTGGTTGGGCAAGTCTGTCCCGCTGGGCTCGTTGGCCGCGAAGGTCGCAAAGGACAGGGTGACAGATTGCAATTGCAGCGCGATATAGGGCGTTGTGCCGACCACGGCCAGAACCGTGACGAACACCGCCAGCAGGTTCGACTTGCCATAGCGCGACGAGATCAGGTCGGCGACCGATGTGATCCGCTGGCTGCGCCCCACCCGCACCATCTTGCGCAGGGTCCACCACCAGCCGATCATCACCAGCGTTGGTCCAAGGTAGATCGTGACGAATTCCAGCCCCGAGCGCGCCGCAAAGCCCACCGCGCCATAGAAGGTCCAGGCCGTGCAATAGATCGACAGCGACAGCGTATAGACCACCGGCGAGCGCAACCAGGTGCCGCGCCCGCGCCGCGCCGCACGGTCGGCCCCGAAGGCGATGACAAAGAGGAATGCCACATAAAGGAAACAGACCAGGACCAGAAGGTTGAGCGTGGCCATTCACCACTCTCCGGTGTCGGAAGGGTCCTGTTTGTCCTGGCGCAGATAGCGCGAGATCACCGCTGTCAGCACGGTCAGGACAATCCATGTGGAAAAGATGTAGAACATGACCCGCGTGGTCGCGGTCGCCTCGCCCTCCATCCCCCACAGCAACGGCAGCCCGAACAGCGCCGCCCCCAGGATCGGCAGCAGGCGCGCGGCGTCCGACATCCGGCGGCGCCGATAGGTGCGCCGTTCCAGAAAGACCGGGCCAGGTTCGCGGCTCATGAGGCCACCATGCTGCGCACCACCTCTAGAACGTCGGCGTTCGAGAACGGCTTGGTCATGTAGCGGTTAACGCCCGACTGCTCAGCCAGTTCGCGGTCCTTCACCTGTCCACGCGCCGTCAGCATCAGCACCGGCATACCCGACAGGTCGCTGTCCGCCCGGATTTCGTGCAGGATATCAAAGCCGCTTTTGCCCGGCAGCATCACATCGAGGATCACGAGGTCCGGCGCCCTGGCGCGCACCGCATCTATCGCGTCATGTCCGTTTGAATGGGTTTTGACGTCCCACCCGTCTCTGGACAGGATAAAACTGACGGCTTCGATGATGTTGGGTTCGTCTTCGATCAGAAGAACTCGCTTCCCCATTCAATCGGCCTCCCCTCCGGTCGATGGCAGCCCGTGCCACCGCATGTTTATCGTCAATGTCTGCTCAACTGTCAAAATCCGTCTGCAACAATCGACGGCTCGCGCCGTGCCGCGCACTCTCTGAGCGGGCAAATCCGGCAGCTGACGCCGACATCGCGCACCACCCTGCCCCCGATCGCGCCAGCGCTGTCCGCCCCATCGCCCGCGCTCTCGCGCCCGTCAGAGCTATCGGGCAGGATCAGCATATGCGCCCGCATCAGCGCCGGGCGTTCGAAGGTGGCCGGGGAAATCTGCTCGGCAGCGGCCAGCGCCAGCACCGTTTCCTGGCCGCGCCCCGCCTGGCGCAGACGCATCCGGAGCGGTACCTGCGGCTGCCCCAGAACCTGGAACAACGGCCAGAGCGCACAGGCCCCCGCATCGCGCGGCATGGCAAAACGCGGGAACGGGCGGCGAAAGGTCAGCGCACCCGACGCATCGCAACTCACCAGCCCGACCAACCCCGCTTCGCTTTCCGGCAGCGCCGCGATGCGACGGAAGCTCGTGGGCAGATCGCAGTCAAAGACCTGCGCCAGCCGCTCTGGCGCGGGGTCGCGGCGCATCTCCTCCAGCACGCGCTCCAGCGGCAGGCGCGCGGCGTCCGCGCGGTATTGCTCCAGCGCGTCCAGCGCCAGCCGCCGCGCCGCATCCGATACCAGCGCCTCGGCCTGCTCCACGATCCTCCGCGCGACCTGCGGCCCCGCGTCACCCTCGAGCGCGGGAAAATGGAAACCATGCGCCGACAGGAAGGCCAACAGTTCATCTTGCGGCGACTTGATCTCGGCCTCTGTATTGGCCGCGCCCTCAAGATAGCGCACCAGCGACTCGGCGCCTTCGGCCAGACGGCGGCTGTCCTCGTCGATGTTGCGGTGAAAGCGGTTCTGCCATTCGGGTTCCAGCGCCTCGGTTTCGACCAGGATCGACGAGGTCGAGCGGATCGCGGTCACCGTCGAGATCACCTCATGCAGCGAATCCGCCAGATGCGGGTCATGCGCCAGCCGGTCGGTCAGGGTTTCGACGGTGCGCTCCAGCGCCCCGGCACGGCCATGGAGATCGACCAACAGGCGCGCCCAGCCCGGAAAACGCCCGGCGAATTCCTCGGCGCGTGCGGTTTCGACGCCTTGCGCAGCCTGCGTACCCGCCGCCTCGCGCAGCCCGGCGATCAGCGCCGCCTCGGCCCCCTCGGACAAAAGGGCGGGTTCGACCTCGAGCACGTCGGCAATCGCAAGCAACGTCTTGCCGCCGATTCTGCGCCGGTTATGTTCGATCAGGTTCAGGTATGATGGTGAGATTCCGACGCGGCGGGCCAGTTCGGACTGCCTTATCCCGTTCATCACGCGCCTTTCGCGGATGCGGCTGCCGATCATCGAACTTTCGGGCATCGGAAATTTTCCTGCAATTCGCGCGTCTTCCACGCATCTTTTGCAACTTTTTTACAAAAAATACAATATTCCTGTCTAGTTTTTTACAAAAAAATCGTTCACGCAAAAGCAGTTGTTGCGAAATTTTCTTTCATCTTGCGATAATGCATTTGCACATCTGTGCCACGTGGGGGAGCGCAGAGGAGGCGTATCCCCCATGCATTTCATAATGGGAGGATATCTATGTCCAAATCCAATCTCACGCGTCGTGGATTGTTGAAAACCAGTGCCGTTGCCGGTGCCGGCGTCGCGCTGCCGACAATCTTCACCGCATCCTCGGCCTCAGCCTTTACCAACGAGCCCACCGGCTCCACGGTGACGCTTGGCTTCAACGTGCCCCAGTCAGGCCCCTATGCCGACGAAGGTGCCGACGAACTTCGCGCCTACGAACTGGCGGTCGAGCACCTGAACGGTGGCGGCGACGGCGGCATGATGAACACCTTCAGCTCCAAGGCCCTGCAAGGCAATGGCATCATGGGCAAGAAGGTCGAATACGTCACCGGCGACACGCAGACCAAATCCGACGCCGCACGCGCTTCGGCAAAGTCGATGATCGAAAAAGACGGCGCCATCATGATCACCGGCGGTTCGTCCTCGGGCGTTGCCGTTGCCGTGCAGGCGCTGTGCCAGGAGGCGGGCGTTATCTTCATGGCCGGCCTGACCCACTCGAACGACACGACCGGCAAGGACAAGCGGGCCAACGGCTTCCGCCACTTCTTCAACTCCTACATGTCGGGTGCCGCCCTGGCACCGGTGCTGGCGAACGCCTATGGCACCGACCGCAAGGCATATCACCTGACCGCCGACTACAACTGGGGCTACACGACCGAGGAAGCGATCCGCGCCTCGACCGAAGCCATGGGCTGGGAAACGGTCGCCGCGGTGAAGACGCCGCTGACACAGACCGACTTCTCCTCGTATATCGCACCGGTTCTGCAATCGGGCGCTGACACGCTGGTCCTGAACCACTACGGCGGCAACATGGTGAACTCGCTCACCAACGCCGTGCAGTTCGGCCTGCGCGACAAGCAGGTGAACGGCAAGGACTTCCAGATCATCGTTCCGCTCTACTCGCGCCTGATGGCCCGCGGTGCCGGCGAGAACGTGAAGGGTATCTTCGGCTCCACGAACTGGCACTGGTCGCTGACCGACGAAGGCTCCAAGACCTTCGTCAAGTCGTTCGGCGAAAAATACGGCTTCCCGCCGAGCCAGGCTGCACATACCTGCTACGTGCAGACGCTGCTCTATGCGGATGCCGTGGAGCGCGCCGGCAGCTTCCAGCCCTGCGCTGTGGCCGAGGCCCTGGAAGGCTTCGAGTTCGACGGCCTTGGCAACGGTCCGACGCTCTATCGCGCCGAAGATCACCAGTGCTTCAAGGATGTGCTCGTGGTGAAGGGTAAAGAAAACCCCACCAGCGAATTCGACCTTCTCGAAATCGTCGAAGTCACACCGGCCGAGCAGGTCACCTACGCGCCCGATCACCCGCAGTTCTCGGGCGGCGCACTGGGCTCCTGCAACAACGGCGCCTGAGACCAGTAAGGTGTCCGGCCGCGCGCATCGCGCGCGGCCGGATCCGATCCTTCACCATCGGATAAACCACCACTTCTCTTAACCCACGGGTGGGAACAATGGACGCTATTATTCTGCAAATCCTGAACGGGCTGGACAAAGGTTCGGCCTATGCGCTGATCGCACTTGGCCTGACGCTTATCTTCGGCACGCTCGGTGTCGTGAACTTCGCGCATGGCGCGCTGTTCATGATCGGAGCCTTCTGCGCCGTCACACTGTCGCGGATCCTGTCGCTCAGCCACCAGGTGATCGACGAGACCCGCACGGACTTCCTCGGGAATCCGCTCAAGGTGGACGTGCCATATATCTATGGCTGGTTCGGCGAAGCGACCGGCCAGGCGATCATCGACTGGTCAGTACCGCTATCGCTGCTCTTTGCGATCCCGGTCATGATCCTGATCGGCGTCGCGATGGAACGCGGTCTCATCAAGCATTTCTACAAGCGTCCGCATGCTGACCAGATCCTCGTGACCTTCGGCCTTGCCATCGTGCTTCAGGAAATCATCAAGTATTACTACGGGGCCAACCCGATCCCGACGCCCGCGCCGGAGGCATTCACGGGCAGCTTCGATTTCGGTGCAGCGATCGGAATGGAAGCGAACCAGATCATCTATCCTTACTGGCGTCTGGTGTATTTCGCCTTCGCGGCCGTCATCATCGGCGCGGTCTTCGCCTTCCTGCAGTTCACCACCTTCGGGATGGTCGTGCGTGCCGGTATGGCCGACCGTGAAACCGTAGGCCTTCTGGGCATCAACATCGACCGCCGCTTCACCATCATGTTCGGCATCGCCGCGGCCGTGGCCGGCCTTGCAGGCGTCATGTATACGCCGATCAACTCTCCGAATTACCACATGGGCATGGACTTCCTGGTGCTCAGCTTCGTGGTGGTCGTTGTGGGCGGCATGGGCTCGCTGCCGGGCGCGGTTCTCGCGGGATTCCTGCTTGGTATCCTCGAAAGCTTCGCGTCGATGAAAGAGGTCATCGACCTCATCCCCGGCATCAACCAGATCATCATCTACCTGGTTGCCATCATCATTCTGCTGACGCGTCCCCGTGGCCTGATGGGCCGCAAGGGCGTGATGGAGGACTAAGCCATGTTCGGTCTGGAAAAGAAAGACACCTCGCTGCTCATCATCGTCGCGATCCTGACGATGCTGGCACCCTTCATCCTCAACCCCTTCCCGGCAGATTCGGCGATGGCGCAATTCAACGCGGGCTATCCCGACCTGATGCAGCGCTTCGTGATCTTCGGGATCTTCGCGATCGGGTTCAACATCCTGTTCGGCCTGACCGGCTACCTCTCCTTCGGCCACGCGGCCTTCCTCGGGGTGGGCAGCTATTCGGCGGTCTGGATGTTCAAGCTGCTCAGCATGAACGTGATCCCCGCGATCATTCTGGCGGTCATCACCTCGGGCCTGTTCGCCCTCTTGATCGGCTTCATCTCGCTGCGCCGTTCAGGCATCTACTTCTCTATCCTGACACTGGCTTTCGCACAGATGTCCTTCGCTCTGGCCTACTCGGTTCTGACACCGATCACCGGCGGCGAAACCGGGCTGCAACTGGCGCTTGACGATCCGCGCATCCTGGGTGCGGCGCAGACGGCCACGGGCAACATCCCCGTGCCTGGCCTCTTCGGCCTCGAGATGCGAGAAACCGCCCAGCTCGTGCTCGGAGGGTGGGAGTTCACCTTCAATGTGGGCTACTATTTCAGCGCGATCATCATGCTGGCGTCCTTCTACCTGGCGATCCGGATTTTCCGCTCGCCCTTCGGCATGATGCTGCGGGCGATCAAATCCAACCAGCAGCGCCTGAACTATACCGGGCTCAACGCGCGCCCCTACGCGCTGGCGGCCTTCGTCGTCTCAGGCATGTATGCCGGACTCGCCGGTGGTCTGATGGCGGCCATGGACCCGCTCGCAGGGGCCGAGCGCATGTTCTGGACCGCATCGGGCGAGGTCGTTCTGATGACGATCCTTGGCGGTGCGGGCACGCTGATCGGGCCGGTCCTCGGCGCCGGCATGATCAAATACATGGAGAACATCATCTCCAAGATCAATTCCGACATCCTGCATGGCTGGTTCGCCTTCATGCCGGACGGGCTCGAGGATTTCGTGGTGACGATCATCTATCCCTTCATCGGCAAGGGCTGGCACCTCACGCTCGGGATCATCTTCATGCTTGTCGTGATCTTCCTGCCCGGTGGCCTTGTTGAAGGCGGGCAGCGGATCGGTCGGCTCTTCCGTCGCAAGAAGAAAGACGAGAAGTCCGACAAGTCCAGCCAGTCCACGCCTGCGGAATAAGGAGAGGGATCAATGGGTATCCTCGAAGTCAAGAACGTCAACAAGCGTTTCGGCGGCCTTCAGGCCCTGGGCGATGTCAATCTCAGCGTGGCAGAGAATTCCTGCCACGCCATCATCGGCCCCAACGGTGCGGGCAAATCCACCCTGCTCAACGTCTTGGTGGGCAAGCTGATCCCGGATACCGGCAGCGTCATGTTCGACGGCCAGTCGGTGCTGGGGCGCAAACCCTACCAGATCAACCAGATGGGCATCTCGCGCGTGTTCCAGACCCCCGAGATCTTCGGCGATCTCACCGTGCTGGAAAACATGATGATCCCGATCTTCGCCAAGCGCGACGGATCGTTCCGCATGCATGCCATCGAAAGCAGCGCGCAAGAGAAAGAGATCATCGAACAGGCCGAGGCCCTGCTGGAAGACCTCAACATGGCCGACAAGCGCCATTTTCACTCCGCCTCGATGAGCCGCGGCGACAAGCGCCGCCTCGAGATCGGCATGTGCCTGGCGCAAAACCCGCGGCTGTTGCTGCTCGATGAACCCACCGCCGGCATGGCGCGGGCCGACACCAACAACACCATCGATCTGCTCAAGCAGATCAAGGACGAGCGCGACATCACCATCGCCATCATCGAACATGACATGCATGTGGTGTTCTCGCTCGCCGAACGTATCACCGTGCTGGCGCAGGGGACTCCGCTGGTGGAAGACACGCCCGAAAAGATCAAGGGCCACCCCAAGGTCCGCGAAGCCTATCTCGGCGAAGCGGCCTAAGAAGGAGATAACGAGATGAACGTCAAACCGGACTTCTCCAAGGGCAAGAACTACGCCGAAACCGCCCCGGCCTTCCTTTCGGTCTGGGAAATGCAGGCCTATTACGGCGAAAGCTACATCGTTCAGGGGATCAACTTCAACGTCCACGAGGGCGAGATTCTCGCGCTTCTGGGCCGCAACGGCGCGGGCAAGACGACAACGCTGCGCTCCATCGCGCGGATGGACAGCCCGCAGTTGAACCACGGCGAAATCTGGCTCGATCACCAGGCGCTTCATAACATGAAGAGCCACGAGGCCGCGGCCGCAGGTATCTCCCTCGTCCCCGAGGACCGCTGCATCATTCCCGGACTCACCGTCGAGGAAAATCTCGAACTGGCGCAGATCGCCCCGCCCGTCGGCTGGTCGCTCGATCGCCTCTACGAGCTGTTTCCCCGCCTCGCCGAACGGCGCCGCCAGGAAGGCGTGACCCTGTCGGGCGGCGAACAGCAGATGCTGGCCGTGGCCCGCGCGCTGGCGCGTGACATCAAGGTGCTGCTGCTTGACGAACCCTATGAGGGGCTTGCCCCGGTGATCGTTGACGAGATCGAAAAGACCCTTCGCCTGATCAAGGAACAGGGCATCACCACGATCCTCGTCGAGCAGAACGCGGTGCGCGCACTGGAACTCGCCGACCGCGCCGTGATCCTCGATACCGGCTCGATCGTGTTTGACGGCAGCGCTTCAGAGGTGCTGGAAAACGAAGAGCTGCGCGCCGAATACCTGGCGATCTGAACGCGCCTCCCTGTCCTGCCGGCGCTTGCATAAGCGCCGGCAGGCCCCTACCCTTCGACCGAATTTCAAGAGTGTAAAGGCCAGACATGTCCGACAAGATATATCCCCCCTCAAAAGAATTCGCCGCCGGGGCCCATGTGGACGCCGACCGTTACGAAGACCTCTATGCCGCCTCGATCGCCGATCCCGAGGCCTTCTGGGCCGAACACGGCAAGCGCATCGACTGGATGACGCCCTTCACCAAGGTGAAGAATGTCGATTTCAACTTCGGCAACGTCTCGATCAAATGGTTCGAAGACGGCACACTCAACGTCGCGGCCAATTGCGTCGACCGCCACCTGGAAACCCGTGGCGATCAGACCGCGATCATCTGGGAACCCGACGAGCCGGGCGACGAGGCCCGCCACATCACCTACCGCGAATTGCATGAAAACGTCTGCCAGATGGCGAACGTGTTCAAGAATCTCGGCGTCAAGAAGGGCGACCGGGTCGTGATCTACCTGCCGATGATCCCCGAGGCCGCCTATGCGATGCTGGCCTGTGCGCGGATCGGTGCGATCCATTCCATCGTCTTCGCCGGCTTCTCGCCCGACGCGCTTGGCGCGCGGATCAACGGCTGCGATGCACGGCTGGTGATCACCGCCGATTCCGCCCCGCGCGGCGGGCGCAAGACCAAGCTCAAGGACAACGTCAACCAGGCGCTGCTGCATGACGTCAATGACGTGAAATGCCTTGTCGTGCGCCGCACCGGCGATCAGATCGCCTGGCGCTCGGAAGGCGATTACTGGCTGCATGAGGAACTCGAGAAGGTCGATTCCGACTGCCCGCCCGAGGAAATGAACGCCGAAGACCCGCTCTTCATCCTTTATACCAGCGGCTCCACCGGCCAGCCCAAGGGCGTCGTGCATAGCCAGGGTGGCTATCTGGTCTGGGCCGCGATGACCCACGAGCTGACCTTCGACTATCACGAAGGCGACGTGTTCTGGTGCACCGCCGATGTCGGCTGGGTCACCGGCCACAGCTATATCGTCTATGGCCCGCTGGCCAATGGTGCGACCACGGTGATGTTCGAAGGCGTGCCCACCTATCCCGATGCCGGGCGGTTCTGGGCGGTCTGCGAAAAGCACAAGGTCAACCAGTTCTACACCGCCCCCACCGCAATCCGCGCGCTGATGGGCCAGGGCAACGAATTCGTCGAGAAATACGACCTCTCGGACATGAAGGTGCTGGGCACCGTGGGCGAACCGATCAACCCCGAGGCCTGGAACTGGTATAACGAAGTGGTCGGCAAGGGGAACTGCCCCATCGTCGACACCTTCTGGCAGACCGAAACCGGCGGCCATCTTATCACGCCCCTGCCCGGCGCCATCGCCACCAAACCCGGCTCTGCGACCAAGCCCTTCATCGGCGTTCAGCCGGTGGTGCTGGAAACCGAATCCGGCAAGGAGATCACCACGACCGAAGCCTCGGGCGTGCTTGCCCTCAAGGATAGCTGGCCGGGACAGATGCGCACCGTCTGGGGCGATCATGACCGTTTCCAGGCCACGTATTTCCAGCAATACAAGGGCTATTACTTTACCGGCGACGGCTGCCGCCGCGATGCGGACGGCTATTACTGGATCACCGGGCGCGTCGATGACGTGATCAACGTGTCCGGGCACCGCATGGGCACCGCCGAGGTGGAATCCGCCCTTGTCGCCCATTCCAAGGTCGCCGAGGCCGCGGTCGTCGGCTATCCCCACGACATCAAGGGGCAGGGCATCTATGCCTATGTCACCCTAATGACCGGTGAAGAACCAAGCGACGAGCTGCGCAAGGAGCTCGAAGCCTGGGTGCGCTCGGAAATCGGTCCGATCGCCAAGCCCGACCTGATCCAGTGGGCGCCCGGCCTGCCCAAGACCCGCTCGGGCAAGATCATGCGCCGCATCCTGCGCAAGATCGCCGAGAACGATTACGGCAGCCTCGGTGATACCTCGACCCTCGCCGATCCCGGCGTGGTGGACGATCTGATCGAGAACCGCCGCAACCGCTGATCCGCCAGCCTATGGCGTGCCTATCGCCCCCCGCATGGCCCCGGCCCTGCGGGGGTTTCTTTTTGTCGCAAACAAGCGAGACCCGCGTCGCTATCGCCCTATCCTTGCCAGCACGGCGCCAACAGATCCGGCGCCAACACCATGAAAACCGGATGAGACCCCATGTCGTTGCTGGCACCCGACAGCCCGAGACTGCCCTCCCGTGCGCTGCACGGCATTCTCTGCGTCGAAATCGGGATGCTGCTCTTCGTCGCTCAGGACGCGATGATGAAAACCATGCTGGACAGCTATCCGGTCTGGCAATTGATCTTCGTGCGGGCGGTCGTGTCGGTGCTTGTGCTGTTGCCGCTGGTGGCGCTCCTGGGTGCGCCGCACCGGCTGCGCACGCCGCTTTGGCCGCTGCACTTGGCGCGCGCGGCGCTGTTCACGCTGGGGTTTTCGATGTTCTACGCCGCCTTCCCCTTCATGGGGCTGGCCGAAGTAACGACGATCTTCTTCTCGGCGCCGCTGATCACCGCCGTGATGGCGACGGTGTTTCTCAAGGAAACCATCGGCATGCACCGCGCCTGGGCGCTGGCGGTCGGGTTCGTGGGCGTTATCATCGCGATGAACCCGGCGGGCGAGGCATTTTCCTGGGTCGCGGTGTTGCCGCTGACCTGCGCCGTCACCTATGCCGCCTCGCAGATCATCGCCCGGCGCATCGGCGACCGTGAAAGCACGCTGACCGTGGGGCTTTACACGCTGGGTTTCTCGGGGCTGATGATCCTGCCGATGGGCTGGGCCTTCAACCAGATCGTCGCCGCGGGGGCGGGCTTCCCGCATCTTGCCTGGCCGCCGGCCCCGGTCTTCTTCGCCGATCTGCCCGGCCTTGCGCTGCTGGGGCTTCTGGGGATGGCGGGCTACATGCTCTTGTCGCGCGCATATCAGGTGGCCAATGCCAGCCTGGTGGCGCCATTTGACTATACCTACCTTCCCTTCGCGGCGCTAATGGCCTATGCCCTCTGGGATGAACTGCCGCCGGTCAACACGCTGATCGGCATGGCGCTGATCGTCGGTAGCGGGCTTTACCTCGGCTATCGCGAATTGCGCGCCGGGCGCGACACGCCCGAGCCCACCATCGTCGCCGAAGGGGTGTTCGTTCCCGGCAGCCCCCTGCCCCAGCAAATCCCCGAGGAGGAAGACGCCCTTTGACCCATGCCGCCCTGAGCCTGCCGCAGCGTGACCTGCGTGGCATCGCCATGGTGTTTTGCGCCGGGGTGCTTTGGTCGACCGTGGGGCTGGGGATCCGCCTCATGGAAGAGGCGCTGGTCTGGCAGATCCTGTTCTACCGCTCAATCAGCCTGGCGCTGCTGCTTTATGTGGTGATCCGCCTGCGCACCGGCCGTTGCCCCTTTGCGCTGGCGCGCGCAACCGGTCTGCCCGGCGTGATCGCCGGGCTGGCGCTGGTCGCGGCCTATACCGGGGGGATCTACGCCGTTCAGACCACCTCGGTGGCCAATGCGATGCTGCTTTTCGCCAGCGCGCCCTTGCTGGCGGCGGTGCTTGGCCGGGTGATCCTGCACGAATCCGTACGCCCCCAGACATGGGTGGCGATCGCCGTGGCCTGCGCCGGGATCGTGGTGATGGTCTGGGACAAGACAGGTGATTCGGCGCTCAGGGGAAATCTTGCTGCGCTTGGCTCGGCAACGGGCTTTGCGGTCTTCACCGTGGCGCTCAGATGGGGGCGCGCCGGCGAAATGATGTCGGCGGTGTTTCTCTCGGGGCTGTTCGCCGTGCCGATCATGGGCGCGATCTGCCTCGGCTCGGGCCTGTCGCTGGTGATGTCGCCCCATGATATCGGGCTGTCTCTTGGCATGGGCGTGTTTCAGGTCGGCGCCGGGCTCATCCTTTATACCATCGGCTCAAAGACGGTTCCGGCGGTGGAACTGACGCTGCTGTCACTGGCCGAGGTGGTGCTTGGCCCGATCTGGGTCTGGCTGGTGCTGGGCGAGACCGCCACCACCTACACGCTTCTGGGCGGCGCGATCCTGCTTGCCGCCATCGCCGGCAACGCCCTGTCGGGCGCAAGGCGCAAGCCTCCGCCGCCCATCGTCTGAGCCGACAGGGCTGCATGACCCGCGCCTGCGTGCTAAGCTGGCGACGCCTTCGACCAAACCAATTCAAAGAGAGGTTAATAGAATGCAAAAGATACTTCTTGCCACCGCCTGTGCAGCAAGCCTCATGCTGACCGGCTGCATGACAGCAGAGCAGGAACGCCAGGTCGCAGGCGCCGCGATCGGCGGCAGCCTGGGGCTGATCACCGCCAAGGCGCTTGGCGCCAATGACAACTGGACGGTGGTCTCGACGCTGGCCGGGGCCGGCGCGGGCGCGCTGGTGGCGCGTAACCGCAACAACAACACCTGCGCCTATGCGCGAGGCGACGGCACCTATTACCGTGCCGCCTGCCCCTGATAGGGCAGAATGAGTTGAGGGCGCCGCGCCAATCCGCGCGGCGCCCGTTTCATGTCAGCCGCGCCCGCGATAGGGTGCAACCCCCTGATCGGGAATCCATACATCCGCGGGCACCTCACCGGTCTGGTAGAACACGTCGATCGGGATGCCGCCGCGCGGATACCAATAGCCCCCGATCCGCAGCCATTTCGGCTCCAGGAAATCGACCAGACGGCGTGCGATACTCACGGTGCAATCCTCGTGAAAGGCGCCGTGATTGCGAAAGCTGCCCAGGAACAGCTTGAGCGACTTGCTTTCAACCAGCCACTCGCCCGGCACGTAATCGATCACCAGATGCGCGAAATCCGGCTGCCCCGTCATCGGGCAGAGCGAGGTGAACTCCGGCGCGGTGAAACGCACGTTATAGGCCACGTCCGCCTGCGGGTTCCTGACCCGCTCCAGCTCGGCCTCATCGGGGCTCTGGGGCATCGCCGCCATACCGCCCAATTGCTTGAGATCCTTGTAGATATCGTCGCTCATATCGTCTTTCCCGTCATACGCCGCGCTTGTTTCCCCAAAGCATCACATGCAACTGCGGCAACACCCGCGCCTGAAACCATCCATCCCGCGTGACCTTATCCACCAGCCAGCACATCCGCGCATCCACGCCCGCCTGATCGACCACGGCGCGATCGTCATCCGGCGGGGGCGGCGTGTGATTGCCCGGCTGCAGGAACAGCGGCAATTGCGGATAGCGCGCCGCCACGTCTTGCGCCCATTGGTAATCGGTGTCGTCGAAGATCACGATCTTCATCACCATATCCGCGCCCTGCCCTGCATCGACGCAGGCTTGGAACGCGGCCCAATCCACATCCATCCCGCTTGACGGCGGCTTGGGGCTCAGCACCAGCATGTCCAGATCGCCAAACCAGTCGCGCGCCACCGAGCCCTGCGTTTCCAGCGCAAAGCAATAGCCCTTCTCGTGGCCCATGCCGATCAGCCCGCCCAAGGGCTGGATCGCCGGGTTCCCGCCCGACAGCGACACCAGCAAGGGCCGCCCGCCCGACAGGCGCGCAACCGCCTCCATGACCGCCTCGGCGCTCATCGGGGTCCAGCTCTCGCGATAGGCGCTGTCCACCGCATGCAGGCTGTCGCACCATGAACAGCGGTAATCGCACCCGCCAAGGCGCACGAAAACCGTGGGCACGCCGATCAGCGCGCCTTCGCCCTGAATCGTCGGGCCAAAGATCTCGGACACGCGAAGCGGGGTTTCGTCGTTCATGGCCGATACTCCGCCCATGTCTTGGGCGTCTCGCTCACGCGCACCGCCGACACCTCGGGCCATTGCGCATGGCACCAATGAAAGAAATGCTTCGCCATGCGCTCGGCCGTGACGCAATCGTCACCCAGCACATCGTTGAGATGCCGGTGATCCAGCTCATCGTCGATATAGCGCTTCAACGCCGCCAGATCGTGGTAATCGCGCACGAAGCCGTGCTGGTTCAGCTCCTCTGAACGCAACTCCACGACGACGATGTAGTTATGCCCATGCAGACGCGCGCATTGGTGATCCTCGGGCAGGCCAAAAAGCTGGTGCGAGGCCGAGAAATGGAATTCCTTGGTAATCGTGTACATCACGCAACCCCCACGGTTTCGCGCCAGAAATCCGGGTCCGCATAAGGTGTCGGGTCCTCTATCCCGGCCAGGTGAAACGCCTCACGCCGCTCGACACAGGTGCCGCAGCGCCCGCAATGAATCTCGCCGCCCTTGTAACAGGACCATGTCTGCGCAAACGGCGTGCCGTGGCGCGCGCCCTCACGCACGATATCGGCCTTCGATATCTGCACAAACGGCGCCAGAAGCGTGATATCCGCAACGCCCTCCAGCGCCCTCGTTTCCATCGCCTGAAAGGCGTCGATGAAACCGGGACGGCAATCGGGATAGATGAAGTGATCGCCACCATGCACGGCGACCGCCACGGCCTCCGCTCCCTCGGCCGCCGCCATGCCAAACCCCACGGCCAGCATGATCGCGTTGCGGTTGGGCACGACCGTCACCTTCATGGTCTCTTCGGCGTAATGCCCATCGGGCACATCCACATCATCCGTCAGCGCCGACCCCGACAGCGCCGCCCCGACGCCGCGCAGATCGACCACCCGATGCGCCACACCCAGACGCTCGGCGCAGAGCCGGGCGAAATCCAGCTCCTTGGCGTGGCGCTGGCCATAATCGAAAGACAACAGCCCCGCCAAATCCTGTTCGGCGGCGACCTTGTGGGCAAGCGAGACGGAATCCAGCCCGCCAGAGCAGATGACAATGGTCTTCATGATATTCAGTCCTTGTTTTGAGCGGGTAGGCTGCGACCGCATAAAGCGCATCTAAGCCTTTCGCAGCGCGATGACAAGCATGGCCCAAGGGCCGCGCGGCCCCAACCTGAAGGCCGCTCTTGGATCATCCCGTACCAGCAGGCATAATCGCGCGATGGAAATCGACGCCCTCGCCTTCGAATATGCCCCGGTCGGGCTGACGCTGCTGGAGAACCGCATCATCCGCCGCTGCAACCGGCAATTCGCGGCGACCTTCGGCGGCGAAACGGCGGATTTCACCGATGTGCCGCTGGCGCGCTACTACCCCTCGATCGAGGATTACAGCCGCATCGGCGAACGCGCGCTGGCGATCATGCGCGACACCGGGCGCTATAGCGACGAGCGGGTGATGAAACGCCGCGACGGCACGCTGTTCTGGTGCCGTGCGCGCGGCCAGTCCGTCACCCCGAGCGACCCGTTTCGCCGCGGCATCTGGTCCTTTACCGACCTCTCCGAGGAACGCCCCCTTGTCGAACTGACGCAGCGCGAGCGCGAAGTCGCCATCCTGACCTGCCGGGGCATGACATCCAAGGAAATCGGCCTTGAGCTGGGGCTCAGCTATCGCACCATCGAAGTCTACCGCGCCCGCCTTCTGGACAAGTTCCAGGCGCGCAAACTGGCCGAACTCGTGGCCAAACTCTCGGGGATGCCGCTCTGATCTTGACCACGGGTCGCGTCTCGTGGCTTTTCCCCTCGCAAACGCCGGCAAACTGCCCCAGTTTACAGGGGAATTGACCGCTTTTCTAAGCCCTCCGCATGGCCTATAAGCGGCAAAAATCAAAAACGCGGTGGCGCGGCGGCGTCCATCGCCAACGTTCGAGGACCCAAATGTCGAACAAGACCCATGACTCAGACGTGACCTTCATCAAGGCACTGGCCGAACTCCTGAACGAGAACGAGCTCACGGAATTGAAGGTCAAGCGCGAATATGGCGATCATGATGCGCTCAGCGTGCGTGTCAGCCGCAAGCAGGAAGTCGTCAACCACGTCACCACCCCGGCACCCGGCCCCGCCGCTCTGCCGGCACCCACGGCCCCGGCCTCCGGCCCCGTGGCACCGGGCGGCGCTGCGGGCGATGCGGGCGCGGCCGAGGACCCCGCCAGCCATCCCGGCGCCGTGACCTCGCCGATGGTCGGCACGATCTACATGCAGGCCGAACCCGGCGCGCCCTCCTTCGTCAGCGTCGGCGATCAGGTCGCCGAGGGCGACACTCTTCTGATCGTCGAGGCGATGAAAACCATGAACCACATTCCCGCCCCGCGCGGCGGCACAGTCAAGCGCATCCTCGTCGAGGATGGCGCCGCCGTCGAATACGGCGCACCCCTGATGATTATCGAATAAGGGCCCCTGCGCATGTTCGACAAGATCCTGGTAGCAAACCGCGGCGAGATCGCGCTTCGCGTGATCCGCGCCGCGCGTGAAATGGGCATCCATACCGTCGCGGTGCACTCCACCGCCGATGCTGATGCGATGCATGTGCGCATGGCCGACGAATCCGTCTGTATCGGGCCGCCCCCCAGCACCGAAAGCTACCTGTCGATCCCCGCGATCATCGCCGCCTGCGAAGTCACCGGCGCGCAGGCGATCCATCCGGGCTACGGTTTTCTGTCCGAGAACGCCAATTTCGTTCAGATCGTCGAGGATCACGGCCTGACCTTCATCGGCCCGACCGCCGAACATATCCGCGTCATGGGCGACAAGATCACCGCCAAGGACACGATGAAAGCGCTTGGCGTGCCTTGCGTGCCCGGCTCGGACGGTGGCGTTCCCACGCTCGACGAGGCCCGCCGCCTCGGCGAAGAGATCGGCTACCCGGTCATCATCAAGGCCACCGCCGGTGGTGGCGGGCGCGGCATGAAAGTGGCCGAGACCGCCGCCGACATGGAAAAGGCCTTCATGACCGCGCGCTCCGAATCCAAGGCGGCCTTCGGCAATGACGAAGTCTATATCGAGAAATACCTTCAGAAGCCGCGCCATATCGAGATACAGATTTTCGGCGACGGCAAAGGCCGCGCCGTGCATCTGGGCGAGCGCGACTGCTCGCTTCAGCGCCGCCATCAAAAGGTGCTCGAAGAGGCCCCCGGCCCCTGCATCACCGAAGAGGAACGCGCGCGCATCGGCAAGACCTGCGCCGATGCCGTGGCCGCGATCAACTATACCGGCGCGGGCACGATCGAGTTTCTCTACGAGGACGGCGAATTCTACTTCATCGAGATGAACACCCGTCTGCAGGTGGAACATCCCGTGACCGAGGCGATCTTTGGTGTGGATCTCGTGCAGGAACAGATCCGCGTCGCCGAAGGCCACCCGATGTCCTTCACCCAGGACGAGCTGACAATCAACGGTCACGCGATCGAAGTGCGCATCAATGCCGAGAAACTCCCCGATTTCGCGCCCCGTCCGGGCCGGATCACGCAGTTCCACGCGCCCGGCGGGCTGGGCGTACGGATCGATTCGGCGCTTTATGACGGCTACACGATCCCGCCCTATTACGATTCGCTGATCGGCAAGCTGATCGTGCATGGCCGCGACCGCAACGCGGCCCTGACGCGCCTGAACCGCGCCCTGGGCGAGCTCATCGTCGATGGGGTCGATACCACGGTACCGCTGTTCCATGCGCTGTTGCAGGAACCCGACATCCAGTCGGGCAATTACAACATTCACTGGCTGGAAAAGTGGCTGGCCACAAATCTTCAGGGTTGAGCCGCGGCGTCAACCCCTTGGGATCAGCGTGAAACTTGCCCGGCACTGCGCGCCGGCCTGGTAGTAATCCGATATCCCGCTGCGCGCCTCGCCCGCGATGGCGCGCCAGTCGATCCAGTCGATGTCGAACCCCGAGCGACGCGCCAGCAGCGCGATGGCGCCGCGGCTCGGGACAAGGCGCAGCCCCGCATGGCCCGGCATCGGGCGGCGCGCGCCATCCAGCAGCAGCACCGGCTCCTGCGTGACGGCAAACAGCCCGTCGCCGATCACCAGCTTCGGCGCAAGCTGCGCCAGCGCCCTGAACAAGTCATCAAGATCCGCCCGTCCCTCCAGCATATCCATCAGCGCGATCACATCATGGCGCCGCTCTGCGGCCGCTTCGCCCACGGCCTCGCCCACCGGGTTGGCGCAGCGCAGCTCGATCCGTTCACGCAGCCCCAGATCGGGCTGCTTGCCGAACTGCGCCACCAGTTCCGCTTGGGGCTCGACCCCGACGACCCGCAGCGCCCCGGCCGCCGCAAAGCTGTAGCACCAGCGCCCATCTCCGGCCCCCAGCAACAGCACCGCCGAATCCGCGATCACATGGCGGAAGCCATCCACCAGCATCGCATGGCGCGCCTGTGCCCGGTTCGCCATCATGACATTTCCATCGGCGAACGCCCCCGCCGGTGTGTGATCGTGAACAATCATCTTGTGGCCCCTTCGCCGTGACGCTCTTGCCGGTGTAACACTGCAAAGGGTAGTGAAGGATGAACGCCAAACCCGCCGCCAACGGAAAAACGCCGCAAATTCTCATGAGTGACGCCATTCCCCCGCTGACCCCCGAGCTATTGCTTCAGGCCTACGGTGCCGGGGTGTTCCCGATGTCCGAGCATCGCGACGACCCCGAAATCTTCTGGGTCGACCCGCATCAGCGCGGGATTCTGCCGCTCGATGGAATCCACGTCTCGCGCTCGCTGGCGCGCCGGATGCGGCGCGGCGGCTATGAGGTGACGCTGAATGCGGATTTCGCGGGCGTGCTCGACGCCTGCGCGGACCGCGCCGAAACCTGGATCAACGCCGAAATCCGACGGCTCTATCTGGCGCTGCACCGGATGGGGCATGCGCATTCGCTCGAGATATGGCAGGAGGGCGATCTGGCGGGCGGGGTTTACGGCGTCGTGCTGGGCAGCGCGTTCTTTGGCGAAAGCATGTTCTCGCGGCGCACGGACGCATCGAAACTGGCGCTGGTTCATCTCTGCGATCACCTGCGCCGCTGTGGCTTCACCCTGTTCGACACGCAATTCATCACGCCGCACCTGGCCTCGATGGGCGCGATTGAAATCACCCGCGCCCAGTATCGCGCGCATCTGCGCCGCGCCCTGTCGCAGCCCGCCTCGATCCTCGGCGAAAGGCTATGCGGCGATGCCTACTCGGTCCTGCAACGCAGCACCCAGACGTCATAACGTGGATGCTGCATCGCGTTGAGCGCCGGTGACGAGGCGATCATCCAGCCCTCGAAGATCGGCGCATCGGCATTGGGCGCGCGCACGTCGATAAAGGCAAAGGCATCCGCCGCGGCGTCCCCAAGCGGGTAGCGGCATTCATGCAGCGTCACCTCGAGAGAGCCAAGCACCCCGGTTTCCCCGGCGGCCAGCGTCAAATCGACCGATGTTCCGTTGATCTTGTCCAGCCCGCGCAGCACCGCGCCGGTTCCGATCGCCACCTCCTGCGCTTGCTGCGCCGCAAGCCCCGTCGGCACAATCAGCATGAGGCCAAACATGGCCGCGCGCAGGCTCATTCCACCGCGCTCTCGTCTTCGTCGCCGGTGACGAATTTCATCAGCAGCGACACAAGGCTTACCGAACTCTGAGTGAATTCAATCTCATCACCAGGCTCGAAATAGAACGGCGAGCCGCCCGGCAGAATCTCGACGTAATTGCCCCCCAAAAGCCCCTCGGAACTGACCGCAACGGCGCTGTCATCGGGCACCTCGATGCCTTCGCTCACGGTGAATTCGGTCATCGCGCGATAGGTGACCGGGTCCAGCGCAATGGTGGTCACGCGGCCGACCTTGACGCCCGCCATGCGCACATCGGTGCCTACATCGACCCCGTCGGCGCTGCGGAAACTGGCGCTCAGCGCATATTCGCTCTGCCCGGTCGAAAAACCGGTGACTTGCCCGGCATAGACCAGAAACCCGATGGCGGCGGCCAGAACGGCCCCGCCGACGATCACTTCCGTAGTGCTTTCCGACATATCAAACGCGCCCTTATTCCGGCGTCCACGCCTCGTAATCGCGCCGCTCAACCGGTTGGGCGCGGCGGATCGAACCCGCCGGGGCATAGGCCAGCGCCGTGCCCGTCAGGTTTTCTTCATGCGGCTTTTCCCACGGCTTATGCGCCAGCGGCGTTTCAGAGGGCGGCTCGTCATAGGTCCGGTGCAGCCAGCCATGCCAATCGGCACCGATCCGGCTGGCCTCTGCCTCGCCATTGAAGATGACCCAACGCCGGTCGCCCTCGCGCGAGCGGTAGAAGATGTTTCCCTGCTCGTCCTCGCCAACCTTCACGCCCTTGCGCCACGTATAGAACTGAGTGTTAAGCGTCTGCCCGTTCCACCAGGTGACCGCACGCAGAAGGGAGTTGAGAATGCCCATGGGAACCTCCGATAAGTTGCCCCCTGATATGGCGCAATTGGCGGCAAAGGTCCAGTAGGCGTTGCATGCATGCATGACGAATGCTCCGCGCCATGGCGCAACGCTTACCAGTAATCGGGATTGTCGAAGGCGGCGACGCATGTCGCCCGCCCCGCCATCGCCTCCAGCGCCCGGTCATTCAGCGATTGCGCCTGCCAGCCCTCCGGTTGGCTGAGCGGCAGCGGAGCCGGGATCACCTGCTGCGACACCGGCTCGAACCCGGTCCGGGCATAATAGGCCGGGTCGCCGTAAGTCACCGCCACGTCCACGCCATGACCGCGCAGCGCATCAAGGCCATGCGATATCAGTGCCTGCCCAACCCCCTGACCTTGCCACTCGGTCGCCACCGCGACAGGCGCCATCATGAACACCTCGCGCGACTCGCCGACGAAATCCAGGCGCGTGAACACGATGCAGCCCGCGATAACCCCGTCGCGCCAGGCGGAAAAGACATGGATGTCATTCTGCGGGGTCCGGTCCAGCAGCGTCTGAGCCAACTGGCCGATTGCGCGCCCCTCCTCGGGGCCTTCGGACTCCGAGAACGCGCTGGTGAACAGCCCGACAATGGATGTGCGGTCATCCTTGAACCCCGTGCGAATCTCCATCCCCGTCTCCCTTGCCAAGCGACCATGAACCGCCCGCCTTCGGGCTGCAAAAAACCTGCCGCGGCAGCCGCGACAGGTTCAGGTCGCCTCCTGTGGCGGCAAAACGCAGACAGGCTCAGCCCGCCGAGGCGCCTTCCTTCTTCTGGTCGGCATAGATGATCAGCGGCGCGGCGTCCGAATTCACCGCCTCTTCGTTGACCACCACCTCTTCGACGCCCTCCATGCCCGGCAGTTCGAACATCGTGTTGAGCAGAATATCCTCGAGGATGGAACGCAGCCCGCGCGCGCCGGTCTTGCGTGCGATGGCGCGCTTGGCGATCGCTTTCAGCGCCTCGTCGGTAAAGGTCAGCTGCGAATCCTCCAGCTCGAACAGGCGCTGGTATTGCTTGATCAAAGCATTCTTGGGCTGTGTCAGGATGGTGACAAGCGCATCCTCGTCCAGATCCTCCAGGGTCGCGATCACTGGCAGACGGCCGACAAATTCCGGGATCAGGCCGAATTTCAGCAGATCCTCGGGTTCGAGATCCTTGAACACTTCGCCGGTGTTGCGCGCATCCACGTCGCGCACATCGGCGCCAAAGCCCATCGCGCTGCCCTTGCCGCGCTGCGAGATGATCCGGTCGAGCCCGGCAAATGCGCCACCGCAGATGAACAGGATATTGGTCGTGTCCACCTGCAGGAACTCCTGCTGGGGATGCTTTCGCCCGCCTTGCGGCGGCACGGCGGCAACGGTGCCTTCCATCAGCTTCAGCAGCGCCTGCTGCACACCCTCGCCCGACACGTCGCGGGTGATCGACGGGTTCTCGGACTTGCGGGTGATCTTGTCGACCTCGTCGATATAGACGATGCCGCGCTGCGCGCGCTCGACATTGTATTCGCTCGATTGCAGCAGCTTGAGGATGATGTTCTCCACATCCTCGCCCACATAGCCCGCCTCGGTCAGCGTGGTGGCGTCGGCCATGGTGAAGGGCACATCCAGAATCCGCGCCAGCGTCTGCGCCAGCAGCGTCTTGCCGCAGCCCGTCGGGCCGATCAGCAGGATGTTGGATTTCTGCAGCTCGATATCGCTCTTGCCCGAGTGATTGAGCCGTTTGTAGTGGTTATGCACCGCGACAGACAGCACCCGCTTGGCCATCGCCTGACCGATCACGTAATCGTCCAGAACCTCGCAGATTTCCTGTGGCGTCGGCACGCCCTCGCTGGATTTGAGCCCCGCGCTCTTGGTTTCCTCGCGGATGATATCCATGCACAGTTCGACGCATTCGTCGCAGATGAACACCGTGGGGCCCGCGATCAGCTTGCGTACCTCATGCTGGCTTTTGCCGCAGAAGCTGCAATAGAGGGTGTTTTTGCTGTCGCCGCCAGAGTTATTCGACATTGCGTACCTTTCGGGCCGTGCCCAGCAGTTTCCCGCCCCCTCGGGGGCGGTCTCTTGATCCCTTCCTCGCCAGCTTAAGACAGGTGGTGGTGCTCCACAATGTCAAAATAGCCGGCAATCGCCTGACCCTCAAAGGGCGGGCGATCAGCTGCTCTCGTCCTCGGTCTTGACCCGGTTCTCGACGATTTCATCGATCAGACCCCAGGTTTTCGCTTCCTCGGGAGACATGAAATTGTCGCGCTCCAGTGCATCCTCGACCTTCTTGAGCGATTGCCCTGTATGACGCACATAGATCTGGTTCAACCGTTTCTTGAGCTTCAGCGTCTCTTCGGCGTGGATCATGATATCCGTCGCCTGGCCCTGGTAGCCGCCGGAGGGCTGGTGGACCATGATTCGGCTGTTGGGCAGCGAGAAGCGCATGCCCTTTTCACCCGCCGTCAGAAGCAGCGACCCCATCGAAGCCGCCTGCCCGATCACCAGCGTGCTGACCTTGGGCTTGATATATTGCATCGTGTCATAGATCGACAGTCCGCTCGTCACCACGCCACCGGGGCTATTGATATACATGCTGATCTCTTTGGACGGGTTTTCGGCCTCGAGATGCAAGAGCTGTGCCACGATCAGGCTGGACATGCCGTCATGCACCGGCCCGTTGACGAAAATGATCCGCTCCTTGAGCAGGCGCGAGAAGATGTCATAGGCCCGTTCACCCCGGCTGGTCTGTTCGACCACCATGGGCACAAGCGTATTCATGAAGGTTTCGTGAGGGTCTGTCATATCTGCCTGCCTGTGAGAATGTTTCGATCTTTACCGCTCAGGTGCTAACGGAGTCTTAGTCTCGCGCCCCAGACGCTGCAAGGGGAAGCGCCATTGTTTTGCGTGTCGCGATGGTGAGCGGCGCATTGCGCGCCGCCACGCAAAAACCCCCGGCATCACTGCCGGGGGCGTCTTTCGCTTCGCTTGGCAGCGTCGGTCAGCCGAACATGTCCTCGGTGATCCCCGCATACCAGCCAAGGCTTTCCTCATAGGTCGCCTTGCGCAGCGCGTCGTCCTCTCCGGTCTGGCTGATGAAGCCGTCCACCTTCGCGATCTTCTCCTCGGTCGCCTCGTAGGAGGCGCCGACCTTGACCCCGTCATCGGTGTCGATGAGGCTCCAGCAGGTGTTCGAGAACTTCGCCGGGAACACCTTGGACCCAAGCAGCGACCCGCGCACCGCCATGGCCGCGACCTTGGCCTGGCTGTTGGCGGAATAGCCCGACTTGGGCATGTCGCCCTGGCTGGTGGCGTCACCAAGGACGTGGATGTTCTCGTCCATGCGCGATTGCATCGTTGCGGGCACAACGGGTGCCCAGTTGCCCTCGGTGATACCGGCCATGTCGCAGATGCGCCCGGCCTTCTGCGCCGGGATCACGTTGCAGACATCGACATTCTCGACCGTGCCGTCGATATCCAGCGTCATCTCGTCGGGGTTGACGCTGACATTCTGCCCGCCGAAATCGGGGCCGATCCAGTCGATCATGCCGCCGTAATGCTTCTGCCAGCCCTCCTGGAACAGCGCCATCTTCGAGAATTTCGGTTTGGGATCTGCGATCAGGATCTTGGCGGTCGGATTGATCTGCTGGAGCAGATGCGCGACCATGCTGACCCGCTCATAGGGGCCAGGCGGGCAGCGGAACGGGTTGGGCGGCGCGACCATGGCATAAAGCCCGCCTTCCGGCATCGCCTCGATCTGCGCCTTCAGCAATTCGGTCTGGCTTCCGGCCTTGTAGGCATGGGGCATCTTGTTCTGCTGCGCGACGCTCCAGCCGGGCACGGCGTCGTCGACGAAATCAATGCCGGGGCTCAGGATCAGCCGGTCATAGGGCAGCACAGCCCCCCCCGCCAGCGTTACGGTCTTGGCGTCGCGATCAATGCCCACGGCCCAGTCATGCACGACATTCACGCCATAATCGCTGGCCAGCGTGCCATAGCTGTGTCCGATCGAGCTCAGCTCGCGGAAACCCCCGATATAGAGGTTCGAGAAGAAACAGGTGTAATAGGCCCGTGTGGGCTCCACCAGCGTCACGTCGATCGCGCCATCGCTGTCCTTTGCAAGATAGCGCGCCGCCGTGGCGCCGCCTGCGCCACCGCCAACGACCACCACGCGCGGCTTACCCTGCGCATTCAGCATCGGTGCCGACAGCATCGCTGCCGCGGCAGCGCCAGTGCCGATAAAGGCTCGTCTGTTCAAAGTCATATTCGTCTCCTCCCAGTAGATGGCCGGCCAGTCCGACCTACTCAGTACCTTCGAAATACGCCGCCAGCGCGGCGATCTCCTCGTCCGACAGCCGCCCGGCCATCATCTGCATAACCGGATGCGGGCGCAACTTGCGCTTGTAAGCATGCATCGCGACGACGAAATCTTCCTGCGGCCAGTTGGTGATCGACGGAATCCCCTCGTCATTACCATCCGCCTGATGACAGATCTTGCATTCGCTCGACAGGTATTCGCCGTATTCCTCGTCCCCCACCAGCGCCAGCACCTCGGGCTCCAGCTCCACTTCGCGCGGGCGGGCCGTCGGGTCGGCTTCGGGAATGTTTTGCGGGTTGTCCGAATACCGGCGCAGATAGGCCAGGATATCGGCGCGCTCCTGCGGATCCTCCAGCCCGTCAAAGCTCATCCGCGTGGCGCTGACCAGCGCCTTTGGGTTCTCGAGATAGGCATCCAGCTTGTCCAGATGCCACACCAACCCATCCGCCCCGGCCCGGCGCAAGCCTTCGGAATAACGAAAATCTTTGGCGACCGAGGCCGCCTTTCGCCCGAAAATCCCGTTGAGATGCGGGCCGATGCCATTCTCGGCGCCCTGTCCGACCTCGTGACAGCCCGAACACATCCCGAACAGTTCCTCGCCCTCTTCGGGATCACCGATCGGCACCGCCCACACAGCGGCGCCGCTCATCACCAGCGCGGCCAGACCGGCCGCGACCCTACCAAACATCCGGATCAATACCCTTCTCCTCCAACTCGGCGAACTTGTCCTGCAGGTATCGCTGGAACGGCTGCTTCTCATATTCGCGCGTCTCGACATATTCCAGCGATGACAGATAGTGGAACGGCTTGAGATATCCCGGCAGGCGGAATGTCTCGGCGCTCTGCGCATCCGCGGCCCCCGCATTGTCGGCTGCGAACAGGATCGTGGTGGGGGTGTAGTTCACGCCCCATTTCTGGGCCAGCGCGCGCTCCTCCAGCGCCGCGCCGTCGAAATCGACCACCTCGCGTGCGCCCCAGATATCCAGCTGCAGCACATCGAAATGTTGCTTGATATAGCCGGTGATCTCGTCGCGCTCGAAATTGACCTCATGCAGTTCGCGGCAATAGGGGCAACCCTTCTGCTCAAACAGCACCATCAGGTGGCGGCCCCGCTCGGCGGCATGGGCCAGATCATCGGGCAATTCCAGGAAACTGTCCATGAACCATGGCTGCTTGTGCAGCCCGTCATCGCCCAGTTCGGCGGCAACGGCACGGGGCGCGGTGACGGCAGTTGCCGCCAGCGTGCTCAGCAATGCTCGGCGTGTAATCATGGTGCCCTCCTCCCAAAGGTTCATCACCAGTTTACGCCAGTCTGCCCCTAAAGGGCAAAGACAACAGGGCCGGCACATCGCCGGCCCTGTTCACCATTTCGCTATTGCGAAAAGGACTTCAGATATTCGATCACCGCGTCGATGTCCTCGTCCTTGCGCAAACCGTTAAAGGACATCTTGGTGCCTTTGACATAACCGCGCGGATCCTCGAGGAACGCGGCCAGGTTCTCTTCGGACCAGACCATGCCCTCTTCGCCCATGCTTTCAAGCGTCTTGGAGTAGCGGAAACCGTCGACGGCGCCCATCGGATGCCCGACAATACCGTTCAGCTGCGGCCCGACGCGGTTCGATGCGCCTTCGCCGACCTGGTGGCAGGCCTTGCACTTCCTGAAGACGCTCTCGCCCTCCTCGACCAGCGCCATATTCAGGGCGGCGGTCTCGGCGGGTTCGCCGGCCTCGGGTTCAGCCGCGGCTTCGCTTTCCGCCGCGGGTTCAGCGGCCTCGGCCATCTCCTCGATCTTCTCGTCGGCGGCGGTGTCGGCATTGGCCTCTTCCATCGCCTCGGCGGCCTCCTCGGCGCCTTCTTCGTCGGGGGTCACGTCCAGAACGCTGGCGTGCATGGTGATCTCGACACTGTCCTTGCAGTTCTCCATGCAGGCGTCTTCGCTGAAGCGCCCGTATTCCGTCTCGGGGCGGTCATCGACGATGAACCCGTCGGCATTGGGCATCTCGACCTCAAGGAAATTATCCTTGGACAGGACAAAATCGTCCTCCACCAGGTAGTTGGAATAAAGGATATAGGCCACGATCGCATATGTCTCGTCGGCGCTCAGCGTCTGCGCCGCGCCAAAGGGCATCGAGCGATGCACGTAATCCCATGCGGTCGAAAGGTAGGGCCAGTAGGAGCCGACGGTCTTCACCGGGTCCTCGTTTGCCAGCGTGCCGTCGCCCCCGGCCAGCGAGGGCCAGTTGCCGACACCTTCGGCAAAATCGCCATGGCACAAGGCGCAGTAATCGACAAACAGCTCCTCGCCATCCATGACCGATCCCGAACCTTCGGGCAGACCGGTGCCATCAGGGCTTACATCCACGTCCCAGGCCGCGATTTCCTCGGGCAGCGCCTCGCGTCCGACCCCCAGCCGCTTGGCGTCGGCGGCGGCCTCGGCGCGGGCGGCGGCGATGAACATCATGTCGGGCGATGCCGACTCCGGCGACAGAACCCGCGCATTGTCGGGCATCGGCGCGACAAAGCGGTCCGCGAAATTATGGGCCCCGACCATCAGCGCCGCCGAAGCGACCCCCAGGACACCGTATAGCTTAAGAGACTTCGACATTCTCTGCCTCCCCGTTCTCCTTGACCCACCAGGTCTGGATGCAGTTGTTGTGGTAGATCGAGTTCTCGCCACGGATCTCGCGCAGCGCGTCCTTGGTGGGCTGGACATAGCCCGTCTCGTCATGAGCGCGCGATTGCAGCAGCATTTCGCTGCCGTCCCAGTCGATCTCGAGATAGAACCGCGTCAGCGCCTTGGACTGGCCTTCCATCGCCAGACGCGCCTGTTGCCAGTTCATGCCGCCATCGGTGGACACATCGACGCGGGTGATCTTGCCCTGACCCGACCATGCAAGCCCGGTAATGACCAGCGGGCCGGGGCCGTGGCCGATCGGCGATTGCGGGCTGGGGCTGGTGACGACCGATTTCGCGTCCATCACCCAGGTCCATTTGCGGCTGGTGCCGTCTTCCAGCGTGTCGGTGTATTTGCTGGTTTCCTCGCGGCTTTCCACGGGGCCGTCCATCACCTCGATGCGGCGCAGCCACTTGACCCACATGTTGCCTTCCCAGCCGGGCACGACCAGGCGCACGGGATAGCCGTGCTCCTTTCGCAGCGCCTCACCATTGGCCTTGAAGGCGACCAGAACGTCATCCAGCGCCTTGTCCATCGGGATCGAACGCCCGTTCGAGGACGCATCCGCGCCCTCGACATAGACCCATTTGTCCGACAGATCGCCCGTGGTCTCCATGCCCGCCTCGGTCAGAAGCGTGCGCAGCGAGACGCCGGAATATTCCATGTTGTGGATCATGCCATGAGTGAACTGCGCGCCATTGAGCTGCGCGCCCGCCCATTCCATGCCGGTATTGGCGGCGCATTCGCAGAAATAGACGTGGTTTTCGCGCGGGAAGCGTTCAAGATCGGCGTAGGTGAAGATCATCGGCTTGTCGACAAGCCCGTTGATCATCAGCCGGTAATCTTCCTTCTTGAGCTCGATCGCGCCCGAATGGTGGCGCTCGAAGGCGCAGCCCTGCGGGGTGATCGTGCCGTCAAGCGCATGGATCGGGGTGAAGTTGATCGAACTGATCGTGTCCGCCGTCAGCCACTCCACGTTGCGCCGGATCACGTCATCCTCGAAACGGATCGGCATGCCGTAGGGCGTGGCGTCCACGCCCTCGCCCAGGCCGCTCGCCCATTCCTGAACCTCGGTGATCAGCGGATCGGGTTCGGCAGCACGCGCCATCCCGGCACCCGCCACGGCCCCACCCGCCGCCACCGCGCCCTTCAGGAACGCGCGGCGCGATGCACCCTTCTTTTCGTTATCGGCTGTCATCTGTCCAAAGCCTCCTCTTACAACATCATATTCATCTATATGCATTTGTCGGATAGATGAAGACGAAATCTCCTGTCAGTCAGGTGGCGGCCCTGTTCAGAGGCCGCTGACCTTCACGCTCTCGTTCGGTTCAAGGGAAACGGTGCCCTGCTTGCGGATGTGGTTTTCCACCACGTCCCAGATCTGTGGCCCTTCGGTGCCCTCGTTGACACTGGCCCAGCCGGAGACCACATAGTTGCGCGCCGGGTCAATCGCCTCGCCGGTGCTCAGCAATGTCATGTCGCTGATCCGCTCGCCCTGGGGCTTGGAGATGTCGATCGCATAGGCCATGCCGCCGATCCGCACCATGTCGCCGCCCTGCTGGTAATAGGGGTCGGGGTTGAAGATGTTGTCGGCCACGTCCTCAAGGATCACCTTGATGAACTCGCCCGTCATCTCGCTGCGATAGGCTTCGCCATAGCTCATCGAGGTGACGTTCCAGATATCCTCTCGGGTGATGTCGTCGCCCGGAATGAGGCTCGGCCCCCAGCGCACGCCGGGGCTCATGGCGATCTCGGCATCGCGCTCGCTCAACAGCGCGTCGCAGATCAGATCATCCCAGGAGCCGTTGAAATTGCCGCGCCGGTACAGCAGGCTGTCGGTCTGGCCGATCACCTCGCTCAGATCACTGGCATAGGGCGCGCGCTGCTCTTCGATCAGCGCCTGCATCTCGCCGTCGGGCTCGATCACGTCGCTGAAGATCGGGATCAGCTTGTGGCGGAATCCCATCATCTGCCCGTCGCGCACATCCAGATCGACGCGGCTCACGAATTTCCCGTTCGATCCGCTGGCGATGATGATCGTGTCGCCCACCAGCACCGGCTCGGGCAGCGCGTCATGGGTATGGCCCGACAGGATCACGTCGATCCCGCTGACAGCGCCGGCCATCTTCTTGTCCACGTCAAAGCCGTTATGGCTGAGGCAGACCACCAGCTCGGCACCCTGATCGCGCACCTCGTTGACCATCTGCTGCATGTTGTCGTCGCGGATGCCAAAGCTGTAATCGGGGAACATCCAGCCGGGATTGGCAATCGGCATATAGGGGAAGGCCTGACCGATCACGGCGATCTTCACACCACCACGCTCATAGAATTCGTAAGGTTTGAACTCGGCCGCGGGCTCGTCCCACTCGGCGTCGAAAATGTTCTGGCCCAGCGCGTCGAAGGGCAGCCCCTCGACCAGTTCGCGCACGCGGTCCTGACCCAGGGTGAACTCCCAGTGAAAGGTCATCGCGTCGGGCTTGAGGGCATTCATCACGTTGACCATGTCCTGGCCTTCGGTGTGATAGCAGGTATAGGAACCGTGCCAGGTGTCGCCGCCATCCAGCAGCAGCGCATCGGGGCGCGCGGCGCGGATCGCCTTGACCACGGTGGCCACGCGATCCAGCCCGCCGACCCGGCCATATTCCTTCGCCAGCGCCGAGAAATCGTTATAGGTCAGCGCGTAATGGCTGGGGCTGCCATCCTCGATGCCGTAAAGCTTGCGGAAATCCGCGCCGGTGACATGGGGCACCTCGCCCTTGTTGGGGCCGACGCCGATATTGACCTCCGGCTCGCGGAAATAGATCGGCTTCATCTGCGCGTGAATGTCGGTGATATGGATCAGGCTGACATTGCCGAACGTGTCGAATTCCAGCAATTGATCCTGGGTCAGCGCCTGCTGCGCGGCCAGCTTCGCCCAGTTACCAAAACCCGATGCACCATAAAGCGCCGAGGCCGCCATGCTGACCTGAAGAAAATCGCGACGAGAGATCATGTCTGACTCCGAGTGGTTAGAGGTCTGCCGCTCCGCGCTCTTGGCGCAGGAGCCGGTCGAGGCCTCGCGGCCTCCGGTTTGAATGTCATGCAGGCAGCGGCGCGGCCGGGGCGAACGAACGTGCCGCCCCGACCGGTATTACCTCAGTTACGCACCGAGGGGCCTTCGACCGACAGGCCGTTGCCGCGGCTTGCGACGTAAAGCTCCAGCGCCACGAACTCGTCGCTGCCCGGATCAAAGGTATGCGCGCGGGTATCGCGGATGCAGCCCTTGAAGCGGCCATGCGCCGTGTTCAGCCTGGCGTTTTTCAGGCGATAGGTCGGGAAACCGTTGATCTGCCCCTGGCTCAGGTGGTCGGCACGGATCATGTTGCCGTAATTGTCCTCGTGACAATTGGCGCAGCTCAGTTCCAGCTGGCCGTAACGGGTATAATAGATTTCCTTGCCCTTCTCCCACATCTCCTCGGCAGGGCCGTCGATCGTCACATCCACCGGCATGCCGCGCGATTGCAGCGCGATCAGGGCTTCCATGTTCGCCATCTGACCACTGGTGTAGCCATAAGGCTCGGCGCCCATGTTGTTCTCGCGGCAATCGTTGATCTGCATGGCCACGGTCTGCACTTCGCCGGCCTTCTCGTCCCACTTGGGATAGACGGCGCGCACACCTTCCATGCTGGACGGATCCTCGTGACAGGTGGCACAGGAGTTGCCCTCCGAGCCTTCGACCGCGTTCCACTGATCGCGACCCGCATCGACGAAGATCATGCCGGGATTGTCGAAATCGTCCATCTCCAGCGCCTGGGTCTCGTCCGAGCGGAAATGCCAACCGGACATGATCTGGTCCATGTTGGCGTCTTCCATATGCGCGGGCAGCGGCGCCTTGGTGGTCATCTCCTGCTCGCCGTTGATGACCAGGTTGTCATCGTCCGGGTCCGCTGCGACCGCACCCGGCAGGGCCAGCATCAGGGCTGCCACGGCTGTCATTGCATTGAATTTCATGCGTTCCTCCCTTTGGTGGCCCTGCCTTTCCCCCTCGGAGGTCCGGCAGGGCACCATTATAATTATATTCGATCAGCCAACCGAGACCGATTTCGTGTCTTCGTAAACCGACCCGTCATCGTCATACCAAGTGAACTGAAAGTCACCGGCTTCGGGCACCGTGGCCTCGAATTCGAAATACGGGTTGGTCGAGATCGCGGGCTCCATCTTGACGTCCACGACGTTCTCGCCGTTGAAGTCGCAGGTGAAGCGGTTGATGATCGAGCGCGGGATGACGTTGCCGTCGCTGTCCTTGCGCTGACCTGATTCCATCTTGTGGCTGATCAGGGTCTTGATGACCACAACCTCGCCGGCATCGGCCGACTTGGGCGCCTTCACGCGGGGGCGTACACCTTCTGCCATAGTTCTCTACTCCTTCTCGCTCAGCCGCCGCAGCCGCCGATGGTGACCTTGACGTTCTTCTGGGCCTTGGCAAAGCTGCCGTCGGCCATCTTGGCAACGGCGATCACGTCCTGCGTGCCTGCCAGGCGGATACGGGTCTTTGCGCGCTGCGCCCCGGCCAGCGGGCCGAAGTTGAACGTCGCAACGCCCGGTGTCGGGTTGCCGGCGGCAAGCACCATGATCGCGCTTGCGCCTTCGGCGCTCACTTCGATCGGCACGGTGTTGCCGTTCTCGGCGATCTCCGGTGCATCCAGATTGACGCCGCCATCGCCGACATCGGCACCACCGGTGAACGCGGCGATCGCGTCATCCACGGCCGAGGCCATCGCGGGCATCGGCAGCGTGACCACCGCAGCGGTGGCGGCACCAATGACCAGGGTTTCGCGTCTTGTGAAATCCATCTTCATCTCCTTGATAAACGTGACCCGGTCACTGTTCCTTCTGTGTCACGAGGAAAGCGACCACATCTTCGATTTGTTCTGCCGTCAACAGCGGGTCCAGACCGCCCTCGGCGGCTTTCCCGGTAAAGGCGTTGCCCGGCCGGACGAACCCGTCGACCTTGTAATAGGCGGGCATCATCGTTCCGGGA
>Ga0102926_1000125_pt1 | contig 38829 bp, 34 predicted proteins | sample SalPonR1_A_D2_MG_FD_78173 | JGI IMG/M metagenome (GOLD analysis project Ga0102926, IMG submission 78173) | Salt pond soil microbial communities from South San Francisco under conditions of wetland restoration - Salt Pond MetaG R1_A_D2_MG | ecosystem: Environmental > Aquatic > Marine > Intertidal...
AATTTATCACAGCACAGACCATGTATTAAGAGCAACAAATCATAAATTGTATAGAAGAATGAAATAAGGAGGGTTAATAATGTCAATTACTAATGAAACAGCAAAGGAACATGCAAAAGATACAGCTATAACATGTTGTCGATTCGAGGCAGGAACAGTAATCGAACCATCTAATCTTGAAGATCCATATCTTTTTCCTGATTTAGAGGATTCTGGTTTACTTGTAATTCCAGATAATGCATTAACGATTGAAGAGGTATTAGGTGCTAAGTTAACGAAAACAATAGATGCACTAACACCATTAACAGAGGAGTTATTAGAAGGTGTAAACAAAGTTGAATCTAATAATGAAGCTGAAGAAGTAGCAGAAGTAAAAAAGGAAGAGAAAGTTGTAGAGCAAAAACCTGCAAATACTCCAAGTGTATCTAATGGTGGTGTTTTTAAACTTCACATTGGTGAAGGAAAAGACATCAATATTGAAATTCCAATGGGGAACTTTGGTGGCAATCAGAACAATGTTGTTGGAAATGCAGTACAAGAAACGGCAGCTTCAGAATCAGTAGTTTCTGCAAGTGAAACAGAAGTAAAAGAAGCCAAAGTGATGGGTAATTTAACTAAGAAGTATTATAAGATTGATGAAGTTAAATTAGCTGATGAAACAAAGATTGAAGACAATGTTCTTTACTTAAGAAAAAATATTTGTGAAGATGCTGTAGATGTTGATGATCTTGTTTTAGATATTAGTTTTGATATCATCACACCTGATCGTTATGACGAGTACAGCGAAACACTGATGGATATTCAACCGATTGCTACAAAGGTTGAAGGTGAGTTAGGAAGTGGTGTAACAAAGGTTATCGACGGTGTAGTAGTTGTTGTAACAGGAACTGATGAAAATGGTGTTCAAATTGGAGAGTTTGGTTCATCTGAAGGTATCATTGATAAAAACGTTATGTGGAACAGACCAGGTGCTCCTGACAAAGGCGATATATTCATTAAAACAGAAGTGAAAATTGTTTCTAAGATGAATATGGAGCGTCCAGGACCATTTGCAGCACATAAAGCAACAGATTTCATCACTCAAGAGATAAGAGATGCACTAAAAGGTTTTGAAGGTGAAGTTTTAAAAGAAGAAAAATTAGCACATAAAAGAAATGCTGGTAAAAAGAAAGTAGTAATCATTAAAGAAATCATGGGACAAGGCGCTATGCATGATAACTTGATTTTACCATTTGAGCCTGTAGGTATTTTAGGCGGAAAACCGAATGTAGACTTAGGTAACTTACCAATTGTCTTATCACCATTAGAAGTTCTAGATGGTGGGGTACACGCATTAACTTGTATTGGTCCTGCTTCAAAAGAAACTTCAAGACATTACTGGAGAGAACCTTTAGTAAAAGAAGCTTTATTAAATGAAGATATAGATTTATGCGGCGTAATATTTGTTGGTTCACCTCAAGTAAACTCTGAAAAATTCTATGTATCTAAGCGATTAGGAGCTTTAGTTGAGATGTTAGATGTTGATGGTGCAATTATTACAACTGAGGGATTCGGAAATAACCACATCGATTTTGCTTCTCACCACGAACAAGTAGGTATAAGAGAAATACCAGTGGTTGGTATGACTTTCTCAGCTCGACAAGGCGCTTTAGTTGTAGGAAACAAATATATGAAGAACATGGTAGATTTAAACAAATCTAAGCAAGGTATTGAAAATGAAATTCTTTCAAATAATACACTTTGTCAAGAAGATGCAGTTCGAGCAATTGAAATGTTAAGAAGTGTTATGAATGGTGAAACAGTTAAAAAAGCTGAAAGAAAATGGAATGCTAATGTGAAGGTTAACAATGTTGAAATAATAGAAGAAACTAAAGATAAAAAAATTGAGCTAGTAAAAAATGAACAAGTCTTAGATAAGAGTAAAAAGCGATTAGAAATCTACGAACAAGATGAATCGAACTAAGGTATCATATGACTAATAATTACCAAGATAACTTCATCGAAGTGGAAGGTATTGTTGTTAAAGTTAAGGAAGGTCTTGTTGAAATTGATATAAAAGGTCGTTTAGGAAATTTCACAGTTCCCAAACGGATGATTATTTCAGAACATGAAATTGAAGTAGGACAAACTGTTCAATTCAAAATGACTTTTCCAGAAGTTAAATATGATCAACAAAGCAAAATAGATGAATATAGAAAGTGTAATGTTTAATTAAGGAGGTAGAAAATGAGTAAAGTAGTAAGTGGCTTACAATCGGAAATTTTCGTTCCAATTACGCCAGATCCAGTATGGACACCAATTGAAAAAGAATTAAAAGACATGAAAATTGCATTGGTTACAGCTGCAGGCGTTCATTTAGCATCAGATAAAAAGTTCAATTTAGCAGGGGACTTTTCATACAGAGTTATACCAGGTGATGCACCAGTAGAAGATATGATGGTATCTCATGGTGGATATGATAATGCAGATGTTAATAAAGATATTAACTGTATGTTCCCAATCGACCGTATTAGAGAATTAGCTGAAGAAGGCTTCATCAAGAGTATTGCAGATGTTAATGTTGGTTTCATGGGTGGTGGAGGAGATCAAGAAAAATTCACTGAAGAAACAGGCCCAGAAATCGCTCAAATTCTTAATGATAATGAAGTAGACGCAGTTTTATTAACAGCTGGTTGAGGAACTTGTCACCGTTCTGCTGTAATTGTACAGCGAGCGATAGAGGAATCGGGTATTCCTACAGTTATTATTGCTGCACTTCCACCAGTAGTTAGACAAAATGGTTCACCAAGAGCCGTTGCGCCACTTGTACCAATGGGAGCTAATGCAGGTGCTCCAAATGATCAAGAAATGCAAATGGGTATCGTTAAAGATTCATTAACTGAAATGATGAAGATGCCATCTGCTGGAAAAATTATTCCGTTACCATACGAATATACTGCAGAAGTTTAAGGTTTAATATATGAATGAAGAATTAAGAAAGTTGATTATTAAATCATTTCACATAAAAAATGTAATGTTTGGTAATAAGACAAGTATTAATGACCACATTTTAACAATAGATTCACAGTTAGAGAAAAAGTTAATTGCTAGAGAAGAAAAAATTCAAGATATCACTATTGATATCTTGAATCCTAGCAATTTAAAAAAAGAAGTTAATACCATAATGGATGTTATTCCAATTTCTACAAAAGTATTAGGTGAAATTGGTGAAGGTATTACACATACATTAACAGGTGCTTATATTGTATTAACAGGTGTAGATGCTACTGGAAAACAGTTAGGTGAGTTTGGGTCTTCAGAAGGTATTTTGGAAGAACAACTAATGTTAGGCAGAGCAGGAACACCTTCAAAAAACGATATTATTATACATTTTGATGTGACATTAAAGGCAATGGATTGTTTTAGTAGAGAATGGGTTAATGTAGTCTTTAAAACTTGTGATGATTTTACACAGGATATTAGAAATCATCTAAAAGAAATCAATGGACGACAAGCCGATGAAAAACATCAGTTCATTGATGGAATTAATAAAAAAAATCACAAAAAAGTTGTTATAGTTAAACAAGTTGCTGGACAAGGTGCTATGTATGACAATTTAATTCTGCCGAATGAACCAAGTGGTTTTACCGGTGGAAAATCAATTATAGATTTGCAAAACATGCCAATTGTACTATCACCAAATGAGTATAGAGATGGTGCTCTTAGAGCATTAACTTAGGAGGGGTATTATGGGCGTAGGTCCTTCAACAAAAGAAACAAGTTTACATCATTTTAGAGATCCAATATTAGACATTGTTGACAAAGACCAAGATATAGATTTACAAGGGATCATGATTATTGGAACACCTCAAGACAATAAGCAAAAGTATTTTGTTGGTAAAAGAGCTGCTGCATGGTTAGAATCTATGAGAACAGATGGCGTAATTTTTTCCTTAGATGGATGGGGTAATTCTCATGTTGATTATGCAAATACTATTAACGAAATAGGCAAAAGAGGCATTCCACTTGTAGGTTTAAGCTTTATTGGTAAACAAGCTAAGTTTGTTGTAGAAAATGAATATATGGATACAATTTTAGATTTTAATAAAAGCAAAGAAGGTATCGAAACAGAAGTCGTTGGGGAAAATACTATAAATGAATTTGATGCTAAAAAAGCCTTAGCATTATTGAAACTAAAAATGAGAAAGTGAAGGTGAATTATGAAATTTTCAAATAATATACATGTAATTGATTCTCATACAATGGGAGAACCCACTAGAATAATTGTTGGTGGCACACCAAGAGTAAAAGGCGAAACAATGGCAAAGAAAAAAGAATATTTAATTAATGAACTAGATTATATAAGAACTTCAGCTATGCATGAGCCAAGAGGACATAATGATATGTTCGGTTCTATTATTACTTCTCCATCTAATAGTAAAGCAGATTTTGGAATCGTATTCATGGATGGTGGTGGATACTTAAATATGTGTGGACATGGTTCAATAGGTGCTGCTACTGTTGCTGTTGAAACAGGGATGGTTGATATGGTTGAACCAGTTACTAAAGTAAATTTAGATACGCCAGCTGGATTAATTGCCGCAGATGTACATGTTGAAGAAGGTTCGGTTAAAGGTGTTTCTATAGTAAATGTCCCGGCTTTCTTATATAAAAAAGATATTGCTGTTGAAGTAGAAAATCTTGGAAAAATAACATTCGATATTGCATTTGGCGGAAGTTTTTTCGCAATTATCAATGCAAAAGAATTAGGATTAAAGGTTCACAAAGAGTATGTGTCTGAAATTAAAAAGATTGGTATGCAACTGTTAAAAGAACTTAATGAAAAAGTTGAAGTTGTACATCCTGAATTAGAACATATAAATACAATAGATCTAATTGAAATATACGAAGAACCAGCTACTGAAAATGACAATTATAAGAATGTAGTAGTTTTCGGACAAGGACAGTTTGATCGTTCACCATGCGGTACTGGCACAAGTGCTAAAATGGCAACTCTATTCACTAAAGGTTTATTAAAAATGAATGAAGAATTTATATATGAAAGTATTTTAGGAACTAAATTTAAAGGGGAAATAATTGGTAAAACTAAAGTAGGAGCCTTTGAAGCCATTATTCCAAAAATAACTGGTGCAGCTTATATTACTGGGTTTAATCAATTAGTAATCGACTCAAAAGATCCAGTTAAGCATGGATTTAATATTTAAATAATAACTCTTTTAGATAAAAGAGGCAATTATAAATCAAGTTTAATGTTTTTTTACATTAATAAGTGAATTTTTTAACAGTTTAGAAGGAGTGATTTGAAATGATTAATATTTTGCTAGGTGTATTAGGTGTTATAACTGCAGGATTTGCAGCTGTATTTGGAAAAGATATCTATGAAAACAAAGACAATTTAGGAGACAACTCTTTTGCAACAGTAACTGGTATTGGAGCAGTGACAAACTTTTTCGATGCCTTAGGTATAGGTTCTTTTGCACCGACGACAGCTCTACTAAGAGGATTTAAACAAATTGATGATAGAGTTTTACCTGGTACATTAAATGTATCTTGTACGATTCCCGTAGTTTTAGAAGCATTTATTTTTATTACTGTTATTGAAGTGGAAATAGTAACATTAGTTTCTATGTTAGCAGCTGCCACTATTGGTGCGTACTTAGGTGCTGGTGTAGTTGCAAAAATGGACGAAAAAAAGATACAAATGGTAATGGGTGTTGCATTATTAGTTACTGCTTTCTTAATGGTATCAGGTCAAATGGGATGGATGCCTGTTGGCGGCGAAGCAATTGGTTTAACAGGTATAAAACTTGTAATCGGTGTTGTTGGTAACTTTATTCTAGGTGCCTTAATGACAGCGGGTATTGGATTATATGCACCAGCTATGGCATTAGTTTATGTATTAGGTATGTCATCAAGAGTAGCTTTCCCAATTATGATGGGTTCATGTGCATTCTTAATGCCTGTAGCATCTATCAAGTTTGTTAAAGAAGCTGCTTATGATAGAAAAGCATCTTTAGGTATTACAATAGGTGGTGTTGTAGGCGTTATCATCGCTACACAAATCGTTAAAAGCTTACCATTAAACATTTTAACTTGGTTAGTCGTTGGTGTTGTAACTTACACTGGTTCAACTATGTTAAAAGCAGCATTTGAAAATGATTCATCTCAAAAAAAAGCAGCATAACAAAATAATTTAATTTATAATTGAAAACTAATAAAAAAAGATTAATGATTACTTATATCACTAGTCTTTTTTTGTTAGTAAAATCAGAGAGATTAAATTTGTATTGCCTTGGTATATAGGGCATGATAAAATAAAAATAAACAATAGTTGATTAAGTGGGGTCTATTATGTTTATAGCAAGACAACCAATTTTTAACAAAAAAGAAGAAGTATTCGGTTATGAGTTACTTTATCGTATTAATGAACAATCTACTCAATTTGAAGGATTTTCTTCACAATCGGCAACTGCAACGGTAATTAATGGTTTATTTATTCATGGCCTTGAAAAAATAATTAATCAAAAAAAGGCATTCATAAATTTTGATGCTGATGTTTTAAATGCAGATTTTTTTCATTTGATTAAACCAGAATATTTGGTAATTGAAATTTTAGAGGATGTTGAAATTACAGATCAATTAATTAATAGAGTTAAAGAAATTAAAAATGAAGGCTATAAAATTGCCTTAGATGATTTTGTAGAGAGTTATTCTGACTATCCACTGATTGAATATGCAGATATTATAAAATTTGATATCAGAGAGACACCCCTTGAGACAATCAAACATGAAGTCCGTAAAGCAAAAAGAGATAGAAAAATATTATTAGCTGAAAAAATTGAAACTAGACAAGAGTATAATATTGCAATAAGTATGGGTTTTCAATTATTTCAAGGTTATTTTTTTAGTAAGCCTAAAATAGTAGAAGGCATTAAAGGGAAAAAATCAATAAATCCAAATTATTTACAAATAATTGATGAGTTACAAAGTGATGAACCGTCTTACCAGGTGATTAGCGAGATTATAGAGAGAGACGCAAATCTAACTTTTAAACTATTAAGAACCATTGATCAAAGAGCAGAAAAAGATTCTATCTATAGTATTAAAAGAGCTTTAACTTACTTAGGATTGAAAGAATTGAATTATTGGATTACTTTATTATTGATGCAAGATATGGGGAAAGATAAACCGAAAGAGCTACTAAATATTTCGCTAATCCGTTCAAAATTTGCCTTTAAGATTTCTGAGAATAGTGATTTAAAGAAATCCAAGCTTGAAGCTTCATTAATGGGATTATTAAGTAATATTGATGCTTTTTTAGATTTGCCAATCCATGATGTTCTGAAACAGATTAAAGTTACCCAAAAAATCAAGAGTGCTTTACTCGAAAAGACTGGTTTACTTGGGGATTTATTAAATCTACTAATTTCTTATGAAAAAGGAGAGTGGGAAGAAATTAATAGGTTATGTGAAAAGATGAGTGTTGAATCAGACCAATTAACAGAATACTATTTTGAATCTATAAATGAAACAAATAATATTCTTAATAAAATAAATCAATAATTAAAAATAATCACAAATTGATTATAATAAAAGAATCCTAAGTATATATTTTTAGGATTCTTTTTATTATTTATTATTAAATTTTTATTAACTCATATTCCTTTGAACCTAATCCAATGGTATCTCCGTAATTTATTTGAACTTGCCCTTCAGTGTGGGGATGTGTTATCTTAAAGATATCTTCTGAATCATCTTTATTTGCCTGATTAACTAAATCTAATGAAGCTTTGTCAATAGCAACTGGATCTTTACTAGCCAGTATACCAATGTCGCGAACCAAGGTTTCATTACTCCATGGAGCGCAATCGCAATCTGGTGTTACATCTAAAACAAAATTAAAGTAAATCACATCTTTATCTTTAACTGAAGCATATGCATATTCAACCATTCTTTCGTTGAACTCAGTTAATTCAGTTTTCCAATCCAGATATATTGCATCCGTTGGACAAACAGTCATACATTCGCCGCAACCAACGCATTCATTAGGATCGATAACTGCCTGTTCTTCTTCCATATTTATTGCCCCATGGGCACAGACATCGTAACAGTTTCCACAAACAATACATTTTTTTGAACTTACTTTTTGCTGTGTAGAGTGTTGTTCCCCTTTTCCAATCGGCGGCGCACAACCCATTGCAAGGTTCTTAATAGATCCACCGAATCCTGCCATTTCATGACCTTTAAAATGTGATAATACAACCATTTTATGAGCATCAACGATACCAGACGCTATATAACACTTTTTAAAGTGTTTTAGGTCTACTTGAACCTCACGATAATCTTTACCATTAATACCATCTGCTAGCATAATTGGTGCATTCGTTACTTGAGGCACAAAACCGTGCTTATGAGCAACTTCAATATGTGTTGGACCGATTTTTCGAGGGCCAGAATAAAGTGTGCTAGTATCTGTTAAAAAGGGTATTCCTTTTGATTTTCTAATTTCATCTACAATAGGTCGGACAAAAATTGGACGAATATAAGTATCTTTTCCTTCTTCTCCAAAGTGGAGTTTAACAGCTGTAAGATCTTCTGCTTTAATCATTTCATCCGCATTGACTTTTTTGAACAGTTTTATTAACTTGTTATGTTTATTAGTACTTTTACTATTTGATTTTAAATCTACCATAAAAACTTTTGACATAAATCAACCTCCCTAGGTAATTTATAAAAATCCTTATACACATTTTAACATATTAACAAGAGATAACAAAATGCATAAATCTTTATCTATTATAGCGAACTGGACAGAATTATTATATAATGTTTTTAATTGAAGTAGAAAAAGGGGGGGAATAATGATTGCTATATCATTTTTGGTTATTATGTTATCGGGATTTATTCAAGGTACTACGAGTTTTGGATTTTCTTTAATTGCTTTACCTTTGCTAGGTATTATGCTTTCTTTAAAATTAGTTGTTCCATTACTTGTGATTTTCTCATTATTTATGAACTCTATTATTCTATATAATTTAAGAGGCTATGTTGATTTGAAAAGGATTATGATCTTAATATGTTCTTCAATTATTGCAACGCCATTAGGAGCATATTTATTAATTTCAGTTGATGAGAATACACTAAAACTCGTTGTAGGTATTATAGTTGTTATTTCAGCTGTTATTTTTAAACTTGGATTTAGTATTCAAGTGAAAAATGAAAAGTTAGCCTTTGTTCCAGTTGGTATCATAAGCGGATTATTAAACGGTTCAGTTAGCTTAAGTGGACCACCGATTATTCTTTTTTTAACCAATCAGAAAACAGAAAAGCAAGTTTTTAGAGCGACTTTGACTTCATTTTTTTGGATTCTTAATATCGCTACTGTTTTTGTTTTTTTCTATAATGGACTTATAAATTATCAAGTCTTGGAATTATCTATAAAGTTACTTCCAGCGCTAATGATTGGATTATTCTTTGGAATAAAACTAGGTGATCGTATTCAACAAAGGACTTTTCAAAATGCAACTATTATACTCTTATTTTGTATGGGATCCTTGTCAATATTTGGTAGTTTTTAGTAATTGACAGATTAATTCCTATGTTATATCATTTATGTAACCCCATATATAGGGGGGCGGAGGTTGATTTATGAAAAAAAGAATTGGTTTGATTATTTTAAGTGTTTTAATGATCACAATAGGTTATTTTAATAATGAATTTTCAGTTGTATTTAGTAAAGCTGTAAATATTTGTTTGGAGTGTATTGGCATTGGTTAAATACTCGCGTAGGTTTGTTCAATGGATAGTTGCAATCGTAACAAATATTAATCTAAAGGGCTTCTTTACAGGAGAAATATATACTGGTGCAACTAAAAACATCTGTGTGCCTGGACTTAATTGCTATTCGTGTCCCGGTGCTATAGGCTCGTGTCCTATCGGTTCGTTACAAGCGGTTTTAGGACATTTTAAGTATAAATTTTCTTTCTATGTTTTTGGATTTTTAATGCTAGTCGGTACTATTTGGGGTAGATTTGTATGTGGTTATCTATGTCCCTTCGGATTAATTCAAGAATTAATTTATAAGATCAAAAGCATTAAGTTTTCTATTAGCAGAAAATTTGTATATATAAAATATATTATCCTTATTGTTTTTGTAATTGGTTTGCCATTATTATATACAAATGCAGTTGGGTTAGGAGATCCAGCTTTTTGTAAGTATATATGTCCTGCTGGAACCCTAGAGGCAGGTATTCCATTAATTATAACGAATGAACCATTACAAGAGATATTAGGATGGCTTTTTGCATGGAAGATTTTACTTTTAGGAGTCTTTCTAATGACATCAGTGTTTTATTTTCGACCTTTTTGCAAAGTAATCTGTCCTTTAGGGGCAATTTATTCTTTATTTAATAAAGTTAGTGTTTTTAGATATACATTTGAAAAAGAAAAATGTATTGATTGTAATTTATGTGTTACTACTTGTAAAATGGATGTTAAGCCACATACTCAAGTCAATGATATTGAATGTATCCGATGCCATGAATGTGTTGATGTATGTCCGACGAGTGCTATTACAACTCAGTTTAAATTAGGAGATGATAATGATGAAAAGAGTAATTAGTGTATTATTACTAAGCGTTGTTTTATTTATAGGCTGTAGTGCAACTGAAGAACCAGTTAATAATGAAATGGATGAAAATAATGATACAGAAGTAATCGAGACTGATGAAACTGTTGAAGAAAGCAAATCAATAGAAGATAGTGAAGAAGATACAACTGAAGTTGAAAAGGAAGATGATATAGAAATACTTGACCCAAATGCTTTTGTACCATTTGAAGGTGTGGATTTTGACGGTAACGCTGTTACAAATGATATTTTTAAAGAAAATAAATTAACATTGGTTAATGTATGGGGAACCAATTGCGGACCCTGTTTAGAAGAGATACCATATTTAGAAGAAATTGAAGAAGAGTTGTCAGATGATGGCTTTAAAATTATTGGATTCTTGGCAGGTGGAGAAGCTTATAAAGAAGAAGCTGTAGAACTTATGGGGCTGTTAGAGGCAGACTATATGAATGTGATTGTCCCAGAAGACGTATTTAGAACACTAGGTGTACAATATATACCAACCAGTTTTCTTGTTGATTCTGAAGGAAATGTAGTTGAAAAAAGAATTGTTGGCGCATTGACGAAAGAGAGATATTTGGAGAAAATAAATCAACATTTAAAATAGTATGAAAGCTCTTCGAATAGTAGATATTCGAAGAGCTTTTTTCTTTATCATTAAAAGTATAAGTGAATTTATGATATAATGAAAGCTACTAAGGAGGAAACTATGGATAGAAAACATACTATATTAATTGTTGATGATACAAAAGAGAATATTGATGTCTTGTCAGGCTTATTAATTGATGACTATAATGTTAAGTTTGCTTTAAATGGAAAAATGGCATTGGAAGTTGCAGAAAAATTTCATCCTGATTTAATACTACTAGATGTCATGATGCCAAAGATAGATGGTTATCAAACGTGTAAACTTTTAAATGAAAATATAGTAACTTCAGATATACCTGTAATATTTGTTACTGCTAAAGTTGCAATTGCAGATGAAAAGAAAGGTTTTGAGGTTGGAGCAGTGGATTATATTTCTAAACCTATTCAGCCTATGATTGTTAAGTCAAGGATTAAAACGCATTTAGAAATAGCCGATCGAGAAAAACATTTACAACGATTGGTTAATGATAAAGTAAAACTACTAAATCATATGAATTATGAAATTATAGATATACTTGGTAGAGCTTCAGATTATAAAGATACTGAAACTGGCGAGCATATACGAAGAACTCAAGAATATAGTTACTTATTAGCTAAAAGTTATGGCTTAAGTGAAGAAAAATCACAACTAATCAAAAAAGCCACACCAATGCATGACCTTGGTAAAATCGGTGTGCCTGATGGTATTTTGCAGAAAAAAGGTAAATTAAATAAAGAAGAATGGGAATACATAATGAAACATCCAAAAATAGGTTATGACATTATAGGAAATCAAAGTTCGAAGCTGTTAAAAGTTGCGAAAAAAATAGCTTTAGAACACCATGAAAAATGGAATGGTACCGGATATCCTAAAAAACTGAAAGGTAATGAAATTAGTTTAGAAGGTCGTATTGTAAGTATTGTCGATGTATTTGATGCATTAACCACTAAAAGGCCTTATAAAGAAGCATGGCCACTTGAAAAAGCTTTTGATTTAATAAAAGAAGAATCAGGGGAGCATTTTGACCCAAACATTGTTGAAATCTTCTTAAATTTAAAGAATGAAATAAAAGAGATCCATCAGTCAATAATGGAGGTATAGTAATGACGATAAAAAGAAAACTTATTGGTAGTTTCATTGTCTCTTTTTTAGTATTAATTATACTGTTTATGGGATTTGTTTTACCAAATTTCAGAACACATATGCTTGAGGATAATTACCATGATATCATTTCTAATATTAACATAATTGATAGTAAAGCGAACCATATTATAAAAGCGGAAATGTCTCATAACAACCTTAATGAGTTTGTAACTGTACTTTTAGATCATAATGTTATTAAAGGCATTAGAGATTATTCTGTATTTTCTAATGATGATTTATGGGAAAATTCATTAGGCAGCTTAAACATTGTTGTTAATTCAAAGCAAATTTCAATAGATAAATATGATGGATTAACCCTTGAAGAGGTGCCAGTGACAATTGATATAAATAATTTAATGGAAAAGGCTCAGAATGAAGAATACTATGATTTAGCCTTAGAAGGTGTCAATTATTACATTTTCCCTTTTTATAGTAATGATACTGAATTATTATATTATCGTTTAATTGAAAAAGATCCTTTAATGGCCAAAGGGTACGACACTATTAGAATAATTGTGAACATAGGCGTCTTATTCATTTTTGCATTTTCTGCTTTTTTACTATTTTTTATTCATAAAATCGTAATTTTACCTATTAGAGAACTTAATGATGTTACAACTAAAATTGTCGACACAGGTAATATGAATCTTAAAGTAGATATAGATTGTTCTGATGAAATTGGAGAAACTGCTAATTCTTTCAATGAAATGGTTGATACTGTTCTTAGAATTCAAAGTGGATTAGAAGAAAAAGTTATTGAACGTACTGAAAAGTTAGAAACAGCTAAAGTTGAAGCAGTTGCAGCTTCAAAAGCCAAAAGCGAATTTTTAGCAAATATGTCACATGAAATACGGACACCAATTAACGCAGTTATTGGATTAAATGATTTGCTATCTAGGACATCATTAACCTTCAAGCAAAAAGACTATGTCGAAAAAATTTCAATGGCAGCTAATAATCTGCTGAGAATAATCAATGATATTTTAGATTTTTCAAAAGTTGAAGCAGGAAAAATGACACTTGAAAACATAAGTTTTAAAATAGATGATATTATTGAAGATATTTCTGGTATTATTGGTGTTAAAGCTTCCAACCAAGAAATTGAGTTTGTAATAAACATTGATACCGATATCCCAAAAATTTTAAAAGGTGATCCTAAGCGACTGACGCAAGTGTTATTAAATTTAATAAATAACGCAATTAAATTTACTAACCAAGGGGAAGTTTTATTAGCTATCTCATTAATTGAAGATTTTGGATCATCAGTAAAATTAAATTTCTTAATAAAAGATACAGGAATAGGTATGAAAGAAGAAGTTATTGAAACCCTATTTGATCAGTTTACCCAAGCAGATGCTTCGACAACTAGAAATTATGGCGGTACTGGTTTAGGATTAGCAATATCTCAAAACATTTTGCAATTAATGGATTCTAAAATTGATGTAGAAAGTACTTTAGGGAATGGTTCTAGTTTTAGTTTTAGTTTAACTTTACCAAAGGCTTCTACTGAAACGCGGGCGAGCTTTTTTAAGAGTTATGATTTTTCTGACAAATCATTAATAATAGTAGACGATAATGATGACCAATTGTTAACATTTTCCGAGTATCTGAAGCCTTTCTTTAACTCTGTTGAAATAGTTAGTAATGGTAATGCTGCCTTAGATTTATTGATCAATAATACTTTTGACTTAATGATTATCGACTATAAAATGCATCCAGTTAATGGTTTTGATGTTTTAGAAAAAATGATGTCTGATAAAAACATTAGCAAACCCAAAAAAATAATTTTCACCACTGCTTATGGAAAAGACTTATTAGATGATCAATTAAATCAATACCCAATCGATTGGATTCTAATGAAGCCAGTTCAGCAAAAGAAATTGCTAGAGAGTATTAATAACGTATTCTCAAATAGTAATAATACAGTTCACAAAAAAACTAAGAATCACATCACTCAATCATTCACTGGCTCAATTTTAATAGCTGAAGACAATGAAATAAATCGAATGGTTCTATTAGAAAATTTAAAGAACAAAGGTTTTAAAGTGGATGTAGCTATTAATGGTCAAGAAGCATATGAGAAGGCTTTAGAAACGACTTATGATTTAATTCTTATGGATTTACAAATGCCCGTTCATTCTGGTTATGAATCTAGTAAACTTATAAGGCAAGAAGATTCTGAAGTGCCAATTATTGCTTTGTCGGCAGATGTTTTTTCAGGCGTTAAAGAAAAAGTAAAAGCAGCAGGTATGAATGATTATCTCTCGAAGCCAATTGATTTTGATATTTTGTATCGATTAATTTCAAAATACACTAAGAGTAATATAATCAAAACTGAAGTTGATTCTGGCGGGCTATCCATAGAAGAATGTATAGTTCAATTGCCTTCATTTGATGTAAAGAAAGGTGTTGAAAGAATTGGTGGGTCTATTGACAATTATTTAAAAACCATTGTAAAATTTAGTACAATGATTGAATCTATGCTTGATTATATCAACTCTTTTGAATCAATGGAAATAAATGAATTTAAAAGTGTTTTACATCAGTTTACTGGCGCATCTGGTAATTTAGGGTTTAATAAAGCTTATAAAATATCAAGTTTACTTGAAAGTAAGCTTAAAAAAAATGATTCTATTACATTAAGTAATCGAGAGCGGTTTACTAGTATTCTCCTTAAAGGACTAGAAGAGATAAATCACATTAATGAAAGACCAAACAAATCACTTACTAGTGGTAGTAAAAATCTTACTATGGTTTTAGAGTCATTAAAGAAAAAAATCAACGATTACGATGTTGAAGCATATTCTGACTTACTTGACTCTCAAGAAGTATTTATTACAAAAGGTTATGAAGAACAATTCAATAGATTAAAATCAAACATTTCTAATTACTCATATGAAAAAGCAAGTCAAATAATTGAGGAAATGATAAATATAGTAGGTAAGTCTTAAAATGGAGGCTCATTACAATGGTAAATATCGAAAACATGTATATTAACTTTAAAAAGAAAATATGGTTTTTCCCTCTAATTTATGGAACTTTCTCATTTTTTATGGCAGTGCTTATTTTATTAGGCGATAGTGTCTATTTAAGTGCTTTTGAGAAGGTTTTTCCTAAGATTCTTTATATTAATATTGATTTAGCGGTAAGCATCTTAGGGATCATTGCTGGGGCTTTTATTACTATTACAACTTTTACTTTCTCTACAACAATGGTTGTATTGACATTATATACTTCTCAATTTTCACCAAGAGTTATCGAGAATTTTTTATCAAATAAAAATACTACACGAACTTTTGGAATTTTTGTTGGGGGATTTGTATATTCAATTATGTCTTTACTATTTTTAAAAAATAGTAATGCTGGTGGCCAAGTCATTTCTGCTAGTATTGGTGTCATATATATTATATATGGGCTAATATATTTTTCAACATTCATTAATAGTGTTGGGACATATATTCAACCGAGCAATATTATCGATCGATTGTATAGCGAGTCATTGTCTAAAATAAATGATTACAAAAAATTTATAGAGAATAAAAAAATAATTAAACTTGAACAAAACAATAAATATTTAGGAATGTTTTTTAAGGGAATTAATTGCCATGAAAATGGTTACATTCAAATGATTGATTATAACAAAATTCTTACAATCGCCAATAAAGCTAAGGCAATAATAATTTTTGAAAAAGTCACTGGGCAGTTTTTAACAGATAAAACAAGAATGTTTTCTGTCTATTATGATAAAGATTCAGAACTAGTTGAAAATATCGATAAAAAACTACAGAACTGCGTTGTTATAGGTGACACTAAAACTGAAAAGCAAGATTTTAGTTTCATTATTCAAAAAATCGAAGAGATAGCGATTAGAGCATTATCACCTGGGATAAATGATCCAAATACAGCAATTCATTGTATTAGAATCATTGGTATTTCTATAAGAGATCTTGGCGGTTTAGAGAAGGGCTATATTGTAATGGATGAGGATACTAGTGAAAAGTCTTCTGTATTAGTAGAAGCTTTTGATTTTAAAAAATTAGTTTATTCTTCATTTAATCAAATAATGCATTATGCAAAAGAAGATTATAAAGTTGTTTTAGCAATTATTAAATCTCTAAGATTTATTATTGAAAAAGCGAATCCAGAAAATCAAAAGATTATTAAAGATTATAGTGAGTTTATTAGAGCTAAAATTAATAAAAAAGAGTTAAATAGCATAGAAAATAAAATTTTAGAGGATGAGTTGAAAAAAATTAATTCTCATGCTAGTTGATAACGGTATCTCTTGACAATGGATTTTTATCGTAATATTATTGATATAGGACTATAATTACTATTAAATTATTGGAGGAAATAGATGGAATTATTATTAGATATTTTAGAGGATATACATCCAGATGTTAATTTTAAAGAAAAGACAGGGTTAATTGATGAAGGAATTCTTGATTCATTTGATATTATTAGAATTGTGGCAGATATAGATGAGGAGTTTGATGTTGCAATTCCACCAGAAGAAATAATACCGGAAAATTTTAATTCAGCAAAGTCTTTGTATGAGTTAATTGAACGGTTATTAGGTAATTAGATTTGAGGTAAAAATGTTATTTACATCTTATAGTTTTTTAATATTTATTATTACAGTATTCATTAGTTATTATTTGACACCTAAAAAATATCAGTGGATACTTTTATTATGTGCTAGTTATTTGTTTTACGGCCTAGTAAGCATTGATTACTTGGGTTATATAATGGTCACAACAATATCTACATATTTCATTAGCTTAAAAATACATGAAATCAACCAAAGCAAAAAATCTTACTTAATGGAGCATAAAGAACTTTCCCGTAAGGAAAAGAAAGAATATAAAAAAGAAATTAAAAAGTATACAAAAAAATATTTAACCTTCGGAATGCTACTTAATTTTGGTTTATTAGGTGTAACGAAATATACTAACTTTATAATTGGCAATATAAATTCAATTGTAACATCCTTTGGATCTAATGGGACATTATCTTTTATTGATATTGCTATGCCAATGGGCATATCATTTTATACATTTAAAACAATGTCTTATTTACTAGATGTCTATCGTGAGAAACACGATGCAGAGGATAACTTATTTAAATTAGCTCTTTTTGTTTCGTTTTTTCCACAGTTAGTTCAGGGACCCATTAGTAGGTACAATGATTTATCTCAAACGTTATTTGAGGGACATAGATATAAATATACTACTGTCAGACACGGTATCCAAAGAATTATTTGGGGTTTTTTCAAGAAAATCGTTATTGCCGATCGTATTCTAGTAGCAGTTAAAACCATGATTGTAACACCTGATGATTACAAAGGATTTTATGTATTATTAGTGATGCTTTTCTATACCTATCAATTATATGCTGATTTTACAGGTGGTATTGATATAACAATAGGAATAGGGGAGACTTTAGGCATAGAAATGGCAGAGAACTTTAAAAGACCTTATTTATCAAGATCTATTAAAGAGTTTTGGAGACGTTGGCATATAACGATGGGTACTTGGTTTAAGGATTATGTTTTCTATCCAGTTTCTGTGAGTCCTTGGATGTTAAATATATCGAAAAAATCTAGAAAGAAGTTTGGTAATGCTATAGGGAAACGTGTGCCTGTCTATATTTCAACACTTATAGTTTGGTTTACGACAGGCTTATGGCATGGCGCCCATTGGAATTTTATCGTATGGGGATTAATGAATGGGATAGTTATCATTATATCATTTGAATTTGAACCAACTTATAAGTGGTTTCATAGCAAATTTAATGTAGAAGATAAGCTAGCTTTTAGAGTTTTTCAAATCATTCGAACAATCTTATTAATGAGTGCTATTAGATTATTTGATGTCTATCAGAATGTCCCCTTAACCTTTAGAATGTTTGGAACAATTTTTACAGAATTTAATTTCAATATTTTTTATGATGGCTCATTACTTCAACTTGGTTTGACTATAGGTGATTATATAATTCTGTTAATTGGACTAATTGTTTTATACAGCATTAGTATTTATCAAGAAACAGGAAGTTTTAGAGTTTACTTGAATAATAGACCACAGCAAGTTAGATATGCTGTTTATTCCTTAGTAATTATTTTTATTATTGTTTTTGGAGCTTATGGTGTTGGCTTTGATTCAACGCAGTTTATATACAACCAATTTTAAGGAGGATTTGTTTTAATAAAACAAAATTATTATGTTAAAAAAGAATTTAGTTAGAATTATTAGTATTTTATTTTTATTAACTGTCCTATTCTTTATCCAAAGACTAGTTGTTCCAAAATATATGAATGATATAGTTGAAGGATCACTAATAGAAACGTATTATGATGAAGAAAAAAATCATGACGTTGTTTTTATCGGAGATTGTGAAGTTTATGAAAACTTTTCTCCAATTACTTTATGGGAAGATTATGGTATAAAGAGTTTCATAAGAGGAAGTGCCCAACAATTAATATGGCAGTCATATTACTTAATGGAAGAAACATTAAAATATGAGAAGCCAGAAGTAATTGTATTTAATGTGTTATCTATGAAATATAACGAGCCACAAAATGAAGCTTACAATAGAATGACATTAGATGGAATGAAGCTTTCGATGAGTAAAGTAAAATCTATTCGAGCATCTATGACAGATGAAGAAAAGTTCATTGATTATATATTTCCTATATTAAGATTTCATAGTCGGTGGAGTAATCTAGAATCACAGGATTTTAAATATTTTTTTAATAAAGATGAACTATTTCATAATGGATATTATATGCGTGTAGATGTAAAACCTGTTGAATCTTTTCCTAGAAAGAAACCTTTAGCGGATTATAGTCTTGGTCAAAATGCATATGATTATTTAGAAAAAATGACAGTATTAGCAGAAAAACATGGTGTTGAATTAGTGTTGATTAAAGCACCAACAATCTATCCAGTTTGGTATGATGAATGGGACCAGCAAATTGAAGACTTCGCACAAGAGAATGACTTGATGTATCTAAATTTTCTTGAGTTAACTGATGAAGCAAATATAGATTTTAGTAAACATACCTATGATGCGGGATTACACCTTAACTTACAAGGTGCTGAGAATTTGAGTAAGTATTTCGGCGAAATATTGGTTGAAAACTATGATTTAGAAGACCATAGGAATAATGATGAAATCTCAAAGAAATGGGAGAAGAAAAGCAATTTTTATTATTCAATGAAAGAAGCGCAATATTTTGATTTGAATAAATATGGCTATTTAAAGAATTTTGGTGCTAAAAAACCAGCGAATAACTAAAATGGAGGCGTTATGCTTAAAAAAATAATTTTATTTCTATTTATTATGCTATTAGTAATGAACATTATAGGGTGTAGTGATAGTGATGCTACGAATGAAGATTCAACTCAAGCAGTTGTCAGTGTGGAAAACGAAGTCGTTGAATCCTATACTTATAATTATAATGAAACTGTTATTGAGTTGAATACTGAAGCTAAACCTATTCTTAATAAACTAGGAGAAGAGATCAGTTACTTTGAGTCAGAAAGTTGTGCTTTTCCTGGGTTAGATAAAGTATTCACTTATCCTAGTTTAGAAATTCAAACCTATGAAAGAGAAGGCATAGACCATATTTTAAGTATTAATCTACTTGATGATACCATCGCAACTAATGAAGGTATAAGGTTGTTTGATAATGTATCAAAGGTAAAAGATGTTTATGGAGATGATTATGAAGAAAAGGCAGGACAATATATATATACTAAGGGTAATACAAATCTTTCTTTCTTGATTAAAGATGATGAAGTGATAGCAATTGAATATGCTGCTATTATAGAAGAGATGGAATAGTATTATTAAATAGGAGGTATTCTTATAGAACCGAATAATAATATACGCGTAACAAAAAAAGCAAAAATTCTTATAGTCTTATTCTCCATGATTATTTTACTAGTAAGTTATAATTATTTCTTTTATAGACCATTAAAAGAAGTTGTAGAAATTGAAGTTGGAGAAAGCGTTCCACATGTAAATCAATTTCTAAAGGCACAAGAAAATAGAGGGGATTTTATAACAAATATTAATTCTATTGATACCAATACTTTAGGCCAATATACAATAGAAATAAAAATTGGTTTGCTTACTAAAAAGACACAGCTTAAAGTAGTCGATACTGTCCCCCCTAAAGGACAAGGTGTGAGTCATAAAATTTGGTACGATGAAAGTTTAGAGATTAATGACTTTGTAATGGATCTTGTTGATCAGACAGATGTTAGGTTAGAATATGTTACTGGGCCAGATTTTGGGGCTATTGGAAAACAAAACATTATAATTTCCCTTATAGATGCAGGGAACAATGAAACAAAGGTAACTTCTGAACTAGTAATCAAAGCCGATACAGAGGCACCAGAAATTCATGGTGTTGAGGATCAATTGATTTTTACTAATGAACCCATTTCTTATAGAAAGGGTATTTATGTAACGGATAATAAGGATCAATCATTAGATTTTGAAGTGGATAACTCTAATGTAAATATTACAAAATCAGGAGTTTACAAAGTAGTCTATAAGTGCAAGGACCAAGCTGGTAACAGTTCAACGAAAGAAGCATTTATTACTGTCAAAGATAAACCTGTATTTTTGCTTTCTAAAGAAGAACTAAACGCTCGTGGCGATAAAATTCTAAATAGAATTACAAATGATAAGATGTCGGATTTGCAAATTTTGAGTGCGATTTTCTGGTACACACGTTGGAATATTAAATACACGGGACAATCCGATAAAACTTCATGGGAAATTGGTGCATCTAAAGCTTTAGAAGACATGGAAGGGGATTGTTTTAATTACTATTCATTAGCTCATTTACTCTTGGAAAGAGCTGGTTTTCAGTACAAACCTGTAAAAAGAATTGAAGAGTCGAAAAGTAGACATTACTGGCTACTTGTTAAATATGGAGATTTTTGGTACCATTTTGACCCAACTTGGAGTCCAACGGGTTATGAATTTGAAGGTTTTATGATTTCGGAAAAGGAAGCCATGGCCTTTACTGAATTAGTATCACCTATACGAGAAAATTATTATGTCTACAATAAAGATCTTTATGAAGATATTCAGATTGCTAAAGAACCATTAATAAAGAATTAAAATTTTAGGAAGTATGAGGAGATTATGCAAAAAAATATTTTAGAATACATTGAAAAAACAGTTCATCAGTATCCAGATAAAACTGCCTTCGTCTCTCTGGAAAAGAGTTTTACTTTTACTGATGTTTCTACACTTAGTCGTTCTATTGGTACACAATTAATTGAAAAGGGAGTAAAATCTTCACCAATTGTTGTTTTTATGGGCAGGAAAATCGAAGTCATTCCTACATATCTTGGCATAGTATACAGCGGTAATTATTATGTACCAATTAATCCTGAAATGCCACAAGATAGAATCAATCATATTATTGAAAATCTTAAACCAAAATATATCATATGTGATGATGATACCTATGCTAAAGGTGAAGAGTTGATTGATCATCATAGGGTTCTATTATTCAATAATCTAATTAATTCAAAAATTAATACAAAAAAACTTGATGCGGTTAGAAGAAAAGTATTAGATACGGATCCTGTTTATATTGTCTATACATCTGGTTCCACAGGTCAGCCAAAAGGTGTTATTGCCTCCCATCGTTCAGTTATAGATTATATTGATCACTTAGTGGATATTCTAGAAGTATCTGATGCAACGGTATTTGGTAATCAAACCCCTTTATATCTAGATGCTTGCTTAAAAGAAGTATTTTCAACATTAAAATGTGGTAGTACAGCTTATATTATTCCAAAGAAGTTATTTATGTTTCCAATTAAGCTTATTGAATATTTAAATGAAAATAGAATTAATACTGTTTGCTGGGTTGTATCTGCATTTACAATTATTTCTTCTCTAAATGCATTAGTAAATCATTCTCCTAAGTATTTAAAAACAATAGCTTTTGGAAGTGAAGTTTTTCCAATAAAGCAATTTAATCGCTGGGTAGAGGCATTACCAGAGGCAAGATTTTTAAATCTATATGGCCCAACAGAAGGAACTGGTATGTGTTGTTTTTATGAAGTCAATCGAAGTTTTGACAAGAACGATAGAATTCCTATTGGAAAGGCTTTTGATAATACAGAGATCTTCCTTCTTGATGATGACAATAAACCTGTGACAGAAGATGGCATTGGTGAAATTTGCATTAGAGGTGCGTCACTAACACTTGGATACTACAATGACTTTGAAAAGACCAAAGAAAAATTTGTACAAAACCCTTTGAATAATCTATATCCTGAGCTAATTTATCGTACAGGAGATTTAGGTCAATACAACTCCTATGGAGAATTAGAGTTTATTTCTAGGAAAGATCACCAAATAAAACACATGGGACATAGAATTGAATTAGGAGAAATCGAAAGTGTAGCAAATAATTTAACTGGTATTAAAAGTGTTTGCTGTACTTATAATATGAAAAAGAAACGAATAATCATTCATTATACAGGAATGTTAGATCAAAAGAGTATAATAAATCAATTAAAAAATAAATTACCCCAACATATGTTACCAACAAAATTCAAAAAGTTAGAAGAAATGCCACTCACCTTGAATGGTAAGATTGATCGAGTAAAACTTAAAAATAGTCATTAAAAAAAGTGTAGAGTATTATAATTAATAGTCTACACTTTTTATTATATTTTTCTAATTAAGCCTAAGGGTGTTTGTTCATGTCCTTGTCCTAAAGGATTATCAGATAATAATTTTTCAAATAGTTTTCTGTCTTCTTTTAATTTTCTATTTGAGAAGCCTAATATATCTTGACCGAGATCATTAATATCAACAATAATACATGGAATTTGAAGTGCTTCTTCAATTAAACTGGCTACAACATCTGGATCTTTGGGACCGAGTACTACACATTTGTTGAGTGGTGGAATGGTACCACTTGTTGGACCATCAATAGATCGAGCTTTAGGGCCAGCTATCCTATAGAAATCTCCACTTCTTCTTAATACTTTTTTTGTGAAACCACCAATTGCACTTGCTAATAAAATTTTTGGTAAACCACATTCTCTTATAGCCATTTCCATTGTTTCTGGCATACCTAATCCAATACCATAAGGAGACCTTGTTACAAATTTTGAAATGAAATTTGCCATAAAAGAAGGTTTGATTTCATCTACAAAGAAAGACCTTCCTTGTGTAACAGAAACAGCTTTTTCGCTAATAAATAAAATATCACCATCTTTAAATAAAGAGGATACATATTTTTCCACAACATTGACCATTTCATCCGATTGATCAATTAAATGTGTTTTAATGGGTAAACGTTCATATTTTTTATTATTTACTGTAATAATCATTTGATTCACTCCTTTTAATCATATTATATATAATAACATGTATTAAAGAGATTTAAAATAGAATTATAGAATTAAAATCTTTTAATTGATAATTATTATCATTTACAAACCCTCAATTATATGATATAAACTAATCAGGCATAAATTATCCGCGGCATTGGTTATAAGAAAAAATTTATGGAGTGATAATAATGTCAAATAACAAATCAAGATTTAAAAAATGTAGACGGTTAGGTCTAAATGTCGTTGGACACCCTAAAGCAATGAAAAGAGCAGGGGCAACAACTTCAAGAGAGAAAAGAAATTTATCGAATTATGGGTTACAATTATTAGAGAAACAAAGGCTGAGAGAATATTACAATGTAAAAGAAAAAGTAATGAAAAATTATGTAAAAAAGGTATTAAAGAGTGGCGAACCTTTTAGTCATGCTTTGATAAAACGACTCGAGTTAAGAGTTGATAATATTGTATATCGATTAGGGTTCGCATCTTCGATTTATCAAGCAAGGCAAATGGTTGTTCATCAGCATATACTATTAAATGGTAAAAAAGTGAAATCACCATCACATATCATTAATGTTGGAGATGAAATAAAGCTAAAAGGAAAATCTCAAAGCAATCAGATATTTAATGAGAATTTTAATAAGTCAAAGAATAGTCGTTATCCATATTTAGAAAAAAACACAGAATTATTCTTAGGTAAACTTACTAGATTACCAAACAGAAATGAAATTCCCATTGAAATAAAAGATCATTTAGTTGTAGAATTTTATTCAAAAGTTAAATAAATACACAACTCTCATCATTTATTGGTGAGAGTTTTTTATTGAAATCATTATTGACACAGGGGAATAATAATATTATAATATGTATACAGTATACAATATACGCTTAATGATAATAATTCACAATTACTTAGGAGGTAATATATATGTTTAATAGAGGTAGATGGAATGAAGAAATAAATGTAAGTGATTTTATAAAAAATAATTACACTGAGTATTTAGGTACGGATGAATTTCTTGAAGGTCCAACGGACAGAACAAAAGCTTTATGGGAAAAATGTGAAGAATTACTTAAAATAGAATTAGCTCAAGGAATTTATAAAGTTGATTTGGATAATATTGCTGGTATTAATAACTTTTCACCAGGTTATATTGATAAGGATAATGAGTTAATCTTTGGTCTTCAATCAGATGAGCCACTCAAAAGAATAATTAATCCCTTTGGTGGGATCCGAATGGTGTTAAATTCTTTAGATCAATATGACTTAGAAGTGCCAGCTACATTAACACCTTTTACAGATGGTTTAGTTAAAACCCATAATGATGGTGTTTTTTCAGCTTATACTGAACAAATAAAGAATGCGAGAAGATGTGGTTTGCTTACAGGTTTACCAGATGCTTATGGTCGGGGGAGAGTTATAGGTGATTATAGAAGAATCCCTCTCTATGGAATTGATTTTTTAATAGAGGAAAAAAAGAAAGATTATAAAGAAATATCAGATTTTACTGTTGAAAAAAATATCTTATTAAAAGAAAATTTAAAACTTCAAATCAAAGCACTAGAAGAGATTAAGCAAATGGCGGCTAGTTATAACATAGATATATCAAAACCTGCTGAAAATGCATTAGAGGCGACACAGTATGTTTATATGGGATACTTAGCAGGTGTTAAAGAGAATAATGGTGCTGCAATGTCTTTAGGAAGAGTAAGTACGTTCTTAGATATATACTTTGAGAAGGACATAAATGAAAATAATTTAACTGAAAAAGAAGCACAAGAAATCATTGATGATTTTGTAATTAAATTAAGACTTGTAAGACATTTAAGAACTGAAGAATACAATGAATTGTTTGCAGGTGATCCTACTTGGGTTACAGAATCTATTGGCGGATTAACAAGTGACGGTTCGTCATTGGTTACAAAAACATCTTTTAGATTCTTAAACTCATTAAATAATCTTGGTTCCGCACCTGAACCGAATTTAACTGTTCTATGGTCAAATGATTTACCAAAAGGATTTAAAGAATTTGTTACTAAGTTATCCATAGAAACAGGAGCGATTCAATATGAAAATGATGATATTATGCGACCAGTATATGGTGATGATTATAGTATCGCTTGCTGTGTTTCTCCTATGGCTACTGGTAAAGAGAGTCAATACTTTGGAGCAAGATGTAATTTACCGAAAGCATTATTAATGACTTTTAATGGCGGTGTAGATGAAATAAAAAATATCAAAGTATTTGATCAAATTAATGAGTTAAGAACAGATGGTTTCTTAGATTATAATGAAGTAATGATTCAGTTTAAGAAAGTTTTGTCTGAAGTTGCTAAATTGTATTCAAACACGATGAACATAATACATTATATGCATGACAAATATGCTTATGAAGCAGGACAAATGGCGTTGCACGATACTGAAATTAAAAGAAATATGGCTTTTGGAGTAGCAGGTTTGTCAGTTATAGCTGATTCATTGTCTGCAATAAAGTATGCTAAAGTTAAGACAGTAAGAGATAAAGAGGGTATCACAGAAGATTTCATAATAGAAGGGGACTTTCCAAAATTTGGAAATAACGACGATCGTGTTGATAACATTGCTGTAGAAGTACTGGAGTACTTTATAAATGAATTAAGAAAACATAAATCTTATAATGGATCTAAGCCAACACTTTCTGTATTAACGATTACTTCTAATGTTGTTTATGGTAAGAAAACTGGAACGACACCAGATGGTAGAAAAAAAGGAGAAGCTTTTGCTCCAGGTGCTAATCCAATGCACGGTCGAGACCAAATGGGTGCCATTGCTTCATTAAAAAGTGTATCTAAGATTCCGTTTAAAGGTGTCTGTGAGGATGGAATATCCAATACTTTTACAATTACACCGAATTCACTAGGAAAAGATGAAAATTCAAGAGTTACAAATTTAGTTAGCATTTTGGATGGTTATTTTATAGATAATGCACACCACTTAAATGTAAATGTATTAGATCGTGAAACATTAAAAGACGCACAGAAAAATCCACATAAGTATCCAAATTTGACGATTAGAGTTTCTGGTTATGCTGTTAATTTCAACCGATTAAACAAAGAACAACAAGATGACGTTATTAATAGAACTTTCCATGAAAGGTTTTAATTATGAAAGCAAATATACATTCAATTGAAACGATGGGTTTATTTGATGGACCCGGTATTCGAACAGTGATATTCTTTCAAGGGTGTTCATTGAGATGCAAGTACTGCCACAACCCGGATACATGGACAACTAAGCAAAATGTACTCCATAGCATTGAATCATTAATGGCATTAGTAATGCCTTATAAAAACTATTATGAAGCCTCTGGAGGTGGCGTTACGCTTTCTGGTGGCGAACCATTGTTACAAAGTGACTTCATTACAGAGTTTGCCAAAGCATTAAAAAAAGAAGGAATACATGTAGCCCTAGATACTAGTGGCATTGGTATGAACAATAAGAATTACGAGACTTTATTAAACTTTGTTGACTTAGTATTATTAGATATTAAACACTACAGTAAAAAGGGTTTTCATGACATGACAGGAAGGGATAATTCAAATCTCTATTCTTTTATCAAAGATCTGAATAATTCTGATGCTAAAGTATGGGTAAGGAATGTAATAGTAGAAACAATCAATGATTCGGAAGAATACATTGAAAAATTCAAGAAATTTACAGATCAAATTAAGAATATAGATAAAATTGAGCTATTACCCTTTCATAAAATGTGTAACAGTAAATATGATGCCCTTGACTATAGCTTTCCATTGAGTAATTATAATGAAACTTCGCAAGAAAAAATTGAGTTTCTAGAAGAAAAACTAAAAAATATTATCTAAATTTCCTCAGCTGATGCTGAGGTTTTTTTCAAAGTAATTATAGGCTTTTATTGACATAGAAACAAATACAAATTATACTTAACATAACAAGATTATTAATTGAATAGAAAAGGAGTGTTGTATGGGAATTTATAAATTTGCTTTAAATTTCGAAAAAGAAAACAGAGAGTATTATGAAAAATGTGCTTCTGAAACAAAAAGTGAACACTTAAAGAAGATTTTCAATTACTTAGCAGAAGAAGAAAAGAAACATGAACAAATTGTAAAGAAGTTAGCAGATGGAGAAATGGACCCTTACGAATCAGATATTTTACCTAAATCACAGAAAATTTTCCAATCAATTGCTGACGATATTTCAAATAATGAAGATATATATGAAGCTGATAACTTAGGTATTTATAGAAAAGCCGTAAAAATGGAACAAGAAAGTCATGATTTTTATAAAGAGAAAGCTAATGAAATAGATAGCCCATCTGAAAAGAAGGTTTTAATGAGCTTAGCTAAAGAAGAAAAAAGACATGAGATTATCCTTGATAATATCCTAGAGCATATGGAAAGACCTGAAGAATGGGTTGAGCATGCAATGTTTAATAAAATGGAAGAGTATTAATATTTTGTAAAGGAGTTTATATGTTAAAGGAAAAGAGTTTGAGAGAGTTTGTCGAAAATGAAAAAGTTTTAAAAGGAATTTTAGCACCTAATTGGGATTTAAGATCCTACCAATGGGGCGTAGAAGAAAATGACGATATTTTCCTATGGGCTGCAGATGAACGGAAAAAAATATATGATTACGATGATGAAACTTTAGCATTCAAAATTTGCATTGATAAAAACAATTTGTTTTCAGACCTGCATAGCGAATATACTTTTCTACTAGATGCAGCAAAATCAAATATTTCAAAGAAAGAATATAATATAGTTTATGTTCTTAACCAATCAAAAAGAATCTATTAAATAGAAAATATAAAAGTTGTCTTAATTGGCAACTTTTTTCTTTTGTATCTTATTGTATGATATAATATCATATATGAAAATATTAAAGGAGAAATTATGATCCAAGAAATTAATGATTTTTTTAAAGCTAATAAAGAAGAATCCTTTAAAAGGGAATGTTTAAAACACAATAATAAGATGATTATAATTATTGCAAGTTTTTTATTTTTTGAACAATTGATTTATGCTTTTTATATTAATGAACCGACATCATTGATAAGCAGAATTCATGTATTTACTGCTATGCTTTCATTAATATTAGCCTTGTCTGGTATATATATCAAAAAATTTTTAATGACTCTTAATACAAAATTGTTAAATATCCATGTTTTTATTAGTATAATATCTTACTTCGGTATAGCAATTTACAGAACAATTTATCTTCAAACCAATAGTCTTTCCTTTTTACCAGTAATCTATATTGCTGTGATCTATGGGTTTTCTTTTGTTGCTTATCTAGAACCTAAGATTAATTTTGTTTTATATACAATGGCGTTTTTAGCGATTTGGTATTTATATCCTTTGGAATATCCTGAAATCAAGAATACAACTATTTTACCTGATATATTTACTAATAATCTACTAGCTTTTTTAGCTTCGGTGATTTCTTATAATCGATTCGAAAAAGACTATCAATATAAAAAGAAACTTTCAAACAAAAATGAAAACTTAATGAAAATTTCCTCAACAGATATGTTAACTGGTGTTTCTAATAGAAGATTTATAGATGAAAGAATAATGAAATCCCACGAAAAAGCAATTGATAATAATGTAAGTTATTCATTGATTATTGCTGATATAGACCATTTTAAAAGAGTTAACGATACTTATGGTCATCATGTTGGCGATCAAGTATTAATTGAATTTACAAGTTTAATTCAATCAAAATTAAATAAAAACTCTATCGTTGGTAGATGGGGTGGAGAAGAGTTCATGATTTTATGTAACAATACTTCCTTAGATGCGGCTAAAGAAATCGCTGAAAATCTAAGAAGAGTCGTTGAAACTAAAAAATTTCCGATGATAAAAAGCCTAACATGTAGTTTTGGCGTTGCATCATATGAAAAGAATACTATTTACCATGATATTGTTAGATATGCAGATCAGGCTCTATACGAGTCAAAAGATAAAGGAAGAAATACCATTAGTGTTTATGAGAATAAAAAAACAAGGAGGAACAATGAAGGGTAATTATGTAACAAAATGGATTGATGGAATGGCCTTTGAAACTGAAATAAATGGTCATACCGTCGTTATGGATGCAACAGAAAAATTTGGCGGAAAAGATAGGGGCCCTAGACCAAAACCTTTATTAATTGCAGCCCTTACAGGTTGTACGGGTATGGATGTAACATCTATACTAAAAAAAATGAAAGTGATCTATGACTCTTTTGAAATAGATACAGAAACAGACATGACAGATGACCATCCAAAGACATATACTAAAATGCATTTAATATATAAATTTCAAGGAAATGATTTACCACTTAAAAAGATTGAAAAAGCTGTTAAGTTATCTCAAGAAAAATACTGTGGTGTTGTTGCTTTACTTGAAAAAGGATTAGAATTGACTTATACTATTGAACTAAATAAAAATTAAATTTGAAGTAACAAGAGAGTCTCGAGTTTAATTTGTATAAATTAACTCGAGATTTTTTTCAAAATTATTTATACAATAATTTAAGATAAATTTAAGTTATCCTTAAGTTCATTTAAAAGGTAGACTATTATAATTGTTTTAGAAATGAACTTAGAGGAGGAAAAAATGTTAAAATCAATTGTATTTATGATTCTACTGATTATTTGTATTATTAGTTTAGTTACGTTAAGTATTAGAAAGGGATATTCAAATTTTTTCAAAGAAAAAAGCCATGGGTTTGTATTAAAAGAGAGTAAAAATTTAAAAATATTTATTATTTCTGGATTATCAGTAATTGCACTCATTATATTTTCACAAGCCAATGTTAAAACACCTGAAATAAAGGGTGATTTAGGGATATCAGAGTTGATAAAGGTTGAAGTAAATGATAGCGATCAATGGATTAGTATCAGAGGAAAAAATAAAAATAATCCTGTGATATTATTTTTGGCTGGTGGACCAGGCGGTTCTCAATTAGGAGCCGTTAGACGAAACCTTAAAAATTTAGAAAACAATTTTACTATCGTTAATTGGGAGCAACCTGGATCTGGTAAATCATTTAACTCTTTAGATACAGAAGCCTTGGACATAGAAAAATATGTTAATGATGGCCTAGTAATTACTGACATCATAAAGGAAAAACTAGGAAAAGAAAAAATTTATATTATTGGCGAATCTTGGGGGAGTGCATTAGGTGTTTTTTTAGTAAATAAAAACCCAGATGACTATTATGCCTTTATCGGGACAGGACAAATGGTTGCATTTGAAGAAACAGAAAAAATTTGTTACAAAACAGCATTAGATCTTGCAAAATCCAAAGGGGATCAAGAACAAGTTGACAAACTAGAAGAAATTGGACAGCCGCCTCATTATGGGGAAAATATGGCATTGACTACAGCAACTTATTTACAATATTTATCAAAAGAAATGGCAGAGAATCCTGATATCAGTAATCCAGGGTATAGTACTTTAGAAGATTTAGCATCACCAGAATACGGTATCCTTGACCAAGTCAATTTTTTCAGAGGGATGTTAAGTACTTTTTCTAAGGTTTATCCTCAGTTATATCCTATTGATTTAAGAAATGATTTTTCAGACTTAGAAGTACCTGTATATATGATTCACGGAAAATACGACTTAAATGCTCCTATTAGCTTAGTAAAGGATTATTATAACCAGTTAGAAGCACCTGAAAAAAAACTGATTATATTTGAGCATTCAGGACATAGTCCCTGGATTAATGAAAAAGAACTATTTTGCCAAAAAACTATGGAGATTTTTGTACATCATAAAAAATAAATTGCTATTAATAGAGTGATTTAATAATTCTTCAAATATGATTAACGCATAATGAATAGGGTACTAACAAAATAAGATGACAGTTGATGAATTTTAAATAGAGGGGGATATTATGGATTCAAGTCTTAGTCAAGAAAAATGTATACCATGTTCTGTTGGAACGCCTGTGTTAGACGGGGAAGAATTAGAAAATTTAATGGATGAAATAGAAGATGATTGGAAACTCATTGAGAATAAAAAAATAGTTAGAGAGTTTAAATTTGACAACTTTATTAATGCTTTAAAGTTTGTCAATAAAGTGGGAAATATATCGGAAGAAAAAGGTCATCACCCTGATATAGAATTTGGTTGGGGACACGCAAAAATTTCTTTTATGACGCACAAAATTAATGGATTATCAAGAAATGACTTTATAATGGCTTCATTGGTTGATGAGTTATAAATTTAATCAAATTAAATAGAACTAATTAGAACACCAGTTTGCACTGGTGTTTTTATGTTATATTTTAAGTTATAATAAAAGAAGAGAATTTGAAGAAATCATATATATTAATAAATAAGTTCTTTCAAAATCAACTTGATTAAATAAAAAATATGATAGAATATAAAAGAGAATAAATGAATTGTTTATCATCAATAATAGAAGGGGTGAATATGTATTTTTTTAATAATGGTGAAGATGCCTTTGATTATCTGATTGATCACGTCATTTTAAAAGCTAAGAAAAATATAAAAATTCAAATGTTTATATGGCGAGATGATCAGATTGGGAAAGAAATTGCTAATGCACTTATTAAGGCAGCTAATCAAGGCGTTAAAGTTTATATAAATAAGGATCTTTTAGGTGCAATATTTGAAATAGCTGAGGAAAATAGAAAATCTCTATTTCATAAGTACATACCTTGGTATTTAAAAATTAAAGGTTTTTTAATGGATAAATTTTATCCAATGGAAGGTAAACCTAAACATTGGCATTTGGGGAATATGGCGTATATTATGAAGTTCAAGGAACACAAGAATATTTTTTTTCAAGGCAATCGAATTTTAAAAAATCATTCAAAATATTTAATTGTTGACGATGAAATATTTGTAGTTAGTGGAATGAATTTTGAACAAAAAGAGTATACATATGATTTACTAAATAGAAAATACTATGATTTTATGTTTATTATAAAGTCGAAAAAGTTGGTATCGGATTTTTTAGAAAAAAAGGATAATATTACTTTTGATTTACTGCAACCTTCTAAGAAAATTAATATATTTAGAAATATTACAACTAGTTTCAATGTAAAAAAAGGCTTATTAAATTGTATTTTACAAGGAAAAAAAGAAATTGATGTGATTATGGCTTACTGGGATTTTAATGAAATTGTTGATTTATTAATAAAACAATGTAAGCAGGGAATAAAACTAAATATCTATCTACCCAAGTGTGCTAATATTCAAAACGATCTAAATTTTAAAGTACTTAATAAAATTTATCGTTCTACTAATGGTGAAGTTAATATATTTCTCTGTTCTGAAATGATTCATGGAAAATTAATCCTTATAGATAAAAATTATCTAATTTTTGGTTCTGCAAATTTTAATAGTGCAGGTTTAGACGCTATGTTAGAAACTAATATAGGGTTATTTAGTAAAGAGTATGCGCTGAACAATTCAATTGTTCAAACAATCAATAAAATTAAAGAAAGTTCAAGTTTAGTAGAACAATTAGGAGATATTAAATACAATCCATTTAAAGCTTTAATTGAATCATTACTCTCTTAACAATATTGAATGGATTGGTAAGAAAAAATGTCTGTTAATTTAAAGAAGTAAAGACTTGGCTATAGATGGTTTTTCATTGTATTAGAATGTAATATATAATCCTCACTGCTTCTAGGAATTAGTAGGCTATTGCACATTGCTGATATGTGGAACTTGTCACTATTTACTTTAATAAGATCTTTTATTTTGACTATATTATTCGCGTTATTTGCTAAGTAGCTTGCTATTCAGAGCAAATATTATTTTCCATACGATTTATCTGTTTCTTTTATGAATCAGATAAATTATCTTTCGTTTTAAAAGTATGGGTTCCTTAATCTAACTAAATAGTTTTGAAGCCTATAGATCATATTTTTTAGTATTTCTGATATTAAGATAAAGCTGAACAATTTGTTCTTCAAATTTTTTTAAATTACGGAATTTCGGCTAAAATTAGACTTAATGAATTTCTTTTTTACCTCACTTTATCTTTCTCAAATACAACTATCAGATTAAGTATAACTGAGCTTTATCCTTATTTAAGACTATTGATTATATTTATTAATACTGGGTATAAAAAGAAAATAATGTCCTGTATTTTCATAGTTCATATTAATTTTCTTTGAAAGGGGTAGCTTATGAAAAAATATTTTAAAAAAAATCAAGATAAGATAACTGCCCTATTTTTTGCTTCTTTTGTAGCAATTTTACTTTTTTTACTTTTCTATGCTTTTATTTATATAATAGAAGAAGATTTAAGAAATAATAAGGAATATGAGGTTACTATTTCTTATTCAAATATGATTGATGAAATTCAAGCCATTATTAACTCAAATATTAGTTTATTAGAAGGTTTTGGAGCTTATATTAATACAATTGACACGTATGAAGATGAAAGTGTCTATCGATATTTAGAATATCTTATAGGTGGAAATTTAGATACCATTAGAAATGTTACTATTTTCCGAGATACAACTATTAAATGGGTATACCCTTTAAAAGGGAATGAAGATGCTATAGGTGTAGATTTAGCGAAGGTACCTACTCAATCAAAAGAAATCAATTTAGTAAAAAAAGAATTAACTAGATTATTTACTGGACCAGTTGATTTAGTGCAGGGTGGAACAGGTTTTATTGTCCGAGTTCCATTAACCAAAAATGATCAATATTGGGGAATGGTCAGTATTGTATTAAGATCTGAAATAACTTTTAATTTTATTAGGAACTATTCTGAGGATAACAAGGTTGATTATTATATAACTTTCAATGATGATATCAACAGCCCAATTTATGGGAATCCTGAAATTCTTAACATGAACCCAATTAAATTTCAAACGAAAGAGACTCTTGGTGGTTGGGATATATATACCATTCCACAGGGTGGTTGGAACGAAAGAAAAATTTGGCATTACTTTGCATATATTATTGGTACTTTTACTAGTGTTTTATGTGGCTACTTTGTGTTTAAGTGGTCAACTCAATACAGTATTACTCTAGAGGGAAAAAATAGTCTTGAAAAAAAATATATTAGAGATCAGTTTACTGGTGTGTTTACTAGAGAGTACTTTGATACAAGAGCAAAAGAGGCATTTTATCATGCGAAGAGAAATAATTATCCCTTATCAATGTTGTATTTTGATCTAGATCATTTTAAAAGAGTAAACGATAGATATGGGCATTTAATAGGTGATAAAGTTCTATTAGCTATAGTTAAAATTGTGAATGCTACGATTAGGAAAGAAGATGTTTTCGCAAGGTGGGGTGGTGATGAATTTATAATTTTAATGCCAGAAACCGATTTATCAAAAGTTAAAATTATTGCAGAGCGCATCAGATATAAAGTCGAAAATTGTGAAATATGTAAATCTTTGAAAGTAACAATTAGTATGGGCTGTTCCCAATGGGTAGAAAATGAGTATTTAGAGTCATGGTTTTTACGTACAGATAAAGCATTATATAAATCTAAAAATACTGGAAAAAATAAGGTTTCATATTATGATAAAAAGTTAGAAAACGATATCTTACTTAAAATAGAATGGAGTGAAAAATGGTCTAGTGGAAATTATAAAATTGATCAAGAGCATAAAAAACTCTTTCTAATGTGTAATAATATTATTGAAAAATCTCTAAGTAGAAGTGCTTCAGATAACATCATTAATAACATAGAGTCTTTCTTTCATGAGCTAAGAAGCCATTTCAGAGAAGAAATAGAAATTTTAGAGAAAGTTAGATATCATAATTTAGAGGCGCATAAAAAAAGACATGATGAGATATTAAGTCAAGGCGACCAAATCTTTCAACACACGAAAAAGAATAGAATCACTTTAATAGAATTATTTTCATTTTTAGTTCATGATGTCATTATAGGTCATTTAGTAAAAGAAGATGCAATATTTTTTAAACATTTATCTAAGTATGATGATTAAAAAAATATGTATTTATTAGTATGAGGAGATAATTCTATACATAAAACTATGTTATTTTTTATCTAAAATTGGATTAGCAAATTTATTTCGGCAGTGATATTTAAGCTAGTAGATAACAGATGAGACGAAAAAAATAAATTTGACTGCTTGAAAAATATAATGCTTAGCTTAAAATGAAGAATGATAATCTAGTAGGCCGATTTACTTATAGTTTATCTCGTAAGTAAGGTGACTGATATTAGGAAAAAATAAAAGTAATATCAGCCAACAGATCTAAATAATATATTTTAATGTAAAATTTAAATTTATAAAAATGTTTAGTCATTAATAATTAAAGGTATAAATACTTTGCAAATCATGTTTAGCAATAAAAACCGTATATGCTAAAGTTATTTAGTAATGTAATTGTGATTTCACAAATAATTTATCATCTCTTACTTTTTAATAATTCAAAATATAACTTTCCTTTAATCAAAAAATAGTTCTCTCATATAAGAATATTGTTACAGTCAAAAGTTATCAAGGCAATTAGAATCAGTTAACAACTAAATTTTAGACTCCTTGATTTTAGCGTTGACCATGTTTCGGCGTTAGTTGATACATCCTTAGGTTATTTTAGTTATAAACTCTATATCTATCTGTGTTTATGATTTTATATTTACACCAATATTAGGCTAATTAAACTATTTAATTAGATAATATTATTAAAAACACCTTCCTTTTTTAGGATATATTATCAAAAAAACAGGTTGGAGTGAATATATAAGTGAAAAATTAAAGGCTGCAATTGTTATTAGTGTAACAAGCTAAAACTATTGACAGTAAGGGATTATGTATCGGAGGGTAATATGAAAGGTAAGTATATTAAGACTGTTTTTATTTTATTGATTATTGTTCTATTAAGTGTGAGTTGTAGCGATAAAAAAGTTGAACCAGTGATTGTAGAAGAAATACCTAGTGAAATATCAACACAACCTGAAAACCAAGAGAATGAGGTATTAGAAACAACAGAAACCCCAGAGCCAACAGTAATTGAAGAAGAAATAGAAAATAGAGAACCAACAAAAAGTGAAGCTTCTCTTTTTAACACTCTAATAGGTGGTTTTTTTTATAATGACTATCTTGATAATGAATATAACGTATTGAGAAATGAAGCAGTAAATATTTTTAATAATCAGATTATAGAAGTTGCCGAAGGCAGTACTGAGCTTTATTTTAGCGGTATAAGTCTTTACGAAGAAAAAGTACTTTCTTTTATTGATGAAGTCAATAATTTTAGCAGAGATTATGATGAGAATTTTCAAGTAATTGTAGATAACATGCTTTTATATAATACAGTTATTGATGGGTTATCACTTCAGATTAATGGTTACTTTGAGATCATCGAAGGCTATGAAAAAAATAATATTAATAAGGCAGCTATAGATGGTGAAATTTTTGAGAAAACTATGACTTTACATCAAAAAACAAGTGAGTATATTTTATTTCTAATTAATACGTCTGAGTATATTGCTAACCAAGTAGTAGAAAACTCAAATATTGAATATGCTGATAGCATAAGAAAAGATACCCATGAAATTTTTGAAACATATGTCGTTCCTGAGATGCTCAAAGTAGAGCGTTCTTACATTATCATGGGAAGTATGTATGCACATATTGCTAGTAGTGATTATTACTATAAAAAGAAAATGGAGGATGAAGTTTGGACTAAGCTTAATGCTCTTGAAGCAACAGAAAATACTGAGGCTCTCAAGACACTCTTTGTTAAGAATAAAGAGTATCGCCCTGAGTATCTTATTGAAGCACCTGGAACAGCATTAGAAACCAATAGTAAAACTGGCTTGTTTTCTTGGCCCTTTGGTTCTGTATCCTATGCTAGTGATATAAAAACAAATTCTAAAGCCATTGCAATATTAAAAATGATGGAAGAACTAGAGTTTAAAGTGTCCAGTGGCAGTGAATTAAATGATGACGATATAAGTGATGCCATCATGAATATGATTATAAATCAAAAAATAAAAAAAGATATAGCTGCAAAAGAGTCATCTCAAGCGCCTAATACTCAGGCCCTTGACAATATGATTTCTTCAAGCAAAGGCACTTCGTTTCCTGCCTATGCTGATAATATCCCAGAACTCCAAGATATAAAAATAGATACTAACGCAATTAATAAAAATGTGAAGTCCCTGGAAAAAGAGATAATCTCTAAAGAACTAAGAGAAGAAATTATTCAGAAAATCAAAAAATCTCAAAGCAGTGATAATGCAGTTTTAGGAAATTTATTTGTAAATTTAGCACCGAGTCTTGGCGGCGATACTGTTTATAATGGTATTATAAATAAATTTGCTGATGTATTAAAAGAAAACAAAGGCCTCATGAAGCCAGAAACATATGAAAATCTTAGTCAAATACTCAACAATGATCTAGCAGAAGTTTTAGGTAGCAAGAAGAGTGCTTTTGTTACGAAGTTTCTAAATGGCTCTGCAAATGATATGGTTAATAAATTTACTGATTGGGTCAATGGTTCTCAAAACAGTAAAAATATAAAAATTAATCGAAATAACCTTATTCAGATGTTAAATGCAATAGGGTTTGAAACAGAGGCAGTAGTAGAAGAAATCGAAACAGAAGTAATGATAAACGAGACTAAAACTTCAAATGTGAATTCTAGAATTTACATACCAAAGGCTACTCCTGAAGGGATCATTGATTTAACGGGTAATGATTCTTTAGATTCAATTATGTCTAAAGTTTTTGGAAAAGCAGTACTAGATGTTCCGCCACGTGAACAATACGATAATGATGATAAGATTACTAGAAGAAGTTATGAAGTTGTTGAAGGTGATAATGAGCATATAACGATGGTTTATGCAAATTATAAACCTGATGGTTCCATTGCCTATGCGAGTACTACTGAAATTTTTAATCGACCTGAAGGGGGTCTGCGCTATGAGGTGACCGTTCGTTTTGACAAAGATACTAAAGCAATAAAGGAGTATGATTGTCGAATTTATGATAAAAATGCCGCTGGTACAATACATGGTTATTGGGCATTGTATAAAAATGGTGTTCTTGTAAGAAAA
>Ga0102926_1000127_pt1 | contig 38696 bp, 34 predicted proteins | sample SalPonR1_A_D2_MG_FD_78173 | JGI IMG/M metagenome (GOLD analysis project Ga0102926, IMG submission 78173) | Salt pond soil microbial communities from South San Francisco under conditions of wetland restoration - Salt Pond MetaG R1_A_D2_MG | ecosystem: Environmental > Aquatic > Marine > Intertidal...
TCAACCTTCACCAAGCACTCTCTTAAGGGTGCGGGGCCAGGAGCTTTACCACCAGATGTAACTAGGCGGGCTCCTTTAGGTCTAATATCGCTGTAATCAAATACTGGCTTACTTCTATTGATGCCGGTGTAAGCTTTAAATATAATTTTTACGGCGTCTGCCCATCCTTCAATAGAGTCTCCGATTAAATATCGTCGAGTCCGGTCAGAGTCAGGGTGGATAATCTTGGGTAGTTTATCGACATGATGCTTTTGCACAGAGTATCCAACTCCGGTGCCCCCGAGGAGGAGAAACATTGTCTCAGCAAATGCGTCAATGTGGTCTGCAGGTAAGTAGGCACAATTGTAAACCCTGTTGGGGGATATTTCAATTGGTTTCCCACCAAACTGCATGCTACGCATAGACGGCAAAACTTTTTTAGTTCTGACAAATCGGTCATAGGTGTCATTTATTTCTTGTTTAAGTTCGGGATATTTTTTGACGTGCATGGCCACGTTTCTGTCAACGAGCTCATCCCAGCTTTCTCGTCTGTTTTTATCATCTAAGTAACGCGCATATTTCATATGTACGGTGATGTCACTTAGAATGCTACTTGCGATATTCATATATTGTTATCCTGTTTGGTTTTTAAATTTTGTTTACCCAAAGGTAAGATGAAAGTTATTTTAAATCAATTTGAATTTTAAATAACTTTGTTGTATATCGCCTGTTTTCAGTTGTCCGTAGCATTAATGTCTTATAAAGCTTAAAATAAAAAAGCCTAAAACGGGGTTTTAGGCTTACTTTAACTTAGAGTGTAACGACCAGTATCTCCCTGTCGCCGAAGACATCATCGATGATCTCCGAGATTTTTTCCCAGTCACCACCTCCCAGGCCAGCGCCAATCTTAGGCATCCTGATCTTATAATCTTTCTCTGAAAAAGTCTCTTTTATTTTTTCCATCGCAGATCTAACTGCATCATAATCTACATATTGTTTGCCGTCACTCCCGTATTCATATTGGGTATAGGCATTCACGACGATTAAGTCTGATTCAGGGATCATAGCTGCACATACTCGGCCCAGCTTATCCCTGTCTCCTTTATCGGTTAATTCTTTATCGGCTCTATAAGCGTCCGGATATTTATCTTTAATTGCCTTTGCTACTCCGCTCCCCATTGTATGGAAACAGTTGCAACCGTGTACAATCAAATTATACTCTTCATCGAACTTCTCATTTAGAAGCCCGCCTTCTGCATATTTAATCATTTCTTTCTATTTAATTTTATATTTCTAGTGTATCCAGCAGTCGTCAATTTCTGCCTTAGCTACCATCGGTACTGAGGGCGCATAATAATTAAACGCTTTACACATCTCTTCTTCTAAAGAACGAGCTACCGTCTCGGCCTGTTCTTCTTTAGCTTCAATCAAGATTTCATCATGTACTACGTTTATAAGCTTTGCATCCCAGCCTTTAGAATCTATTTTCTCTTTTATTCTACACATAGCCAGCTTTGTAACTGATGCGCCGGCACCCTGAAATGGTTGGTTTTTTGCTATATTTCTCATATGTGCTACCTTACCACTGTGATCCCAATCCACGCCAGAAAAGATACGTCGTCTCCCATCTAAAGGGGAGTAAGCATATTTATTTTCCATGGCTTTATCTGTAAAGTCGTCTAACACTTCTTTAACAGTAGGGAATGTCTTGAAATATTTATTGATCAAGTTAACTGCTTCGTTAATTGAGATGTCCAGAGTATCAGCTAGCTTACCCGGGCCCATACCATAAATCAAACCAAAGGTTATACTCTTTGCAGGGGTTCGATATTTCTTCTTCATAGATGGGCGTATAATAGGCTCATCTGCATTGTCTAATACTTTGTTATCCTCTGCAATACTAAGGTCGTCATAGTTTAACCTTGAATCATCCTTTAGAGCTTGCTCCATCCCATCTTCTCCGAAATAGAAAAACTTATCATAGTCTACACCGAAAATCAATGAAGCACTGTAAGAGTGCAAATCCATGCTGTTGTCTAAAGCGTATATAAATTCTTTTTCTTTAGATATGAACGCAAGAAGTCTCAACTCTTGTCCAGAAAAGTCAGCACAGATTATTTTATACCCTTCTTTCTGCGCCCGGAAACAATGCCGATATTCATCCGCAGACGGGATATTCTGCATGTTGGGATTTCTGGAAGCCATACGGCCTGAGTCAGTCCCTAATTGGCGGAAGTCTGAATGTAATCTACCGGTCTTTTTGTTTATATATTTCTTTAAAAACTCTTTACCGTAGGTAGTTACTTTTTTGCGCTCTTTGCGGAAATTTAAAAGATCTTTAATGACAGGGTGGTCTACCCTTTCAAGATCTCTGACTCCTGTGCTTTCTAATTTCTGCCCCGTAATTTCTTCTAGCAGAGGTTGTAGCTGAACAGGCGAGTTATAATTTACAACAGGTTTTCCAAAGATATCCCATTGACATACCTTTTTAAAGTGTTCGTCTAGTTTATCCTTTGCTTCCTGTGCGCCCTCTTTGGCATTCTCAGCCAGTTGAGTCCACATGTCAGGGTCTAGGTATATTCCGTTAACTTCAAGGTCTCCACAGACGCGTGTCGTCTCTGATTCTAAAACGTAAAGCTCGTGCATACCCCGTTCTTTTAAAAGCTCTAACTCAGCGTCTTTTAATCTGATTAGATGCTCAACATCCTCTCCGGCATATTCAATTTGACCTGGAGTAAATTCTTCTCCAAGTTTCATACCAACAAAACTTTTTTGTTCGGTTTTGTCAACCTTTATACCGAGGTATTTATCTAGGCAAGCGTCTAGACCGTTACTAATATTAACTATGCCTTTTGTAAGCAGGGCTGCACCTATATAAGTACAAGATACATTTGGCATTGAAATACCAAAGTTCCCTAAAAGCATAGAGTAATCAAATTTAGCGTTGTGCATTACTTTCTCTATATCTTCTCTGCACAAAAAAGTCAGGAGCCGATCTATAGAACCTCCTAACTCGTAAATATTAAATACATACTGTCTGTATGCGTCGCCTACCTGCAATAAAAGTACATCGTTCAGGATAGGACTAAGGCCATTGGTTTCAGTATCAACGGCTACAATCGTTTTTCCTTCGAGATACTCCATCGCATAATCCATTTGCGTAGGCTTATGGACATGTTGAATATTTCTCATTTTATAAGTAATCTAATAATAATTTTCCTTCTGGGCGGTTTTGTAATTTCTCTATTGTTCCTTCTTTAATTTGCCTTATCCTTTCTCTAGTTAAATCTAGTTGTGCGCCAATCTCCCGCAGGTTATAGGTTCTTGTATAGCCTATTCCATAGTACATGCAAAGAATCCTCTGCTCTCTTTTTGGGAATTTTTCTAGTATTAACATTAAGTCGTCTTCGAAATCTTCAAACTTCTCTTCGAACGACGGGTCATCATTTCTTTCTAAAACTTGGTGCAATGTTGCATTACCGGTTTCAGTTCTAGGTACATCTAAACGTATAATAGTGTGTAGATGTTCTATATCATCAATAAGGCTTGGGTCATCTAAACTTTCTGCAAGTTCATCTCTGGTCGGCTCTCTAAGGAGCTCTTGTCTTAATCTTTCTCTCACCTTTGCTATCTTGTTTACATTTACAAGCTTGTTCAGTGGGAGCCTTATGGCCCCACTGTGCGTGTAAAGTGCACTTAAGATACTTTGTCTTATCCATCATACGGCATAGGATATAAATTTTACACCCTTCTCAAGCTCGAAACGGTCCATCGCTTTCACAATGCCAACATTCCCTTCAGCAATAAGATCCTCTAAAGGCAATCCACAATTCTGGTAACTCTTTGCTATCTGAAAGACAAACCGAAGATTACAATTTATGACCCTTTCATACGCTTGACGATCTCCGTCCTGAGCCTTAGCTATTAGCTCAGCTTCGACTTCGGGGTCTAAAGGTTCAAAGTTTTTAATGTCGTTTATATATTGGTCTATCATAGGTAAATTTTAAGTTAAAAAAGAAAGGAGAGGATCACTCTCCCTTCTTTATATTTTACATATTACAAGCAGTGAGTACAAGGTAATCATTTTTATCAGGATACGCAATAATTTCACGGCCTAATAAGTCACCTATTACATCGGCTTCGTAATGTGATAATACTCTCGCGAGAGTACTGCTCTTGTTCAGTTGTCCCTCAACCAAACTAAACCACAGACCTTTCACCCTTTTATTACCGTCTGGATCTTCAACCCAGCTATCGCTAATTGTGAAAGTCTTCCCGGTGCTCTTCTCTAAAGTCTGCAAGATAATCTTGTCCAGGACTTTACCGGATGTAGTAGTTATAGTTTGCTTGTCAATTTGTGTAATTTCTAGTTGTCTTCTTGGAGTTTGAGCTACACCAATGTTTAAAATATCGTTCATATGTTTATTATTGTCTCTTTTTGTAGTTGTATTTCTCAGGTAGAGAAGATGAACGAAATCTCAATGGGTGTAGTATAAGTTATTCGTCTGACGATCCAAAACCTTTTTCACCTCTTTCGGTGTTGGGATCAGTTAATGCATCGACAAATTCAATCTTAGGGACTTCTTGTCGGTGGAAGATTAGCTGAGCTATCTTGTCACCTTTTTGTACATCGTAAAAGATATCAGTGCTATTTTGAAATATCACTTTTATCTCTCCACGATAATCCTGGTCTATAATACCAGCTTTTAGTGTCAGAGGAGTCCTTAGACTCATGCCACTTCTTTCTTCAATTGTTGCATAATAGCCATCTTCAATTGATAACTTTATGCCGGTAGCTATAGCTTTAGAGCCATTGCCGGGTACGCGTATAGCCTCGTTGGCATAGATGTCTAACCCTACTGGGTTACCATCGGCCTGTGAAGGCTCTTTAGCGCCGGACATAACTTCTATTTCTATTTTAGGTTTTTTCCTGGCCATCTTTATCTTTTTTAGTTTGTAATTTTCTGTATTTAGTAAAAGAGCTTATCTCTTTTAAAGGGAAGACTGTAAAGTCTATTATAAACCCTGCATTGCCGTCAGCAAATTCCTGAACGTCTTCACTCTCATGTAAAGGTGTGTCACCTATATACATTTCAAGGGCGAGATAATACTCGTTATATGATAAAAGTCTACCTTCCACTGTTTTACCGTTATCCAAAGTTATAGCGATAAAATCGCCTTCGCTTAGTTTACGGCCTTGGGGTAGCTCATTTCTAATAAAATTAAAATAATTGCTCACTGAATTCTCCTTCTAAGAAGTTTAAATAATCATCTAATGGGACTTTGCAGCACTTCTCTTCGAAGTCTTCATATGGTATTGACTCTCTTTTGTCGTCATCATACCAATAATACTCTATAACGGAAAGGGGGGTTATAAAAGCGTTTTCTTTGTCGACCTCTTTAAATCATATAAGGAAGAACGCTAAACCGCCTAGGTCTTTTACAAACTGTAAATATTCTAGTTGATGTGGCTTAATGTTCCTAAGGTCGAACCGTGTTGTAACTTTTGTTTCTTTAGCGTCAAAAGCTATAAACTTACCACCGTTTAACAGACCTACAAAGTCTACGGTAGAAGGCTTTGGGATAATCCCTTTGTTAGTCATTACTAAAGGCGTTGGGACCTTTAAGATCAATGACTGCTTGTTGATGCGTTGCTGCAGGTTTACTTTCTCTGCTTTCTTTTCTAATTCTTTTCCTCTCAGTCCCATAAATATAGTTTAATTAAATTGATGATATAAAAAAAGGGCAGACGTCATGCCTGCCCTTTAAACAACTCAGGGGCTATTTGAATAGCTTACTCTTTGTTGATTCGCTAGACGCGCTTGCACCTGAAGAATCTCCAGATGACGGGCCTACACCCATTGGCGCAGCAAAGTTTTCCACACTATTGGTGGTCTTCCCTGAGTTAGGATTTGTACGCTGCTTGATATAACCAGATACTTTCTGGCCAACAAGAGCTTTAATTATGTCTTCGGTAGAGACATCATTTTCAATGATTTCCTCTTTACCTGCAGCCTCAAGTAAGCGAATCAGATAAATCTGAGCGCTCTCAAGAAGCGAGATATTCGCCCAGACCTTACGGTTGGCGAAGTCAGGCCCGATTACCTTCAAGGTAAATTCGAGCATTTGGTTACCGCTACGAGCAGTCTTTTCCTGACCTGACTCGATTTCTAGGTCGTACCGACCTTCTGCGATTGGGGTGTACTCTCCGTCTCCGGAGTTTTGTTGGATGTTTTTTAGATTAAGTTTCATAAATATAAAATAAAATTTAGCTTAACGTTACGATTTAGTTGTCTGTCTCCTGTTGTCTATCGTTTTCTATAGCAGTCACTAAAGTGCGTCCTGCTTTTTCCGTTAAGTCTAAAAGACTATCTACAGCATACTCGTCCTTGAGCAGCTCTATGAGAGAGTCTTGATCGACATCTTTTGTTAAGGCTTGAAGCCTTCCTAGCGTCTCCGCTGTTACACCCGCAGTATACAAAGTATCTCCCTCAAAGTCAATCTTCGTATTACGAGAATTAACCTGATTTAGATTCTTATCTTGTCGTTCCTTATCAGAGTCTCTTTCGAGAACATCAAGGCCGACATGCTTTACAAACTCATCGTAAGTAAATTCAAAATCGTGTGGGAGCGTATTAGTACGATCCTTTTCAACACGAGCCATACGCTTACCGTCTTTCTCATAAAGCTCGAGAACTACGTCAAACATAAAAGGCATGTCACGGTGTCCATCAGGCTGTTGCCCTACTTCTTCCATGAACTTACCGCCTTTTGCATATAAAGGCTTGCTTCGTGCAGTAACAATAATATTCATATCCAATGATAACAGCTTATTCATCATAAGCTTTAAAGTCGTCTTAATACTTTTATAGTCTAACGGCTGAATCTCATAATGCAGATTCCCCGTTTTCATCTTCATGTGCTGCTCTTTCTGTTGAATGATCTGATCATATATAACAGTCATTGGATCAATTACCAGGGTCTTGAAATCGCCCGGATCCTCTAAGAGTTCATCGATTGCTGACTGAACTTCTTTTGGGTCATTAGTTTCTAGACGAAAAAAATCAAACTTATCACCGTAGTGAAGAGTTCCCTGCTCTGCGTCTATCACAGCAGGATTTGGAAAATGTAAAGCTGTTGTGGTCTTCAATAATTTAAATAGAGTTTTTTACCTCTATACCTTTCGGCTTATTGGCATACTTTTTAATCCCGCGGGGGATTCTCCGGCCTCTTGGTAGGATTATAATCTCTTTCGAAGTGTCACCTACTATGCTCTGCCCCTGACTAAGTTTTTACCTTAGCCTTCGGTTCGAGTTGGTCTAGTCTTTGCATCTTTTATCTACGCTATTGTTTTTACAAATATAAAAATTTTCAATAGGCTTCAAAGTATTGCAAACATTGCATTCGACTTTCTCGCTTAATTCCGGAGTTTTCATAATTAATTGCTTAACTACGCGGCAAGTCGTTTACCGGTACCTGCTTTACCATATACATACATTTTAAGCCTGTCGGCTTTGGCTTCCGCCTTTTTAAATAACGACATATATTAATAATTAATTTATTTATTCTGTGTCGTTGTCAGTTGTCAAGTTGTCTATGTCTAAATAAATTTTACCGTCGTCTGTGGTTAGAGAGTCATGCTGTATCGTCAGTGTTGACGAGTCGCCACTTATAGTCCACCCACCTACCTTTAAATCGGAGATGGTTGTTGTACTAGTGGTGTCGGTAGCAATCGTAAAGTCTGCAGTACTGCTGTACCCAGATCTAAAGATAACCCTCTCAAAAAACCGAGATAAAATAATATTGCCGAACTCATCGAGCTCCGGAAGAGCCCCATTATTCATCTTTGTATTTAATATATAGCTCTTAAGGCTCATTATTCTTATACCCTATTATTATTTATAATATCCGTTGAAACGCTTGTATAGTTCAAACGTAGCAACAACATCTCTCTTGCAGTAAGCAACGATCTCATCTAGCCGCCCGTCCTGGTAAGCTCCATATACTTCAGAAGCTTTTACCTCTCCATCTTTAGGAGAAGGGATACCCATATGCTCACATGCTAGTTGTAAGCTTGGAGAGCGGAATCTATCCCAGTCAGCCATCATCATCATAACATCGAAGTGTGGGTGGCGCTGGTATCTTCGGGTATCCATGAAATCGGAGTTTGTAGGCTTGATACCATGGTACATAGATCGTTTAAGAATAAAGGGTACATCAAAGCCTAAGCCGTTAAAGCTTATAAAAGTCCCACTGAAGTTTTTTAGCATATTCCAGAAGCGAGTTAAAAACTCTTTCTCGTCTCCTACAAGTGCTGAAGTCTCTGAGCCTCTTACGTCACAATGCCTGTGTAGGCCTATAGTAAGTATCTCTCCAAAATATGGAGAAGTGGCCATTATTTTATTTTTAAGGGCTTGTAAAGCTTTGTTATCATCAGCAAGTCCAGGGTTTTTTATAATCTCCCTATCAATCTTTGCAGAGACCTCATCCTTTATGGTATCGCTTAATTCTCCCTGCATAGGGATTGTTTCGATATCGAATGTAAGTGTTTCCATTAATATTATGATTCACGTTTTGGTTTTTGTGAATAGACAATATAAGGAGTTACAAACCTCTATGCAAAATTATTTTATTCGGTGAGTTTTAAATTCGACCTTTCCCTCTTTTATAAGGTCTCTAATCTTTCTTTGTTTTTTACTAAGGCGAGAGTTTCCAGACTTAACTTCAATAAATGTTACTTTATCCTTGCCAAAATGTATATAGTCAATAGGCATACCTAAAAAGTTAATTCCGTTTAGCTGGTCATCCTCTACAGGAAAACTGTCCAGAAAAGGAGCAAGGTGCTCAGATATTTGCCCGAGTAATACCTCACTTGATTTCTTCTGGCTAAGCAATTTACGCCTTTTCTTTTTCTCTTTTAAATAGAAGCGGTAAATTGTAAAACTTATAAGTGCTACGCTAATCAGCGTTATCATCGTATTCAAAATCATCATCCTCGTCATCAAAAGAGCGAGTACCGTCGAATTCAAAACCAAAGCCTGTATAATCCTCTACATAGTCGATTGAATATCTTCTGCTTCTTAACAGATGTTTATCACAAACGTTTGTAGAGTGTACAGGCTCCCAGCCCTGCTGCTTAGCAATAGGCTCGATGTTTGACTTCTGGTATGCTCCTATATTCATATTTTCTGTGTTCATTAACTTACAATAGCCCCTACGACTTTTCACTCCAGTGTAAAAATAATATCTGCAGTTACCGCAGCACATTGTTATTCTAAAGTTGGTCCGGGGGTCATCGTCATCTTCAAATCCCTCTGGCTTAATAGAGGAAAAATCGTATTTATCTGTGCTCATTATAAACTGGTTAGAATTCTTTTTCTTACTCGGGACTGCCCATAAAGCAATCCTATTCTTTTATCTATGAAGTCATATATCATAGCCTTCATTTTGCCGGAAGCCTTTCGCATCAGTCGGCCTGCAGACTGTCTTAATTTTATCTCGCTCTTCATCGGAGATACTATATAAAGACATTCAAGCCTTGGAACGTCCAGGCCGGTTGAGAACAATCCGAACGTAGAACAAACGTGTATTGCTTTTCCGGATCTTAGATCTTCCATGGCTTGTTCTCGCTCTGTTTTAGACATTTTAGATGTCAACATAATACTGTTTTCTATATTCTCATGCAAGTATTCGACCTGAGACGTCCTGTTACAGAGAAACACAGAGGGTAGGTCTTTACCTATTTCCTCAAAATGTTTTATAATAAAATCGTTTCTCTCTTTATCTTCAGCCATATGGGTAATCATCGTCTGGTACTCGCTGGTGTCCATTAAAGGAAAATAATAGTCGGTCATTAGCTGCTTATAGCCCGGGATTACTAAATGGTCTTCTACAGCCTCGTCAGGTACCTGATGTATCAAAGGCCCGTTTGCAAAGTGTATAACGTCTGTTAAGCCATCCTCTCGAAAGGGCGTAGCAGAGAATCCAAATTTAAACTTAAAATTAAGGTTGGACATAACGTTATAATAGGTTTCCGCTGCGATGATATGCGTCTCATCTGCAATGCTTTGGCCAAAATAATCATTTATTTCATTAAGCTTTGTGGGGTCGTCGTCTTCTACAATCACGCGCATAGTCTGCAGTATACCAATAGTAATAGGCTTTTTCTCATACCGCCCACTACCGATAAAACCTATATCGTCCTTCTCAAGGTTAGTAAACTCTACAAAAGCGTCCACCGTCTGCTCTGCTAACTCTTTAGTATTCACCAAGATGATAGTATTTATTCCACGTTCTACGACTATCTTAACAAAGGTGACCGTGTTATGCGTGACTGTGTAGTCAGCTAATAAAAATAAACGATCCCCAGTTATTTCGAAGCCGTAATAATCCCCCTCTCCAATAGACTCTAGAGTAAATCCAGTATGTAATACGTTTTTTACTTGTTTACGTTTTTTCGCTTTTTTTCTTTTGATTTTGGTGGGTATGCAAGAATAATCTCCAGATATATTTACCCGGTAATAGTCTCTGATATCACCTTCTTTTATTTTTACGCTTTTTACCGATGTATAAGCTGCAAGCCCTAGAGATCTACAAAGATCTCTAATTTGATCAGCGAGTTTTTTCCATTTACTTGTTATAGCTAAATGGTTGTTTGAGTAATGGCCATCACTATCTATTAGCCCAGCCAATAAACTTAAGCGCTGTTGTCTCGAACTCGTTAGATAAATGAAAGGGATATGTTTGTTTCCCAAGACCCCTAAAGAGGAAAGTTTGTCTTTTAAAGGATTGGTTCTAAACCTCCCAGTTTCACCGTCTTCTCTGACCAATCTATAGTTTGTTGCCTTACCTTTATAAGCTTTTTTAGAAACGTTTAGCTTATTCTTTGAGGCAAATTTATTCAAATAGATAACTACTTCGGGATCCTCTGTAGTTATTTCAGGTTGAAGGGATAACCCATCTCCCAGCCATATTCCTAAAAAATAAGGATCAATAATTAGATCTTTTTGTGGATACTCCACGCCGACTCTGTATAATTTAGTATTGCGTCTAAAGGTTTTATCCATAGAGAGGTAATCTGCAACAGACATGTTTATCGTGTCCCCGGAATACCTGCCTTTCGAGGGCACGTCATTTCCAGAGTAACGTAAAGATAAAATATGAGACTTATTACATTCCCAAGGTTCGCCCTTAACGGGCTTCACTCTAAACATCTCTTCTCTACCCCTTGCTAAAGATAAAACTTGTCTGGGAGTAGAGTCTGGGCCCATTAATAGGTCTCCTATTTTAATGTCTTCAGCCTTTTTTACAGAACCATCAAACATTAATACTTTGGTTCCTTTCCCCAAACACTTCCCAGAACCTGTCTTGGCTTGTACCACACCGACTGTATGGCTTAGTGCTGCCTTCTCCATATCTTCTTGATAGTCCCGCAGCGTGGCATTAAAGCTCAGATTTGAAAAGAAATCTTTTGTCGTATTTATAGTGCGCTTGTCGTCTATTTCTATATCTTCGGCGTCATAGCCTCTTTTTAAAATCTCGTTTGTAAGCCTAGGCAAATAACCTACTGGGATTTCTATAACCCCTTGGCTAGGCATATCATAGTACTGCTGGTATTGCTTAACGCCCCATACAGATAAGCCCATGGCCATCTTTTTTGAGAAGGCAGGGTTTGTTATGGTAAGGTCATTCCGGACATCTTTAATAATGTCTTGTGGTAGGTTCTCAGCTAGTACAGTATTCTTTACTGTAAATTTCATATATTAAAATTAAAATTGTGAGTCTAATGTCTCTCATTATTCTTATACCAATTTACATTGGCTCTTGATTCTGAGAGGTATATACTTTAACTTAAGGGAGCCAATTAAAACTTAATATACAAAACATTAATGGAAAAATCAGAAATTCTAAAACAACTCTTTGATAACGACTATGTGGAGAAAGAGCTAGACCTAGGCAGTAAAGACTTGCCCTCTATTCGAATCCGCACAATCGACTATCAAAGTCAGATGGAATTAGAAGACTACCTTAAGTCTTTATCCGAAACAGACATAGCAAAAAGAAAATTTTTACAGCAGTATGCACACGCATTACTTTCTTACACTCTTGTAAGATGGGGTGTTATGAAGGAATCTACTCCAGACGAATGGAAAAAATTCCTGGAGAGTAAATCAGTCGCTCTGCTAGACAAGATTGTAAAAGAACAGCATAAGCTTGAGAAAGAAGTAAGACAAGCATTAAATCTAGAAGATATAGAGGAAACGTTTTTCCCAAAGGACGAGCAACCCGGAGGGTCGAAGCAATCGCAGGAGGCGTCAACCCAGGAAAGCGTGGATCAGTCCGGGAAGCAGTAATCACCAGAGCACTTGCTGAAAAAGAAAAAAGAGATTTAAAAGACCACAGCCTTATGTTAAAAGCTGTCTTAATGGACAGAACGAATGAGAAAGAGGTCAGTGAGTTTAACGATCAGATGAAGGAGTGGATTAATCTATACTATCCAGGAACTCAACAGTCCAAAGAAGAAGAAGTTGAAGGCATGGCAGAAACCTTTGAAATGCTTTTCCGCGGCTCTGATGGTAAACCGAGAACAATTGATATGAAAGTCGGAGACAATTCTCCAGACATGCAGATAGATGATTATCTAAGCAAAGTTAAAAAAGATAAAGAGTAATGGCGGAAGAGACCCTAAAATATAATATAGAGATAAACCAGGAGGACCTGGCAGCTCAGCTAGAGCAAGTTAGAAATCAAATTGATTTATCTCTTGGGGCTACTGCTTTTGCTCAAGATGCGCCACCTAGTGCCTCATCAGTTGTACAGTTACCACAAAGCGGTATATTTGCTGCACCTGATGTATCCCAGCAAGGCATGATGGATAACATGATGGCTCAGCTGGACCAAGCCTCTCAATTTACACAGCTAGGTTTTACTAAGTTCCAAGAAGATGCCAGACGTATTGGCCTCTTAGCTGACACATCTTTACCCTCCTACCAACAAAATGTAGATGTCTACGGGCAAAGTCCCACAGGCTTTTTTCAGAGCGCTCTAGGAACCTTCTTGCCAGGGGCCGCAGGTTTCGACTATGATAGGAGCGGTATGACCAGACCAGAATTTAGGGACATATCTATTAAGAATCTGTCTAATTCACTTGACCCTATGCAGAATGATTTAATGTTTACTGCACTTGGTGGGACTCTAGGAGCACTAGGCGGGGCATTAGGCCCAGCAGGTGCTTTCGGTGGAGCTATAACAGGCGTAGCCATAGGAGGCGGTTTAGACTTAGTTAACCAAGTAGCTGGAGTTAGAATACGTGAAAGGGAGTCTCTTGAACAAGGATTCAAACAGATAGCTTTGCAAAACTTTGGCCCCATATCATCTGGAGACGCACAAAGGATGGCAGAAGGTCTGCAGGATAAAGCATACTCTTTTGAAGGGAGGGCATTAAATTATGATATTGATACAATGCAGGAAAATCTTGTAGGCTTTGCCAACTCTGGAGGCTTCAGAAATGTAACATCCGCGCAGGAAATGGAAGATGTCATGGAAGGCGTTGTTGAAAATGCAAGACAGTTTGCAAATAATTTTAAAATGAAACAACAAGAAGCTGTGCAAGTTATGGCTCAGCTTTCACAAAACATGATCGTTGACCCGTCTGAGATGGGCGATTTTTCTTCAAGAATTAATGCGTTTTCCTCATACACAGGGCTGAACCCCACGGACGCTGTAGCCTTTGGTATGCAAGGTATGCAAATGACCAGAGGTATGGGGTTTGAGGCAGAAACTAGTTTCAACATGGCTTTAGAAGCTAGAATGCAGGCAGAGAGACTAAGAAGGGCTGACCCTGAAACAAGACAGCTTATAAACGATCTTGGGGGCCCGGACAACTTTGCACTCTCTCAAGTAGAGAACAGCGTAAGATATATGAGTAGTGGTGCAGGGCTTTTATCTGCTGCTGGCGTCTTAGGTGGGACAGGGTTTGGGTCGACTAGTGACGTTTTATCTTCTGCTGGAGCGTTTTTATCTGGAGACCCTAGAAACATATTCAGATTACAAACAGAGTTGCCAGAAGTCATGGGAGCTTTAGGTTTAGAAGGTATGCAAGGCTTACAGGTTCAGAATGCCTATAATTTGGCGAGAGATATGGGATTCACAGATAGAGGTGGTACAATCGATGAGTCTGCCATGGTAGGAATAATGTCACAAATGCTAGGAATAAGCACACAACAATCAAGAGGCCTTATAGAAACAGCTAGAGAAGCAAGTAGCAGGGACTTTGTGGGAGGGGTATACACTGATAGAGTTACAGAGCTAAATAGCCAGGCAAGGGAAAACTCTATGGGGATAACTGGAAACGTTCGGGGACTTTTTGGTGAATATGTTGCAAACCCGTTTATGGAAACCTTTATGAATCCCATAGGTGAGGGTCTTGACGCTTTTGGAAATTATGTGGAAGAAGGCTTCGAGAACTTTTCCGATAGAATAAACGATAGAACTAGGATAAGATTTGATAGCTTAACCGGAGCACAACGATTATTTTTAGATAGGGATAACCTTAGTGAACAAGCACAGGGCCGTAGGGAAAGGATATTAGAAGGAACGAGACGAAGAAGTTCTAGTGCTACAATAGAAGACTTTGAAAGTGCTTTTTCTGAAGGACAGCTTAGAGACATAGACCGTACAGCAGATAGAGGTATTGGCAGAGACAATTTATTTAGAATGGTAGGTGGCTTATCAGAGAGCAATATGTTAGACTTCTATGAAGACTTTATTGAGGGAACAGAGTATTCAGTCGAAGATCTTTATTACTTCAGATATAACACAGAGGCAAGAAATGGTAGATATCTTTCACAACATGAGAACACTTTAGAACAAGCAGGTATTGAAAATATAAAACCAGGCGACTATGAAGAGTTTTACAGCCGGACAGCTGCTGCTTTCGGGGCAGACTATTTCACTGATCTTGATGCGGATCAACGAAGGACAGCTTTAGATTATTTTAATTATATGTCTAGGGGTGGTACTCTATCCAGAGAACAAGAAAGGATTGGGCAAACCATGTTAAGAAGCGACAGCTTAAAAAAAGCAGGTCTGGAAGACTATGCAGACCCAGAAAGATTGGCTGAACAGGCTGCAGGCTTACGATCTAAAATAGAAAGCAATGTTCCTACAGAGACCACCACTAGTTTTACTAGAAGCGGTACCCTACTTAGAACAGAAACACCAGTAGATGTTCCACTAGACTCCTATATAAATGAAGCCGCCAGATATCAAGAGCTAAAGGACAGAGGAGAGATGGAACTGGGAGTTATCGGGTATGCAGAGTCCAGAGGCATCCAAAGCCCTAGAATGTTTAAACAATTTTTTGATACGTCTGCTGGCTTAGCAGTCGAATACTCACAAATAAAAACAGAAGAGTTCAACTCACGAGTTACTAATGCCGCACAAACCGCTATTACACCTTACGGAAGCAAGGTAGGCCCGGAGCAAGCCACTCTTATGAAAGAATTTGTAAATATGGCTATTAAATCCGGGATGGCCGGGTCGGGACAAGACTTACTAATCCAAGATTTAATGGGTCTGGATGATGTTTCCATAGACCCAAGTAAACTTAGCAGGGCAGAAGCACAGCAGGATATGTTTAACAGAATGTTTACTGGTGTTGATAAAATTATAGCCGAAAAAGGACTAGATTCAGAATCATGGAGAGGGGCTGACCCTGCATTTAAGCAATTATATATGAACTCGCAAGGTAGAGGCGAGCAAGCTACTTTTGAGGCCATGACCGCATTAAAAAATGTTATCCGAGATGGTGCATTAATAACCCAAGATAAAGACGACCTATAAACATGAGCAACACTATATTTAATGACCGTACAGGATTCGAACTTTTTTTAGAAGGAATTAAAGTTCCCTTTAACGCTATAACAGTAAGAGAAATAGAAGGTGGTTATCCTACAGCAGACCTTAGCTTTCCAGCAACATCAGGTGTGCTACATACGCTTCCTGGAACTGTTGTACAATTTTTTGGGCCCGATCCTGTAACCGAAGAAAAAGTTTTACTCTATGAAGGAGAGATCACAGGTTATTCCTACAGAAAAACCCAAGGAGGGCGCTATATAAACTTTTCCACAAGATCATTTTTAGAAAAGTGGAAGTCTATTACTGCCAGACCTGCAGACGCAATGGCCACTAAAAAATATAAAGAAGCTGCAGGAGAAAATCTTTATGCCTGGTATCATTTAAGTGAGGAGGAAAAAGATGCATCGGGCCAGGAGAGTAATTCAAGATATTCAGAAATAGTGGAAAACCTAGAAGAAGCTGTATCACCTAAAGTGTTTGGAAAGCTAAAAGGAGCTCTAACTGATATTAGGCTTACTGAAAGTTTTTCTTTTAGGGACGAGATAAGCAGGCTATTTGCTAGAGACGAGCTGGTAGATGGGGATATAGACATATTCCTTAAATTTATTTTAAGAAAATTTGAGATATTTGACCCTTTTTATGGGATACAAGCTAACAGCTATAATATAGCAAGCTCTATAGCGGGGTTTCCTAATGTAGATAACGTAAAAATTGTAAAAATGCAGTCTGCTTTAGAGAACTTTTTTGCTATCTCACAGGAAATGCGAAACAATAATTTTACTAGTAATGCTTTGGTATTGATTGTAGCTTTACAAGAGCTTTTAAAAGTTCTAAGATTTACCTTTATAGCGCCCTCCTCTTTTACAGGCTCGTATCAATTTTGGGCTAACAGAGAAGGCTCCACTGAAGACCTAAGGCCAGTTAGAGGTTATATGCTACCTAACTTAGAGCACTCACCTCCAGCTAAGTTTAATACGTTTTTCTCTCACCAAGTAGAAGATTTTAGCTTTTCTAGAAACTTTTATGGAGAGCCTACACGAACGGTAGGGTCTATAACAGTAGACTACTTTGATACTATACAAAATAGACCGGGTGGTCTTGAACCTTTAGTGATAGAGCCTAACTTAGACCTAACACAAGAAGGTAGTGAAAAAAATTCTATGGGGTTTACTCCAGAAGAGAGTTACCAAGGTATTCGACCAATGTTCAAAAACTTTGGTTCTATGTTAGCTCAATCTATGGGAAAGCTATTTACGGACGGAAAACCAGCTTTAAAGAAAGAAGAAATAGATGATTTTAATGCCAAAGAGTCAAAAGCTCTTAGGGACCTAACAATAGGAGAGCATTATAAAACAAGATATGCAAACCGGTCTTGTAATATAAGAGCTGTATGGAACCCCCATCGCATGGTGGGTGTGCCTGGTGTATATATAGAAGGTGGCGACGGTCCTAGCTTCTGTGGAATGGTTAGTGGTATTACTAACGTATATGATGGACGAGGTAACGTTTCTAGCACTGTAAGTATGAGAGCTGTTAGAGTCATAGAAGATGTAAGACCGCTTGTACAAGAAAATCCAGGAGTATTAGAGGATGTGATTAATGAGTTTACAAGAGACCCTTTCCCGGATATAAATTCTAATTTATACGACCCCAGTGTGTACCGCTTTGACAAAATAGGTAAAACAGTATACCCATTATTACGCTGGGGAACCTTAGGAGGAGATCCACAAAAAGAGGGAGACGTACCACTTAAAGACTATGCTGAGAGCGGACGGGCTTACTCAGATTATTCAGAGAACATAAATGATCTTTATAAAACAAAGAAGAATGTAAAAGAAGACTGCTCTATATTAGGCGATTTAAGATCCTCTGACGGGGAAATCGTTGTTGAACAATCTCAGGATTTTTTGAGCAACACAGCAAAAGATCAAAGAAAGTCAGCTAACTATACTAAGTGGGTATATTTAGCTGTTTATAAATTAAAAGATAAATATAAGTCATTCGGAGAAGATAATGCTAAAGGCCTAGATAGGTTTACAGGGCAGTATACTTTTAGACAACTTATAACAAAAGAAGACTATTTAACATCGGTGAACGTTAATCAGGCAGAAAGTTTATCTAACCCTGTTAACTATAAAGACGGAATGGAGCTATTCACCGGTACAAAGCAAATGACACGTATAAAAGATGCCGTAGAGGACTCTGACAATGCACCACTCGAAGATATAATTAAAGCAGAAGACATTTCAAGATTGATAAGGCAAGCTAGACGCTTAAAGTCTGAACTCTACGACTTAGCTTCACAGTTTAGCGTTGGCGTTCTTAAGAACGGTGAGGGCGAGTCCGCCCCAACACTCCCTGATACTGGAAGTAGTTCTTTTGCAAGTTTATTTGACGTTAGGCTTTTCGACCCTATAGATAATCCTCAATCGGCTGCTGGGAAGAAGACAGATATAGATTTAGCTCAAAAATTTGAAGAGAGGAAACAACAACTAAAAGAGGTTGAAGACGCGCTAAGGGATCTGGATGTAAACCCAGATAAAATTACAGTAGACATTGAAGTCTTGGGCAAAACGTTTGATAATGAGGTGTTTAAACCGTATAATCTAACTAGGAAAGCACACATAGAATTTGGATTCACCAAATTTATAAGAGAAAACTTTAAAGACCTACAAGTCATAGAATAATGTCATCAGACGAAAGATTTAACAGCTTAACAGGCTACGGTACCTCCCCAGATTTTGATGGTATTATCGTGTCTAGGAATACAAGTGTACGTGGCACAGGCATATTCCCTTTAGCGGCACGTAAAGAAGCTCCTAATAATTTATCAGAGTATATTAACCATTCCGATATACCCGCTGGGGCTACTATAATGATTGTAGATGAAGAGAGAAACGGCATCGTAAAACAGATCACTAACAGGTTTTTTCTAACAGCTTTTAACGTAAATTATAGAGAAAAGGCACAGCTTGTAGAAACTTTTGGAGCTTCTACAGTATCTTTCTTTGGAGACACTATAAAAGTATATCAATTTGCAGGGAATGCAGTTGACTTCCCTTCTGATACAGACCCAGCAAGTTCTATGAATCAAACAGCTCTTCTAAAGCTTTACGATGAACATTTAAGGGGAACTAAATTATTACAAAATAAAAGAATAGGTGTCATTAAGATATTTAACCACACAGTATACGGTTACCCTTTATCCTTTCAAAGTTCTTATAATAGCTCAAGGGATAAACTAGCTAGCTTTACAATGTCATGAGTGGTTGCAAAGCATGATTATGAGATACCGGGTCTTATAAGCGAAGATGAGATAGCTGACTCTTATAATCCGCGAAAAGTGCTTTATACCAGTGAGGAAAAACAAGCCACGCTAGAAAGATTTGATGAGTTTTTATCCGTGTATGATCAAAGTATGTTATACGGCACAGAAGAAGTAAACTCAAGAGAGCTGGATTTAGCAGTGTTTATGGCAAGGCTTATAGGCTCTGATGCTTCAGCTATAAAGTCTCAGCTAAAGGTATCTTTTACAACAAAATTAACTTTTGGGGCAGAGAAATCAACAGACGAGCAATTAGAAAACGTCTATGACTTATTAAAGAACAGATTCACTTCAGTAGTGGATTATCTACTTTCCTTGGCAGGACAGGGAGAACTCCCTCCTCGATTTGAAATAAGCTCGTTAAAAGAAACAAAAGCTTTATTGTCTTCATTAGATAATACACAGTCTTTAGCACAATTAGCTAGCTTTGCAAAAGATTTAACAAAATATACTGTACAAGTCAGAAAAAATATTAGAATAATAGAACAAGGAATATAAAATGCCAACTAGAAAAGAACAAGAAAAAGAACTGCTGTATAGCTATATGGATACCGGAGACAAGCAAAAGAAAAAAGAACTTGTCTCATCTCTAACTCCGCTTATCAGGAGCCAGGTAGGAAAATATACGAATAGCGGTCTACCCTACCAGGCTTTAGAGCTTGAGGGTAAAAGGCTAACAGGTGAAGCAATAGAAACATATGACCCCTCGTTTGATACGCAGTTAAATACCCACGTTACAAACTATTTAAGAAAACTTAGCCGGTTTACTAACCAATACCAGAACGTTGGACATATTCCGGAACCACGCGCTTTAATGCTGGGCCGTTACGACGTAGTATTCTCTAACCTCCAAGATGAGAAAGGGAGAGAGCCTACTGTATCAGAGCTTTCAGACGCGCTACAAGTTCCACAAGCAGAGATAGACCGCTTACAAAGAGAGCAGCGTAATGACCTTTCTATAGAGGCAGTAGGAGAAGCAGATGAAACAGGCGGCTTTTATTCCTATGTAATGCCGGACATCGAAGACCCTATGGCTAGAGAAGCTGTAGAGTTTGTTTACTTCGATGCTGAGCCTGTAGACAAAAAGATTTTAGAGTATATGTTCGGCTTAGGAGGCACCCAAAGAATAACAGCAAAAGAAATTAAGGCAAAGCTAGACCTCACAGAAAGTGAGCTTCGTAAAAGAAGACAACGCCTTGCTAATGACATTAAATCATTAATATAAAAATGGCAGATGTACAAGAAGCCTTAAATGTAGATCCTTGTGATCCAAAAGGCCTAAGAGAAAAATTAGAAGACCTTTTTGAAGACTTTTATTCAGAGGTAAGGGATACTATTCTGGAGATAGCCACTAATTTTCTAGGACCTTTTATAATAACATTCGCTACTTTGTTTGCACAGCTGTCATCTGCAGCTGTTTTGAATTTAGCCTCTATGTTAGCTTCCGCAATTATAGGTGGGGTATTAGGAAGTGTCATAGCTTTAGTTAACTTATCTTTATCTTTAGTTAACGGCGCTAAAATAATGCTCAAATATTTAGCAGTTAAATCATTGAGAAGGTTTTTAGAAGGCCGGATAAAGTTTATAGAAAGCTTAACAGAAGATGTTAATCAATTTTTAAATCTGTTGCGAGCTTTAGACTCTATAAGTATAGAGCGCGCAGAGACTATATTTTTAGACGATATAGACCTTGCTCTGCCTCATGTCAAAAGAGCCTTAAGGTTAATTGGGCGAGAGAATGGTAAGGTTAAGGGAACTACTCCCGGCACATTTACTAGAATGGGGTCACAGGCATCTGTGGATAACGAACAACTTGACATAGCAGTAGAAGAGATCTCTAAGGCGATAAGCGCTTTAACGGGTGGCCAAGCAGAAGCTTTCTTCAGTGAAAGAATATCAGACATAAATGAAAAATATGGGATAGAGATAGACGACGCTTTAAATATTGAGGGCTTAGACTTTGATGTCCCTAATCCAACAGGGTTAATTAATTATTTTGAAAATGCGGTTAAACAGCTTAAGGCTGATGGCTCCAATGAAAGAGTTAGGGCTTATATTCTAGAGTTTTTAGGCGGGCCAGAGATCTCTGAATTTTTAAGAGATTATGCTTCAACTCTTTTCCTTAAATCCAGAATAGACTCTTTAGGCAAACGGTTACCGGTTAGATCGTATGTCCTGACCAACTTAGGTAAAAAAGGAGCAAAGAAATTATTAGACACAACAGGTATTGATGCATTTAATGAAATAGCCGATTGGAAAGATAGAGCTAAGTCTAAAATAAACAGCTTGTTCGAGTATTTAAATGTTTCCGGGAGAGGTGGAGAGGTCGTATATGCAGACGACGGGTTTCAAAACTTTGCTGCAGCGTCCGAAGCTGTCCAATCTGCTCAGGCTGCAGTGCTGCTGCAAGACGATTGGTTTAATCTTATAGAGGCAGAGAGTAATGTGGTGAAGGTTTTTCTTGATCCGGCTGTAGACAAATTAAAAGGCGTTAAGCAAGAAATGGTTTATGTACAAGAGACAGGAATTACAGATTTAGAACAAAAGATAGGCTGGATGGCAGAACTAGCTATGGCTAAAACATTGACACAGTCTACTATTTCACCGTCTATAGGCTTTGCGTCTGGCCAAAGGATGAGCGGACGAGAAATTCAAAATAGATTCAGAGGGTCTTTAGAAATCTATGACGAGCTAACTCAGAAGATTATAGGTAGAGTTCTGGAGGAAGTAGGGCCTAATAATTTTGAATCTGTGGAGCCGTTATCCGATAGAGTACTTAACGCAGCCGATGAGTATTTATCCTCTTTCTTTTTAGGGCCGGCAGCTATGTTCAACCCTAGCGAAAGAGCTAAGGTTATAAAGGGGCTGCAGGCTATAAGAGTGGGAATTACAGAAATTCGTGCCAGAGATGAAAGCGAGATGTTTTTATGCGACGAGTTCTTGAATTCGGTAGAACGTAATCCTATTTTCAACAGCGTTATAGTGCCCGCCTGGGATGCTTTTATAGATTCCCTTGAAGACATTCCTTTGCTGACTGGAGTGGTAGACGGTATGAAAAGTGGAGACTTATCAAAATTGGTTAACTCTTTAGCTACAGCTAAATATGCAATAGATGAAGTAGAGGAAGTAGCGGACTGTATAAATGAGAGGGCTACAACAGACCCACTTGTAGATGCGCAAGCAGAGGCACTCTCTAAGGCTACCGGGGTATCAAAAAGTGTACAGCGCACACAAATAGAAGAAAATCAGAATAAAATTACTTCTTTAAAATCTAAACTTGCTAAGCTAGAATCTATGGAGGCCTTGCTAGACTAATGAAACGGGACATAAGGTTTATAAATTACGACAGTGTAACACAAGAATTTACATTTGACTGGAGCTCGTCTACCACCGATATTAAAGGTAGAGATAAGCTAGTTCAAGATATCGTAAAGCGAATATTGACAGCTAGAGGGTCTAATGTATTTGATCCTGAGTATGGTGAAGAGTTTTACAGGCTTTTTGGAACGATCGACCCTTCAAGAGAACAAGAAATACAGGAATCATTCCCAGTATTACTTAGAACTATGCAAGAAGACATAATAGCAGAACAATCTTTGGATGATACTTTAACTTCAAGCGAAAAATTATTATCTTTAAAATTAAACAGAATAGAGTTTGACGTCGCAAATGGGGCCTGGATAATAGACATCGAGGTACAAACCCAAGACCGCGTAAAAAGCTTTTTCACAATAGATTAATATGGCAACAACAGATTTAGTACAACTTTTAACAAGTCAGATAAACGAACTAGACTCCACGATAGATACGTCAGTAGGCTCTAATGTAAGAGACTTGCTGATTAATCCTATAAGCACGCTCCTGGAGGGGTACCAGACAGAGCACGACCAGATTATAAATAACCTATCACTTGCAGACCCTACCGGGCTTACCGAGCAGGAATTAGATGCAATTGGTAAAAACTTTCTGGTAGAGCGGAGAGCAGGAACATACCACACAGGTACAATAAAAATATATTTTAGCGCAGCCATACCTTTTTCTATCCCTGCAAACACTAGATTTCTTCACCAAGCCAGCGGGTTTGAATATGAAACTGTCGACCCATATACCATCACGAGGGTCGCCATGTTGAACAATTTTGACGTCAACGGCTTCTACTCTACGGCAGAAATTGCTGTGAGAAGCGTAGAGCGTACAGCGGCAGGAACTTTAAATCAGGGTACGGTTCTTACTACAGAAAGCTTAACTTCTCCTCAACCGGCAAGAATAGAGGTCGTAGAAGATATCACTGGAGGATCTTTAAGAGAAAACAACCAGTCTTTTTATAACAGAATAAAAACTAGTGTACTGACTACAACTCTAGCATCTAAAGATATTATAGAACAACAGGTAAAAGCTGAAAGCAATGCCATCAAATTCGTAGATGTTATTGGTGCCGGCTCCGCTTTTATGAAAAGGGATAAGGTAGCCTATAATGAGCTAACTGGTGCAACCATAGAGAACTTTCAATATGTACAGAGCGGGTTAGCCTCCGATGCTAAGTTTAAGCAACACCAAGCTTTTATAAACAACTTTAAAATTGAAGTTGTAGTAAGTGGTCAAGCTGCTTCACTTCTTAAAAATGCAGACGAGCAGCTTAATGAGTCAACATTTTCTGACACCGGTGATCAACTTTATATTGTAGACACAAGTGGAGCTCAAGTAAAAGCTTATGATCTTACTACAGATTATGATCCTACAACAGCTACTAATCTAACTACGTTTGACCTCTCAGCACAGCTAAGCTCACCAGAAAGAATAGCTTTTAAAGCTGACGGTACAGAAATGTATATAACTGCGGGATCGAAAGCAGCCATTTTTGTATACGACCTTGGTACCGCCTGGGACATCACGACAGCTACCTATGACAGGGTAGTTTCTGCGCCCACAGATATTAAATGGCCGGACACACCATCTGAGTGGACTACAGAGTTTTCAAATGAGCAGTATAGGGGACTATTTGAACTTGAAGATGCTCTAACCAGCACACAGGATCAATATCAGATTGTCTCCATACCAGCATGGTCAGATGCTATACTTTCAAACTGGCTAAAGAATGACGGTGCTAGAGCCTCTAATTCCCTTAGAAAACCAGAGGAGATTAGGCTTGACGGAGGAGATATTATTTTAGGAGAAACTCCGGATACTAGCTCCACCAACGACTCAGGCATAACAGTTCCAGAAGCAGAGGTCTTTGAAAGGGACCTTATAATAGCCCGCGATAGTAATGATACGTCGTTAATTAACGATATTATAGATAGAGTTGCTGAAGCGCAGAAGCCTGAGAATTATAGTAATATGGCACCTATACTGCATAAAAATATTTTACAGCATACAGGTATTGACATTGATGTTACTATGAGTACCACAGACTCTACAGAAGATGGAGAGATGTGCTATATAACGGTCTTAAGAAATGACGAGATTTACATTCCGTTTGACGGCTATGGATTAGCATGGCGTAAACAACCTGGTTTTCTTTTGAGGCTAGATGCAGACTCTTACGGCGGGGATACTGAGCAACGTAATACAGACATTGCTAAATTTGAAGACTTTTTTGGTGATAACCCAGTAACTGTTGGAGTTATAGGTGACATAAGCAATCCAGCAAACGACCAGTATTGGCTTTACAACATGTATATGGTAGATAATAATGCACTGGACGAAGAGATCGTTATTGGAACTACCAAAGTATTTGACGGAACTAACGGTATAAATCAGTATTTACAAAGAGCTAAGTATTGGATAGAAGACAATACTGACTATGATTTTAGGGTAGAGATCACGAATAATTTAGGCACTGTTATAAAAGTAAAGCCTACTGCCAATGGATCTTTTGATGAAGTTATGAACAAAGGTGCTACTTACCCAGCTTATGTTCCTAATGCAGGAGAGAAAATAAATACCGGGAATAGCTCAGTAGACGCACTAGACTCTACCAGGGGGCATTTTGGCATTGGAGTATTGAGCACTAAAGGATATGAGTGGACAATAAAAGATACGTTCATCAGAAGCAATACGCAGACGTTCCCAATGCATCTATTTAGATTTAAAATAGATTATACGAAATGGGCAGGGGCTACAGATAACTTTGATGTAGATTATTGGGGAGTAGGGTATGACCCAGACCAATATTCAGCGGACGGTAACACCGGAAACTCTAGAACCCAAGCAGCTATATGGAATAGTACCACAAATGCTTGGGAATTTATAGGCACCCATACAGCCACTATTGCAGACTCTTCAACTAATAAAAAGCTTACGAAAGAGTTCACAGACTTGAGTGTCTATGCAGACACAAATGATTATATTTATGTGGCAGCATCAGCAGCAAACTTTGGAGAAAATTACGAAGACAATACCGACCATAACCTTATAACCTACTATGTTCAGCTTAGTAATCCGGATGCCGGCACAGTTTCACTAGGTAACGCTATAGATGTATACTGCCACGTACCTACCCAGATAAAGGAAGGATCTTCTGTTTATACTGCAAACGGGGATGGCGTAATCGAAGTTACAGACGGATATATAACAGATATTTCAGAAGTTAGAGAAGCTGTCTCTAACGTAGCGATCCCTGTAGCGGATTATGATATTTATAATATGAACCCCGGAGAAAGCTTTGGCCCTGATAATAAACTTAGGGTAACTTTAGACCCTTCTTATGGTGGGGCGCAAATACGAGTAATCTATCGTTACTGGTCTGGAGCCTCCCCTATCAATGCTTATTTAAACGCTCCTGAGAATAGATACCCAGCTGTCACTATTAAAGAGAAGGCAGCTCCTACAACAATCATTACTATAAATGAGCTAGATTACTCCGGAGATTTAGATGTAAACCTTGCACGATCTGCTGTCGTAGACTACATTAATGACATAGAAGATGGAGTACTAGAAAAAAGTGATATTGTTAAGGTGTTAAGTGACTTAGGTGCAACTTTTGTTTCATTAGACATGGATATAAATATTAAGCAGTATAATACTCTGTTTAACTTTAACAGATCGTCTTTCACGACTGATCGATACACTATTCCGTCAAATACCATTGGATATTTTTATACTAACACAACATTGGTCGGAGGGATAACTAAAATTTAATGCCTTTATTTGACCAAACAAATAATAATAGTAACCCAGAAAAGCTTTTTGAAGCTATAGGTACGTTTTTTGAAAACATTCCGGAGACTGCAAAAGAGCAACTACAAACATTTTTCGAAGCTTTAGCCCGTTTAAGTAATGGTGTATTTTTTAACTTATATCAATCCGATCTTATTCAGTATTTAGAGTACTCAGAAGGATGATTAGAACTTCTTTATAAAAAGTATAGAATTAACTTTGATAACACTGGGGACCTAGACTTTAAAAATACTACTAACGAATATCTCATTTCTCCTGAAAATGTCACGTTATCAGGAGGAGGCACTGGAACAGAGGTCTATGCTTATCGTGTGGCAGCTTATAATTCGGAAGGTCAGACAATAGCCTCAGAAGAAGTCTCTATATCGAGTAAAAGCGCTGATCTAGCTAGTAACAACCTTACAGTAAGCTGGGACGCAGTACCAAACGCCACAGGCTATAAGGTGTATGGCCGTTCTATAAGAGACCATCAACTCTTACAAACCACTCTTTCTACATCTTACGATGACGACGGCAGTATAGAGGATTCTAACGAGGAGCCTAAAGAGGTTAATACAGCACTATATTCATATCTCTTCACTCTTCCTGAGAACAGGGTATACCTTTCAATTCCAGAATTTATAGAAGACGGCTCAACTACTTTAACAGAAGGCACCGATTACGAGATAGTTTCCACGGATAAGATTAGATTTATAAATAGCTCTTTAACTAAGAAGACTGACTCCGTACAAGAAGTTACATATAATGAATATTTAGCTAAGACCGGGATTATCTTATCTCCTGTACTTTCAGATTTTTATTTAAAAGCATTTGGAAAAGACAACCCAAAAGAAATTATACTAAATGATAAATACCTTCCTCACCTACAAGGTTATAGCAGTTTAAATGACTTTGAAAAAGCGCAAAAAAGAGCCGAGCATTTGAAGTACTTTTGCTGGGCCAGCTCTGTATATTTAAGGAATAAACCAACCATAGACTCAATAGAACGATCATATGGACTCGCACAAGATTACCCGTTTGCCTATGAAGATGGCACAGTAACAAACGTTAACAGCGAATTTATAACAGTGAGCGGCCAAAGTATATACACTTATGATATAGGTGCAGGCAATGTCCACTCTTTTGCCTCAGGGCAAGCAGTAGATAGATTTGACCTATTAGCGTCAGGTATTTCTTTAAAAGACTATTATAGCGACCCACTAGTGATCTCCGGGCTGGCTACAGAGCTTGAGGAGCCTAGACTAATCATACAGCTGACTAGCACAGCCACAGGCTATAGCCCTGACGACGATATCATTTCTAAATTTAAAAAGGTTTCTATCCCTGCGGGGCTTGTCTTAAAAACCTAAGCAAAAATAATTGCTATTTCTGTTTCCGTTGCATATATTAAATAACGAGAAACTACACCTAAATAAAACAATCTATGGACAGAGTACGATATCCTTCGGGTAGCGAGGTAAAATTTGAAGACCTTGTAGACGATATACAGAATAAAGCATTTGCAAATCTTAAAAAGAGAGTAGCGGAAGTTATTGGGTCTTATGGTCTTAACTTAACTGTGACTAACGGAGTTATACCCGCAGGCACAGATTTCTCTGTCGCCACAACTAACTTAGGAGCAGACGTAAGCGTAGAGCCAGGTAGTGCCTTGACAGACAATGGTAACTATATTAAGACTACTGCTCAGAGAACAGCAACAAACTTAGCAGACTCAAATGCCAACAACGGCTATGCAGTAGTTTTAACATATAGCGAGACTGGAAGCTCTCCAGTCAAATCTGTGAATGCGTTTGTATTCGACAAGCTGGGTAGCCAATCTTTAAATAGAAACAGGGTGTTTAGCGACTCAGTTACAGTGTCTCTCGTAGAAATAACTTCAGACCTCTCTACCCTAAAAGCTTCTTTAACAACCGACCAGATTATAATAGCAGCCATCTGAGACTCAGCAGGCACATTTGATGATGCTACAGCCGGCGTAGGCTCTTATAGCACATCAACAAGCAATGGGTTCACTATAGCAGACATTCGACAAGATGAACGACTGTTATTCTCAACAGATCTTATTGACGACACAGTGATTCTTTTTAAAGACCGCCCATCGACAGGAACGAACGCTTTAAGCCAAGATCTAGAAATAACAGCAGACCTTGACATTAGCGGTACACAGACATTCTCAAGCGGGATAGACTATACCATTACACCATCAAGCAATGAAGTAGTTTACTCCTCTTCTACAGGAGAGCATCTGAGGTTATACCAAGACGGCGCACAAAGCAAAGTAGATATTTCATATCTTGAGGCTGACGCTATGAAACTGTTAGTCAACGGCCAATATAGAGACGTAATAGCTACAGGCCCACCGTCCACACTCCCAAGAAATTTAAGGCTATACGACATCTATCCCACAGAAGACCCTAATGAAAAGAAAGGTTATGTAGAAGTAAGATGGAACTGGGATGATCTAGAAGTAAACGGGATCACCGGTACGGCTATAACAATAGAGAAGACCTCATTCAACAACGAGGCTATAGAGTTTATGGCTAACGACCTGTCTACATATTTGCCGGGCAAAAGAGTTTACTTTGCAGCAAGCTCTACATATTATGAAATTCAGAGTGTAGTAGATGATGGATCTACGTATACTATAACAGTAGACTCTGACGCATCAGGCGAGAGCTCAACATCTACTCAGCCTATGAGAATTGTTGACTCAGATGTAGAGATCTATAGACTGCGTTTTAGAAGCTCTAGCCAGCAGGGCAGAGAGAAGAAAGAACTCGAAGCAGCAGACTTAACCACAGATTTTGTTACAGAGCCTTATTTCGTTAAGAAGTTGGAGTTGGGTAGACAATGGTATGTAACCATCCAAGCTCAAAATAATTCATATTTAAGTCCTGTAGTCAACATGCCGGCAGGGTCATTTGATCCTAACCACGACGGCACACTGACAGACGAGGTATCATACGGATCTCCATTTACAATGGAATTACCACAGTTAAGCTCTTCAGGTACACTAGACCTTACAGCAACCTCTCAGGGCTTTAACGTTACCATCACTGGATGGGATGGAGGTACAAACGAAGAAAGATATCACGAATATGAAATTCTATGGAGCGATACAGTAACTATTGACGCTGGGACCTTTGATACCCTGCCTTTACCTAACGGTGTAGAGCAACGCTTTAGCAGAACAGGCACAGAAGAGATCTTTGCAGGATCACCAAGAGTATTTAGTGTAGCAGTACGCCCGGTACAAAACAGACAAGGCGTAGACACACCTATTATACAGCAAGTATCATCTGGTGGTGGTGGGATTGTTCCAGAAAACCAGCTTTTATACGAAGGGGACTTTAATTTAATCCCTGCTAAGTTTAGAGTGGGGGCTATCCGAGAAAGAGCCTATTCAACACAAGGAGATACTGCACAAACTGAAAAAGTTTACACGACAGTAGCCTATAATGTAATTACAGACGAGTTCGATTTTATAGACCCTAACGTCTTATCAGGGCAGCAATTTGTAAAGGCGGCACAAACAGCTGAAGGGCCGGCTTCGTGAAATACAGGCGCGACTTTTACAGCTTCTAGTGGAGGGGATATTACAATAACTCCCAGCTTTGTAGCAGGGCCAACACCTATAGGAGACTTCTATAAATTTACGGTGTCGGACGGAGCGGCTCAAGAAAATAGCATTGAAAATACTCCCAATAATTGGGCTAAAATTACACCAAATACGGCTACAGCTGTTGCCCCTGGAGAGTCAGTTACTTTTAAAGGAAGGATGGCCATGCATAACTTTGGCAAGTCTAAGTGTAACTTTTATATATTAGATGGCTCAGGTAATGTGTTGTCGTCAAAAGAAGCTGGAAGATATTTATATAGTTCTTATACAGATAATACAGGATATCGATCAAGAGACATGGTAGTCAGCTGGGAGAACACAACAGCTGCTACTGTGAACGTTAAATGGGAAATAAGAGGCTGGGGTTATGTAGCTACTGCTAGCAGGCAAAGCGACACCGTGGTCCACATCTTTGTTGAGGGTAACGGTGCGGGTAATTATGAGTATATAGACCAGGCTGCTGTTGATGGAGAAGACTACTCGACTTTTCGTGTAAATTATGGAGGAACACCCGATGATATTTCTTTTATAAAAGACAGCGTCATAGACAACCAAAGCCCATCTTATGAACTAAAAGATGTAAAAGCTTCACCGTTTGGGTGGAATAATACAGTATACCTTTATGATTTAGTATTCCAGACAGACCCTAACGCCGCTTTAAAAGATGAGTTTTATGTAGGCGTTAATAGGCCTTCAAGGTTCATCGCAGAAGAGAGCTTAAACGTAGATTACAACATTACACAAATTGGTGTAGATGCACGATATGCTAATAACGTATCCACATCGCATCCAGGAATTATAAGATTTTACCCAAATGGAAACGAAGGGTCGGCAGTAAACATTGAAGTTGAAGGAATACAAGATTATACTTCAGAAGTTAGACTACCTGTCAAGATTTCCGGAGGGAGTAGATATTTTACCATAGACGGATACGACGATTCCAACTTGCCGAATAATAGGGCAGAGATAAGAGGAAGAGTTGTTGTTCGTGGCGAACCAATAGTTAAAAATAACCTTACATAAAAAGATTTAAATGGCTACCTATCGAGGCAAATTAGTTGATCAAGATAGACTAGTTGCCGGTATTCAGGCTGCGGTCTATATACCCGGAGGCAACAAGGTCGACACGGACGTAACCGATGAATTCGGTTATTTTCAATTTAATAACCTAACACCAGGGCAGTATGAGGTATACTTCTACGGTGGAGGTTATATAGAAGAAGACTATATTACAATTTTCGTTACAGACAGGGACTCGAATACGCAATTCTTTATTCGTCCTACGTCTGGTACAGTAATCAAGAACTCTGTTGGTTCCCTAACAGTAGAACTTAGAGAGATCTTTGCTGGCGATATAACCGTTCCTACAGACGGGCCCATCAAACTTTATGTTAATAACGGCGGAACCTTTGAGCTATTAAGCGCTCAGACAGGGGTTACGGCTATAGACGACTATACCGCCACTGTTGGCGCTGCAGCTATAAATGGCACACTTGATATTTATGCTGTCGCAGATGCCAACGAAGTTAACGAGTTTATTTATGATACAATAACTCTGGCCGATGTAACGGATGGTGTAGGGTTTATAGGCTGGGTCACACCTAGTTCTTTTGTAGCCATAGATGAAGGTAGTGGAATTTTTGACCCAGCGACAATAACTTTAGAGCCTAACTTTGCTTTTGACGGGCAAGAAATTGACCTTGTTAACGATGCGGGCTTTACTTTTGATAGCATTACTCCTTCTACAGACTTGGCTAACGGTATAGATGTAGACTCAAGCAGCGGTCTAATTACTATTACAACCGCCGACTATTTTGATGAGCAAAACATTTTAACGCTTACATGGGACGCTACTTATACACAGTCAGGCAACTCGTATGTATTCTCAGTAACTGAGACTATTTACAAGGCTACAGCTGGTGCAGACGCTAAGACCTTTAGGATATCTGCAAGTAGCTTTATATTTAAAAGCGACCAGGACGACGTGATTACATCCCCCAACGAGATTACGCTTACCGGATTAAAGCAAAACGTTCCAGAAAGCCCTAAATGGGAAGTACTTCAAGGGAGTGTTACTCTTGTAGATTCTGGTAATACTCCTATCACTGAGAACTCTACTGAAGTTGACACAGTTAAAATTACTTCCTCAAACATGGGAAGTAATACCGTTGTTAAAGTCAGGGGCTATATTGATGCTAACGCTTCTTCAGGGTATAACACAGGCGAGCTTTTTGATCAGGTTACTATAGCCAGAGTTAAAGAAGGCTCTAATGCGTGAACTATTATCCCAGAGAATGAAAATCATACATTTGCTGCTGATAGCAGTGGGACCGTTTTAGATTATAGCGGAGCAGACACAGGCTTTACGGTATACAGAGGGACACAACAATTTACGTATGACTCTGCAGGGACAGGTGCGGACGGAACATACAGAATAACAAGTAAAACCGAAAACGGTATAACGTCTGTAATTAACCATTCCACCGGCCAACTAGAGTCCTTCAGTAATATGACGGGAAGCAGTGCGTCAATTGACGTAGCTATAACCGTCTACTATAATGGGACAAGCGATGTATTTGTAAAGACTTTAAGTTACAGTAAAGCTAATCAAGGGATTGATGGGGCTGATGGCGCAGACGGTTCAGACGGAACAAATGCTGTGGCAGTCAAACTTGAGATAACCGACCAGACATTTGAGTATGATACAGAAGGATTAAACCCGGACCCAGCCTCAGCAACGTTTACGGCTACTGAGCAAAACACAACAGGAGCGATTTATTACGAGTTCTTCCTTAATGACGTCTCTGTACAAAATACAACATCAAATACATATAGCTATACGCCTCCCGCAGATTATGTCAATATGCCAGAGAAGGTTGAAGTACAGCTAAGGCAAGACTCTGATGTAGGAACTATACTAGCAAGAGATCAAGTGTCTACAATAGGTATGAAAGCCGGTTCTGATGCAATTACGATTGCGCTTTCTAACGAGGCACACACGATACCCACAGATTCTAGCGGTAATAATGGCGACTATACAGGAAGTGGCACAACAATAGAAGTCTATGAAGGCACTAACCAATTAGCCTATGATGCTTCAGGCACCCCTGCAAACAGTACTTATAAAGTTTCTCATACGTCTACAAATATAACAGCAGGTACTGTAACCGATGATGGTACAGTTGTTACCTACGGCGATGCGTCTAACATGACAGCAGATGTTGCTGAAATAGCTTTTACTATTACAGTAACAAATTCAGCTGGTGTTGAAAATGCTTTTACCAGGATACAAAGCTTCTCTAAATCTAAAAAAGGAGATCAGGGTGTAGCAGGTGCAGACGGCGCAGACGGTTCAGATGGTGCAGATGCAGTAGCCTTAAAGCTTTCAGTAGACGACCAAACAATAGAATATGACACAGCCGGAGCTAATCCTACGCCAACTACGGCCACGATAACGGCGACCCCACAGAATACGTCCGCTACTTTATACTATGAGTTCTTTGTAAATGATGTCTCTGTTCAGAACACAACTAGCGACACTTATACATACACGCCGCAATCCTCTTATGCTAATATGCCTGATAAGATTGAAGGTCAAATAAGAGATGGATCTGCAATTGGAACCATTTTAGCACGGGATCAAATTTCTATGGTGGGCATGAAAGCTGGGTCTGATGCTATTACCACAGTTTTATCCAATGAAGCTCACACGGTACCTACAGACTCAGACGGCAACAACGGAGATTATACTGGGAGTGGAACAACAATAGACGTCTATGAGGGTACTAACCAATTAACATATGACGGGGCTGCTTCTCCAGCTAACTCTACTTATAAAGTTACAGAGACAGCTACAAACATTACAGCTGCTACACCTACAAATGACGGCACGACTGTTACCTATGGTGATGCGTCTAACATGACGGCTGATATTGCTGACATAGAGTTTACCATCACGGTCACAAACTCTGCGGGAGTTGAATCTGTATTTACAAGAGTACAAAGTTTTTCTAAATCTAAACAAGGGGAACAAGGTATACAGGGAGCTGCCGGAGCTGACGGATCAGACGGTGATAATGCAGTAGCAGTTAAACTTACTATACCTGATCAGACATACGAGTATAATACCGGAGGCACAAACCCACAGCCTGCAGGCCCTATAACAGCTACAGCTACGCCACAGAATGCTATTGGTACAATTTATTATGAATTTTTCTTAAACGATAGTTCTGTACAAAACAGCTTATCAGATACATATAGCTATGCCCCACCGGCAGCTTACGCTAATATGCCTGAAAAGCTTGAAGTACAATTAAGAGATGGGTCAACTACTGGAACCATTCTAGCTAGAGATCAAATTTCTCTTCTAGGAATGAAAGCGGGTAGTAATGCCATCACGACTGTACTTTCTAACCAGGCACATACAATCCCAACGGACTCTAACGGCGACAACGGGGATTATACAGGAAGTGGGACTGATATAGAAGTTTATGAGGGCACTACTCAGCTTGCATTTGACGAAACCGTTAGCCCTGCAAATGGAACATACGATGTTTCAGCGGCTGGTACAAATATAACGCCCGGTCTACAATCTGACGACGGTACAGTAGTTACCTATGGTAATGCTTCTAACATGACAGCAGATACCGCTGAAATAGTATATACTATCACAGTTAAGAATTCTGCCGGTGTTTCTAACACATTTACTCGTAAACAAAGCTTTTCTAAATCTAAAGACGGGGAAGACGGAGTAGCAGGTGCAGAAGGCGCTCAGGGGCCAGCAGGTGTAAATGCTAAAGCAGTTACTCTTGAAGTTAATCAGCAGACTATAGAGTATGAAACTGACGGTGAGAATCCAGACCCAACACAAGCTACACTCATAGCTACTGATCAGAATACGTCAGGAACCATTTTTTATGAGTTCTTCGTTAATGACGTCTCTGTACAAAATAGCACAGATAACGAATATATTTATACGCCTCAGACTCTCTACGAGAACATGCCAGATACAATTGAGGTGCAGATAAGACAAGATACCTCAACGGGGACTATCTTAGCCAGAGACCAGCTATCAATGATTGGTATGAAGGCCGGATCTGATGCTGTCACAGTTGTCTTGACTAACGAAGCTCATACAATGCCAGCAGATGAGGATGCCACGATTACAGACTTTAGTGGCTCCGGAACAGACATCAGAGTTTTCGAAGGAACCACACCTTTAACATATGGTACAGGCGCTGGACAATTTCAAGTTTCTTCAGCTGTTCTTTCTGGTACAATAACAGTTGATTCTGCACCCACTACGGTGACCACAGACGTCACAAACGATACGAGACGGTATGGCAACGTAGAAAGCATGTCTACTAATCAGGCGGCGGTCGAGTTTACAGTCTCAGGACAACGTGGAAATGGTACAGCTTTTTCTTTCAAGAGGGTTCAAACCTTTGCTAAATCTATAGCAGGCACAAAAGCTAGATCTTTAAAAATACTTCCAAGTAATTTAAGCTTTAAGAATCCAAAAGACTCAAGTACACTTACTCCGGCGTCTATTGAATTAAATACATCGTCAAGCAATCTTAGCGGACAGACGGTTACATATTCTACAACGCCCACTGTCGACCTTTATGACGCAGCAAGTGCAGGCTCAGTCGCAACAACATCTACTGTTGGCACTCCTCTTTATCTGCGTAATTCAGACTTTGCAGGCAATGCTCCAGTTACGGTTACAGTTACAGTATCAAATAGCTATGGCACCTTCACAGATAAAGCTACAATCATACAGCTAGATGAAGGAACAGACTCTGTACAGGCCTTACTCTCTAATGAAGCCCATACATACAGAGCAGACCAAGACGGTACGGTCACAGACTTTACCGGCGGTACAACAGATATTACAGTATATGAAGGCTCGCAGAAATTAACGTATGGAAGCTCGGCTAATGCTGGCGAATGGGAAGTTACAACTGTAACACCCTCTGCAGGTATTACATTAAACTCTGACTCTTCTGTTACATTTGATGTTTATACGTCTAGCACTACAGCCTCAATGAGTGCAGATCAAGCTACTGTATCGTTTGATATAGCAGGCCAAAGGCAGGACGGAACTAGCTTTACTTTACAAAAAGTTCAATCTTTTTCAAAATCTACTGCAGGGAAAGATGCTTATACATTCACTATAAGCCCTACATCCTATTCAGTGTTATCGGACGCGAACGGTAGTACAGAGACTTTTTCATTCACTATAAGCCCTAATATTTTAAAAGGGGATGTGGACGTTACGAGCGATTATACAATAACAAACTATGACGTTCTGGATACAGACGGTGTAACCTCTTTAGGTGCAAGCGTTATAGGATCTCCTACTGCTTCTGGTAATACTCTGACTGTAACAGACACCTTGACAGTTGACTTTGCAGAAATAGTTATTACTTTTGAAGATACAGTCAACTCTGTTGGGCCTGTATTTACTGGGCGGTGTGTAGTAACAAAACAGAAAGAAGGCCGTAAAGGTCCCGGTGTTCTTTATATCGGAGAATATGCAGACCTCTCAGGAACTAGAGAATTAAATAACAATAATATAGCAAGAGACGTTGTAACCGAGGCAGGTTCTTACTGAGCATATGTTGGAGCAGACTTAGGTACTGTTTCAGATGCAGGAACACCTTCAGGAGCAAATTCAGATTGGTCAGAATTTACTCAGTTTTCTGCAATTGCTACAGGTCTGCTAATTTCTGAAGAAAGTTTTGTAGAAAATACGATTAATGTTGGTACCAACGCTGCTGGCAGTGCAGGCAATATTACAATATATGGTGCTGATACCTCATCCCCTTATATATCTATTGGGCAAGGACCAGACGTTGGAGATACTTTAGGGTATGGACAGACTGGTATTTTCCTTGGCATAGATTCCAGCGTTGCAAAACTTTCCTTAGTTGGATCCACCGGTTCTTTACAATGGGATGGGAATGATCTAGCCATATCGGGGCAGGTTACATCAGAAAGCGGCTCAATCGGTAACTGAGACATTTCTACTAACCTATTATCATCTGCGGTAGGTAATAAAGAAATCATACTGAACTCGGGAGATCCCTCAATTACAATGTTAGCTGAGTTCGCATCAACTGCAAAAGAAACGCTATCAGTAAGACCAGATAATACTGCGCCTGCCGCTCTTCATTTATATGCATCAGGGACGGACCCCCAATCACCCTTTACCTTTACTAGTTTAGGTCCAGGAAGTCCACGAGAGATAGAAGCTGGGGATAGTATCCTTTTGACAGGCCCTGGAGACCATAATATATCCTATACATTCGATATAGACCTCTCGTCCGCAACCTTACAGTATGTAGAAGAGATAAAAATAAGAATATTAGCAACAGATTCTGGATCTCCTTCTTTTCGTCATATTATAGGTGAGCGAGTTATCCCTCAAGACGAATTTTACGATGGAGGAACTCTTACGACAAGTATTAGTGATGTTGTCTTTGGCAATGTTGGAAACTATGAAGACGCAAAACTATGGGTTAGGATAATCAAGACAGATTCTAGTCAGGATGCAGGTACAATTACCATGTCTAATATTGCATGGGAAGAATCTAATACGACAGTGGCTGTTAATGCTCAGGGAATATTTAAGAGAGTAAACTCTGCTGTATATATAGCGCTTGGTAGCGGTGGTTCGACGTCATCGTCCGGCGGTGGTAGTGGATCCGTCGTAAACTGGACTGAAGTAAATAACAAACCTTTTGAAACTATAGGTAACGGCTTATCTGTTTCTTCCGAAGAGCTATCAGTTAATCTGGGAGACTTTAATACTGGAGACCTTGCCGAAGGGTCAAATCTGTACTTTACAGACGAGCGTGTAGACGACAGAGTAAATACATTGATTCAGGATGGCTCTAATATTTCCTGAACATATGATGATACGGCCGGCACTTTAACGCCTGCAATCAGTCTCACAACAGATGATATTAATGAAGGAGTAACAAACTTATATTATACTGATGCCAGAGTAGAAAGCGTAGTCAGCGGGACCAACACGTTCCAGACATTAGGGGAAGAGGATAATGTAACCTTTGCTGATGCTACCTTCACAGGAAATGTAATCGTGCAGGGCTCTACTATCCAAGTTGACTCAGAGATAACGACGTCTGATGCGGTCATTGACATGAATGATGGTGAAGGCGGGGCGGGCGTATCATTAGGATATTCCGGATTAAATGTAGATAGGGGAACAGAAAATAATTACTGGTTAGGTTTTGATGAAGTAAGAGATCGTTTTACAGTTGGCCAGATAGCAACCTTAGACGCTGCAAACATAGCAACCACACAGGTAGTAGCGACCAGAGAAGACACGCCAACAGTTAACGGCCTGCCTTACTGGGATGATACAAACAATAGGTTTTCTACAAGTGCCAATGCTACATTAACTTCAGCAGGAGATTTATACGTAGCCAACGAAATTGCATTGAGCAGCACGATGACCATTTCCACAAACCGACTTATAAGTTTTACTGGTGGCAATGCTTTTATAAGCGGATCTGGTAACGTTTCTATTGGTACAAATGGGGAGACAGGGACATTTGTTTTTCATGATGATCAGTTGAGAGTTTCTGACGGGGCGGGCGCTGTGCCTTCATACTCATTTAAATCTGCAACTTCTACAGGTATGTATTTAAATGCATCTGGCGAATTAGTTTTAGATGTTATTAACACAGACATGGTAGTGATTTCTGA
>Ga0102926_1000133_pt1 | contig 38120 bp, 46 predicted proteins | sample SalPonR1_A_D2_MG_FD_78173 | JGI IMG/M metagenome (GOLD analysis project Ga0102926, IMG submission 78173) | Salt pond soil microbial communities from South San Francisco under conditions of wetland restoration - Salt Pond MetaG R1_A_D2_MG | ecosystem: Environmental > Aquatic > Marine > Intertidal...
CTTTTAGGTTGGTTTCTTTATCCTTTTCAGGAATTTATTAAGCTTTTTGTAGATATAGAAGCAGGAGGCAAGGATAAAGACAAGGATAAAAAAACAATAGAGCCAGCAGATAATAAAAAGTCTATTAAAAAAATTCAAGAAAAAATTTCTAAAATTGCCTTTGACACAAAAATTAGTTTAATTTATGTAGCTGATAAACAGGTTTTTAATAAAGAAAGAGGCATGGTTGGTATTTTAAGCGCCCTTAATGCCTTTAACACTCTAGATTTAAATGGTTTTGAAATAGATAAAAAAGCAGTTATTAAGGATAAGAACTTTAGGCCAAAAAAGTGGAAAAATGCACAAAAAGCTGCTAGCATTATATCTTATAAAAAAAGGTCTCGAGCATGGAAAATTGATTCTCGTTGGAAAAGGTTTTTAAATTATTTTACTAAAATTACTACTATTAAGTTTAAACCTCCAAAAGTAAAGAAAAATTATTTAAATATTGAGGAGCTTGCCACCCTTTATCATCTTCCAACTGATAATGTTAATGCTCCTTTAGTTAGGAAAACAGGTAGTAAAAGAGGTCAGCCTCCTGTTGGCTTACCTACTAAATAAATTATTTTATGCTTTATATTGTAGCTACGCCAATTGGCAATTTAAAAGATATTACTTTACGTGCTTTAGAGGTTTTTAAAAAAGTAGATTATATTTTGGCTGAAGATACAAGAAATACTGCTCGTCTTTTAAAGCATTATGACATTAAAACTGCTACTTTAAGTTTTCATCAACACTCTAATGATAAAAAAATTGATTTGGTTTTAAGAAAATTAAAAAATGGAAAAAACTTAGCTCTAGTTTCTGATGCTGGTACTCCTACTATTGCTGATCCTGGGGGCAAGCTGGTTGCTAAAGTTAAAAAGGAAGCGCCAAATATAAAAATTGTCCCTATTCCCGGGGCCTCCGCTCTTTTAGCAGGATTAAGTGTTTCTGGTTTTAAGGCTGATAGTTTTACTTTTTTTGGCTTTCCTCCTAAAAAAAGAAAAAGAAATAAGTTTTTTAAAATGGTAGCAAAAAGTGATAAAACATCTGTTTTATATGAATCTCCCCATAGGATAATTAAAACATTAGATGATTTAAATTCATTTAAGGAAATTCGAGTCAAAGATATATGTGTTTTTAGAGAGCTTACTAAAATTTATGAAAGTTCCTATTGTGGAACTATAAGAGAGGTTTTAAAATCTTTAAAAAGTGATAAAATAAAAGGTGAGTTTACAATTGTAATTTCTGGTTAATTATTATATTTTTATGAAAAAAAAGTTTTATGTTACAACTCCTATTTATTATGTAAATGCTGCTCCTCATATTGGCAGTGCTTACACTACTATTGCCGCTGATATTTTAGCAAGATGGCATCGCTTAAAAGGTGAGGACACCTTTTTTCTTACTGGAACTGATGAGCATGGACAAAAGGTGGCTAATAGGGCAGAAAAACAAGGGGTAGAACCAATTGAGGTTTGTAATAAAAATTCTGCTAAATTTAAAGAAGTTTTTGATTCTATGAGCATTTCTTATAATAGATTTATTAGAACAACAGAAGTTTCTCATGGAAATGTAGTGGCAGAAGTTTTAAAAACTTTAAAAGATAAAAATTTAATTTATAAAGGAGAGTATAAGGGTCTATATTGCGTAGCTTGCGAAAGATACTTTACTCCTAAAGAATTAGAAAATGGCAAATGTCCTTATCATGGCACAGAACCAGTTCAGTTATCTGAGGATTGTTACTTTTTCAAGCTTTCTAAATTTAGAGAGCCTTTAATTGAACTTTTAAAGTCAGGCGACTGGGTTGTTGAGCCAGAAGAAAGAAAAAACGAACTTATGGGGTTTTTGCTTTCAGAAGAGTTAGAAGATTTAGCTATTTCAAGAAAAAATGTTTCTTGGGGTGTTTCTATTCCTTGGGATAGATCTCAAACCGCTTATGTTTGGCTAGATGCTTTGAGTAATTATTTATCTGGTATTGGCTGGGATGGTAGTTCTAAGGTTAAAAGTAAATTTTGGCCCCCAGAAGTTCAATTAATTGGTAAAGATATTTTAAGATTTCATGGTATAATTTGGCCTGCTCTTTTATTGGCCTTAGGTATTGAATTGCCTAAAAAGCTATTTGCTCATGGATTTTTTACAGTTAATGGCAAAAAAATGAGTAAATCTTTAAATAATATTTTAGATCCAGAAGAATTAGGCCAAACATTTGGGGTAGATCCATTGCGTTGGCTTTTAATATCTTCTTTTCCTTTTGGGGCTGATGGTGATGTTTCTGTTTCAAAATTATATGATTCTTATAATAGTGAGCTTTCAAATGGAATAGGTAATTTATTAAGAAGGGTTGTAGCTATGGCCTTAAAAAAAGACTTGGATTATCAAATTAATAAGTCTAAAGAAAAAATACAAAATAAAATAACAAAAACTTGGCAAGAATATGAAAGCCATTTAAACAAGCTTCAATTTCAAAAAGCAAAGAATACTATTTTAGATTTAGCTGGCTTTGCTGACAAATATATAGAAAAGAAAAAACCCTGGACTATTAAAGATGAAAAAAAATATCAGGAAATTATAAGTCATCTTTTAGAAATTATTCGACATTTAAGTTGGATGATTTATCCTTTTATGCCAGATAAGGCAATTGAAATTTTTAAATCTCTTGGCATTGAATCTAATGAAAAGAAAAAATCTTTAACTGAAAGCAAAAAAATAGGCAAGGTTAAATTTAATAATATTTCACAAATTAAGGTTTTGTTTCCAAAACTATAAATTTTAAATTTATGACTTTTTTTGATCTAATTTTAATATTAATCCTTTTTGGTTTTATTTGGTTTGGATTTTGGAATGGATTTGTCCAAGCAATAGGGGGCATTGTTAGTATTGTTATTGCTCTTTTTGTTGCTAGTCGTTGGTATGAGATTATTTCAGTAAGAATTCTACCATTTTTAGGGGACAATATGAACCTAGCTCGATTATTGGGGTTTATTGGAGTTTTTATTATTGCTAAGGTGGTTATGTTTTTGCTGTTGAAAATTATAGACAAGTTTTTTAGTTTACCAATTTTAAATATTTTTAATAAATTAGGTGGAGCTGTATTTGGTCTTATAGAAGGAGGTCTTGTAATAGGAGTTATTTTATATTTTTCCACTAAATTTCCATTAGGTGAAACTTGGCTTGTTTTGCTGCAAACTTCTATAATCGCTCCTACTTTAATTGGTTTTGCAAAAATGCTTACCCCTCTTATTCCAGATGCTTTAAAGGAAATTAAGTCTTTATTAATAAAATAATTAATAAGTTTTTAACTTAAGATTATATGTCAAAACAAAATTGTAAAAATACTATAATTATTACGATTTTGATCAGTGTAATTTTGTCAGGTATTGTTGGTGGCTTAGCTGGATTTTATAGTGCTAATTATATAAAGGGTGAAACAACCCCTTATTTATTTTCGTTTTTATATCAAAAATTTTTAAAAAAAGATGAACCAGTAATAGAAAAAGACCCATTATTGTCTCAGGAAAAAGATAATCAGGCAGCAGAAAAAAAAGAAATACAAAAACAAATTATAGGGACAGAGGAAAAAACTATTCAAGCAGTTAAGAAAACAAGTCCTTCTGTGGTTAGTATAGTAGTTAGTAAATATATTCCTCAATATTATGGTTATAAGGACTTGCCTTCAGACGAGTTTTTTAATGAGTTTTTTAATTCACCCTTTTTTGAATTTAAAGATTTCCATGTTGCTATGCCTTATCCTGGTCCTAGCATTCCTACCCCAGTACCAAACCCAGAACCAGAAGAGCCTAAAGAAGATCTTCCTAAGCAAAAAGTTGGTGGAGGAACCGGCTTTGTTGTTTTAAGGGATAAGGGTTTAATTTTAACCAATAAGCATGTAGTTTCTGATAAAGATGCAGATTATACTGTTGTGACCAATAATGGAAATGAATTTAAGGCAAAAGTATTAGCCAGAGATCCTTTTAATGATATAGCAATATTAAAAATAGAAAATAAAGATTTTGATTTGCCAGCTCTTGATTTAGGCGACTCAGATAAACTAAAAATAGGTCAAACTGTTATTGCTATAGGAAATGCGTTGGGTGAATATAGAAATACTGTTACTAAAGGAGTTGTTAGTGGTATTGGAAGGAAGGTTATTGCTGGGGGAGTATTGGGACAATCTGAAACTTTAGAAGGAGTTATTCAAACTGATGCTGCTATAAATTCAGGCAACTCAGGGGGACCTTTAATTGATTTAAATGCTAGGGTGGTAGGTATTAATACTGCCATAAGTCGCCAAGGTCAATTAATAGGTTTTTCTATTCCCATAAATCAAGCTAAAAATGTTATTGAAAGCGTAGAAAAGCATGGTCGTATTGTAAGACCATTTTTGGGAGTTCGTTATACTTTAATTAATGAAAAAATAGCAGAAACTAATAATTTAGAAGTAGATTATGGAGCCTTAATTATTAAAGGCTCAGCCCAAGAAGAGCTAGCAGTTATACCAGGCTCTCCAGCTGATAAGGCTGGCTTGGTTGAAAATGATATTATTTTAAAAGTTAATGGTAATAAGGTTGGTCAAGAAAATTCTTTATCTAAATTAATACAAAAGCATCAACCTGGCGATGTAATAGATCTTTTGGTTTATCATAAAGGCGAAGAAAAGGAACTTCAAGCTACTTTAGAAGAATATAATAAGTAGTGTTTATGGAAATGCAAGAATTAATTAATAATTTAAAAGATTTTAGGGTCCGGCTTAATAAAGTCAGGGCCCATATTTGACTTAGATGAAAAAATAAAAAAAATTAATGAAATAGAAAAGGAAATGAGCTTGCCTGAGTTTTGGCAAAATCAAGAAAAGGCTCGTAAAAAATCTAAGAAACATGCTGATTTAAAAGAAATTGTTAATAAATGGCAAGATCTTAATCATTTAATAAATGATGCTTTGAAGGTTGCTAGGGAAGATAAAAAAGACAAAGAGGTTAATTTAAGAAAAGACTTAGAAAAATTATTTAAAAAAATAAAAGAAAAACTAATAGATTTAGAAGTTCAAGAATTTTTAGGAGGTGACTATGATAAAAGAGATGCTTATCTTTCAATTCATTCTGGGGTAGGGGGTAAAGATGCAGAAGACTGGGTAAAAATGCTTTCACGTATGTATTTTAGATTTGCTGAAAAAAGAGGCTGGAAAGTAGAAGTAATAGAAAAAAATAAAGGGGCTGAAGATGGTTTAAAAGGTATTACACTTTTTATAAAAGGTAGTTATTCATACGGTTTTTTAAAGGCTGAAACAGGTGTTCATAGGTTGGTTAGAATTTCTCCTTTTGATTCTGAAAAATTAAGACACACTTCATTTGCCTTAGTCGAAGTGTTGCCTGAAATGGAAGAAGTAGAGGTTGATATTAATGAAAAAGATTTAAGGGTAGATACTTTTTTGTCTTCTGGGCCTGGTGGCCAACATATGCAAAAAACAGAGTCTGCTGTAAGAGTTGTTCATATTCCCACTGGCATTGTGGCGACTTGTGAATCAGAAAGATCTCAGAATAAAAATAAAGAAAAGGCTTTAAAAATTTTAAGAACCAAGTTGCATAAATATTTAAATACTGAGAAGCAAGAAGAAAAAGATAGAATTTTAGGTAAATACAAGCCAGCTGTTTGGGGCAATCAAACCCGTTCTTATGTTTTAGATCCTTATAAAATGGTTAAAGATTATAAAAGTGGCTTTGAAACAAATCAAGTAGAAAGTATTTTAAATGGAGAATTGGGAGAGTTAATTGATATATTATTAAAATCTAAAAAGGTTTAAATTTAATTAATTTAAATAAAAAAAATGAAAATAAAAAAACTTTTAAAACTATTTTTTTGCATTTTGATTTGTCAGGGAGCAGGATTTATAGGTTCAATTGCCACTAGATCTTCTGTTAATTCTTGGTATGCTGGTTTAGAAAAAACTCCAATTTCTCCTCCTAATTGGCTATTTGCTCCTGCTTGGACAATTATTTTTGTTTTAATGGGAATTGCTTTATTCTTGGTTTGGGAGAAAAAGGGGAAAAGCAAAAAAAGAGCAGTTAAAATTTTTATTGCTCAGCTAATCTTTAATATTTTATGGAGTTTTATATTCTTTGGTTTTCAAATGCCTTTTTTGGCTTTTTTGGAAATAATAATTTTATGGATATTAATTATATTAATGATAAAAGAATTTGCTAAAATAGAAAAAAAGACAAAATGGCTTCTTTTGCCCTATATTCTTTGGACAAGTTTTGCAGCTATTTTAAATTTTTTGATTTGGTATATTAATTATTAATTATAATATTTTTAGATAGTAAAGATAAAAGCCTGCTCTTAAAAGAGGAGGCTTTTGTTTGAAGGAAAAATAATTAGTGCTATAATAAAAATATTAAATATTTAATAAAAATTTATATTTATGCATTTTAAGGCATCTGATGAAAAAAGAGATAAAAGGGCCCTTACTATACTTGCTATTTTTTTAATAATTTTTATCCCTATTTTTATTATTGTTAACAATGACGGAGAGGTTTTCCCCTCAAAAGAGATCCTGGAGCAAGAAAAAGAAGAGGAAACAATAAATGATAAAGATTTTAAAAAAGAATAATAAGGTTTTTTAAATTTAGTAAATTAATTATTTTATGGAGAATGAACAAAAGCTTAATATAAGTTGGAGTTTTATTGTTAAAGTAATTGTTTTGGTTATTACTCTTTATTTTTTATATACCATACAAGAGCTTATTATTTGGTTTATTTTTGCCTTGATTTTATCTATACTTTTTAATTTTGCTATAGATTTTTTAGAAAAATTAAAAATTCCTAGAGTTATTGCTACTTTATTTGTTTATATTAGTGTTTTAGCCTTATTAGCGACATTTTTATATTTTAGTGTACCTGCCTTTATTACTCAGCTAAAAGATTTTGTAGCAAATATACCTTATTATTTTAAACAAATTTCACCAGTTTTAGACAAACTGGGTATTACTGCTTTTGAAAAAGCTAGTTCAGGTATAAGTTTTTTAGAAGATAGTATAGGTAAGGCTGGCCAAGGCATTTTTAATGCCTTATTGGTTGTATTTGGGGGCTTAAAAGCAGCTCTTTTTATTATATTTTTATCCTTTTTCCTTTCTTTGGAAACAAGGTTTTTAGAAAGATTTTTAGCTAAATTTTCTCCTAGACGCTATAAAACAAGGCTTTTTAATTTTTTGCCTAAGATTAAGAAAAAAATTAGTGGCTGGTTTTTATCGCGAGTAGCGGGAATGGTTTTTGTTGGTTTTTTAAGTTTTGTTTTATTCCATGTTGCTGGGATTAAATATGCTTTTATATTAGCTCTTGTTTTTGCTTTTTTTGATTTTATACCAATCTTAGGACCAATTGTAGGAACCTTGCTTATTTTTATTATTATTGCAATAGAGTCGTTTCCTCAAGCAATTTTTATTTTAATTGGACTTTTTATCATTCAACAATTAGAAGGCAATCTTTTATTTCCTTTTTTGTTTAATAAGATTATAGGAGTGCCACCATTTTTAGTTTTAATATCTTTGGTAATTGGGGGAGAACTTTGGGGTATTTTCGGAGCCATTTTAGCTGTTCCCTTGGCTGGTATTATTTTTGAATTTGTTAAGGATGTTCAAAATTTTAAAAATAAAAGTTTTGAGATTAGTCAATAATGGTAAATTATTTTATATTATTTTTTTCCTTTTATTAAGCCTTAGAAATAGGTATAAATTTTTAAAAAAATATAAAAAATTTTCTATTTTTTAAAATTTCTTTTTGTTGTCAATAATTATTTTTTGAAATTTGCCGTTTTAAAATAAATGATTTAAAATAAAGATAAATGTTATTTTAAACTCAAATTTCTGAATTAGGGGGAGAGGAGGAAAGTATAAAAATATTTGTAAGCCAGATTCAAAGATTATCAGATTCTTTTTTCTGGTTTTTTCTTTTTTATTTTATAAACTAACCTTATTTTAATGGAAACTATAAAAAAAATTAAAAAAAGAGACGGATCAATTCAAAAATTTGATCCTCAAAAAATTACTAAAGCTATTTGGTCAGCAGCTCAAGCAGTTGGTGGTACAAATAAAGACTTGGCCAAAGATTTAACAAAAAAGGTAATTCAAAGGTTAAAAAATAAAACTGATAAAGGCCAAATTCCTACTGTTGAAACAGTTCAAGACATTGTAGAGAGTCGTTTGGTTGAAAGTGGTCATTATAAAACAGCCAAGGCTTATATTCTTTATCGTTCTCAGCATAATAGGTTAAGAGAATTTGATGGAGCTTTGTCTGACACTTCTTTGATAGATAATTATATAAAAGAAAAAGATTGGCGAGTTAAAGAAAACTCTAATATGAGTTATTCTCTTCAAGGATTAAATGTTCATATTGCTGACAAGGTTGTGAAAAAATATTGGCTTGAAAAAATATATCCTCCAGAAGTAAGAAAAGAACATAATAATAATTTTTTACATATCCACGACTTGGGTACACTTGGCGTATATTGCGTAGGTTGGGACTTAGAAGATATTTTATCATCTGGATTTAAAGGGGTAAGAGGTAAAATAGAATCTGGTCCAGCAAAACATTTTAATGTAGCCCTTTTACAAGTGGTAAATTATATTTATACTTTGCAAGGAGAATCAGCTGGGGCCCAGGCTCTTTCTAATTTTGATACCTTGCTTGCTCCTTTTATAAGATATGATGATTTATCTTATAAAGAAGCAAAGCAATGCATGCAAGAGTTTTTATATAATATGAATGTTCCAACAAGGGTGGGTTTTCAAACTCCTTTTTCAAATGTCACCATGGATCTAAAGGTACCTTCTTATTTAAAAGATCAATCAGTTATAATAGGGGGCAAACCCAAAGATGAAACTTACGGTGAGTTTCAAGAGGAGGTTGATATCTTAAATAGAATTTTTGCAGAATTAATGCTTGAAGGTGATGCCAAAGATAGACCCTTTACCTTTCCCATCCCTACCTATAACATAACTAAAGATTTTGAATGGGATAATGAAACTCTAGATCCTTTATGGGAGATGACTTCAAAGTATGGTACTCCTTATTTTTCTAATTTTATTAATTCTGACATGAAACCAGAAGATGCTCGTTCTATGTGTTGTCGACTTAGGTTAGACAACAAAGAACTTAGAAAAAGAGGTGGTGGCCTTTTTGGTTCCAATCCTTTAACTGGTTCAATTGGAGTTGTTACTCTAAACATGCCTCGAATTGCTTATTTATCTAGTAGTGAAAAACAATTTTTTAATAGAGTTGGTGACTTAATGGAAAAAGCCAAAAAAAGCTTGGAAATAAAAAGAGAGGTTTTGGAGGACTTAACTGAAAAGGGGATGTATCCATATTCCAAATTTTATTTAAGAAAAGTAAAAGAATCACAAGGTCAGTATTGGAAAAATCATTTTTCTACCATTGGTTTAATTGGGGTAAATGATGCTTTAATGAATTTAAAGGATACTAATATTAGCACAAAGAAAGGTTCTAGTTTTGCTAAAAAGATTTTAGATTTTATGAGAGACAAGCTTGGTGACTTTCAAAAAGAAACAGGTGACATATTTAATTTAGAAGCTACTCCGGCCGAAGGTTCAAGCTATCGTTTGGCTAGAAATGATAAAAAAGAATTTGGTGATATTAAGATTTATAATATTGATACTTTGGGGAAAAAAGAGCCTGTTTATACTAATTCAACTCAACTTCCCTTTGGTTTAACAGATGACATCTTTGAAGCCTTAGACCTACAAGATCCACTTCAGAGTAAATATACAGGAGGTTGTATTGAAAAAGGGAATAAGGTTTTGACTAATAAGGGAGCGATAAATATAGAAAATATAGTTAATAATTTTGATGATTTAAAACCTATTAAGGTTTTGAGTTATAATCCAGATAAGGGTGTGAGTGAATGGGATAAGGTTAAAGATGCGATGAGGGTAAATGTAGAAAAGCATGACAAGGTTAGAATAAAGGCAGAAAGAGGTTTAGATATAACTACTTCTGATTGGCACCCATTTTTTATTAAGAAAAAAATTAAACCTACAAAAACTTGCCCAATATGCAATAAAAATGTTAAAGGAATCAAGGGATTTGCTAACCATATCAAAAATAATTCTAAATGCAGAAAAAAGTATGAAAATTCACCAAATTATAAAATAGTTGAGAAAAGGGCAGACGAATTAAAAAAAGGAGATTATATTTTGCAAAATTCACAAAATTTATATCCAGATAAAGATACTAAAATCGGAAAAGATTTAATGTGGCTTATTGGGTTTTTTGTGGGAGATGGTTGTATATCAAGATATGTTGACGATAGAGGAGGAAACAAGTTAGAAAAGTATAAGATAAGATTTTTTAGTGAGCATAAAAAACCCCTTGAGAAGACAAGGGATATATTAAAAAAGCATTTTGGCTGTAAGGCGCATATTATTTCTAATGACAAAAGAAGTAATAGATTGTTAGAAATATCTACTTCTAAAAAAGAAGCTTTGAAGTTTTTCTTTGATATAGGCTTCTCAGATGGAGAAAAGGTTTATGATGTATTAATACCAAAAAAAGTTAAAAAGAATCTTAATAAAAATAACGTTTTTGATTTATTATCTGGTTTAGCAGATAGTGATGGGCATATAGATAAAAAACAAGGTGATTTTGAATATTACACTATTTCTAAAAGCCTAGCCGACGATCTTGTTCCTATCTTTAGTAAAGCTGGTTTAATGGTAGGAAGAAGCTTGGAAAAGGTAAAAAGAGATAATGAAAAAAATATATACAGAATTAGAATTCCTAATTATGAATTTGCTAGAATAAAAGACCAATTAACTATCACAGTAAATAAATCAAGAATAAATGAAAATATATCCAATAGGGTTAAAAGGCATTTTTCTGTAGTAAGGGTCCAAGATGTTTCTAAGGTAGACGTTGAAGATAATAATTTTTATGATTTAACCACCCAAAAAAATCATAATTATTTAGCCGGGAAAAACACAATGGTTTTTATTCATAATACTGTTTTCCATACTTGGCTAGGAGAAAAAATGCCCTCAATTAAAGCAACAAAAAATTTAGTAAAAAAAATTGCTAAAAATTATTCTCTTCCTTATTATACCTTAACTCCTACTTTTTCAATTTGCCCAAATCATGGTTACATTAATGGAGAAGAAAAATATTGTCCTAAATGTAAAAATGAAGGTAAAACTACTAAATGCGAGGTTTATTCAAGGGTAGTAGGTTATTTAAGGCCAGTTGAACAATGGAACGAAGGTAAACAGGAAGAATTTAAAGATAGAGCTAATTTTTCTAAAAGTGCAAAATAATGTCTATTTCAATTGGAGGATTACAAAAAAATAGCTTACTTGATTATCCAGGTCTTGTTTCTTGTATTATTTTTACCAATGGTTGTAATTTTAAATGTGGTTTTTGTCATAATAAGAGCTTATTATTAGCTGAGGAAAGAAGAGAAATAAAACAAGAAAAGATTTTTAATTTTTTAAGAAAAAGGCAGGGTCTTATTGAAGCGGTTGTTGTGACTGGGGGAGAACCAACAATTTATAAAAGTTTGCCTGATTTTTTAAAAAAGATTAAAGATTTGGGCTACTTAATAAAACTTGATACCAATGGAACAAATCCAGATATGATAAAAGAGTTAATTAAAAAAGATTTGCTTGATTTTATTGCTATGGATATTAAGGCTAGTTTTGAAAATTATTCAAAAGCAGCTGGGGTTGATAATTGTAATGTTGAAGATATTAAAAAAAGTGTTGAAATTATTAAAAATTTTAAAAATTATGAGTTTAGAACAACTGTAGTCCCAGGCATTATTGACAAACAAGAAATTAAAAAAATTGGAGACATTGTTAAGGGTGCTAAAAAGCACGCCCTGCAACAATTTAGGCCTAAAAATACCTTAAAAAAAGAGTTTTCTAAATTAAAGCCATTAAAAGAGGAAAAACTAAAAGAATTTAAAAGTATTTTAGAAAAAAAAGTTCAAGAGACTGAGTTAAGGGGTGTTTAGCTTGACGAAAATTAAAAATTATTTTATATTTAAAACAAATCGTTAATTAAAAAAAGGGGGGAAAATGAAACGGGAAACCAAAAAAGTGTCTGTTTGCAAGTTATCTGATTTAAAAATAGGCGATCTTTTTATCGTTGTTAGTGACGATAAAAATTATTCTTTGGACGGCCCAAACGTTATTTGGGCAAAAAGAGATGAAGGAAAGGGGATTAGACCCAAAGCTTCGGTTATGAGGCTAGGTCAAGAAGGGTTTATCTCTATTGTCGAAGTTATGCCGTCTGATACAAGAATAATCCCGGTTATAATGTAGTGTTATGCCTGCGCTAATATTGGTGCAGGCTTTTTTTATATAGAAAATAATTTGGTTTTGCGCTTATGTTTATTTATGATATAATATTATTTATAATAAATAGTTTAAATTATTAATTATGGCTGATAAAAAATTATATCGTTCCAATGAAGATAAAATTATTGCTGGCGTTTGTGGAGGATTGGGGGTTTATTTTGACGTTGATCCTCTTTTAATTCGCTTAATTTTTATATTATCTGGCCTTTTTGGTGGAACTGGCATTTTAATTTATGTTTTATTTTGGATTTTAGTTCCTAAGGAAAAAGAAGAATCTATCTTAAATAAAGATAAGGTTAAAGATTTGGGCAATGATTTAAAACAAGGTGCCAAAGAATTAAAAGATAATTTTAATCAAGCTGAAAAGAAAAAAAGAAGAAGACTTTTTATTGCATGGTTTTTAATAGTATTGGGGATAATTTACATTGCCAATCAATTAGCCTTGCCCAATGTTGTAAAAATTATATTTGGTTGGCCTATTATTCTTATTTTTATTGGATTATTTTTATTAATAAGAAACAAAAAGTAGTTTTTTGGGTTGACAGAATAAAGAAAATGTGATATTTTAATAAAAATTACAAAGGAGGAATTATGAGAATTAGCACCGTTAGGTTGGAGCATTTAAAACCAGGCGAGGCATTTATTATGCCCCCAAGCGTATTTTCAGACGAGATCAGTAGCCACATTTATGTTAAGACAGAGGAGGATTTTGCTCCTTGTGAAACAGCAAGGGCAAGAACCTTAGTAGTTAAACTTGGAGGAAAGGGAAGGTTTTCTCTTTTCTCGGACAAGGAGGTGATTAAGGTTAAACTATAAACTGATTACAAAAGCCTATATCAAAACGATATAGGCTTTTTCTTTTTAAATTTTTAAAAAATATGTTAAAATATAACCAATAAATAGCAAGAAAAATAATATATGAAATTTTCTTTATCACGATCTATATTTATTTCCTTATTATTTTTTGTTCTCGGTATTGGAATCGGTACTTTTCTCCCGGTTCCTTTTTTTGTTTATATGCCTTTTTGTTTTTTAATTGTAATATTTTTATTTTTTTATTTAAAAAAAGATTTTAAAAATATTTTTTTAATATATACCTTGTTTTTACTATTTGGAATTTTTTGGTACCAAATTAGCATTCCTAGTGTTAACCCCAATCATATTAGTTTTTATAAAAATAAAGAAATTACTTTTCAGGGGCGAGTGGTGAAAGAAAAAGAGCAAAGATTAAAAAACGATAAATTAACCCTTGGTAACATAAAGATAAGTGATAAAAATATTAAAGGAAGGGTTTTAGTTAATGCCAGCAATTATAGTAAATATAGATATGGTGATTTTTTAAATGTAACTTGCTATCTTAAAATTCCAGAAAAATTTAATAATTTTGATTATAAAATGTATTTAGCCCGTTATGGGATTTATTCTCTTTGCTATTATCCTAAAATTAAAAAAGTGGGGGAAAGTAGTTCTTTTTTTTATAAAAATATCTTAAAGATTAGGCAAAATTCAAAAAAAATTATTAATAAATTTTTACCTGAGCCCCAAAGTAGTATTTTAAATGCTTTGATCCTAGGATATAAAAAAAGCTTTCCGGATGATTTAAGGGAAAATTTTGCTAAAGCTGGTCTTAGTCATGTTTTGGCAATTTCAGGCCTTCATATCGCGGTTTTAATAAGTATTTTAATGGTTTTGTTTTCCAGGGTATTGGGTTTTAATACTAATCTTAGTTTTATTTTAAATTTAATTTTTATTATTATTTTTGTAATTTTGGTAGGTATGCCTGCTTCAGCGGTTAGGGCTGCTATTATGGGCTTTGCCTTACTTTTATCGCAAAAGCTAAATCGTAATCATGAATCTTTGCGGGTATTATTATTAACTGCTTGTTTAATGCTTTTTATAAATCCAAAACTTTTGGGTTGGGATATAGGTTTTCAATTTTCATTTTTAGCTGTTTTGGGAATTTATTTTTTAACCCCCTTATTCCAAAGAATATTGAAAAAAATACCAGACCTAAGTTTTTTTCCAATTCGCTCTTTTTTAAGTATTAGCTTGGGGGCTCAATTAATGGTTTTGCCCTTGGTTCTTTTTTATTTTGGCCACTTATCTTTAATTGCTCCCTTATCAAATATTTTAGTTTTATTTATGGTTCCCATATTAATGATTTTCGGTTTTTTGTTTTTAATGTTTAGTTTTATATTTATTGGATTGGGAAATATTTTTGTTTGGCCAGTATTTATATTATTAACTTATGTTGTTTTAGTAGTAAATATTGCTTGTAAGATGCCATATTTTTCTTTTACAATTTCGAATTTTCCTTTATTTTTGGCAATTATCTTTTATCTTATTTTAATATTTATTATTATTAAAAACTTTAAACTTATAAGAAAAAAATAAATGAAAAATAGATTTAATAAAAAATATTATTTAGTTTGTTTAGTAGCCTTTTTCTTGTTTTTTAGTTTAGTTGGGCTGGGCTACCTTACTATTTTAACTGATTTGCCTGAATTTGGCTCATTAAGAGTTAATTTTTTAAATGTAGGCCAAGGGGACAGTATATTAATTCAAACCCCAAAACAAAAAAACATTTTAATAGATGGGGGGCCTGACAAATCTCTTGTTTTTAAATTAGATAATTATATTCCCTTTTATAAAAGAAAGATTAATTATATTATTTTAACTCACCCTGACAAAGATCACCTTGTCGGCTTAGTTGAGGTTTTAAAAAGATATAAAGTGGATAAGGTTTTTTTAAATGGGGACAAAAATAGTATTCCTGCATTTAAAGAATTTGAAAAAACTTTAAAAGAAAAAAGGATTGATTTTAAGGTTATTAAATCTCTTTATAGTTTAAGTCTAGAAAAGGATTTAAAATTAAGATTTTTATGGCCTGTTAAGGAATATCAAGATTTTAAAGAAAGGAACTCACTTTCAATAGTATGTTTGCTTGATTACAGGGATCATGAATTTTTATTTACTGGAGATGCCAATAAAAAAGTAGAAGAATTTATAATAAAAAATAATAAGGCTTTAAGAGCTGATGTTTTAAAGGCCGGACATCATGGATCTAAATTTTCTTCTAGTCTAAGTTTTTTAAAAAGGCTAAAGCCTGAATTTTTTATTATTTCAGCTGGTAAAAATAATTTTGGCCATCCTCACTTTAGGGTTTTGGATAATGCCAAGAAAATAAATGCTAAAATTTTGCAAACAAGTAAAATAGGTGATATAATATTTTTTACAAAAGATAATAAATTATTTTTAAAATCAAATTAATTATGGAAAAAACATTAGTTTTATTAAAACCAGATGCAATTCAAAGAAATTTTTTAGGAGAGGTTATTTCTCGCTTTGAAAGAAAAGGTCTTAAGATTATTGGTTTAAAGATGATGAGGCTCAGTGATGAAACCTTAGAAAAACATTACAGTCAGCATAAAGGTAAGGGATTTTTTAAAGATTTGGTTGAGTTTATGAAAGATGCCCCAGTAGTAGCAATTGTTTTAGAAGGAAGAGGAGCTATTCAAGCCGTAAGAAATCTTTGTGGTCCAACAGTTGGGCGAGAGGCTGAAGCTGGTACTATAAGAGGAGATTTTTCTATGAGTCATCAACATAATATTGTTCATGCTTCTGATTCACTGGAAACAGCCAAGAAAGAAATAAGAAGGTTTTTCAATGATAATGAGGTCTTTGGCTATAAAAAGCAAGATTTATCATCTATTTACGCTAGTGATGAGTTGGAGTAACTAATTTCTTAGCCTTATTTATGGTATAATTTTATTTATTTTAGGATATATATAAAAGGGCTTGACATATTAAAATAGATTCTGTTATAATTGTTGATAACTTGTAATATAAAAAAGTTGCACATAAAATTTTTTTTGATATAATAATAAAAAAGGTCTAGAGTATATCTTATTTAAAATTTATACCCTAAATTAAAACTTTAATTTACATTAAATAATAAGAATTTATGGCAGGAAAAGAAAAATTTCAAAGAGGAAAGCCACATCTTAATGTGGGTACCATTGGTCACGTAGATCATGGTAAAACTACTTTAACAGCAGCCATACTTAAAAATCTATTAGCTGCTGGCTATCACGTTGATGATAAAAGCGTAGAGCAAATTGATAATGCTCCTGAAGAAAAAGAAAGAGGTATTACTATTGCCTTGGCCCATGTTGAGTATGAAACTGATAAACGTCACTATGCTCATATTGATTGTCCTGGTCATGCTGACTATGTTAAAAATATGGTAACTGGTGCTGCTCAAATGGATGGAGCAATTTTAGTTATATCTGCAACTGATGGTCCAATGCCACAAACTAGAGAGCATCTTTTGCTTGCTCGTCAGGTTGGAGTTCCTAGAATAGTAGTATTTTTAAACAAGACAGACATGGTTGAAGATGAAGAATTAGTAGAGTTAGTGGAAGAGGAGGTTAAAGATCTTCTTAAAGAATATGAATATGATGGTGAAAATACTCCCATTATTAGAGGTTCTGCTCTTAAGGCTTTAGAAAAATCTTCTGGCGACAAAGAAGATGAAGTCTGCAAACCCATATTCGATCTAGTTGAAGCTATGGACAATCACTTTCCTAAACCAGAAAGAGATGTAGATAAACCATTTCTTATGCCTATTGAAGATATCTTTACTATTGAAGGTAGAGGTACGGTTGCCACTGGTAGAATTGAAAGAGGGGTCGTTAATATTAAAGATGAAATAGAAATTGTTGGTTTACGCGACACTCAAAAAACAGTAGTAACTGGTATTGAAATGTTTAGGAAATCTCTTGACGAAGGTCAAGCTGGTGATAATGCCGGGATACTTTTACGTGGTATTAAAAAAGATGACATTGAAAGAGGTCAGGTCATTGCTAAGCCAGGAACAGTTACTCCTCACAAGGAGTTTGAAGCTCAAATTTATATTCTTTCTAAAGAAGAGGGTGGAAGACACACGCCTTTCTTTACTGGATATAAGCCTCAATTTTACATTAGAACAACTGATGTAACTGGTGAAGTAGAGCTTCCAAAAGGTACTGAAATGGCTATGCCAGGTGACACTGTTAACGCTAAAGTAAAACTTTATAAGTCTATTGCCTTAGAAGAAAAGCAAAAATTTGCTATTAGAGAAGGTGGTCAGACTGTAGGGGCTGGAGTAGTTAGCAAGATTGACAAATAAAATAATTTATCTTATAATTTATTTTGTGGCTCGCCTCTTGATTTGTTTTAAAGCTTAATTGCTTAAACAAAAGAGACGAGCCATGATCTATCTAATTTATAGTTATTAGTCTAAACTTAATAAGTTATCAAGTTCTTTATTAAAAGTAATGGCTGAAAAGAAAAACAAAAAAAAGAAAATTAAAAATAAAACCCCAAAACCTCGTATTAGAATTAAGGTCAAATCTTATGATCATAGGGTTATTGATGAAGCTTTAAAAAATATTATTGAGTCTTTGTCTAGAACAGAGGCTAATATTATTGGGCCGATTTTTTTACCAACCAAGATAAGAAAATATACGGTAACTAGATCACCCTTTGTCCACGAAGCTTCCAAGGATCAATATGAAAAAAGAGTTCATAAGCGCCTTATAGACATTGTTGACTTTAATGAAAAAACTCTAGAAATTCTGCGAGGGCTGCATTTGCCAGCAGGCGTAGATGTAGAAATTAAAATGTAGCTCATTTATTTAGGTTTAATAAATATTAATTATTGGCTTAAAAATGCCATATTTACATTTATTTATTTTTTGGAGATTTTATGATTAAGGGCTAGTGTAATTAACCTTTATTTCCGGTTGGATTTTGGAGGTGACTAGGCCAATCGGATTTTTATTTTATAACAAATTTATGAAATTTATACTTGGAAAAAAATTAGAAATGACTCAAATATTTGAAAACGATAAAAGAGTTCCAGTAACCAAAATAAAGGCTGGTCCTTGTCTTGTTAGTCAGGTAAAAACTAAAGAAGGAACAGATGGTTATAATGCTGTTCAGATTGGCTTTGAAAAAAGAACTAAAAATATTAAAAACTATAATAAGAAAAAACCTTTTAAACATTTAACCGAATTTAGATTTGAAAATACTCCTAAATTAAAAAATGGAGAAAAATTAACAGTTGATCAATTTGAAAAAGGCGATCACTTAAAAATAACTGGTGTTTCTAAGGGAAAAGGGTTTCAAGGTGTTATGAAAAGGCATGGCTTTTCTGGTTTTCCTAGAAGCCATGGTCATAATAAAGGCCATACCCGTTTTCCTGGTTCAATTGGTGCTACTGACCCAGAAAGAGTTTTTCCAAACAAAAAAATGGCAGGTAGAACTGGGGGAGACACAATTACAACTTCTAATCTAGAACTGTTAAAAGTTGATTCTGACAAAAATATTCTCTTTATAAAAGGATCAGTGCCAGGAAGTAGAGGCACTTTTTTAAAGATTAAAGCCTAAATTTTATGTCTCAAGTTCAAGTATATAATCAAAAAGGAGAAAAGTTAAAAAAGAAGAATTTGTCTTCTGATATCTTTGGGGTTAAAATTGATCCTAGTGTGATTCATTTAGTGGTAACTGCCCTTCAATCAAATAAAAGGCAAGTTTTGGCTCATACTAAAACAAGATCAGAAAAAAGAGGTGGTGGAAAAAAGCCTTGGCGTCAAAAAGGAACTGGCAGAGCAAGGGCTGGTTCAAGCCGTTCTCCTATTTGGATTGGTGGAGGAATTACTTTTGGGCCTAGAAAAAATCGTAATTTTAAGAAAAAAGTTAATAAAAAAGTAAAAAGAAAAGCCTTATTTATGGCTTTAACTGATAAGGTTAAGGCTAAAAAGCTTATTTTAATAAATAAATTTAATTTATCTGAGGCTAAAACAAAGATCTTTTATTCTATTTTAAAAAATATTATTGATATTAAATCAAAATCTAAGAAATATAAAAATAAAAAAGTCCTTCTCGGTTTACCAGAGAAGGATTTAAAAATAATCAGGGCGGCCAAAAATATAGCTGGCCTTAAAATAAAGCCTATTTCTGATATTAATGTTTTAGATGTTTTGGATACAAATTATTTAGTTACTACAGTAGATGGCATTAAAAAATTAGAAAACCAATATAAATAAATTTTATGACTATAGTAGATAAAGTATTAGGTAAAGACGAAAAAAATACAAAAAAAGAAAATAAGACTAAAAAAGAAGATAAAGCTAAGAAAGAGAAAAAAACAAAAAAAGAAGATAAAGCTAAGAAAGAGAAAAATATAAAAAAAGAAGATAAAGTCAAGAAAGAGAAAAATACAAAAAAGAAAAGTGTTGCTAGTAAGGAAAAGTCTAAACCTAAAACACAAAAGAACAAAAAGAAAAAAGCAGCTTTAAAGAACTTATCCTTTAGAAATATTGCTCATAGGGTTTTGGTTAAGCCGGTTATAACAGAAAAAGCTACCCAGCTTCAAGCAAAGGGGGTTTATAGCTTTTATGTTTATCCAAAGGCTAATAAAATTGAAATCAAAAAAGCAATTAAAGAGGTTTTTAATGTTATGCCAGAAAAGGTAAGAACTATTAAAGTACCTGGTAAAAGTGTTCGTTATGGACGTCAAATGGGAAGAACAAAAAAAAGAAAAAAAGCCTTGGTATTTTTAAAACAAGGTGATAAAATTGAACTGACAAGTAAAAAATAATTTATGTTAAAAAAATATAAACCAACAACTCCCGGTAGAAGAAAAGCTAGTATAATAGATACTAGAGCCATACAAGGTAAACCCCTTAAGTCTTTGACTAAAATAAGAAAACAAAAAGCTGGTCGAAGTAAGGGACGAATTACCGTTCGTCACCAGGGTGGAGGCCATAAAAGGTTTATAAGAATAGTTGATTTTAAAAGAATAAAATATGATATTCCGGGCATTGTTAAGTCAATAGAATATGATCCAAATAGAACTGCCAATATTGCTTTAATTTTTTATAAAGATGGTGCAAAGTCTTATATCATAGCACCCAAAAATTTAAAAAAGGGAGATACGGTTTTATCTTCTAAAAAATCTGTTAAAATAGAGCCAGCTAATAGAATGCCCTTAAAAGAGATACCTACTGGCACTCAAATTTATAATATAGAATTTATATCTGGTCAGGGTGGTAAAATGATTCGTTCTGCTGGGGCAGCTGCTACTTTGATGTCAAAGGGAGAAGATTATGCCCAGGTAAAGCTACCTTCTAGCGAAATAAGGCGCTTTCCTATAAATGTAAGTGCTTCCATTGGCCAAGTATCTAATCCTGAATGGCGTTTTATGCGATGGGGTAAGGCTGGCCGAAAAAGACATGTTGGTATTCGTCCCTCAGTTAGAGGTAAGGCCATGGCACCAGTAGCTCATCCTCATGGTGGAAGAGAAGGGGGTGGTCATATTAGCAGAGTTCATCCTATGACTCCTTGGGGAAAAACAGCCTATGGTGTTAAAACAAGAAATAAGAAAAAATCCTCTAATAAGTTTATAATAAGAAGACGTATTAAAAAAAGAAAATAATATGAGTAGATCACTTAAAAAAGAACCTTGGGTAGCCCCCAAATTACAAAAAAAGATAAAGAATGCTAAAAGAGGAGAAGATGAGATAAAGACTTGGTCTAGAGAGTCTACTATTATTCCAGAAATGGTTGGCTTTACTATTAAGGTTCATAACGGTAGAAAGCATGTTGCAATTTTAATAGTTGAAAATATGGTTGGTCATAAGTTAGGCGAGTTTGCTCCAACCAGGAAATTTATTAAACATGGAGGATCTATGCAAAGAGAACTAGATAGTTCAGAAGAATAATTTAAAATAAATATTAGTCATGGAAGTTAAAGCAAAAGCAAATTATCAACATATATCACCTAAAAAAGCACGGTTAGTAGCCGAGGCAGTTAAGGGCATGCAAGTAAGTGAAGCTTTAAATAGTTTAGATTTTATACAAAAAAAAGCTTCCTATTTTGTAAAAAAGGCTCTTAATTCTGCTCTTGCTAATGCCAAGCATAATTTTAATATGGATGAAGATAATTTAATAGTTAAAAATGTTTTAGTAAATGAGGGCCCTACTTTAAAAAGACAAAGAGCTAGGGCCATGGGAAGAGCTATGATTATAAGAAGAAGAAGTTCTCATATTGAGGTTGTTTTAGCTCAAAAAGAAAAAAGAGCTATAAAAAAGAAAGCTGGCAAAATAGAGAATCCTGACATTAAAGAAGTTTCAAAGGAAGAAATTGATGAAAAAAAGAAAATTTCTAAAAAACCTCAGCCCAGAAAAGAACATTCTGATGAAAAAATAAATAAACAAGGAGAAATCAAAAAGGCTAATCCTTTGAAAAGGATGTTTAGAAGGAAAAATATCTAATTTAATAATTTATGGGAAGAAAAATTAATCCAAAAATATTTCGCATTCCTTTTATAAAAAAATGGGATTCAAAATGGTTTGGTAATAAAAATGAATACAGAAAACTTTTACAAGAAGATTTAGCTATTAGAGATTTTTTAAATAAAGAATTAAAAGGTGGTGGTGTTTCAAAATTAATATTAGAACGTTTAGCAAAAAAAATTAATATTACAATACACACTGCCAAACCAGGACTTGTTATTGGTAGAGGTGGAGCCCAAATTGAAAAATTAAAAGAAAAACTAAAAAAAGAATTTTTAAAAAAGGGTCATAAATTAGAAGTTAATGTGGTTGAGGAAAACAAGCCTCGCATGTCAGCAGAAGTAGTTTTAGAAACTATAGTTAATGGCCTAGAAAGAAGAATACCATATAGAAGAGTATTAAAAAAAGCAATTAGAGATGTTGAATCATCTGATGCTAAAGGAATAAGAGTTCAGGTTAGTGGTCGTTTGTCTGGGGCTGATATTGCTAGAAGTGAAAAGTTAAATTGGGGTAAATTACCACTACATACTCTCCGAGCTGACATTGATTATGCCAAAGGTGTAGCTGCCACAATTTATGGAAGTATTGGTGTTAAAGTCTGGATTTATAAAGGTGACAAATTTGGTATTGATGGGGGAGAGAAAAAAAATGAAAATGATACCAATGAAAATAAAAATAAATCCAATAAAAACAGCAAAGAAAATGATAAAAAAAAGAAAAGTGCTAAGAAAAAAAATAAAAGTAATAAATAGTTAAGATTTAAATAAGGTGTTTATGTTAATGCCCAAAAAAGTAAAATATAGAAAAACCCAAAAAGGCCGTCGTCGAAATAAGGGAAGGGCAGGCCGTGGTACTACTATAGCATTTGGTGAATATGGTTTAAAATCAACCGAATCTAGGTGGATTACCTCACGTCAAATAGAAGCTTGTAGAAAAGTTTTTGTTAGAAATTTTGATAAAGGAGGTAAGTTATGGATTAGAATTTTTCCTGATAAACCAGTAACCAAAAAAGGCCAAGAATTACCAATGGGAGGTGGCAAGGGAGAATTAGATCACTTTGTAGCTCCTGTAAAACCAGGTAGAATAATTTTTGAATTAACCGGTCTTGATGAAGCAACAACCAGAAAAGTGTTTAAAAAGGCATCTCATAAATTACCAGTTAAAACCAAAATAGTTAAGAAAAAATAGTATGAAAATAAAAGAACTTAGGAAAAAAAGCAAAAATGAATTAAAGAATCTTTTAAATGAACAAAAAGAAGGTTTGCGAGAGCTAAGATTTGGTGTTTCTTTAAAACAATCAAAAAATGTTAGAAAAATACGTAATATTAAAAAAAATATAGCTCGTATTCTTACTATTTTAAAACAAAATAATAACTAAATATTATGGCTAAAAAAAGATTTAAAGGGGAAGTTGTTTCTGATAAAATGGATAAAACTATAGTAGTAAATGTAGAAAGAACAAAAATGCATCCCTTATATAAAAAAAGATACAAAGTTCACAAAAAGTACAAAGTTCATGATGAGAACAATAGAGCTAAAAATGGCCAAAAAGTACTTTTTCAAGAATGTCGCCCTATTTCTAAGGGTAAAAAATGGCGATTAATTAAAGTATTAGATTAAATTCTATGATTCAACCGCAAACTAAATTAAAAATAATTGACAATACAGGCGCAAATATAATTCAATGCATTAGGGTTTTAGGTAGTGGGAAAAGACCAACTGCCACCGTAGGTGATATTATTGTTGCCACGGTTAAAAAAGCAACTCCTCGTAAAGAAATTAAAAAAGGAGATGTTGTTAAAGCCGTAATAGTGAGAACTAAAAAAGAAATAGCTCGCGATAATGGGGTTTATATTAGGTTTGATGATAATGCAGCCGTTATTTTAGATGGTAAAGAACCTAAGGGCAATAGAATTTTTGGAGCCGTTTGCAGAGAATTAAGAGATAAAGGTTTTCAAAGCGTAATTTCTTTATCACCTCAAGTATTATGAAAATAAAAAAAGACGATAAAGTAAAAATTATATCTGGCAAAGATAAGGGAAGAAAGGGAAAGATCCTCAAGGTTTTGCCTAACAGAAACAAGGTGGTTGTTGAGGGTTTAAATACGGTAACAAAGCACATTAGGCCCAAGAAAAAGGGAGAAAAAGGACAAAGAGTTAAAATGGCTATGCCAATTAATGTTTCAAATGTTAAATTAATTTGTCCAGAATGTGGCAAGGCTATTAGAGTTGGTTATAAAATCCTTTCTGATGGCAGAAAAAAAAGATTTTGTCGGGATTGTAAAAATGTTTTTAAGTAAATTTATTTATGAAATTAAAAAATCTTTATCAAAAAGAAATAGTCCCAAAAATGATGAAAAAGTTTGGTTTTAAGAACAGGCTTGCTGTTCCTAAAATCGAAAAAGTTGTTATTAATGTTGGGATTAATAAAAAGAAAAAGGATAATGACCCAAAATACGTAGAAAAAGTTGTTGATTTAGTTTCCCAAATCACTGGACAACGCCCTAAGTTAAGTCGAGCTCAAAAATCTGTAGCTGGCTTTAATATTAGACAAGGGGAGGTGGTTGGTGTAAATGCTATTTTACGCGGTGAAAAAAAATATAGTTTTTTAGAAAAAGTATATTTTATTGCCTTGCCAAGAACTAGAGACTTTAGGGGAATTGATCCTAAAAGTGTTGATAAGGGAGGTAATCTTTCTATAGGGTTTGATAATCAAATGGCTTTTCCTGAAATTAATCCTGAAGAAGTAGATAAAACTTTTCCTTTACAAATGACAATAACTACTTCTACCCAAGATCGCAATGAAAGCTTAGAGCTCTTGCGTCTTTTAAAAACACCTTTTAAAGTTAAAAAAGATAAATAATAATTATAAAAATAATGGCTACTAAGGCTCAAATTGTAAAATCAAATAAAAAACCTAAACATTCAACTAAAAAAGTTCGCAGATGTTTTCGTTGTGGTAGAGCTAGGAGTTATATGAGAGAATTTGGACTTTGCAGAATTTGTTTTAGAGAGTTAGCTAGAAAAGGCTTACTTCCGGGTGTTAGAAAAAGTAGTTGGTAAATTTTTAGTAATTTAATTAAATTGTTATAAACTTTAATATTAATTTTTTATGACCGATCCAATAGCTGACATGTTAACTAGAATTCGAAATGGCCTTGCTTATAAAAAAGTCAAGGTAAGTGTTCCTTTTTCAAATTTTAAATTATCTATTGCTAATGTTTTAAAAAAACATGATTGGATTAACGACGTTGAGGTCGTTGAGGTAGATTCGCCTAATAAGGCCAATTCTAATATGTTTAAAGAAATAGATATTGTTTTAAAATATCAAAAAAACGGCGAACCAGTTATTAGAAATTTAAAAAGAGTAAGTAGGCCAGGTAGGAGAGTATATAAAAAAGGAGAAGAAATCAAAAAAATAAAAAGTGGTTATGGTATGTCAATTATTTCTACTTCAGATGGAGTTATGGCTGGCCATAAAGCTTATAAAGAGGGTAAAGGCGGAGAAATTATTTGTAAAATATGGTAACTTAAATTTTATGTCACACATAGGTAAGCAAAAAATAAATATTCCTGAAAAAGCAGAAATTAAAATCACTAAACAAGAAATCTCTGTTAAAGGACCAAAAGGTGAGTTAAAATTAGACTTACCAAGAAATGTAAAAGTAGAAAAAAGTGAAGATTTCTTAAATGTTTCTGTTAAAAAACCAGAAGTTAAACAGCAAAGATCTCTTTGGGGTACTTTTGCCCGTCTTATATCAAACATGATCCATGGTGTGACTGAAGGATTTAAAAAAGAATTAGAAATGGTTGGGGTAGGATATAAAGCCAATGTAAAAGGAGATACTCTGGTTCTTTCGGTTGGTTTTTCTCATGATGTTTCTTTTAAAATACCAGAAAATATCGAAATAACTGCTAAAAAAACTGATATTACTATTGAAGGCATTGATAAACAAAGAGTAAATCAAATTGCTGCTGAAATAAGAAGTATTAGAAAGCCTGAGCCTTATAAAGGTAAAGGTATTAAATATAAGGATGAAATTATTCAGAGAAAGGCTGGTAAAAAGGCAGTTTCTGGTGATGGCGTGGGGGCCTAGTTTATAAATTTTTATTAAGTTTTTAAAAATATGACCAAATTATCTAAAAGAAAAAAAAGACATCGAAGAATTAGGGGTAAGGTTTCTGGTACCAAAGAAAGACCTCGTTTATCTGTTTTTAAAAGTAATAAATTTACTTATGCTCAGCTTGTAAACGATAAAAAGGATGAAACCTTAGTAAGCGCAGATTCAAGAGAGTTAAAAAAAGATAAAAAAACCAAAAATAAACTAAATAAAACCGAAGCTGCTAAAAAAACAGGCGAGCTTTTAGCTGAAAAAGCTAAGAAAAAGAAAATCAAAAAAGTTGTTTTTGATCGTAGTGGTTATCGCTTTCATGGTAGAATTAAGGCTTTGGCTCAAGGTGCTCGAGATAAGGGCTTAAAATTTTAAAAATTATGGCAAAAAAGAAAAAATTTACAAAAACTAAAAGAGAATTTGATCAAGAACTAGTTGATCTTGCTAGGGTAGTAAGAGTTATCAAAGGTGGAAGACGTTTGAGATTTAGGGCTTGTATTGTTTTAGGCAATAGAAAGGGTAAAATTGGTATGGGGGTAGCCAAAGGATCTGATGTGCCTATTGCTATTCAAAAAGCAGTTAAAAAAGCCAAGAAAAGTATGGTTGAGGTTCCTATAAAAGACGGAACTCTTTCTCATAGTATAAAAATGAAACTAGGAGCTGCTAGAATCATTTTAAGACCAGCCCCAAAGGGTCATGGTATTATTGCTGGGGGCACGGTTCGAGTAATACTTAATTTGGCAGGCATTAAAAATGCTACAGGTAAAATTTTAGGATCTCACAATTCAATTAATAATGCTAGAGCAACTATTAAGGCTCTGCAATCTTTAAGAATGTAATTTATATGGTATTAAAATTATCTAATTTAAAACCTAAAAAAGGCTCAAAATCCTCTAGAAAAAGAGTAGGAAGGGGTAATGGTTCTGGTTATGGTACTTATGCAGGCCGAGGTATGAATGGTCAACGCTCAAGATCTGGTGGCAAGGGTGGCTTAAAATTAAAAGGATTTAGAAGTGTTTTAAAAAGAATCCCCAAAAAAAAGGGCTTTAAAAGTATTCATCAAAAGCCAGCTATTATTAATATTGAAACCTTGCAAAATAAATTTAAGTCTGGTGATAAGGTAAATCTGAAAGTCTTGCAAGAGAAAAATATTTTATCTAAAAAGGATAAAAAGTTTAAGATTTTGGGTAGAGGTAAGCTTAATAAAAAGCTTACGGTTTATGCAAATCAATTTTCTAAGCCTGCTCTTAAAATAATAGAAAAGGCTGGTGGAAAAGCTATAACAAGATAGTAATTTTTATATATGTTTTTAAAAAAAATACAAAGAATTTGGGGCATTAAAGATTTGCGCAAAAAAATACTTTTTGTGTTATCAATGCTTATTATTTTTAGAATTGCAGCTCATATTCCAGTACCTGGCGTAAATATTGAAAACCTTAAAGAGTTATTTTCTCAAAATCAAATGTTAGGAATGCTTAATGTAATGTCTGGTGGGGCTATGAGTAACTTTTCTGTGGTAGCAATGGGTGTTGCCCCTTTTATTACTGCTTCTATTATTATGCAGCTTTTAACCATGATTGTTCCTAAGTTAGAAGAATTATCAAAGCAGGGGCCAGCTGGTAGAAAGAAAATTAATCAATATTCAAGATTTTTAACTGTTCCTTTAGCAATTTTTCAATCTTATGGCATGATTACTCTTTTGCGGCAATCATCTGCCACTATTGTTTCTGACCTATCTTTAATCCAAACTCTTCATATAATGCTAGTTATGACAGCAGGAACAGTATTTTTAATGTGGCTTGGTGAGCTTATTACAGAAAAAAATATTGGTAATGGAGTTTCTTTAATAATTTTTGCTGGTATAGTAGAAAGAATACCAGCTTCTTTACAACAAACTATAGTAACCTTTTCTTCTTCTAAGATTATGGAGTTTTTAATCTTAACAGGTTTAGCTGTTATAACGATTGCTGGAGTGGTTATGATTACTCAGGCTCAAAGAAATATACCGGTAACTTATGCTCGGCGCGTAAGAGGTAGGAAGATGTTTGGTGGCCGAGATACTTATTTGCCATTAAAGGTAAATCAAGCTGGTATGATACCAATCATTTTTGCTATTTCAGTAGTTTTATTCCCTGGCTTAATAGGCAAGATTATGATGCGTTCTGGGACTGCCTTTATTGCTAATGTTGGAGAATTTTTAGCAGGAGTCATGCAAAATCAACTTATTTATGGTTTAATTTATTTTGCTTTAGTAGTTGCTTTTGCTTATTTTTATACAAGTATTGTTTTTCATCCAGATGAGATTTCTGAAAATTTACAAAAACAAGGTGGCTTTATCCCTGGGATAAGACCTGGTGATCATACTTCTGATTATCTGGCGGCTATTAGCAAAAGAGTAATGTTTGCTGGAGCAATGTCACTTGGTATTATTGCTGTTTTACCAGTAATAATTCAAAATACTTTTCAAACCTCTAGTTTTGTTATAGGTGGAGCCGCGGTTTTGATTGTTGTGAGTGTAGTTCTTAGAACAGTTAAACAAATCAAAGCCCAGATATCTATGCATGAGTATGAGGGTGGGGCTAATTAAAAAATATGAAAAATATTTTAAATATTATTTTGTTAGGGCCTCAAGGCTCTGGCAAAGGAACTCAAGCTAAATTATTGGCAAGAGATTTTGGTTTTAAACACATAGAAATAGGTAAGGTTTTAAGAGAAATTTCTAAAAAAGAAACCAATCTAGGTAAAAGAGTGGCCCATATTATAAATCAGGGCAACATGGTGCCTATATCCATGATTTCAGAAATAGTGGGACAGGAATTAAAAAAAGTTTCTAAAGATCAAGGCATTATTTTTGATGGTACCCCAAGGCGATTAGGCGAGATTAAGCCCTTAAAGGAAAATTTAGCAAAACATGAGAGAAAGATTACTCATGTCTTTTTTATATCAGTTTCAAAGCAAGAGTCTATTAAACGTTTAAAAAAAAGAAAGATTTGTCTTAATTGTGGCACGCCCTTTATAATAGGGGAAACTATTAACAAAGACGAAGTTATTTGCCCAATATGTGGCGGAGAAGTTGTTGTGAGAAGGGATGAAACTCCAGAAAGTATTAAAAAAAGATTAGCCCTATATCGCAAAAAAACAGATCCTGTGGTAAATTATTTTAAAAAAGAAAATAAATTAATTAAAATTAATGGAGAAGATTCAATTAATAATGTTTATAAAGAAATTAAATCTTATTTATGATTCACATTAAAACAGATAAAGAAATAAAAATTATGCGTCAAGCTGGTAAAATATTGGCTGATATTTTGAATAAAGTAATTAGTAAGGTTGAGCCAGGCGTAAGTACTTATAATCTTAATGAACTAGCTGAAGACTTAATAAAAAAAGCTGGAGTAAAAGCGGCTTTTAAGGGTTTTGGGCCTCAAGGTCATGAATTTCCTGCTGCTCTTTGTACTTCAGTAAATCAAGAAGTAGTTCATGGTATTCCTAGTAAAGATAAAATTTTAAAAAGAGGTGATATCATAGGAATTGATTGCGGGGTTAAATTTAAGGGATATTATTCAGATATGGCTAAAACTATTCCCGTGGGTAAGCTTGACTTAAAAACAGAAAAATTACTTGCAGTTACTAGAGAATGTTTAGAAAAGGGGATTGGAGCAGCTAATTCAGGTAATCATTTAGGAGATATTTCTAATGCTATTCAAACACATGCTGAGAAAAATGGCTTTAGCGTAGTAAAAACCTTAACTGGACATGGGGTTGGCAAAGAACTTCACGAAGAGCCCAGCGTTTTTAATTATGGTCGTCCAGAAACAGGACCAAGGCTAAAAAATGGCATGGTCTTAGCTTTGGAACCTATGATTAATCAAGGCACTGAAGAAGTAAAAACCAAAGAAGATGGCTGGACTATTGTAACTATGGACGGCTCTTTTTCAGCTCATTTTGAGCATACAATTCTAATAAATGATTCAGAAGCAGAGATCTTAACTAGGATTAAATAATATATAATAAAATAATACAATATAATATTATTTTAAACTGTAATTTTATAAATTACAGTTTTTTTATTGGTTAAAATTTGTTATAATAAACTTATGTATATATTGGGAATTGATTATGGCAGGATTAATATAGGTCTTGCCATAGCAGATGAAGAATTAAAAATAGCTATGCCTTATAAAAATATAAAAAATAAGGATACTTTAAGTTATTTAAAAAAGATTATTAAAGAATTGGATGTAAAAAGGATAGTAATTGGCATGCCCATGGGTTTAGATAACCAAAAAACCAATTTTACTGAACCTACTAAGCATTTTATTGAAAAGCTTAAAAAAAATCTTTCTTTGCCCATTTCTGAGTTTGATGAAAGGTTTACCACTCAAATGGCAAAAAAGTTGATAAATTCCAGCGATAATCATAAAGTAGCAGCTCAAATTATACTTCAAAATTATATTGATTCAAATTAAATTTATGTATTTTATTTTTTTTATAATTAGTTTTTTTCTAGCTTTGGTTTTAACGCCTATTTTAAGAAAAATTGCTTTAAAGCTTAGTATTATTGACTTTCCCTTTAAAAAAAGAAAAATTCATAAAAAGCCAACTCCCTTGCTTGGGGGCTTGGCTATTTTTTTAGTTATTTTTATAGTTGTTTTTTTAGCTTTTTTATTAAAAGTTTGGCCGGAAGCAAATGTTAATTTAAAACATTTATTAGGTCTTTTATTGGGAGGGGCTATTTTAATGATAGGAGGGTTTTTAGATGATAAGTATGATTTAAGTCCCTGGGTTCAAATCATATGGCCAATATTGGCAGCCTTAGTTGTTATTGTAAGTGGAGTGGGGATAGAGTTTATAAATAATCCTTTTGGTGAGGGATATATTTATTTTAATAATTTAAAAATAGAAGTTTTAAAAATTAATGGCATACCTTATTATTTTACGCCCTGGTCAGATATAATTACCTTTATTTGGCTAATGATTTTAATGTATGCTACTAAACTTTTAGATGGCTTAGATGGCTTAGTTTCTGGCCTTACTTGTATTGGGGCATTAACTATTGCTGGCCTTTGCCTTTTAACTATTTTCCATTTGCCTAATTTAGGTTTTTTATCCTTAATCGTGGCTGGGGCATTTTTGGGGTTTTTAATATATAATTTTCAGCCAGCTAAGATTTTTTTAGGAGAAGGAGGTAGTCTTTTTGCGGGTTTTATTTTAGGCTGTTTAGCTATACTTTCTGGCAGTAAATTGGCAACCACTTTTTTAATTGCCGGTTTAGCTATATTTGATATATTCGGAGTATTTTTTAAAAGAATTTTAAAAGGAAAATCTCCTTTTAAGGGTGATAAAAGCCATTTACATTTTAGACTTTTAAGACTTGGTATGAGTAAGAAAAAAGCTGTAATTATTTACTGGATTTTAGCTTTAATTTTTGGTTTTTCTGCCTTGTTTTTGCAAACCATAGGAAAAGTAATAGCAATTATATTACTTTTTGTTATTTTTATTATCTTAGGGATATTTTTGCCGATTAAAACAAAGGATTCTGGCAATGATTAAAACTAATTTTAATTGACAAAACCCTAGTATTTGATATAATTTTAAATATAAATTTCCTTTATATGTCAGAAAAAAACAATGATAATTTAAGTAAAATCAACTCAACACAAAAAAATGGTGTTGATAATTTAAGTAGAATCAAAAAAGAAAATACTGACGATGTATGTCTTTTTGCTAAAACTAATTTTCGCAATCAGCATAAAAAGTTTGGTATTAGAACGGATGATAGAAGGCGTCATATGTATTTAGTAGGAAAAACCGGTACTGGCAAAACTACTACTATAGAAAATATGATTTATCAAGACATTCAAGCTGGCAAAGGGGTGGCGGTTGTTGACCCTCATGGAGATTTAGCAGAGAAAATGATTAATTGCATCCCTTCAGAAAGAATAAATGAAACTCTTTATTTTAATCCAGCTGATACAGAATTTCCAATTGCTTTTAATATTTTAGAAAAAGTTGATTCTAAGAGGCGACATTTGGTAGCTTCGGGTTTAGTTGGGGTCTTTAAAAAGATTTGGGCTGACTCTTGGGGACCAAGATTGGAATATGTTTTAAGAAATACAATTCTTTCCCTTTTAGAATATCCTGATAGTACCTTGCTTGGGATTATGAGAATGTTGGTAGATAAAGATTTTAGAAGTAAGGTGGTTGATAATTTAACTGACCCAGTAGTTAGATCTTTTTGGGTTGAGGAATATAATCGTTATCATGATAGATTAAGAACAGAAGCCATTGCCCCAATTCAAAATAAAGTAGGTCAATTTCTTTCAACTTCTCTTATAAGAAATATTGTGGGGCAGGTAAGATCGAAATTTAATATTAGAGAAGTAATGGACCAGGAGAAGATTTTAATAATGAATTTGTCCAAAGGAAGAATCGGAGAAGATGCCTCATCTCTTTTAGGGGCAATGATGATTACCAAAATTCAATTAGCTGCAATGTCAAGAATGGATATGAAAGAAGAAGATAGAAAAGATTTTTATCTTTATGTAGATGAATTTCAAAATTTTGCTACTGAGTCGTTTGCAAGCATTTTATCAGAAGCAAGAAAATATCATCTTAATTTAACCTTAGCTCATCAATATATTGGCCAGCTTATTACGGATCAGTCTGATAGAGTTAGAAATGCAGTTTTTGGAAATGTTGGCACAATGGTAGTTTTTAGGGTTGGGGCTGAAGATGCAGAATTTTTATCTAGAGAGTTTGCTCCTCGTTTTACTGAAGATGATTTAGTAGACTTGGATAAATATAATGTTTATGTAAAGCTTATGATAGATGGGGTAACTTCAGACCCCTTTTCTGCCATAACTTTACCGCCAATATCAGAGCCAGAAAATAATGAAGAAAAGATTATAAGAGCTTCTAGGGAGCGTTATGCTGAACCCAAAGAAGTGGTAGAGGATAAAATTGCTAGATGGAGTGGGCTTATTAAAAAAGGTCAGGATCTAAATGATTTAAAAAATAAAAAAGATAAGCATAAAGCTATTTGTAGTGAATGTGGCAAAACTACTTATGTGCCATTTGTTCCAGATGGATTAAGGCCAGTTTACTGTAAGGATTGTTTAAAAAAGAAGAAAAAAGAAAAAGATTTAAAGGATAATTCTCAAAAGGAAACAAAAGATAGCTTGCCAAAAAAATCAGACAATAATTCCTAAACCCTTTGTTTGTATGAAAAAGCGCTCTATATTTGTTATATCACTTTTACTCGGCTTAATAGTAGCTTTTGCTATTTATCAGCATATTGGATTTAAGCATGTTTTTGAAAAATTAAAGCTTTTTAATGGTTGGCAAATGATTGCCCTTTTTTCTTTTACAGCCTTTAGGGTTTTTATTTGGACTCTAAAGTGGAAATTGATTTTAAAGAAATTTGATTGTAAAGACATTCCCTTATTAAAACTTTCAGCTTCTAGAGTAGCTGAGATTGCTATCAGTTATACTACTCCAGGGGTTTATTGGGGTGGCGAAGGAATTAGAATTTTTTCTTTAAAAAAACATCATAATATTCCTATTTCTCGGGCCACAACAACGGTTTTATTAGATAGATTGTTTGATATTTTTGGTTTTTCCTTATTTTTATTCATAGGCTTTGTTATTGCAATTTTTAGTAATAATCTTTTAGTAGCTGCCTTGCTTTTATTGGGTATTTTAATAGCCTGTGCTGGCTTATTTATTGGCTTAAAAGTTTTTGGATTAAAAAGAATTTTAGGCTGGTTAACAAAAATTCTTCATTTAAATCGAATTAAGTCTTTATCTAGTGGGAAAAGTGTTGTTATAGCCCAAAAGTTAAAGTTAGTTGGCCATCAAATGGTAGAGTTTTTAAAAAAAGGTCCCAAGCATTGGTTTTCAATAGTCTTTGTTGCTTGCTTTGCTTTTTTTATTGAGGTGGCTCAACTTTTTTTATTTTTTGTTTTTTTGAAAAAAACCATTCCTGCTATTATGGATCTTTTTGTAGCAAGAGCAATGATGATATTTTCTTCGATCTTAAGTGTTATTCCTGGAAATATAGGTATTTATGAAGGGGCAAGTGTACTGGGCTTTGAAACTGTTAGTCTTTCTCCTAAGTTGGGTTTAACTTTTAGTTTACTGACTAGATTCTTTGATCTTATTTTTGTAGGTTTTGGGGCAGTTATTTTAATTTCCTATAGTGGATTATTTTTAATTAAAGTTATAAATGGCGATAAAAAAGATAAAAATATTATGCAATCTGATCAAATACGTCAAAAATTTATTAATTTTTTTAAAAGAAAAGATCATACTGTGGTTAAAACCTCTTCTATTGTTCCGGCTGATTCAAGTGTTTTATTCACCTCTGCTGGAATGCAGCAATTCATTCCTTATTTAAGTGGTGATAAGCAGCCTCAATATAAAAAGGCCGTAAGTGTTCAAAAATGTTTTCGAACTTCTGATATTGAGGAAGTGGGTGATAAGGTTCATCATACATTTTTTGAAATGCTTGGTAATTGGTCTTTTGGGGATTATTTTAAAGAAGAAGCCATAAAGTGGTCTTTAGACTTTTTAACCAATGAACTAAATATTAAAAAAGAAAAAATTTGGGTTACAATTTTTAAGGGCAATGAAGATGTCCCTAAAGATACAGAGGCTTTAAAAATATGGCAACAATATATTCCCAAAAAAAGAATAAAAGAATTTGGTAGTAAAGATAATTTTTGGGGGCCTGTTGGTGAAGCTGGTCCTTGCGGGCCTTGTTCAGAGATTCATATTGATATGGGAGAAGAGTTTAAAAAAGGTAAATGCGATTTAGAGAATTGCGGCCCAAATTGTAGCTGTGGAAGGTTTGTTGAGGTTTGGAATTTAGTTTTTATGCAATATAATTTAACTAAAGATAATAAATTTAAAAAATTACCTCAAAAAAGCATTGATACAGGAGCTGGCCTAGAAAGACTAACTGCTCTTTTGCAAGGTGAGCCTTCTGATTATGAAACAGATCTTTTTAAGTCAATTATGGTTAAAATAGACTTACTTTTAAAGGTAGGACAAATTGAAAACAAAAAAGCTCAAAGAATAATAGCTGATCATGCCAGGGGTATTTGTTTTTTAATTTCTGATGGAGTTTTGCCTTCAAACAAGGGTAGGGGCTATGTTTTAAGGCGCCTTATAAGAAGGGCTATAAGATATTTATCCCTTATAGGCGGGAAGTCAGAGATGCTGCCAGTTCTGGCCAAGCATATTATAAAAAAATATAAACATGTTTATCCTAAATTATTAGAAAAAAATAATGATATTATAACCATAATACAAAAAGAATCAGAAAAATTTGAAAAAACCTTAAATCAAGGTTTAAGAGAATTTAAAAAACTAGTTAAAGAAACTAAGAAAAAAAATAAAAAAGAAATAGATCCCCAAAAGGCATTTCATCTTTATGATACTTATGGCTTTCCCTATGAATTGTCCAATGAAATGGCAAAAGAAAATGGTTTAAAAGTAAATGAAAAAGATTTTAATAAGGCTTTTAAAGAACATAAAAAAATATCTCGAGCTGGAGTTAAAAAGAAGTTTGGGGGAGTAGGGGAGCTGGGTGAAACTGTTGCTCCTCATCATAGTGCTACTCATCTTTTACAACAAGCCCTGCGTGATGTTTTAGGTGATCATGTTAAACAAACTGGTTCTGATTTAAAGCCTGATCGTCTTCGCTTTGATTTTATCCATGACAAGCCTTTAACAGACAAAGAAATAAAAGAAGTTGAAGATATTGTTAATGATAAAATTAAAAAAGATTTAAAAGTAACCTATAAAGAAATGCCCTTAGAGCGCGTTGATGAAACTGGTGCTTTGGCATTTTTTAAAGAAAAATATCCTAAGATTGTTAAGGTTTATTCTATAGGTGATTATTCAAAAGAAGTTTGTGCTGGCCCCCATGTTAACCATACTGGAGAAATTGGTGGCTTTAAAATTATTAAAGAAAAGTCTTCTGGGGCTGGTGTTAGAAGAATAAAAGCAAAAATAGGCAAAAATGTATAAAGTAAACTTAGAACAATTTAGCGGTCCTTTTGACTTATTATTAAAACTAATTAAAAAACAAGAGCTTGATATTTGTAATATATCTTTAGCTAAAGTAGCTGATTCTTTTTTACAAGAAATTAAAAAAATAAAAGATATTAAACCTGAAAAATTAGCAAGTTTTTTAGAAATTGCAGCCCAATTGCTTTTAATCAAGTCAAGGTTAGTAGTTCCCAGTGAAGAGGAAGAGTTAGAAGAAGATAATCTAGCTTACAGACTTCAAATTTATAAAGAATATGCCAAAGCCAGTGTTACTATTGAAAATTTAGCTAAAAGTGAAAAAGCAAGTTTTTTTAATGAAAAAAATCCTGAAAAAGCAAAAGTAATGGCTGATAATAGTGCTATATCTTCTAGCTTATTAAATAAGTATTATAGGGGAATATTAAAAAAAATAAAAAAGCAGTTAAAAATTACCAAGAAAATTAAAAAAATAAAAATAGTTTCTTTAAAAAAGAAAATTTCTGATTTAAAAAAATATTTAAAAAATAAAAAAAGTATAATATTTAATAAAATTATTAAAAATCAAACTAAATCAGAAAAAGCTGCTATGTTTTTAGCTGCTTTAGAGCTTTTAAAGCAAAACAAGATTAGCATAAATCAGGAAAAATTATTTGGGGAGATTATAATTAAGCAAATATATGAGTAATACAAATTTAAAATCTATAATAGAAAGTCTTTTATTTGTTTCACATAAGCCTTTAAGTTTAAATGAGTTTGCAAAAATAACTGGTGGAAAAAAAGAAGAAATTAAAGAAATAATAATAGATTTAAGTCAGGAATACAAAGCTCAGAATAGGGGTATTATTATTTTAGAAAATAATAATAAATATCAATTAGCCTCTAATCCTGATAATGCTAAAGCTATTAAAGCTTTTTTTAAAAAAGAGGTTAGTGATGAGATGACCCCAGCTTCCTTAGAAACTTTATCTATCGTAGCTTACAGGGGTCCAATTAACAGACAAGAATTAGAAGAAATAAGGGGAGTAAATTGTTCTATTATTTTAAGGAATCTTTTAATTAAGGGTTTAATTGAGAAAAAAGATCAAGAAAATGAAATTTATGACATAACCTTAGAATTTATGCGCCGAGTTGGTATTTCTAAAAAACAAGATTTGCCTGAATTTGAAGGTTTAAATGGCAATGTACCTTTGGGGGAATTTATTGATCAAGATCAAGTTTAGAGTTAAGTTATAAAGATAATATATATATTTTTTTAAACCTATATTTTAGGTTTTTTTATTTTATAACTTAAAAATAATCTGCTAAAATAAAAACATGAATAAACATGTCCATTTTACAGGTATAGGGGGAATTGGTATGTCAGGCCTGGCTCAATATTATTTAAGCCAGGGGTTTGAGGTGTCTGGCTCTGATTTAAGGTCAAGCGAGATCATTGATTTTTTAAAAGAAAAGGGGATGGATATTTATTTGGGCAAGCAAACTGGTAAAGGTATATTAAAAAATACTCAAATGGTGGTTTTTTCTCCAGCTATTAAAAAAAATAATAAGGACTTAATCAAAGCTAAAAAATTGGGCATAAGAGTCTTAAGCTATCCTCAAGCTTTAGGAAAATTAACTAAAAAGTATTTTTCAATTTGTGTTTCTGGCACTCATGGCAAAAGTACAACTACTTCAATGCTTTACTTTGCTTTAAAGCAAGGAGGCCTTGATCCAACCGTTATAGTAGGAACTAAATTAAAAGAATTTAATAATTCTAATTTTAAAAAAGGTAAAAGCAAATTTCTTTTAATAGAAGCAGATGAATATAAAGATTCTTTTTTAAATTATTCTCCTAATGTAATTGTTTTAACCAATATTGAGGCAGATCATTTAGATTATTTTAAAAATTTAAAAGGCGTTTTAAGATCTTTTAAAACATATTTGTCTCAAATTGAAAAAAATGGCTTTTTAATTGTAAATGAAAAAGATCAAAATATTAAAAAAATAATTAAAAATAAAAAATATTTTAATTTTCATAATATTGAAACTGATTATAAAAAGGAAATAAAGAAAAATTTAAAAGTTCCTGGTCATCACAATTTTTTAAATGCTTTAGCTGCTTTTAAGACAGCCCAGGTTTTAGGTCTTAAAAGCAAGGATATTATAAAAGGCTTATCTCAATTTAATGGATGTTGGCGTCGTTTTGAAAAAAGAAAAATTAAAATTAATAAAAATGCAAAGGATTTAATTTTTGATTATGGTCATCATCC
>Ga0102926_1000136_pt1 | contig 37770 bp, 28 predicted proteins | sample SalPonR1_A_D2_MG_FD_78173 | JGI IMG/M metagenome (GOLD analysis project Ga0102926, IMG submission 78173) | Salt pond soil microbial communities from South San Francisco under conditions of wetland restoration - Salt Pond MetaG R1_A_D2_MG | ecosystem: Environmental > Aquatic > Marine > Intertidal...
CTCCCACCACCAATAACTACAATCTTCACAAATACCCTCTCCTTTAATTATATCCTATTTCTTATAATTACACACTATCTATTTATGTGCACACACTATTTCTTTTCACACACACATATTCTATTAGTGTGTAATTTCTAAAATTCTTTTAACTTCATCTGCATCTTCAGCATCTAATATTGCATTGACTAAAGGCTTTAGATTCTTTATTGAACTTTTATTAATCAAGGCTCTTGACTCTAAAATACTACTAGGACTCATAGAAAACTCATCTAAACCCATCCCTAATAACAGTGGGATTAGGTTTTGATTCCCAGCAACTGAACCACACATACCTACCCATATCCCTTCATTATGTGCTTTCTTAATCACATCATTGATTACTCGTAAAACCCCTGGATGATAAGGTGTATAAAGATGATTTAGTCTAGAGTTCATTCGGTCTGTTGCAGTCATATATTGAATTAAGTCATTTGTCCCAATTGAGAAGAAATCTACTGCTTTAGCAAGTTTATCAGCCATAATAGCGGCGGAAGGTATTTCTATCATAATTCCTATCTCTACCTCTTTACTAAAAGGAATATTGTCATGATTTAATTCTGATTTAACTTCCTTTAAAATACTTTTAATAGCTCTCAGTTCTTTTAATGAAGAAACCATTGGAAACATAATTTTTAATTTTCCATGGATACTTGCTCTATAGAGTGCCTTTAACTGAGTCTTAAATACCTCTGTATGATCTAAACAGTAACGAATGGCACGATAGCCTAAAAAGGGATTCATTTCTTTTTTAAAATTTAAGTAATCAACAGCCTTATCACCACCAATATCCATTGTTCTAATAATCATTGGTTTTTCTCCCAATTTTTCTAAGGCTTCTTTGTATATCTCATATTGCTCTGATTCCGTTGGTAACTGGTTACGTTCCATATATATAAATTCACTCCTAAAAAGACCAACCCCTTCTGCATCAAACTTAAGAGCATTCTCAAGATCTTTTAATCCCGCTATATTAGCAGATAACTCAACTATTTTACCATCTTTCGTTTTGGTTTCTACACCAATCAAAGATTTTAAATCCTTTTCTCTTTCTTTAATAGAGATTTTTTTCTTTTGATATTCTTTTATTAACGATGCTTCCGGATTAATCATCACCTCTCCACTGCTGCCATCAATAATCGCATAATCCCCTGACCGGATAACTTCTTTGATATTTTCAACACCCATGATTGCTGGAATGCCAATCGTCCTTGCAATTATTGCACTGTGAGAGGTATTACCACCTTCTGCAGTAATAATCCCCTGTATAACTTTTTCATTTAACTGAGCTGTATCAGAAGGTGTTAAATCCTTCGCTACTATAATTGTTTTTTCATCAATGGTTTTTAGACTTTGATCTGAAAAACCAAGGACGTTCCCTATCAATCGTTTCCCAACATCTTTCATATCTAAAGCTCGTTCTCTAAAATACTCATTTTCCATATTTTCAAACATCTTGACAAATTCATCTATTGCAACCGTTATTGCATAAGCAGGTGAGTAATTCTCATTTCTAATAAGATTTGCTATTTTATCAAATAATTCTGGATCATTTATTATCATTTCGTGAGCTTTAAATATTTGCGCATCTTCTTTGCCTAAAGTTTCTAATTTTTCTTCATACAATGCTTCGATAGCCTTTGAAACAGATTGAATACTGTTTTTTAATATTCTAATGGCTTCATCAACATCTTCTATTTTTTCTTTTTTTACCTCTGGCAATTCTTCTTTAATAAATACTTTTCCTAATCCTATACCCTTTGAAGCCCCAATACCCTTCATTAATTTCTCCTCCTATAAGTTATATACACTAATATTAAATGCAAGTCCTATTCCAAACAAAAAGCAGGCATAGACTTTTCTTTAAAAAGTTTATGCCTGCCAAACAGTAACACACATTGGATTATAAATAAAGTTTACCAAGTTTTATTCCATCTTGTCAAGATGCTTTTTCAACTACTCGGCTAAGTCAAAGTATAAGTTCACACCATCAACATAGCCCTGAGTAAAACCTAGTACATCTTGCGTTATTGGATTCTTAGCATCTAATTTTATTTTTACTGACCCAATTTTCTGCGATATCTCTGGTTTGCCTCCAATAGGCGCATTAAAAACACCAGACTGTACGCCAAAATTATCTTTCAGTCCTAATGCAAAAGCTTTCGCATCTTTCATTACCTTTTCATAATCGTCCCCTTCTAAAGTATGAGCAGCAACTGACCAAACCGATGTATTAACACCAACAAAATTTCCAATGAGATACTGTCCAGCATTTTTAATAGTACCAACAATTTCATTCGACACCATTGCTCCGTTTTCAAATGTGTCCATCTGCCCAATCACTTCATAGGTATAAGGATCAAAAGTAAGCCATGCCCATCGCTCTTCACCATTAATTTTTGCTGGTCTATCTGGAATCATAATAATCTTATTTGACTCCCTCATAAAATTGATTAGTTCTAATGACAGTCCCATTTCTTCCAAAAAATTGATTTTTCCCTCTTCATAGGATCGATCTAATAATAAAAACTCTGTGTTCTTAGGTGTTAGTTGCCATAAATCAAAGACACCCTGACCTTTACTACCTAGTACATCACTCTCTAAAGAGGTCATATATAAGCCATTCAGACTATTATAGCTTTGCATTAACGCTTCTTCCTCTGTATGTTCAGTATTGTTAATATTCATTAAATCAATCGTCGTTTCAATACTTTGATCACTTCTTGCTTTACTAGAAACTAAAATGATCCGTGGTTCATTACTTCTACCAAGAAGGATATCCATCGTCTGACCTAGTTCTTTTTCAAAAAAACTTTGACCAATAATTAGATCATATATAAGCCTTCGATGGTTCCATTGAAGGGACATATAATCTGATGGTTCTTGCACTTTATTATAAACCTTGTCAATTTGAGCCTGTACTAAATCATATGCTTCTTGTGTCAAATTAGGACTATTGATACTAACAGTTATAAATAGATTTTCAGGTTTCATATTCTCATCTATCTTTTGGTAATGAGTATAACTATCCATTAGTGCATAAACTTCAACGCCTATCCGATGAATCGCGCTCTCTGAAAGGTCTACTGATTCATTACCAAGAATAATACCCTCAGGTGAGTCAACAAAAGTTTTGATTGAATTACCTTTTCTAGTAAAACCAATATCAACGGCATCTAAACTCAACTGGTCTAAAGGCATTCTTTCACTAAACAGTTCAATGGTTTCTAACGAAGGTTCATCTGATGTTTCACCTGCAAGAGCATTCGATAAATCTCCCATTTTTGCATTTCTTGTATGACTCTCCTTTAATACTTCGGCAAATATTGTCAAACGAACATCTTTGGGTTCATGATTTATATATTGATCTTCATCAATGTAAACTAAATGTCTCAAATCCTTAAAATCCATCATAAAGGGAAAGACCAAAAGATGATTCTCATTCTTGTCTTCATAACCAATCGCAGGCATCATATTATTGACTTCAATACTAGAACCCGAAAATTCTTGAAGTCTTTCTTGCCCAATCTCAGTTAAATTAACTTGGTATTTTTTGGGTGAGTATCCTAATCTAGAAAGCACTTGTATAGCCATATTTGCCATATCATTTTCATTGCCAAAGCCTTGGCTCACCATTGCTTCCTTGCTAAACATATAGTTGAATGCTTCCCAGGAATTATCAGAAGGTAAAAATCTAATATTATTAAGTACTTTTTTCATTGCTTCAACTGAATCAATTTCATCAATAATTTGACTCCCTGATAAAGTTAAACTTGGCATAGAAATATCTTGAGATTCCTTAGAAGTTTCACTAAAGCTTGTAATTTCTTGGTTTGATTCTTCTGACCCTTCTATTTTATTTTTTTCATAATACGCAACGTGTTTACTTAATACTTCATTTAGTTCAGTAATGAAAGTATCATTTTTCTCATAATCTATTTTTTTAACAGCTAACAACTTATTATAACTTCCCTTTTTAATAGGAATTTTCATAGATTCAAAATAATTAGATTCAATAAATGTTTCGTTATAATCCATTGCATCATCTAACTCATAGAACAACAAGCCTCTTCTATTTTCACCATCAAAAATAACAGAATCATTATTTAAACTCAACAAATACTTATCAGAATAATAAAAATCATAAGCAGTGGTTATTTCATCTTCATTAACATATTGGTTCACCTTTATTAAATCCTTGACACCTGATGATGCATATTGATCTAAATGATCATGGAAAGTTGCATCGATTAACAATATATTTCCACTATAACCATCAAAAGCCTCAAGTAAAACAGATTGATTGATAGTAACATCCAAATACTCGCCTTTGTATCTTTTGCCAGTACCAGGATATTTATCGCCTTCTGTTAATGAAATATTAACATCTTCATTTGCCAAATCAATTAGTAGATTTGATGCGTTATCTTTCAGTAGTTTTGGTACTTCAAATAATAAGGCTATACGATTATAACTACCAGGAGCTAACATGGTTTTGTCATAAAGACCAAAAGGGATCGTCGTTGTTAATGGATTTAAAGGCACATTAAAAGCGCCATTTTCTGTTGGAAATTCTAGAACAAATCTTCTATAAGGCTCAAGATCTAGAAGTGCATATAGATTAGATTGAATACCGCCAGAAATCTTTCTTATCCCTTGTTTTTCTGTCAATTCAATACTTTTATCTATTTTGGGTTCAGAAATATCCGTTACAATGAAATCAAAAGTTTCAGATAGCTTTTCATCATTTTCCTGTGGTAAGTCTTTTACTATAGTCATTTCTGGCAATAGCTTCCCAATGATTGGTAAATTAACCGTTTCATAATTGGTATCATAAAGATGAAGTGATAACCGATCAATTGCAACATCTGGAATTAAGAAAAGCAAACTACCTTTTTTATGGTCCATTGGTGGTACTAATACACTAACATCACCTGGATACGCTAAAGGGTCATTTAGAAGACCCGTTGCTTTCATTCCTGGATAACTTCCCCCTTCATTTACTGAAACGAAAAAATGATTTGTGATATTCGGTATTAAGTAACTTGGCACGCGCATCTCTGTTTCAATTTTATCATTTCCACCGACCCAATTGGCCGGATGAGATGAACCACCATCATCAATAATAACTTCTTGGGGTTCTAGAATATTTTCTAAATCTAAAGATACAGCTAAAAATCGATACCCTTTAGGGGCACTAACGCTTCTTAATTTTTCTAAAAAGAAAAGTTCATCAACTTTTAACTTAATTGCTTCGTTTTTAGATTCTTTATGGACGATCATTCGATTAGAGACAACCACTTCTTCAGAAGGTATACTATCCCCTGTAATTTCTTTTGCCACAGTTTTGTCATACTGTTTTAAAGGTTTAATAATCATATACTCAATTTCATTACTTGTTTTTACAACTACTCCTTCTTCCTTTTGAGATAATTCTACAAGAGTTGAGTTGCCGAAAGCTTCACGTTCACCCATTTTATTTTCTTTTTCAACTCGAATAGCCACTTGACTTAAATCACTGCTTTCAATTGCCTCTATTTCAAGTGCCAAAGTATTAAATCGCTCAAGCAATGCTGTCGCATTTGTCGTTACGATATAATCTCCACCAGCAATTGATGAAGACCTTTTAAAATCTTCTTCAATATCCGGTTCACCAATGCCTACAAAAAGACTCTTAATACCCGATTTTTTTAGACTTTCTAATTGTTTGTGTATTTCTTCATCTTCCGGATCTAGGGTTAAGTCTGTTACTAAAACTATTAATTTCTGGGAAGAAGGAATTTTATCCATAATTCTTCTAGCACTTTCAATGGCATTAGGTATATTGGTGCCACCACTACCACTTAACTGACTTAAACCACTTAATATTTTTTCTTTCGCATAGGTTCCCGTTTGAATGACAGATGCACTATCATCAAATTGCATAAGCTGTACCTGTATATTTTTTTCTAAGTTTATTATAAAGTTATACAAAATATTTTTAACAATGTTAATTCTTGAATCTTGCGCACCATCTTCTGTTCCCATAGAACCGCTGGTATCAATCATAAAAGTCATAATAGGTATATCACTGACACTTGGTGTTTTAGGTCTATCGTAAATGGCTTTATAAGTGCTACCAATTCGATTATTAATAGACTGAAATACTTCTTCTAAAATAATTTCATCTGACGCGCTAAAATATAAACCCCTTGTCTCACGGGCAAGTTTTTTCAAGGTTTCATCATCATGGCCTTCACCATAACCTATTGTTATTACAGGTATTTCATTTGATACCAAATCAAAAAATTCTTCCTTCGTATATTTCTCTTTACCGCCTAAATCATTTTCTCCATCTGTAAAAAGTACCACCGTTCTTCTTTGTTGGTTTTGTAATGACTCAATGCCTTTAAGTACTGATTGATAAAGGGCAGTATCGCCACCAACTTTTACTTGATCTAATACCTCTAAGCCTTTATCTTTTTGATCTAAATTATAACTTAAAATTTTATCATCAAAATCTATTATAGTTAAACGAGCATCTTCTGGTAATCCCTCAATAAATTTTTTGGCCGCTTTAATCGTACCATCCATTTCGCCTCGCATAGACCCGGATGAATCTAACAATAGTACAATACTCGGTGGTACCTGGACTTTTTCAATTTCTTTAATATTAACTAAAGTCCCACCTTCTAAGATGTTTGTGTTATTAAGATTTGGTTCAATTGTCTGAGTAGACGAATCAATTAAAGAGAAAACCATTTCAACAGTACGATTGTCTAAGTCCTCTTGAACCCCTTCTATGGCAATGCCACTAGTACTGGATACTAAATCACTTAAGTGGATAGATGCCTCGAAGGGATAAGGCACTTCAACCAGAGTAACTTCGCCGGCATTGACAGGTACATTTCTTGTAACATATTCTGGAATAATACTGCCAGATTTTGTTTTAATCCTTACATCCCAAAACCCAGAAGGTACATATAGTAAATAATCACCATCTGGTGTCTTATCAAGATAGCTACTATCCATTTTATAGTCGGGATGTTCTATATCAACATAAGCATCACTACTTTTTGAAGGCGTTGCAGTGATTGAACTTGCATACTCAGCACTTACTTTAATAGCACCTAGCAATTCACCATAGTTAACCTTTGAATCTTTTTCAACGGTTCTTAAATTAAAAGTTACGGACTTTGTTGAATCATCCCAATCAAATCTAAAATGACTTACCCCTTTGTGTTGGGATAGTTGTCCAATATTTATTGTACGAACACCATGATAATCTTCAACAGTAAAACTTTCTCCATACTCTTTTTCATAAAACCCAAAATTATTTTCCGTTTCAATGTTTACATAAACATCTCCTTCATCGCAGGAAATATCCAATAAATAATAATCATTTGACTCATGATACATTGATAAATAATATTCATAACTATCAATTTCAGATGGCTTAATAGTAATTTCCTCATCTGGTTTTATAATATTTTCTTTTAAAATTTTATATTCAATCGTATTGTACCCATAGCTTTGAGAAACTGTTCCCCACCATAAGTCACCGGATTCATCCACTACAGAAAATATCAATTCATCATCAAAATTTTTATATATTTTACTATTTTTATCCTCTATGTATTTTGCTAGATCGTATATGAATTGCTTGTTTTCTTCTTCAGTTAATGCCTCTTCATATGGTATTTTCAATGACCAATAGTTCCCATAAATTCTTCTATCTTTTTTAAGATTATACTCATCTAAATAACTTATATCAAGATAACCATTTCTTTGATAGTCTGTTTCATCATAAGAAGCTTTATTTATTAAAGGTATTATATGAGGCGTCTCTTCTAACCAATCAGTTGATTCACCAAATTTAAAACGCCATATAGGTTCTAAGGATAACGTTTCTGTGTTTTCAGATAAGAATATTTCAAATTTGCTTTTTTCAAAAGTTTCTTCTGTTACAGATCCATCTTCTTCATTTCCTCGCTCTAATGACTCTACTTCTATATCAGTTTTAGTTTCTGAAGAATCTGTGGAAGATATTTCTTCATTTTCTTTACCACAACTAACAAAAAGTAATAAAAAAACAATGAGAATAAATACTATAAATACATATCTTCTTTTTAACATTTTTTTCCTCCTTCCAACCTCAATAAACCACTCACATTGTTATATCTATACCCATTTTCACTTTTTCTACGCTAAAACTTGTAAATAAAAAAGTCCCAGTACTCAACATACCAGGACTATCATTTTATGCTTCATGCATTTTTATCAATAGCTGATTAGATTCAACTTGATCATCAACACTGACAAAAACACTTTCGATTTTACCACTTACATCTGAAAGAATATCCGTCTCCATTTTCATTGCCTCTAATACAGCAAGGCGTTGACCTTCTTCAACTATATCACCAACACTGACGAGTACTTCTATTACTTTACCAGGTATTGAGGCCCCAATATCATAAGGATTACTCTTATCAGCTTTTAAAACTTCTGCCACTGTACCGATTCTTTGATCAGAGACTTGGTCATGAATAGTAACTTCACGTCTATTGCCATCCACTTCAAAAATAATTCTTCGATTGCCTTTAGGTGTTAATTTACCTATTTCTAGCAATTTTACCAACATAACATGACCTTCAACTGAAATCTCACAAGTTTCACCTTCTCGTAACCCATGGAAGTAAACATCACTTCCCAGGTTGCTTAAATCTCCATGCTCATTAATGTATTTAACATATTCCTTAAATACCTTTGGATATAATGCATAGGAAATAAGATCTTTCTCGGTAAACTCCATTTCAAATTCGGTTGTTAAATCTTTTCTCAAAATATCAAAGTCTTCAGGAGCTAATAACTCTCCAGGACGACAAGTAATAGGTTTTTCATCTTTTAATACTAGTTTCTGTAATTTTTTAGGAAATCCGCCCATCGGTTGTCCCATCATACCTTTAAAATAGTTAACGACAGTGTCAGGATAAGACAATGATTTACCTTCTGAATATATATTGTCTGGCGTTAAATCATTTTGTACCATAAATATTGCCATATCACCAACGGCTTTTGATGAAGGCGTTACTTTAACGATATCTCCAAACATAATATTAACTTCCCTAAACATCTCTTTTACTTCATTAAATCTATGACCTAAACCAAAACTCTCAACTTGTGGTTTTAAATTAGAATACTGTCCACCTGGAATCTCATATTCATAAATTTCTGCTGAAGATGATTTAAGATCAGACTCAAACTGTTCATAAACAGGTCTTACTGCAGCCCAATAATCGGAGATCTTTTGAATTTCTTTTGTATCCAATAATGTATCTCTATCAGTATTCTTCAGTGCCGCCACAACAGAATTTAAAGCTGGTTGAGCTGTTAGGCCGGACATAGCATTAAAGGCTGTATCTGCAATATCTACACCGGCTTCTGCAGCCAATAATATTGTTGCTACCCCATTACCACTTGTATCATGGGTATGCAAATGAATTGGTATATCTACCACTTTTTTTAGCTCAGTAATTAACTGAAAAGCGGCATAAGGTTTCAATAAAGCTGACATATCTTTTATTGCTAAAATATGGGCACCAGCTTTCTCAATAGATTTTGCCAAATCAAGATAATATTCCAGTGTATATTTTGTTTTTGATTTATCTAGAATATCTCCTGTGTAACACATACATACTTCAGCGATTTTATTTTGTTTTCTTACTTCATCAATTGCTACTTCCATGCCTTCTAACCAGTTAAGAGAATCAAATATTCTAAAAACATCTATGCCACTATCAACTGCTTCTTGAATAAGCTTTCTAATGACATTATCCGGATAGTTTTTATATCCTACCCCATTAGAACCACGTATTAACATTTGAAAAAGAACATTTGGTGCCTTCTCTCTTAATTGTTTGATACGATCCCAAGGGCATTCTTTTAAGAATCTTAAAGAAACATCAAATGTTGCGCCACCCCACATTTCCATTGAAAAAAGATCTTTTGCTAAATGTGCTGTAGGTTCTGCGATTTTAACCATATCTTTTGTCCGAACCCTTGTCGCTATGAGTGATTGGTGAGCATCTCTCATAGTTGTATCAGTTAATAATAACTTCTTCTGATCTTTTATCCACTTCACAAGACCTTCTGGTCCTTTTTCTAAAAGAATGTCTCTAGTTCCACTAAGTGTTTCACTTTGATCAATTACTGGAATTTTCGGTACATCAAACTCTGTTTTGATGCCTCCGGTTTCGTTGACAACTTTATCGGCAATATATTTTAAAACATTGGCTTCAAAATCTACAGTTGGCTCTATATCAAACAAAGTCTTGTTGTTCTTTATAAAGTTAGTATCACAAATACCCTTTTTAAAATCTGGATGGTTCAGAACATTAATCAAGAAGTCAGTATTTGTTTTAACACCTTTTATTTCCATTTCTTTTATGGCTCGAATGGATTTATTTATTGCATCATTAAAAGTTCTACCTAAAGATGTACATTTTACAAGTAAACTATCATAATAAGGACTAATAATAGATCCAGTATATGCATTACCACCATCTAATCGCACACCAAAACCTGATCCTGAACGATAAACTGTTATCTTACCTGTATCCGGCGCAAAGTCATTTGAAGGATCTTCAGTTGTAATTCGACACTGAATAGAATATCCTCTTGTTTGAATGGATTCTTGATTCTCAATAGCTACTGCATCAGAAGATAATTCATAACCTTCTGCTATGAGTATTTGACTCTGAACAATATCAATACCTGTTACCATTTCTGTTACTGTATGTTCCACTTGAATTCTAGGATTCATCTCAATAAAGTAATGGTTACCCTCTTGATCCACTAGAAATTCTACCGTTCCGGCATTTCTGTAATCTACGGCACTGGCAATTTTTAAAGCATCTTTACAAATTTCATCACGTTTTTCATCACTTAAAGTAATGGAAGGGGTAAACTCTATAATTTTCTGATGTCTTCTTTGTATAGAACAGTCTCGTTCGTAGAGATGAACCAAATTACCAAAGTTATCCCCTAAAACTTGTACTTCAATGTGCTTAGGCTTTTCAAGATATTTTTCAATAAATATATCACCGACACCAAAGGCCTTTAAAGCTTCACTCCTAGCATTACGATATTCTTGTATTAAATTTTCTTTTCTTCTAACAATACGCATGCCACGACCGCCACCACCAGCCGCCGCTTTTACTATGATGGGATAACCGCAATAATCAGCATATTCAAGTGCTTCTTCATCTGACAGTATCGGTTTTTCAACACCTGGTATTGTTGGTACATTAACTGAATTGGCAACAATTTTCGACTGAATTTTATCCCCTAATTGATGCATCATCCCAGCCGATGGTCCTATAAATACAATACCTGCTTCTTCACATTTTTTTACAAACTCCGGGTTTTCAGATAGAAACCCATAACCTGGGTGAATAGCATCTACTCCCTTTTTTATAGCTAAATTGATTATACTATGAATATCTAAGTAGGCTTCAATGGGGCCTTTATTCTTTCCAATTAAGTAAGATTCATCAGCTTTCGTTCTAAACAATGAATTTTTATCTTCTTCAGTATAAATTGCAACACTTCGAATACCCAATTCTGAACAGGCTCGAATAATTCGAATAGCGATTTCACCTCTATTGGCGATTAACACTCTTTTAAACTTTTTCATTATATCCTCACTTTCATACTATTTCTATATAATATAACAGATAAAACCTAATAAATCAAAGTTTTTTACAAAAAATCTTTATTTTTTTAGAAAATGCGTCTTTTCTCGTCGATTTTATTTAATTTTTTAAAGAAAATTTTCAAATTTCTTTATTTTTATATTCAATTAATCCCCTTGACATGTATCAATCATAAGCATAAACTTTATACAAGAAAAGTCATCATCAATTCAATATAAAATAGGAGGTTTTCATGATTCAATGGGGTATCATTGGTACTGGAAATATTGCTAATCAATTTGCAGAAGATTTTAAATTTGTAAAAAAAGGAAGGCTTGTAGGGGTCGCTTCACGAACAAAAACAAAAGCTGAACTCTTTGCTAAAAAATATGATATCGAAAACTCATATAATTCCTATGAAGCCCTATTGCAAGATCCATCAATAGATATTGTCTATATCGCCACACCACATACATTTCATAAAACTCATACAATTTTAGCACTTAACCATAATAAGCATGTATTATGTGAAAAACCCTTTGCAGTTAATAAAAACGAAGTGGATGAAATGATTCAACTCGCTAAAAAGAAAAATCTTTTTTTAATGGAAGCTATGTGGATGGTTTTCCAACCTGTTTTTAAAAAAGTGCAAGAATGGGTTAATCAAGATAAAATAGGAAGAATTAAAACCCTTAAAGCTGAATTTGGTTTTAAACCACCTTACGATTTAGATAGTCGACTTTTTAACATTAATTTAGCAGGTGGCACTTTATTAGATACAGGTATATATCCTCTAACCCTTGCACTTTATCTTTATGACAAAAACCCAAGTGATATTCAAGCCATGGCTTCCATTGGTAAAAGTAAAGTAGACGAGCAATTATCTGTTAATCTTAAATTTGACGAAGATCAATTAGCTATTCTATCGACAACATTCATGTCTAAGTATAAAGATGATGCATTCATTTATGGAGAAAAAGGCCACATTCACATTCCAAATTTTTGGTATTCTAAGGTAGCTTACTTAGTCACTCCAAATGAAACAATAAAGTATAAAAATAATACACCTGTCTTTGGTTATGCCTGGGAGGTTGAACACGTCAATCAGATGTTAATGGACAATCGAACTGAAAGTAACATTGTTACCTTTGAAAAAAGTGAAAAAGTCATTAATAATATGGACTTAATTCGAGAGCAAATAGGATTAAAATATCCGTTTGAATCATAAGGAGTGATTTTTTGAAAAACGTAAAAGAATTGATTAAAGAACGACATTCTGTTCGGGCCTATACAAAAGAAAAAATCGAATCAATTAAAAAAGAAAGTTTATTGAAACTTATGGAAGAACTAAAAACAGAAAATTTTAGATTTGACTTAATTGATTATACTTTTGATGACCATATGAAAATAGGTACTTATGGTATGATTTCAGGTGCCCACAGTTTTATCGTTGGTATTCTTAAGAAAAAAATAGAAAATAATAAAGATCTAGCCATGGCTTTTGGTGAAAGTTTTGAAAAACTTGTATTAAAAGCTACTGAAATTGGTTTATCAACTTGCTGGATGGTTAGTACTTTTAATAGTGATACTATTGAATCTTTAATTAATCTTCAGTCAGAAGAAGAGATTGTTATGGTATCGCCTGTTGGCTATGGCAATGAAAAAAGTCTTAAACATCGTTTCACTCGCTTTATAATAAAAGCTGACAAAAGAAAACCATGGCATGAATTGTTTTATAAAAACAATTTTGAAAACCCCATAGATCAAACTGCCAATGACGAAATTTACGACATTTTAGAAGCCGTAAGATTAGCACCATCAGCTGCTAATAAACAACCTTGGCGAATAATAAAATCAGATATGATTTTTGACTTTTATATTGAACCGAAAGCTTATATGAGTGAAAAAAATCAAAAAATTAATGTTTCATACAATGATATGGGAATTGCTAGAAGCCATTTTAAACTAATGGCAGATTTCTATGGCTATAAAACTGATTGGTTTATTAAAGATCATCCTCTAGATACTAAAATATATGTTGGTAGCATTAAATTAGTGAAAGGAGACTAAAATGAAAATTGCTCTTATTCAGATGGCAGTCGTTGATAATAAAGAAAAAAACTTATTAAATGCAAAAGAGAAAATACACGAAGCTGCTCTGAAGGGTAGTCAAATCATCTGTTTGCCTGAGATGTTTAATTGCCCCTATGATAATCGTTATTTTAAAGCCTATGCTGAAGACGATTTTGGTCAGACAATAACTATGATTCAATCTTTAGCAAAAAAACACAATTGCATTATTATAGCAGGTTCCATCCCCGAAAAATATGAAGAAAAAATATATAACACATCGTATATAGTGAATGCCGAAGGTAAAATTATTTCGAAGCATAGAAAAGTCCACCTTTTTGATGTAACTATTGAAAATGGTATTAAGTTTAAAGAATCTGAAATTTTAACCCCAGGTAATCAAATTACAGTTATTAATACTCCTCTAGCAAAAATAGGCGTTGCAATCTGTTATGATATGCGCTTTCCTGAAGTCATACGAAAAATGACATTAGAAGGTGTTGAAATAGTATTTATTCCTGCTGCTTTCAATATGACTACGGGCCCTGCCCATTGGCATACCATAGCCAAAGCACGTGGATTAGACAACCAACTGTATATGGCCCTTTGCTCTCCTGCCAGAGATATAAATGCTTCTTATATAGCTTATGGGCATAGTCTTATTGCTAATCCTTGGGGAGAAGTTGAAAAAGAATTAGATGAAAAAGAAGGCATACTGATTCATGAAGTCAATTTAAAGGCAGTAGAATCTACTAGAGAAAGTTTACCATTACTTAAACACAGAAAACCTGAACTGTACTAAAAAAAGGGACTAGTTTATAGTTAAATGCTTAGCTATAAACTAGTCCCTTCTAAATTATTATTCTACTATTTCAAAGTTATTTCTAAGTAATTTAAAATTATTTTTAATGCCTTCACTTAGATATATTTCGTTTTCTTTTGTAACAAATATTGCTTCTATTGTTTCATCATCATTCGCTAAAGATAACCCTTCTTCTAAACCTAAAGCAAATAATGCAGTTGATAAAGCATCTGCTCTTAGGGAATTCTCAGTGACAATTGTTACACTTTGTAAACTATTACGTATGGGATAACCATCTTTAGGATCTAAAATATGATGGTACCGAATACCATCCGCCTCAAAATATCTTTGATAAGTTCCAGAAGTTACAACTGACAGATCTGCGGCTTTTAATATCCCTAAAGATGATCCAGTGGGTTCTAATGGATTTTGAATACCAACAGACCATAAGTCCTCTTCATTTTTTTGACCCATAACACTTACATTACCACCTAAATTAATTATTGCCTTATTTATCCCCACTGACTTAAAATAATCAACAACGACATCAGCTGCATATCCCTTTGCAATACCACCTAAATCAATAACCATATTTTCTTTACTTAATTTTATTTCATAATTAGACTCATTAAACATAATATCGTTATAGTTGATCAACTCTAAAACATTATCTATTTCCGCTTCATCTGGTATATGTCCTGTTGTCGGCCCAATATCCCATAATTCTACTAAAGGTCCTATTGTAATATCAAAATATCCTTTGGAAGTTATATAAAAACTTTCGCTTTTTTGAATGACATCGAAAGTCTCTTTAGAAACTGATACATATCCTTTTCCCGCTTCTGAATTAATAGCACTGACTTCACTTTCTTCTTTGTTTTTGCTCATCTTATTATCAATTGCCTTAATTAATTCAAAGGCTATATCTAACTCTTCTTCTTTACTTGAATCGAATACTGTTATTTTTACTGGAATGCTGCCAAAAATGATCTCTTCCTTGGTCATAGGCTCTTCATTTTTAGTACAAGCAGTGAAAAGAAACAATAATACACTTAATATAATTACTATTTTAACAATCTTCTTTCTATTTTGCATTCTCGCCTCCATAATGCTTACCTATCTATTAGTTTATCAAAAAAATTTGCTAAAGGGAATTAAATTAATAATTTCACTAAAATCTAATATTTTGTTATATTGTTACACATATAGTATTATAGCATTTGAAATTTCTAATTTCAACAGATTTATCATTTCATAGAAAAGTGTTGAAATAGCAAGTGTAATGGCATATGTCCAAAACTTTAAAGAACATATGTTGATAGATTTACTAAATCTTGTCTTAAAGATATATTTTGTATATAATTCATAAAAATTACTTTATTTTTACACTATACATGATATAATGTTAAAAGAAATACAATTAATTTTATAGGAGGTCAAAATGAGTAAAAAAGTTATAATCCTCGGTGCAGGATATGCTGGGGTACATGCTGCAAAGTTATTGCACAAGAAATACAAAAAAGATTTGTCCGTTGACATTGAACTAATCGATAAAAATCCATATCATACATTAATGACGGATTTACATGAAGTCGCTGGAAACCGAATCGACGAAAGTGGTGTTAAGGTAAATTTAAACAAGATTTTCAAAGAAAAGCGGGTAAATGTAACAGTTGACGAAATTACTAACATAGATTTTGATAAGAAGGTACTTCACTCTGATAATTATAAGTATGATTATGATTATCTAATTATGGGCACTGGAGCTGAACCGTGTTTCTTTGGTGTTGAAGGTGCTGAAGAAAACAGTTTTACACTTTGGTCCTTAGAGGATGCTTTAGAGATTAAAGACCATATAAAAACAATGTTTGAAAGAGCTAAAAATGAAAGAGATGAAAATAAACGCCAACGAATGTTAAGTTTTGCTATTGCTGGTGGTGGCTTTACAGGTGTTGAGATGGTTGGTGAATTGGCAGAATGGCGTGATAAGTTATGTGATACTTATGCTATTGATCCAAGTGACGTAAACATTTCAATTGTTGAGGGTCAAGAGAAACTATTACCAATCATAAGTGATAAACTTTCAATGAAAGCACAAAAAAGACTTGAAAAAATGAATGTAAATGTTTTACTTAACTCGTTTATAAATAAAGTTGACGAAAACTTTATTGAACTATCTGATGGTTCAAAGGTAAATACTAATACACTTATTTGGACTGCAGGTGTACAAGGTTGTGGATTTGCAGAAAAAGTTGGACTCAATATTGATCGTAGCAAAAGAATTAAATCAAATAAACATTTACAAGCCCTTGACCATGAAGATGTCTATCTTGTAGGAGATAATGTTTATTTTGTTGAAGAAGGCGAGGATCGACCATTACCACAAATTGTTGAAACAGCTCTACAAACAGCAGAAACTGCTGTTAATAATGTTGCTTCAAAAATAAATAATTCTGATGAATTAGAATCTTTTGAGTCAAACTATCACGGATTTATGGTATCTATTGGTAGTCGCTATGCTGTTTCAAATGCCGGTGGTATATCCTTATCCGGATTCCCTGCAATGGCTATGAAACATTTAGTTAATCTCCATTACCTATGGGGCGTAGCAGGATTCTCATTAATATGGTCTTATTTAATGCATGAAATTTTCCATATTAAAGAGAATAGATCATTACTTGGTGGTCATTTTGCAAACAGTACACCAAATTTCTGGCTTGTACCATTGAGATTATTCATTGGATACCATTGGTTAGTCGAAGGTATTACAAAAGTTCAAGACGGTTGGCTAGAACCTGGCAATATATTTATCATACAAACAGCTACAGACTCCGGTGCAACAGAAGCAGCAGCAGAGTATGCTTCTGAACCTTTATTAGAAGCTGTACCTGGTTTTTATCAGTGGATATTAGATACCCTTATTGCACCAGTTGCATTTCCAATGCAAGCAATGGTTGTAGTAATGGAAATTGCAATAGGATTAGCATTAATTGCAGGTTTATTTACTTTCTTAGTATCTATAGTATCTGTTGTGTTAACCTTTAACTTTATTTTATCAGCAATGGCTGGTCCTGAGATATTATGGTATACATTTGGATCAATCGCTTTATTAAGTGGTGCTGGTAGAGTATTTGGTTTAGACTACTATGTTATGCCTTGGTTAAAGAAAAAATGGAAAAATACGAAATTCGCACGAAAAACATATTTATTAATAGAATAATACTTTTCCCTTCGATTCAATATAATCGAAGGGATTTTTTAAATTGCTTATTATTTATTGTATAATGTTATTAAAAACATATATAATAATTGATATAGAAAGATATAAAAGGAGACAAATATGCTAAAAATATGGGATAAATATCCTACATTGAAAATAGAATTAGCTGAAGTTAAAAAATTCATGAAAAATAGTATTGACTCTGGAGAAAAATATATTGATGAACCCATTATTGAATTAATTGATTCTGGTGGTAAAATGCTACGGCCAGCTCTTGTATTAATTGGTAGTCGATTTGGTCATCACGAAGATTCTGATGCCTATAAGATGGCATCCATAATAGAATTACTTCATATTTCAACTTTAATTCATGATGATATAATTGATGATTCGAAATCTAGAAGAGGAAACTTATCTGTTCAATATAAATATGGAAAAAATAGCGCTGTCTTTATTGGAGATTATTTATTTACTAAATGCTTTAGTTTATTAGCAAAAAATTATACAATGGATGAAATGGACCACTTATCTAAGGCTATTTCAAAAATTTGTCTTGGCGAAATAAGACAAAATACATTAAAACTTAGCCATAGTTTATCTGTTAAAAAATATTTAAAAATGATTGCTGGGAAAACTGCTGCTCTATTTGCACTTAGCTTATATGTTGGGGCTAAAATTGCAGAAGTTGAAGAAAGCGATATGAAACTTTTAGGCAAAATAGGTTACCAAATGGGTATGGCTTTTCAAATTCAAGATGATATTCTTGATTTCACTGGCGATCCTGATTTATTAGGTAAAGACCTAATTAACGATATCAAAGAAGGTTATTACTCATTACCAATTATTTATGCTAAAAAAAATGGTTTAGCTCATGTGGATCTTGAGTCTTTATCACCATCAGAAATAATTAACCAAGTTGAAAGTTCTGGCGGTATTGAAAAAGCTAGAAATGTTGCAAATAAATATATTGAAAAGACTTATAAATTGTTGGACTTATTACCTGAAAATGAATCAAAAGATATATTAGTGGATATCATTAATATTCTTGTTAGTAGAAATTATTAGTTTAGGAGATAACCATGAAAAAAGGTGACTTTTTTTTAATCATACTATATATAAGCATAAGTTTAATACTGATGTTTAATATTATTGGCTCACAAAATTCATCAGTTGATAATACAAAAGTTATAGCAAAAATTGATGGCGAAATTATTTTTGAAGAGAATTTACCTGTCGATTCAACCAAAACAATTCCCATTGAAACAGAACATGGTTTAAACATAATTGAAATCAATGCTTACGAAGTTAATATAATAGAAGCGGATTGTCCTGATCAATTATGTGTTTATCAAAAAATCATTAGTAAACCGGGTCAAATTTTAGTCTGTTTACCGAATCATTTAACCATTGAAATTATTGGTGAGCGAGCTGAAGAAATTGACATTAATAGTTATTAAAAAAGAAGGCCTATGATTAAATCATAAGCCTTCTTTTTTTATACTTCTTTTTTTTCAAATTGATTCAAATTTTCGTTTTGTCCTATTACCACTAACCTATCATTTTCTTGTATTTCATAAGAACCTAACACACTAATATTTACATCATTAAGATTCTTAATAGCCACTACATTGACGCCATATTTTTTTCTCATATCCAATTCTTCTAGGGTTTTCCCTATCCAATCTTCAGTGACACGCAATTCGATAACACTATAATCCTCTGATAATTCTATAAATTCTAGTACATTTTTGGAAACTAAATTTTTGGCCAATCGAATGCCCATTTCTCGTTCTGGAAAGATTACACGATCCGCGCCAATTTTATACAAAATTTGAGAGTGTACCTTACTTTGTGCTTTAGAAATAACTTTTTTTACACCAGTTTCTTTAACTAATAATGTCGCTAACATGGACCCTTGTATATTGGCACCCATGGTTACAATTGCTGTATCAAAATTGCCTATACCTAATGTTTTTACAGTATTCGCATCTGTTACATCTGCTTGCACAGCATAGGTAACAATATTAGACATATTTTGTACAACATCTTGATCAACATCAACGATCATCACTTCTCGTCCTAATTTCGTTAACTCTTGAGCAACAGCCGAACCAAAACGGCCACACCCGATAATTACAAATTGTTCACTCATTTTTTACACCTACCCTACAAATATTTTTCCTTCCGGATATCTAATTAGTGCTTTATGACCGACGTGTCGCTCAGCAATAGCTGTCGCTACCGTGATTGGACCTACTCGTCCTAAAAACATTGTTATTGAAATAATTATTTTACCTGCCACCGATAAATCTCCAGTTAGTCCCGTTGAAAGACCTACTGTCCCGAAAGCAGAAACTGTTTCAAAAAGAATATTTAAAAATTCAAACTGAGGTTCCACTAATGATAATATAATCGTAACTAAACTAACAATGGTTAATGCAATAACTAAGATTGCTAATGATCTAGAAACAGTTTCGGCGGAAATCCTTCTTCGACTAAACTCTACATCATCTTTTCCAAGAATTTCCATATAGATAGCAAATAAGATGACACCAAATGTAGCTGTTTTAATCCCACCTGCAGTTGATCCAGGCGATCCACCGATAAACATATATATAATTGTTAAGAATTTTGAAGAATCTCTTAAAGCACCTGTTGAAATCGTATTAAATCCAGCAGTTCTCGGGGTAACCGACTGGAACATTGATGCTAACATTTTATCAGGTAGAGACAATCCATTCATAGTTATATTATGATATTCTAATAAAAAGAAAAAAACAAACCCTGATAATATAAGACTTCCAGTCATTAATAAAACTAATTTTGTATGTAAACTAAAGTTTTTTATTTTTTTTGTTCTAATCACATCTATAATAACTGTGAAACCTATACCACCTAGGATAATTAAGGCCATAATCGTAAAATTAATTATTGGACTGCCAACATAATTTTCTAAACTATTGCCGATAATATCAAACCCTGCATTACAAAATGCTGAAACAGCATGGAAAACCCCAAAATAAATCCCTTTCATAAAACCGTAATCAGGAATAAACTTAATTGATAGTAATATAGCACCAATCGCTTCTATAAGAAAAGTTGCTTGAATAATTCTTATAGTTAAACGCACAACACCCGAAATAGTAAATTGACCTAATTCTTCTTGCATTATAATTCTATTTTTTAAACCTATTCTCTTTCCCATGAGTAAAGCTAATAAAGTTGCCATGGTCATAAACCCTAGTCCACCAATTTGAATTAAAGCCATAATAACAACTTGACCAAATATTGTCCAATGGGCTGCTGTATTAACAACAATTAACCCTGTTACACAAACGGCCGAGGTAGATGTAAATAAGGCATTTACAAATCCAACACTTTCATTATTTTGTGATGCAATAGGTAAGTTCAATAAAATTGCTCCTATAAGTATAACAGCAGCAAATCCAAAAACTAAAACCAACGATGGATTTAAATCCTTATTCTTTTGTATTGAACCAATTTTAGACATAATACCCACCTCCTTTAATTTAACTTTTGTGAGTATATCATCTTTAAAGAGTGATGTCAAAATCCTAAATAAAGATATACTTGATTTTTCTATTCTACTTAATTTTATATTTATTAATAGAGCAAGTCAACTAAAACTCAAGTAAGTCAGTTTCCTTACAATTGATTTTACTTTTTAATACCATTTTCTAATCTTAAAGAAAGTTAACATACCACCTGCAATTATTACACAACTAATAACAAAGTAAGTAAAAGCCATATCTGATTCTAGACCAGGTATATAGGCAAAATTCATACCGAAGACTCCTGCTAAAAATGATAATGGAATAAAAATAGCTGAGAAAATTGTTAATGTCATCATTGTTTCATTCATATCATTACTTACATTTGACATCTGTACTTCATGCAAACTATTGATCATTTCACGGTATGCCCTTAATGAATCATTTATTTGATTTAAATGGTCCATCACATCTAAATAGTATGGATTAATATCTTTCGTAAAAAATTGGCTATTGCTTCGTGTAAAGCTTTGAATAGAATCTTTTATTGGTAAAATTGCATTTGATAAATATACTAATTCTTTTCTTAATTTATATATTTTTTCCATTTCAGTCTCACCATGATCGATAATCTCCATTTCAATAGTGTTAAAATTCATAGAAATATGATTCATAATTGGGAAGTGGTTATCTACCAAAGCATCAATTAGAGTGTAAAAAAGGTAGTTAATTGGTTTTTTTCTAACAATACCTAAGTTATCATTTAATCGTTGACGTATCGTATCAAAAACATCTCCTGGTGTTTCTTGAAATGTAATCAGAACATTATCTTTAACAAAAACAGAGAGATGTTCATGAATGATTTCGTCCTTCTGAAGATAGATCATCTTAAAAATCGAAAACAAATATTCATCATTTATTTCAATCTTGCTCCGATGAGTTATATGAACAATATCTTCTAAATCTACATGATGAATATTGAATATCTCTCCAAGTGTTTGAATCAATGCTATTTCATGGAGACCTATGATATTAATCCAATATTTTTTATCATCAGTAATAATATCTTTTAACTCATTAATATCTTTAACAGTTATCCTTCTAATAAAGCTTTCGTCATAACAGATTAATTCAACTAAAATTTTAACATCGTTGTACTCACCATTGTAGTACAATGTACCAGGCGGTTCACTTACATTGTGTTTTTTAGGTCTAAATATATTTCTAGAGTTCATTAGTTTATGACTTCCCTTCTTATTTTTCTTCTTTCAACTTTAATAATACACGACCGCTATTATTAACTTGAACTTTCAAACATCTCACATCATTCACTTCTTCAACAATTACACTCTTTCCTACAAGTCCTTTATTATCTGAGTATAGGTATTCATAAACATCACCAAGTGAATTGATATTAGGATCAATTTTCACATAAACTTCTTGCTTTTCAACTGTATCTGTATTAATCGCCAATACAAACTCCTCATCATTAAATATTTTAGACCAGCAAACAACAGAAGAAATTCTTTCTTCGCCGATCTTCTTAGGGTAATGAAAAGGATCATCATTTTTAGATATTTCTCTTAGGAACTGTCGACCATGTTTTAAAGCAATATAACTTTTTCTTATGGCTAATATTCTTGAAAGTTCAATATACGTTGGGGAATTTTTGTCAAAAAAGTGTCTGTTCTGCGTTCTAAAAGCTCCAAATTTCTTCCCAAACATATTCTCCCGAATATACTTATCAGATGGTCCTTTACCATCAAAACCCTGTTCTGTTCCATAGTATATACATGGGATACCAGACGTAAAAACATTCAAAAATAGACAATTAAGCAACAAAGCTTTACTGCTTTGATCGGCAGTAAATCTTTGTTTTATATCTCCATCTTGACTTACCATATCATGATCATCAAACATTGTAACTACTTTATCTTTATACCATAGATTTTCTTTATCACCAAGTATTTCACTATTAGAAAATATATCAAAATACGTTTCTGGTGATTCATATCCCTTGGCTACTTTCTCCATAGCTTCTGGAATATTATTAATACCTAACGCTGCGTCCAAACCAGTTTTCTTCAAAGTTTTGATTGCGAAATCCATTCCGCCAGTTATTTCACCAATTAGATAGAAGTTATCTTTTCCAATAGATTTTGCAAATTCATGAATGCTTTGTGTGAAATGATTAGTTGCTTCCCATTTGACATGCTTTACTGTATCAATTCTAAACCCATCAAGATCCGCTAATGCTATCCAGTATTTGAAAACTTTAATCAATACATTTAAACTTCTAGGCGCATGGAAATGTTCTTTCTCAGTGCTTCCGAGATTAAGTGTTTTCAATGTCATGAAATCACCTTCTACATATTCTGGGTACTTTTCCCAATCCTTAATCTGACCTTTTCTATAAAAACTTTCTGAATCTTGCAATTCAACTGGCCAAACGGCTGAATCTATATTATAGTCTAAATTTTTCTCAAAGGGTAATGTGGCATTACCTTTTTCATCTCTAAAGCCCTTTATGGAAAATGTCTGACCATTATAAATACATAGATCGTCTTCATAAGAAAAAATATCACCAGTATGATTTATGATAACGTCCATTATGACGTATATATCCAAAGCATGGGCACTTGATACTAAACTAATGAGGTCTTCTTTACTCCCAATGTGTGGATCAATCTCCAGAAAATTTTGGATACCATAACCATGATAGTTATTACTATAAATCGGTTGTTTAAGTATTGGACTTAACCAAATAGTCGTTATACCTAATTCTTTCAAATACTGCAATTTACTCTCGACACCTTTTAGTGTACCACCATTCCATTGTTTAGCCGCTAACTCCCAATCTTCTTGGTTACCATTTTTTAAAACATTCTCATAATCAACTATCGAATCATAAACTCTATATTTTTCTTCATTACCATCAGAAAATCGATCAATAAGTAAAAAATATATTATTTGATTCTCCCAGTCAATTGGACTTACAGTAAACTCTTTATCATCGATTATTCTTTTTAAATCAATATCATTTATGCTTTTCATAATACACCCCTTCAATGAATATTGTTACCCAATTATAATAAAGAAACACAAAATAAAAACCTATGCTCTTTTTAGCATAGGTTCTTCGATTTAAAGTATAGATAATTATTGAATAACAGTACCATTAATCTCTTCTGGTAAGGTTCCTTTAAAATATAATTTTCCTTCTTCAACTCTTAACTCCTCAATTGAAAAACCATTACTACTAGTTATAAATCTGTTAACAAATGCCGTTACTTCTAACGTCACTCTCGAAATGACACGCTGATTCATGCTAATCCGTCCAACTTTTAAAGAATCAATTCTAACATTTATGCTATTATTTGACGTCTTTGTTAACTCCCCAGATGCATAGACAGGTTTGTTTGCAGCAACCGACGTTATATAATCAACTACAAAATTTGTCAAATCTGCATTGGCACTAGTAATTGCAAAGAACGGACTCATAACCATTCTTTTTTTCTCAAAATTTACAACTATATTTTCATCAATTAAAAAATCAACAAAATTCTCTGTTAAGTTAAAACTTAACTCTCCCTGATTATTGTCATGAAATGCAACTCTAAAGTCACTTATTGGCCCTCTAACTTTATTCGCCTCTTCAATTAATGCACTCATTTCTCCATTAGAAAACGAAAGATCAGCTGGTTGTTGTCCAACGGTTATGTAATCACCCTGACCAATAGCAATTAAGTTAATACTTTCAATTGCATTTGTCTTAACATTTGATTTCTGAAGAACACTTTGATAATCATTACTAGTATACTCAACATCTACTGTCGTGCCAGTATTTAAGAAGAAATAACCTGCACCAAAACCTATAATTAACAAAATTAATAAGAACATAAAAAACTTTTTCATACAATCTCCTTTCATAATTAATCCCAGTCTTAATATACCCTAAAAAGAGTCTTCTAATTATTTATATAAAAAAAGTCTATACCAGAAATAATCTGATATAGACTTAAGCTTTTTATCTAAAGAAAACTCCATAGAAGCTACGTATTAGATGGAGATGAATTTAGACAATTTTGCAAGTAAACTCTTCTTCTTAAAGAACGTATGAAGTTTCATACAGCAGTCTTTCTCTGAGTAAAATATTCAAAGCATAAACTTCTAAATGTATTCCAAAACCAATTATTTGGTGATAGATAATAGGTATGCGTACTACCCCTAGTGTATAAGGGGTGCCTAAGTTTCTTAGGTGCAAAACTTAATTACCAAACTACACTTAAATCAAGGCAGAAATATACAGTCTAAATTATATTAAGTCTTGAAAAGAAGCACCATTTAAATATTTCATTTTGGGGCACTAATAGCCTGCAAATGAATCAGTAACAATATTTTCTTTCTTCACACCAAATCCTACTAGTTTTTCGGTAATGAAATTCACCATTCCAGGTGTGCCCGAAATATAGTAAAGCGATTCATTTACCATATCTTTAGCATAGGCATCAATTTTATCTGTAAACAGCTCTCGATCACCTATTAAATCAATGGTCAGCCCTTGATATTTCTCCTTAGTTTTATTAAATACATCTTCATAAGCAAATTCTCCACGGTCATCTGAATATAAAATGGTTAAATCATTAATTTTAGGTTTTTTATCTTCAATTTCTTTTACAAAGGCTCTTACTGGAGTAATACCTATACCACCCGCCATAATCAATGTTGGTCTCGAATAATCCTTTAATAGAAACTTTCCTCTTGCTTGATCAACCGTCATGATATCACCTGGTTCTAACTTAAGTAAGTTCTTCTTAAAATCACTTGGTTCATCAACAATTCTCGTAGAAAAAAGCATCATGTTTTCTTCTTCAATAGAAGCAAAACTATAGATTCTAAAATCCTTTCCTTCCATAGGAATTTCTTCTTTAAATCTGAATATACCATGTTGACCAGGCAACCAATCAAAGGTTTCTGGTACTTCAAATATAAATGAATATATATCCGACGTTTCTTTAATCCATTTCTTAAATATTAATGTTGTATTTTTTGACATTTTATCTCCTCCTCTTCTTTCATTACCCTTTTTTTGAAATGTTTAATCATTAATAATTTATTTTACCTTCGACTCTACACACATTGGATGGACAGATGCTTCAAACCATTGTATTACTCACCTGCACTACTCATGAAAAATTATTCACATCAACCTTCTCAAATAAAGGAAAACTCACCTCATAGTCTAGCTTACCAAAATATTCAATAACTTAATTATAGTCTTGTTCTTGCGCCATAAACTGATCACATAGAAAACCTAAAACTCAAATCTTTGCTCTTGTAGTTTTAATAGATACTTTAAAGGTCTTTATATTATGGCGTAAAACCAGGTTTATTAGCTTTTTTAAGAATTTTTAGTTTTTATCTCCATAAACATTTAAACTTAATTCATTACCACTAATATCCTTCACTTTAAAATCATAAACATTCATTTCTTACGCCTAAATTTATTAGTTGCGCACAACCAATAACGGTAAAAAATTAGCTAAATCAAAAAGTTAATCCCATTTCTCTGATTCAACTAATAATTCATCTAAATTTTTCTTTAACTGGATTAAAGTCTCATCTTTACCAGTTATTTGACACGCCATTTTACTAGGCACTTCAATAATTTTCTTCTTCATTTCTTTTCCCTTTTTAGCTAATTCAATTACTACCGATCGATCATCTGTTGGATCCCGAAATTTATCAATTAGTTCCTTGTTCTTTAATCGCTTTATAACTGGTGACAATGTACCAGAATCAAGATACAATTTTTGACCTAAATCTTTGAATGAAATCTTTTCATACTCCCATATAACAAGCATTGTTATATATTGTGTATAAGTGAGATTATATTTGTCTAATAATGGTTTATATAGCTTTGTGACTTTTCTAGACAATGCATAAAGGGGAAAACATAATTGGTTTTCTAACTTTAGTGAATCATATTTGTCCATCTAACCTCCCTATTTCAATTTGACTCAATTCAATTGCGCCAAATCCTTTTCTTTTATTATATTTCTTTTTATAATAACTGTCAACTAACATTCAAAAATAATCAAAAAAAATGAGCCAATAGATCAGCTCAAATTTATGAAATAATTGTTTTTAAATCATACATATGATAATCAAGGGGTAACTTATCAGTTACAATTTTACCTAAAATACCGGAACTGTTTTCTAACTTTGTATGATCCTCTACTTCCACATCGAATATCGCTTTTGTTTCTAAACACTCTACAGATAATTGACCATTATCAAATAATACCTTCCCAACAATATTTTTTAAATCACTAGAAATCTTTCCATTAAGTACCAAACCATTTTCCAAAACAACATATCCTTTTTTCATATTATCCCTCCAAATTCTAATTTATATTTATGCATATTAACTAATATTTATGCGTTTTTTAAATTATATCAGAAATTTGAGAAAATGCAAATGTTTATTTAAAAGAATTCTATTCTGTTATCTATTGCTTTTTTTAAAAGAGATTTGCAAATTTGTAATAAATATACATTTTACAAAAAAAAGCATCTTCTAATTTTAAAGATGCTTTCATTGTTTTATTTTATCTGTCTTAAATCTAATCCTTTCACATGGTCATATCCTAACTTATATATTTCTTCATTATGACTTGTATCAAGTATATTATATTTTGATACCTCATCAAGTTCAATAATCAGATCACAACTCTCACGACTATAGTTTTGCATACCAGTAGTCATTTGAAAAACTCTTGTGATGACATCCTTTACATCTTCTATTTCATTTATTTTTTCAATGGGCATGATATCTACAGCTATAATAATATCGCATTGGCCAATTAATGGCTTTACAGGAACATTATCTAATAACCCGCCATCTATATACACTTGTCCATCAATCTCTACAGGCGAAAAAATAATGGGAATAGAAGCTGAACCTTGCACAGTCTTTGCTAAATTCCCTTCACTAATATAATCAATTTCCCCAGTCAATAAATTAGAAAGACCAAGATAAAGGGGCTTTTCTAGTTCGCAGAACTCACTTGCCTTTAAATTTTTACTTAATTTTTTTCTTAAATTATCTAAACTTGCAAAGCCCTTTTTAGGCAATCCGATTTTGGCAACATCTGCTAATTCTATTTCGCCCATAATTGTCATTATTTCTTTAGGTGTTTTTCCATCTGCTACAAGACAACCAACAATAGCTCCTGCACTCGTACCAGATATTATATCCGGTTTAATGCCCTCTTCTTCTAAGGCTTTTAACACACCAATATGAGCAAAACCTCTACTACCACCACCGCCTAATGCAATGCCAATTTTTTTCTTATCCATTGTAACCTCCATATTTAGCTAATAAACTTTCTTATCATTACCCTTTATCGTGAACATCTAATCACTCAAAAAAAGACATCTATTAAATGTCTTCATTGATCTTAATATTTACAATAATCCAAGTATTATCATCATTTTGATAACAATCAAATATTATTGGATTACCTGATTTCAGCACTTCAATTTCTTCTTTGGTTTCTTCTAAAACCATTAATGATAGAAAATCTTGTTCCATATTTACTCGTTCTCTAAATTCAGGATTATTACTTAAATCAACTTCAATAAAATTATTATCGATTTGTCCTACGTAAGTTCCTTCTACTTTCTCATATTTCATATTGCCATTTTCTTTTTTAGAAGATTGATCTGCATCAAAGTTTAGAATGGCATCTACTTCAAAAGTTTCATTGGCTGTTATTTTTATTAATAAGTTAGGATATGTTAAAGCCTGTGTCACCATATCATCTGTTGATGGTTCATTAAGATCAATATTAAAAGTAATCATCTGATTTAGCTCATTAACACCTTTAATTTCTAAGGAGTAACCACCTGTTCTTTTTTCGCCAGCACTAACCAATAAATATTTTTCTTTCTCACCAATCACATGGGTATAATACCCATAGTTGTCTTTATTTTCTTCGTACCATTCTTTTGCCCCTTCTTCTAAACCCTCTTCTTCTATTATCTCGTAATCAAACTCTGTCGGTTCTGTTAATTCTACATCTTCTTCTACTCCATTACACCCAGCAGCCAATACAATAATAGAAATTAACGCTACTAAAAATAAAATTTTTCTCATAATTTTTCCTCCTTTATTAATTAGACGAAAGATTAATTAATCTGTTCCATTTTTTTAAGAATAAACATAAACTCCTAATATAATCATAATTATTGAAATCATAAAAACCGATACATTGAGTCTTAACCTTTTCCTTGAATTATTAAGTGTTTCAAAGGCAAATATTCTAAATTTTTCATAATTAAAAAGTAATACTGAAATTTTAACTAAAGTCAATGATAATAATAATGCAATAACCCAGCTATAATCTACATTTAGATTAAATACTTGATACCATGTCAATACAACTAAAAGTGTTCCTAAAAATGATATCAAATAAATCCATTTAGGTTTTTCTTGTTTATATACACGATTCATTTCCCATTTGTCCCAATGATCACCATAAACTATCATTAGAATTCGCGTCACTATTCCTACAATTGCCCATGTAAAGCATAAATAACTAAAATAATTAAAGTTCATTTTTCTCTCCTTTGATAATGACTCAACAGTCATGTGACTACTCGGTCATATTTTATCACCAAGTGTCAAGTTTGTCAAAAATAAATGAACTTTTTAATAAAAGAACCTTTAGCTAATAAAGATTCTTTTGAAATTACTATTGGGCTAATTTAAATATTTCAACAATATCCTTTGAGGTTAGTTCTACAAATCCACCAATGGTGTGCTCATCAAAATTTGTCGCTTTTAATGCCATCTCTTCAAAATTTTCATCATCTATATCAACTTCAGATAATCTAATGGGCATATTAATTGATTGATAGTATGATTCAACTGCCGCGATTCCTTTTAAAGCAGTTTCTTCTAAATTTCTTGGATTAATTTCAATATCAAATACTCTATTAGCTAATTGTGCGAATCTAGGAATATCTTTCTTATAAACATATTTCATCCATGCTGGAAATATTATACTTAAACCTGCGCCATGAGCAATATCATAGATACCACTTAATTCATGTTCAATCATGTGAGAAGACCAATCTTGTACTCTACCTGTACCAATTAGGTCATTATGGGCTAATGTACCAGCCCACATTATTTCAGCACGTAAATCATAATCTCTTGGAAGTTCCATTAATAAAGGCGCTTTGGTTACAATGGTTTTCATAATTCCTTCAGACATACGATCAGTCAGTTCAACATTTTCAGTTGTAGTAAAATATCTTTCAAGAACATGAGCAAACATATCCGATGCACCACAACTGGTCTGATATTCTGGTAAGGTGAAAGTTAACTCGGGATTTAATATAGAAAAGATTGGTCTTAGTTCATTGGAACCAATGTCTTTTTTCCACAACCCTTCTTCATTGGTTACAACTGAGCCAGGACTTGATTCACTACCAGCAGCTGGAAGAGTTAATACTGTTCCAATAGGTAAACATTTATTAAATTCGCCTTCACCAGTATATAATTCCCATACATCTCCATCATAATAAAATCCAGCAGCTATACCCTTGGCAGAATCAATTACACTACCGCCGCCAACAGCAAGTATAAAGTCAACATTTTCATCTCTACAAAGTTCAATTCCTTCCCTGACAAGACTTACCCTTGGATTAGAAACAACACCACCCAGTTCAAGGAAATCTACTGAAGCTTCTTCTAAACTTTCTACGATTTTATCGTATAATCCAGTTCTTTTTATACTCCCGCCGCCATAATGGAGTAAGACTTTTTTCCCATGTTTTCTAGTTAACTCGCCGACACGGGCTTCAGTATCCTTCCCAAATATAATCTTTGTTCTATTGTGAAATTCAAAATTTATCATATTTCCTCCTTATTTAATGTCTATTTATTTTTCTCTCTATTATTAGTATACCCTTTCTAAAGAACTAAAACATTTAAATCAAAAAAAGGAAGAAAACCTTCCTTATTTAATAACAGATAACAATGCATCTACAATATTTTTATCAAATTGACGATTTGATTCTTTTATCAACTCTAACTTTGCTTCTTCTAAACTAAGAGCCTTACGATAAGGCCGATCATGTATCATTGCATCATAAGCATCTGCTACAGTTAAAATTCTTGAAATCAAAGGAATAGCTTCAGCTGCTAAGCCATTAGGATACCCCTTGCCATCCCAACGTTCATGGTGGTTTAATATGTTTTTCGAAATCTTGCTCATTTGAGGCGACTCCTGTAAAATATCATATCCAGTTTGTGGATGCTTTTTTACAACATTATATTCTTCTTCAGTCAAAAAACCTTTTTTATTTAAGATTTCCTTTGGAATAATTGTTTTGCCAATATCATGAATTAATCCAGCATAATAAGCTTCATCTACTTGATTTTCTGCTAGCCCCATCTCAATAGAAATTCTTCTTGATAACTTTCCCACATTTTCCATATGGCCTTTAGTATAATCATCGTGTAATTCCAAAAGCTTAGACATAGAGATGATTATCTGACTTGTCATTTTTTCTTTTAGAGCATTGTATTCTTCTTGACTTTGTTTAATTTCTTTTATAAAACGATCTTTTTCACTATTGAAATTAAAAATATTCTTTAGCCATGTTTCTAGTTGATACTTAGAAATTTTATCTTCTTTATAAGCAGCATATGGTAAGTAAAATGGATTTTCATTCACTTTACCTCTATAGATAATATAAGGATGCAATTGGATCACATTAATTAATGTTTCATCACTGAATCGACTCATATTGTATCTACAAATTGCTGATACTGGAAATTTTCCAAAAATCTCTTCATTTAATTTCCACTCATACTCAATGATCCGATCAATGCCATCTCCATATTTCAAAACCCAACTAAGTTCACCAGTAATTGCAATGCCTTCGTAACCTTCATCAATCGCCTCAAGAGACATTTTTTTTAAAAGTTCAATCATCTTGTCTGGCATAAATTCTCCGCCTTCTGAATAAGCTTTTGATTTGTCAAGAAAAATAAGTTGCTCCCCTTTTAAATACTTTCTAGAATCAAGATCTTTGTCAATTGCATTAAGAATTAATTCTTTCTCATCCTCACTATCAATATAAAGGCATTTTTCATTACTAAATAAACTGTTAACAATATACTCACGCATAATATTTACTATTTCATCGCTTTTTTCATAAAGTAGAACCAAGTGATTACCTTGCTTTAAGTATGTTGAATTGCCAATTTTATACATAAAAACCTCTTCCTCTATAATTCACTTATTCTCTTTCATTGATTTTTTATTAGTATACATATTTTGATCCGCCTTATTAAATAATTCCTCTCCTGAAATCTGGTCTTGACTTTTTATAGAATAACCTAAGGAGATACTAAGTTCTTCCTTCAAATTTTCTTTTATAGAATAGCTTTTAGATTTTTCATTAATTTCTCTACATATTTTTCTACAAACGTCTTGATCTTTATTGATTAATATAATCCCAAACTCATCCCCACCTATACGAGCGACAATTGCATCTTCAGGTAAGTACTCAAGTAACAGCTTTGCAGCCAGTTGGATGTATTGATCACCAGTACTATGGCCATAATGATCATTAATGTATTTAAGATTATTGATATCTCCAATGATCAAACTAATCTTATTATTATGGATATCAGTTAATGCTTCTAATTTTTTTTGAAAATATCTGCGATTAAAAAGTCCTGTCATAACATCATGTTCGCTAATATACCTTATCTTCTGCTCTTTTCTTTTTAAATCAGTAATATCAATATAAGTTAAATAACCGCCAATAAACTCCTGATCATCAAATATTGGTATCCCTTTTATAAGAAAATGTTTTGAAGCACCTAAATCAAAAACTAGTTCTCTTTCTAACTCTATGGAAACATTTGTCATAAAATTTTCTTTCAATCCTTGAAAGGAAATATGACTACTTATAATATCTTTAATTGATTGATTTAGAAAATAATCATAATCATAAGGGAAAAGTGACTTGTACTTTTTATTTACACCGTTAATTTTAAAATTTTCATCAAACATCACGATTGCCTCAGTAGAATATTTAAAAAGAGCACTGAACCATTGAATTTGCGAATGAAGTTTTCTTTTAAGAATATATTGTTCTAATACTATTTCAATGTTGTATCTCAACTCATTTTTTGTGAAAGGCTTGTTTAAGTAAACACATGCAGCAGGTAAGCGTTTATAATTTCTAATGTCATTAGTTAAATATATCGTAGGTATACTTCTATAGTCATTAATAATCTTAGAAGTTTCTATCCCATCTATTGTTCCATCTAAAATAATATCCATTATAATTAAATCTATAGGTTCTTCCTTGATTATCTCAATAGCATCTTCTCCATTAGAAATAACTAATAGATTTGTATATCCTAAACTCGATAAGTCATCTTTTAATTTTTCTACGACTACTCTAGAGTCTTCTACAATTAAAATGTTAGTCATTCTATTAACCTCTCAAACTTAACTAAAATAATGTTAATTCACCGCCTTCTGAACCTGTATCTACATCATCAGTTTTAAATATCTCACTTGCTGTTTTTCTCTCAATATAACTTGTGAATTTTTCTTCAATAGCTTCATAGTAATCATTTGTACTTTTCCATTCATCTATGTCATGTTTTTCAAGTAAAGTTTCTTTTATTTCTACTGCATTCATTACTACGGCATCAAGGATTTCTTGAATTGAATGGATGCTTCCTGACATGTCACCAAATGTTTGAAACTCATTAATTATATAGTGAATATCTTTATAAAGATCTGTAGTAATCGTTACTAGCTGAGCAATTGTGTTTTTTACAGCATTTTTTACAGTTTGTAATTCTTCTTTCGAGTTCTTTATTGTATCTGACGCTATATGTAAATCTTCAGTTATTTCTTCTCTTAAAACACTGAACTCATGAATGTCTTTTACTAATGTTTTTTCAATTTGAGTAAAGACATCTTCATTTTCCTTTGTAAAATCTATAAAAACATCTATAATCTTCTCTATATTTTTAATATGGGCATTGTCATTCCGATCTAAACGTGCAAATTCAATTTTTGCTAAAACCTTAATCCGTTTAAATCGATTTGCCATTAGACTGATGCTATCAAAATTATTTTTAATTTCATTCAAATATTCTTTTAATATATCATCGCAAGCGTCCAAATCCGAATACCCATTAATAATCTGATTCATTTTGTTTTCAAATTTTGTTACCTCTTGAATTACAATATCATTCCTTTTATCAATACTTGAAGAAATAATATTACCTGTTTGAATACCGTTAACCATAAAATCCCATAAAGTTTTTCCATCATCATTTATTACTTCTAGAATCTCATCCATATTTAAAGCGTATTCCAATATATTATTAATAGAAATAGCAAATTGCTCATCAATATTGTTCACTAGGTTCTTAGATAATTCGCCAACATCAATTATAAACTGTAGTGTGTTTAATGCTTCTGTCATTTCTAAATCTTCTGTATCAAACTTCTCCATGGATTCACCGAGAGTAAATACTATCTCAGTTAAATTCTCCATATTCTGTCTAATCAAGTCTTGCCCTTGTAACTCAATTATAATACTTTCTATTGGTTCTAATGATTTTTCTACTTGTTCAATAAAGTCTTTAATAAGCATAGATATGCCTTCTAAAGATTCAATAATATCTTTTATTGATTTTATTAATGTTTCATTGTATTGTTCTAATATTTCATTTTCAATAGACGATAAATCTTCTAAATGCTCAGTAAAATCCTTATTCCAATTTCTAAGTACTATAATGTTCTCTTCAAAAACATCATAATCCTCTTTGACTTTTTTCGATAGTTGATTGATTTCTTGAGAAATCACCCGAAAAGCTTCTCCGTGTTCTAATCTAGAAGAAAAAATAATCGCATTAATAGATAATTGTTCTAAACTTCCAAATACATTTGTTAAATCCTCAATCACTTTTAACAAGGTATTAAAAGTCACTTCATCATCGTTATCTGTAGTTATTTGATTTAATAAATTAGAGATGTCTTTCTGACTAATCAATTCCTTATATATTTTTTTCATTTCATCATCTAAATGATTGACTAGTTTTATAAAAGTATTTTGATCTTCACCATTATTGTTTCTAAACTTCTTGAGTAATTGTTTTGATTCGTGAATCGCCAATAATGCCTGGTTTTCCAACTCAGGTAATTTATCAGAAATAAAACCATAAACCATTTCTGAATCATTAATCATTTCTTGAACCACTGATTCAATTTTTTCTAAATCCATATCAAAAGTTTTCATAATTACTCCTTTATTAATCAAAAAAAGTTAAATTGGATTCTTCTTTTCCACTATCTTTAATCTTTTTGATTGCTTCTTCTTCTTTTCTATAAGTCTGATCTAACATTGATTTAATGTGAATTCTTCTTAAATAAACCTTAAAATTATTTGATAAAAAGAATATCTTTCTGCCATGTTTCCCACCAGTATCCTGGGATAAAATCTCAAATTTTTCCTCCTTAAGGTAATCAATTGCAAAATTTATATTATTGTAAGCAATTGAGTTATCACCTTGATTTAAAACTTTCCCACCACCGAAAACCTTAGCTTTCATATATCTACGGTCGGCACCATATTTAATCATTTGATTAATTAACATTTCCATGGCATGAATCCCATAACGTGTATCAGCAGTTAAATTTCTCTCTGAAAACCTAGTTTTAGTAGAAATCATAATGTGATTTAAACCTGAAATCTTGTTAACTGGATCGTGTAAACAGACAGACACACAAGAACCAAGAAGCGTTGTTAAAATAACATCTTTGTTTTTTGTCGCATAATATTCTCCAGGAAATATCTCAATCATCTTTCGTTGATGTTTTTTCGAAAAGGATGCTCTCATATTAATCACTTAATCTCAATTCTCATTAATAAATAATTCATCTAGAGCTGTAATTCTAAAAAGTTTTCTCACATTCTCATTAGCATTAGTTATTCTTATATCAATGTCGTTACTAATTGATTCTTTATATAAAGACACTAACATGCCTAAACCAATAGAATCAATATAATTTGTTTCCGAAAAATCTAAAATAATTTGATCTGTTTTTTTCATAAGATCAAGAATTTCTAATTTCATATGTTTAATGTTTTCTGATACTAAATCACCACTAATTTCATAGTTTATCATAATTAACTCCTTAAAATAAATACTTAACCATGTGCTCAAGTGCTAACACATAATCAACTGCTTTTAGTTGTATTGCCTTTTGAGGCATACCAAATATAATTGCTGATTCTTCACTTTCAGCTATTGTTAATACACCTTTATTCTTTAAAAACTTCATACCACGTGCACCATCATCACCCATTCCTGTAAGAAGTATTGCTATGGCATTTGATGTAAAATAATTGCCTACAGAGTGAAATGTATAATCAACAGAGGGTCTATGTCGATTAACCTTGGGTTTTTGTGATAATTCAATTTTATAATTGCTTCCAATTTTTTTGAGGCCCATATGATAATTCCCGGGCGCAATGTATGCTGTATTATTTTCAATTACTTCACCATTTTCAGCTTCCTTCACACTAATCTTAGATATACGATTCAATGTACTGGCAAAAGCCTTAGTAAAATATTCAGGCATATGTTGTACAATCAATATTGGTGGTGTTACCTTAGGAAATTTCTTGATTAATTGATTCAAAGCTTGAACACCACCTGTTGAAGCACCAATGGCAATAATACTTTTATTATGTGCTAAATTACTTCTATTACTAACCTTAGGACTACTTAGTGAATAATGTTTAGTCCCGGCATTTGCTGCATTTTTAATTTTGCTTCTTAATTCTTCAACGAATGCTTTTCTCTCTTCTTTTGTTTTAAGAGATTTTTTGCCGATAAAGTCAATGGCTCCAATTGATAATGCTTCAATTGTCGCATCTGCACCTTTTTGTGTCAAACTACTAATCATTACAACAGGAATTGGCATATTTGTCATTAATTTTTTTAGAAATGAAATGCCTGACATTCCAGGCATTTCAATATCTAAAGTTATTACATCAGGCTTATTTATCTTTAAAATTTTAATAGCTTCATAAGGGTTCCCTGCCGTACCAATAACTGTCATCCCTTGGGTACTATTTATAATTTTACTTAACATTCTTTGAATACTTATGGAATCATCAACTATTAATACTTTGATCATTTCTCCTCCAATTTTTTCTAAAATGTTTCAAAATCATCTGAGTCAAAACCATTAGCCATTTCATCATCTAAATTTACATTTTTCGATTTCTTATTCATCGATTGATGCCCATTTGGTCTCCCAGAATTCATCTGTTGGTTTTTATTTTGTCTTGAAAAACGCTTATTAATATTTTCTAATCTAAACTCATTAA